>Ga0302179_10002241_pt1 | contig 11336 bp, 12 predicted proteins | sample I_Palsa_E3_1_FD_198788 | JGI IMG/M metagenome (GOLD analysis project Ga0302179, IMG submission 198788) | Peat permafrost microbial communities from Stordalen Mire near Abisko, Sweden - I_Palsa_E3_1 | ecosystem: Environmental > Terrestrial > Soil > Palsa > Peat permafrost | place: Sweden...
AACACCCCCCCCCCACTTCGTGACTTGAAATAACATACCTTTGGGAGTAGTAGCCAATTTTGGCGTCGAAGCCCGTGAACTTTCATCAAACTTCCTCTTCTTTCTCAAAGGCACATCACTCTCACTCCCCGAATCAAGAACCACTGACCCCAAATTAGCCCGCCGTTGACTAGGAAACGAGTCCTCCCCCGGTAAATGGGGAGCACCAACGAACGGGGCATACATACATACCTTCCTCGACTTTGGCCGACTTCTGCGCAGCATCTCTCCTACGCGCCTGCTCAGCAGTGCCATACCGCGACGACAGCGTCTCCAGATCCTTCTGATACCGGTTCGCCTGTTTTCTGGTTGTGTTGTAGAAATCATCGACTTCTTTTCGGAGGCGGTCGATGTCGGGTTCGGAGGGCAGGATGTCGGAGGCGGAGGACGCGGTGGAGCTGATTATCGTGGCTAGCAGGGAGGGGATCATCACAACGCTGTGGTCCTTGAAGGAGGCGCCGCTGGGAGTCGACGACATGGCCGCAGATGTCGATGCCGGCTCTGACTCTGGTGAATTTTGTTCGGTGTTATTATGGTGCGGAGCGTAAGCCGGGGATCGTGAAGACTTCCCATGGCTTTCTTGTAAGTTAAATAATTTAGGGGCGATACAGCTTACGAAGCTCCTCAACCACCACCTCCAGTAAATCACTCAGCTCGTCACCTTCAAATGCGTCTCCGATCGGTAAATTACTACGCTTCCTTAGGGCTTCGTCCTTGATCTTCTTCCAAATCGTTTCTTGCGATCCGGTTGTCGCTAACGCCAAACCTCGAGACGAGCAAAGCTCAGAATCTGGTTTGAGAAGAGGATGGATCACACCTCCAAACATTTTCCATTCCCCATATTCCCTGCCTTCTGCTAGGTCATTGAATCCCTCCACTGTAAATTCAGGAGGTGTAGAACTTTCGGCATGTCTCACTCTGCTACCGGCGTAGACCAAGAAATGTGCCATCTTCTGGCACAAAGTTTGTACTAGCAAGTGTTTTGCTACCGCCGCTGTCGATTCCTCTGCAATTTCGGTGAGGAAGCCAGCGTTAACTAAAATTTGTATGCGGGGGTTGTATTTGTTCGTCGGGATAACAAATGCAGCATAAAAGATCATATTTGGATCACTTGGAGGCTAGCTAAAGGTGATGGTGAAGTAATAGTACTTCTTGAGGAGGCCATAAATCATCGCCGCCTCTCGAAGCGTCAGTTTGGTATTGGATCGAATTCATCGAATTAGTTCGACACAAAGTGACAGCTTCATCGGTAGCCCCTTGAACCATTTGTCGAGGATGATCTTGATCTGATCATGAGTTGGTGGAGCTTGGTTAGTGGAGACGGCGGGAGGATATTATATTGTAAGAATCCCCGCGTGTCATTGCAAAGCAACTATGTCATCCTCTTCAATTTCGTCATAGTATGACTCGCCGAATTCATCCTCCGGAATCCAATACATTTTTCCGTTTTTCTCCACTATTCTTGTTAGAAAAGGTATGTAAATGGTAGATTGGTCTCCTAATGTCAGAATTGTTCATTTAGGGAAGGAGGAATTCAAAGACTTGTGGATTAGGCGTTTGATGTTTATGGTATTGAGATCCTTCTACCTCTTTGTGTGTTTCTGTTTCGTATTGAGGTGATGGCTTCCTTGAAGACATGACCTGGGCGGGGAGGGATCGAGACGGCCAGGAATGGCGATGGGTAGGGTGTGTTGGAGGGAAGATGCGTCGCATGCGGTTGTCACTCAAGAGCTGCATTTGTAGTAAGATCAGCCAGAAACACAGCAGCGTTGCTAAGGCGACCATTACTCTATTTGGTCATTGGAGTCAGGGCTATATATATGTAGAGTTATTAGTCCAACTGTAAAATAGTAAGACTCCTAAGGGTTTTAGAGATCAACAATCAGTTAAAAGCCAGGGTATTGTCTCTAGTAATTATCTTGTTCAAGATAAATAATCAGTAATTTCATCAGTGCATCACAAAATAAATGTTGGTCAGATTTGAAATAACTCCTTAAATATTACTAATCTTCTGCGGCAGCTGGCCTTTTTGCATGTGGACTGGCCTAAAATGTATGTGCGCGTGTGTAAGTAGGGCGAGGGTGATCTCGGCCCCGGGTACATCTTGGCCACTGCCATATTTAATGTCAGCTTCATACAGTCGGATTTCGAATTGGTCGTTTGAAACGGAAGGTAATTATAGCAGTGGCCGAAATGTACTCGAGGCTGAGATCGCCCTCGTCCTACTTATGTGTGTGTGTGCGTGCGTGTGCACGCCGATGTTCTCCACAGTCTGTCACAAACCACACTGCAGAGCTACACAACCCCGCGATATTATGTAGATTAGTTAGGTTTAGGTCCCTCGGAACTGCTAAAACCCCCGCGGCCATCCTGTAGACACTTCATCTCGCAAGGTCACTTCAATCATCCTATTCTTACTGGCAGCCTGCAGTCTCGTTCATGACAGTTTGCGAAATCTAAAAACGACTACTTGCTGCACCTTTGCATTGCCTTTTAGCGTTGAATTTCAGCATCCTGCATTCTTACGCTTTGTATTCACCTACATCCTCCACGACTTCGACTCGCTCTTTTCACTCGGCAACAATTAAAGGAACGCACCAAGCCATATTCCTCGACCCCAGAAGCATGGAATCGCCTCCTCTTTCTCAAACACCAGAGCCAGGGCTCCAGTACGAGACAATCACCCTCACCGCGAGGATGTAGGAAGCCGTCCTCAATCGCCTAGCTAGCCAAGAGGCCTTAATCGAGAAGCTCAGACTCGAGCTCCAAGCGGTACGACACTATCCTCCCGCCACCCCTACTTCGAAGCCACCATCATCCGAGTTCGAGGCACCAGATGCGCTGATGTTCAAGGGAGAGCGCAAGGAACTCCTCCCCTTCCTCGCGAAGTGCCATTTTAAGTTCGAGAGTCAACCTTCTCGGTTTATGAGTGAACGATCAAAAATCTTGTACGCCGGCACCCACCTGGAGGGCCCAGCATTTACCTGGTTCCAGGCCCTCTTCTGCAAATGGCCAGCCGACCTTCCTAGTAACCTCGCCACAGAAGACATTAGAGATTGGGAAACATTCCAGTGCTCCCTTACGCAAATCTACGGAGACCCCAACTTGGAAGCCACCTCAGAGCGAGAACTGTGACGCCTGAGGTGGACAACCTCTGTGTTGGATTACGCAGCCAAATTCGAGTCCTTGAAACAATATCTCTCCTGGAACTACGCGACAGGAGCCTGCCGCCTTACAGCCCGCGAAAAGGAACGTCGCCGCAGGCTCGGTCTGTGCGACTACCGCGGAGAGAAGGGACACTCAGTCGTTCGTTGCCCTGTTTTCCCTTCCAGTAAGCGACTCTCAGCAAGCAGGCCACTCGTATCTTTCGAGATCGAGGTGATGGAAAAAGAAAGCACCCAGAAGTGACCTTGGGGTGTGATGGTCCAGTGATGTATGTGTGTATAAATGATGATTTGTATCTAAGTGCTATGCTCTATATATATGCGGATCTACCAATGACTAAGCCAAACACCTCGTCCCCTTACACTCCCCCCAACAGAAAAAATTGATCCGACCTCGGATCCGGTGTAGCAATACGCAAAACTCCATGGCACTCTCATAGCAAAAGAAAACTCTGTAAACTTCAATCAATGCAAAGAGATAGAGGTGATGTTACAGAGCAAGTTCGGGGGAACAAGGCGGAGCTCGGGAAACACGCCGGAGGTAACTAGGGAACAGGCCGAAGTGCGCCAGAGCTAGAACTGAGGATTCATAGGTATCTTGATGAATTGTTGCAAGCTAAGGTACATAAATGATCTCGGGGGTTTAAAATCAGTCCCCGACAAACCTAACCTAACTATAATACGCGTTCACAGGCTTGCAAACGAGCCGAGCAAGCTGAGACGAGCTCCGAGCTCGCTCTGCTCGTTTGCAGGCCTGGCTAAGCCAAAGTGGCCGAGGACTACGCCGAGGACTAGGTCTTAGCGGCAGCGGCGAGCCAAGAGTACGGGAGGCAAACAGTGGCAATGACAGAGGCGGGGGCTGAGGACAAGGAACGAGACGAAAACTTAGGACGAGGTGCTCCGAGAGCAATAACTGAGTCCAGCAGCAAAGGTAAAGACAAGAACTTGAAACCAAGGACCAAAACGAGGTGCTCTGAGAGCCATAACTGATACCAAAGACTAAAACGGGATGCTCCGAGAAGATCGAGGATTAATCCGAGGGATACGCTGAGTTGGCCGAGTGCTACGCCAAGGGGGCCGAGGACTACGCCGAGGACTGGGTCTTTAGCAGCGGGACGAGACGGAAGCGGAAGCGCTGGAGGCAAGTGGAGGCCAAGATGAGAGTATCAAGCCGACGGCAGAGATCAAGATCGAGATCGAGATGAAGACGAGGATCCAGATGAAGGTCAAAACGAGGAATGAGATGAAGGCTTTCCTTAGCCGAATGGTGACCGGTTGTAACCTGGACCACATTGGAGTTGCACAGGGCATGGCAAGGGTACATGGACCACAGTACGGTAGTGTGGGACATGGCGAGGTTGCATGGACGATGGCGAGGCAGTAGGAAATACAGACAATGTAGGAACATAGGACAATGACAAGAACTTAGGTCGAGAACAGTAATGGCATTCGGTCGGTCCAGGACCGGACCCGAAACTCACCCCGACCTGGTTTATCGGTCCCCGGCTCGATCTCGGTCAGATCTTTGTCAGATCCGGCCCGGTTCGGTTCCTAGATCACCGGTTCCGAGATGAGGTCATTCCCGGTATCGGTCCCAACATCTTCAACATAGTCAGTCCTGGAGTGCACCGTGGAGCCGACCCCCCTAGAACCGACCGAGTTCAAGAGCTAGTTCTAGACCGGCATCACCAGGTCGGGTTGAAAATTGTCCTACTTAATGACTAACCTGCGGAGAGGTCTCCGCGCGCAGGTTCCTAGTGAAGAATTATGGTGGCGCTGGCAGACAATGCAGTGGCGCTGCAGATTCATGAGGAACAATGTGGTGGCTCCATTGATGAAAGGATCAACATGTCTGAACCTGGCGACTCCTTTTTGCCGTCAGCTAAACCCGCAGACCCGTTCATGTCCCCCCCGTTGCCAAGCGTACCAACAGACCAGATAGTTCCATTTCCGATCTTACCACCGATTCCAGGTATGCTAAAGCTTTTGCCCTTTCATCCTTCGAATCCAGAGCCATTCATATCACCCCCGTTGACAACCGTACCGACAAATCAGCAGTTTACGTTACCACCGATTCCAACTATGCTAAATATTGCGCAAGCTCAGTTGGAGGATTGGCATGCGAGTACTAGTCTTTTTCGTCCTTCGAATTCGTTGCCTTCGGCAAGTTCAATTCCCCCGCCCACCGTTAACGACAGAGTTCTGCCACCAGCCCCCTACTTCAATTAGGCATAGCAATGAAATAGTCATTTGCGCCGTGTCGACCCCATTCCACCCCGTGTCCACACGAACCCGAAACTATGTAAGTTACTGCAGGTGGCCGAACCGGAAGGTGCCTGACTACTGACATGTTGGCAGGAGGTCCCGGGGAAGATGGCCCTCAAATACCAGAGGACAAATGGACGCGCGGATAGGATGTCAAGACCGCAGCAGCCGACGCATAGAGCTCGGGCCATTGCGTTTCGGTGTCAAATGCTGGGGAGCGGGGATACATTGGGCAAGCAAGAACATCGTGTTCCGTGGAAGGTAGAGGCAGAATGGATAGTCGGTGGGGTAAACGGTGGGTTTGAAATGGCACTGACATCGGCTGGCTGGTATGGGATTACGGGCCGGGATGGGAAAGTATGGTGAGACGGAATGGGGTGATACGGGATGGGGGTACTAGAGGGTGGGGCTGGAATCGGACAGACATGGGCCGGTATGGGATGGGACTGGACATTACTATGAGACAGGATGGGAAAGTGTGCGGTGTGAGACGGAATGGGGTGATTTGGGATGGTATGGGATGGTATGGGATGGTATGGAATAATATGGCCTGTTTACTAGCCCCTTTGCCAACCCCGGGAATCACATCCCGGCGGGTATTTCAACCGCGAATCTAGGGGGATTCCCGCTTGGTTTACTGGATAGGGTAGATTCTCGTTCAATGGAAGTAAGAAGTACTCGCATCACAAACTACTATGCCTCCTGCTTATAATCTCAGTAATTCGTCAGGAGTTTCGATTTCATGATCGTGGACAGCCATTGGTCCACGGGGTTATAACTCAGTAATCCTCCGGAATTACCCCTTGGCATAGAGGTTAGGATGATAACGGCCAATCGCCTGGCCGAGACGATTTGAAGGTTTCGGCCGAGGAGGAGGTCGGAGTCATGATAGGAAGAGCGACTACGAAACGCAGGTGGAAGTTAGACGAGGTAGAAGAAAGCTTGTTCGGCTCTTGAACTAAAGCCGTGAATTGCCGAGAACGGCGCTGTGGCAAGCGGGATAGATTCGTGATCTGGATGACGAAGCTGAATAGGCGACCGATGAGACTCGAGGTCTGGGCTCTTATGGAATAGGGGGCAGGCTCAGGTCGGGTGGAGCTGAATTTTTGTGGGGGTTTCAACCTTAAATCTCCAGAACCTGGCTGCAAGTTATACTCCCCGACAATAATAATAATAATATTTGCGCACAACACGGCACAGACTAAGCCGATACCGCGCGAGACAATTGATCGGAGGAAGTACCTGCCTCTACCCTGTATCGTCAGTGAAGCGACGCCATCCCTTCTACGGTTAAGCAGGTAATTTCAATCGCGATTACTGCGAAAAATCTTGTCATGACGGTCTCACGTTCACAGAATCCAAAGGACCACGACAGTATGACGACATTGCGAATATGTGGTGCAGGCTGAATTCAAATCGGCGAAGTCTAATGTCTGCCGCGAGGAACCCAAAAGTGTAGGGGAATTCGCGGCTGGCGGCAATGGACGGCAAAGCGCTGGGTGTTAAAAGTCCTTGGTCTAAGCGATTCAAGGTCCAAAAGTGCCAGGGAATTGGGCGAGGCTGTGCAACCTTGGTTTAAAGAAAACCAAGGATTGAGAAATTCTTGATTGACCAAGGCGTCAGAGCACCTTGGCATCGTTGCTCAGTACTATAGTTTGTCTATTTAAAGGGTAGTTAGATTTCATTCTAATGTAAGTTTTCGGGTTCAGCGAATATTTTCATCACTGGGGGTCTCACAAATACGGCGCGCCGCCCACTTTTTATGTCTAGTCATTATTCGATTCTAACTCGGCTTCAGCGTGTTAGCTAGAAGTCACAAACCCCTTATTGTTCGCGTGATCGACACCGTGAACCACAAATACCTGCCGCCAGCGTCCTGCGGCATAACCTCTGTGCCGCCCAACACCGATACTAGTCCGTTTTTGTACGCCAGCCTGCCCATTATAGTGAAATTGGGTTCGCACCCCCACGGATGCACCATCCGCTCCCGAATCTAGGAGCAAGAGCCCAACCACATGATACAGCCAATAACGAATTTATGTTGCCGTTCTGCGCGCTGTGGACTGTAGGTTTTCCCGACTCCAGCTTATGATGATAGAAATAAAGTTCCGATGAGGTCATGGGACATATTTCCGGCGGGGCGGCAGGCAGGGCGGATCGGCCGAAACCTAACAGACAATTTGATCCACACCAACATGTGGAAGCCCGCGAGGACTCTGGGTGTAAATGTGTCGGTTGAATAAGTCCAGAGACGCCAGTTGATGTGATAACATTCATTCTGTGTACATGCTTATCAATGAAAGAATGACACCCCCGATCTCCATTCTCATTGATTCTGTTCTCCAACATTAAAACATTCCGAGTATAAGACTACATGCTTTAAACCTTATAGATGAAGACTCTGTTCTGACTAATTGACCCCTCTTTCAAATTTGATTCATGCGGGCGCTGGATCAGGTTGCGTTGTTACGGACGAATCCGGAGTAGCTGGTTTATCTAGAATGAAAATGAGACTTGGTTGGTACTTACGATCAGTACATTGAGCAAAACCAGTGACCGCCCACTTGCTACACCCTTGCGAATCACACCTCTCAGGCATATTCTGTATGATTTCGTTATATGTTACGCCGGGATGTGGTACCGCAGTGTCTGTGCGATTGGCTATGGAAGTGGGTGGGCGTAGCCGGCATTATACAGGTTCTGCTATCCTTGCAACATCATAATAGCAAGCCGCTGATACACTGGGAGAGAGCGGGAATTGAACGGGCGGCACGCTGGAGATAGCGCGCAGATCAGCGTACCACGTGTGAGGTGGTCCCACTGCTTACTTTGGTACTGTGGACAAGGTTGAAACGACTCTTTCACCGGGATGGATTTCGTCTCAATCCGTTAAGTTACTACCAACCTTATGTTCGAAGCTGCAATCAGAATCAACCTCTAAAGCCTTGCGAGAAGCAAATCGTAACTAAGGGCGTGCGAAACTCCAAATTGCTAGTGACTGAAATTTTGTCAGAGGAAACCATAACATACGTACAGATACTGTTGATAATGGAGCGCCCGGAGAAATCATATTGTTGCCTCAAATCTAGACTATGATTTATCGGATCCGCCAGACAAAGGAAGATATTATTTAAATAAACTAAATTTAAATAAATAAATAAATAAATATTATCGTTTGGTCGAGATGAATGTCGTCAGGAAGTTTTCTGAATTGACGCCTTCCAAGCATCCCACGAACGCACTTTCCAGAGCTCCCCTCCTAGAATCTCCTGCATAACACAGAGATGTTCCTCAAATACAGGCCGAGTGTGTGGGTCCGTTCTCATGCACATCTCGAACATAAACGGCTTCCTTCCCCCTCGGACTAGTCTGGCTAAATCGTGACGCCCCACGGTTTCGAGACGATCAGCGAAACACTCATCATCAGGACTCAATCGATTCTCAGACAACACATGGCCCATGTCAAACATAAACAGGGGACTTTGAAATGCATACTCCTTCGGAGCGAAAATCGCCAATTCCCAATCGAGAATACCGGTGATAGTGTAGCTATCGTCGACGAGAAAGTTAACATCGCGGGTATCGACATGCCTGAGAAAGAACGGACCGAAATTAAATTCATTCTCCACGATGCCGGCGCGAAGACAACTGTACAGGTGTCGATTCGCAAGGAGCGCATCATGCGGAGCGGCGGTCCCAAATTCACCGCGATCGATTAGCAGCGCCCGATGATTCAAGAGTGCTGTGTACCAATCCAATGTAGTTGAGTACGGTCCGCAAGGAACACTTGCCCCCTTGGCATCATAGTCAAAGAAAGCCGGCCCAACAGCAACCCCTGATTTGGTCTGGCTTTCGAAGACTGGGCGCCCGATTGCCGGCATTGGAAGGTCTTCCAGCTGGAGATATATGTCGATGAGTTGATCAAAAACGTGTGATTTCTGTTCGGGAGTCGCAAGGCTCCAATTCATGGGGTGTCCCGGTATTTTCTCAAACAGGATGTATCCCGCTCCGACTTCATTGTCTGGGTCATCGGACGCAAAGTCGAAAACGCGAGGAACAGGTATAGTAGTGGTTCGCAGCAGCTGATACGTGGCGACTTCACTCAGTCGATCAAAGTTGACTCTCTCTCGGGACGGCCGGTTGACTCGAAGTAGACGGAATCGCGCAAGCCACGTTACCCCATCATCGAAGTCGACGTCAACGTGGAGATTAAACCCGCCGACATTCAAGTAACGGAGACTTTCCGTAGCGGAAGGTAACGAGGCTTTACAGGGTGTGCCATGGCGGAGGGATGAAGCACGACCACAGAGCGCAGGCAGATTGATTTGATCGATGAGGAGCCGGAGATGTCTTTCCTCACAACGGCGGAAGGTTTTGCCCCACCGACGGGCGTCGTCCTGTCTCATTAGCCATGGTTTGGAGGGCCACACTTGGCGACGGACACAGCCATGCTCTGGGGAGCTTAAGTGGGGACCGCAGAAATGCCTACCACACAATGGACAGTTGCCATAAAACCTGAGGGCCGGCGCGTCGCATGTGCTGAGGTCGCAGGGCCATTTGGGCATTGAACACCGGAGAAGAATCAACTGGAAGAATTCCAAGGAAAATTGATTCTCCCGCGGGAAATACGGTTTCGTGATTGAAACCACGTACCCGCGCAGTCGCAATTAAAACCACCACCATCAGCACGCTCGCTGCACCACAGTAAACAAACACATCGCTCCTACCTATCTGCTCCTTCGACACACAACCACCATGCCTAAAGCCCCCAAAAAGCGCACTGTATCCAAGGGAAAGCAACCAGCTACCTCTACACCTACTCCCAGGCGTTCTGGAAGGTCCTGGTCGGTCCAAATCGAAATAAACTCGGGTGAAACTTCTCCCTCTGGCACAGCTTCTGCAGAGCCCCCTTCTCTCCCCACTGCCACACCTGCTGGCCCTTCCCAGGCTCCTATCCCCTACGGCACTACCATTCCTGACCAGTATGCCGGGCAGAACTCCCTTGGGAGTTCTGCATTATAAGGTGCGGACGTGGGTCTGTCTCAACCACGGAATTCTAGCCCTGGCGTTGGAGTAACAAATTTATAACGTGGGAATTATGTTGGAGTTACGTTTGATTTTGTGTGGCGGACAGGCACCAATCTCCACAATGAAAAAAAATTTAGAATGAGCCTGACCCTGATCCAAGTCCGTGGCTCTGGACACTCAACCTAAAACTACGCAACCTATCCAGAATGCCAAGCGACAATCCCCCGGGATTGTCGTGTTATAAGCTGTGGGATTGGTGTCTGTCCTTCACCACGGGATCAAAAATCACGGTGGATTGTCAAATTTTATAAGCTGTAAATCCCGCCGGATTGTAGTTTAGTTTTGTGTGGCGGACTGCAACCTGCCCGCAACCATGAAAAAATCTTCGACGCTAAAATTTCCAAGCACGAACCAAGACCACTAAGACCATGAGCCACCACATTGTCTTCAATAATGAATACAATGTTCTGATTTGTAAAGAACATCAGAGCGCGATCTCATCAACATATGTAGCGCGTCATTTCCAGGGGGACCATGATCTGAATCTGACAACACGTAAAGCTATTCAGAACTACGCGTTTGGATATACTCTTGCCGAACCAAAGGACTTGGTCTACTCCAATCAGAAGATAAGTCCAATACCATACTTGAAGATTGTGGATGGATTTCAATGTTTGTACGAACCGTGCACCAAAATCTATGGTACGATCAGAGCTATAAAGGAACATTGCAGAGCGGGTCACATTTGGAAGGCGAAGGATGGCAAGCATTGGATCAAGACAAGGGCACAAACATTTTATCAAGGCAATTCGATCTAGTAGTTATCTGATCAGGGGAAGA
>Ga0302179_10002242_pt1 | contig 11335 bp, 15 predicted proteins | sample I_Palsa_E3_1_FD_198788 | JGI IMG/M metagenome (GOLD analysis project Ga0302179, IMG submission 198788) | Peat permafrost microbial communities from Stordalen Mire near Abisko, Sweden - I_Palsa_E3_1 | ecosystem: Environmental > Terrestrial > Soil > Palsa > Peat permafrost | place: Sweden...
CGAAACGGCCGATGACATCCCAACCTTCCACGCAGATGTGCCGCGTATTCTGAGCAAATTTCGGCAGGGCCTTTATGGCTGCCAGATTGTAAGTACCTGGCTTCTGGACTTCTCCGCTGACCGCAAGGGACCAGCGGTCGAGGTCCACTTCGGGGTCGTCCACGTCAAATGTGTTGACGTAAAACTTGTCCAGGGGTGTGAGGTCACTCGCCTTAAACGTGGGCGCAAGGTGATGGGAACGGAAACACTTGTCCGACATCCAGTCGCTAAACGCCAGTCCTTTTTTTAGCAGCGGCTCTTGAAACTTAGGCACGGCAAAAGCGCCGAGGGCCGCCAACGGCAGCAGTTTGAGCAATTCACGGCGGCTAGCGGCTTTAAACTCTCGCTTGTCAGTAGGTAATGCCATGCGATTTATCGAAGTGTTTGGTGAATTTTAATAGCGGATCACTCGCAGCTGACCTAGTGTCCGACATGCGGTTTGAGGTCATCGGAACTCATCAGCTCGACGCCATCTGGGTGTTTCTTGTTCTTGAACATCTACTTGCCATCTTTTTCGGCGATGCAGCCGGTAATCGTCATCTGTTTGACCTCTGACTTTTTCATGAAGGAATCGCCGGTCATGGCGGTCTGTCCGAACAATGAGGCCGAACACGCCAGCATAAGCATGGTCATACAATACATGCCAATTTTCATCTTGTTCCTCTTCAATTAATAAGCTGATCGAATATCGATGCCGTCGTTTTTTGATACGAATGGCCTGATGCTGCCAAACCATAGTAGAGTTGACTATCGAGGTGGCAAGAAGTTTCAACAAAGGACTAGAGACTGCGTGTTTTCAATTAGTTACGGTTGGGATTTCGCTGTCACGGCCCAGTTCTCGATTGGAACAGGCGGTCCGCCGGTCTAGCCACGTTGGGCTAGAACGATTGTGAGAAACCGGGTCTCCAGGAATTCCCCCAGCTTTTTAGGGAAAGACGCTAAGGGCGCTCCTTCGATCCCTTCGCCATCTCGGGAGCAGACCACTGGTACAACGTTGGCGCACACCGCGTTCGGGCACTTCAAAATGACCTGGCACAGCGGGCATTCCGGCCCGGCTATTTACGATCGGTGGGCGCGGGCTGGACCAGTTGGGCTGTTGAGAGCTTTATGGACGAGGTCGCCCACGAGGCCGGCATCGATCCGGTGGCGTTCCGGCTGAGCTTGCTTGACGGCGCCGGTGGCAACGCCGGGTCGGCACCGAACTCCGTAGGCGGGGCGCATCGGCAGGCCGCGGTGCTCTCCCGCTGCGCGCAGAAAGCCGGGTGGGGCAGTACCATGCCGAAAGATGTGGGGCTCGGCATTGCCTCCACTTTCGGGCAGGAACGCTCAATGCCGACCTGGATCGCCTGTGCTGCTCGCGTGCGGGTGGACCGCTCAAACGGGCACGTCGCAGTAGAGAAGCTAACCTTGGTCGTCGATGCTGGAACCGTCATTCATCTGGATAGCGCCGCAGCTCAGGCGGAGGGGGCTGCTTTGTGGGGTCTTTCGACCGCTCTGTACGAGGGAACCGAGTTCGTCAAAGGCCAACCGAAGGACACGAATCTCGATAGCTACAGAGTGCTCCGAATGGGACAAATCCCGGAACTCGAAATCGAATTTATTCCCAGTGCAGAAATGCCAGTTGGACTGGGCGAGCCCGCGACTACCGCTGTTGCCCCGGCGATTGGAAACGCGATCTTTGCCGCTTCAGGTGTGCGTCTTCGAGATTTGCCAATTCGTCCAGAAGCGGTGCGACAAGCTCTCGCCCATCAGGCTTGACTCGTGGGTGATGTTGGACTGGCTTCCCACTCATGTGCGCACTGCGTTGATCTACACGACCGAGACCTTTGCACTGGAGAGATCATCCACAGAGCAGTCTGAGGAGTTCGCTTAGGCTGTCATCGAACGATCGAACAACTGATTCTGAAATCAGTCGTTTTGGCGGAAAGAGGCCGCGATGTCTCCCAGTTTGAGTGAAGCTTGTGTGGAGGAATGGAGGAAAGCCGGGGGGAAAGCTATCCTACGCACGGAAAAAGCGAATGCGTGGTTGCTTCTCTGCTGGGGAGTCGGTGACAGGGCAGCGTTCTAACCAACTGAACTACGTCCCCACTTGCCAAATCAACGATATGCAGAATCGCCAGTGTTTATGCGGCCTTGCGCGATTTGCATAAAATGCCTCGATTGCCCAGAGCGACCCAGATTGTCTCCCATCGGGCAGAAACCGCCAATAAACCGCCAATAAATTATGGGCGATTCCAGCGCCTCTTCGCCGCCGAGAACACCCTGGATCGCTAGTTGCACGACGAGCCAGATCGAAAACAATCTCGGCGAAACCACCAACAGGTATTGAGCAATCTTCAGCACAGAAACATCCTAACAGCTTCTACTGACATTGGGAAAGGCCCGCAACGGCGGAATTATAACCAGACGGAATAAGACACGATCAAGAAGTCATTGGACGACACCACCTCCGGCCCGATAGGGTGACCAACACATCAGCCCAATTTCAGGTCACTCCCGGAGGTTCTCATGTCGCATTCGGTTCCTCATTCGACTCGGTCTACCCAACAGACTCATCGGCCGATTCGCTTCCCATTCCCGAAACTCTCAATTCTCGGATTTCTTCTGATCGTGCCCCTTGCAGCTCACGCTCAGGGGAGTCCCTTCGACACCGGTTTCACCTCCCTACAAACACTCTTCACTGGCACCGTGGCCAAGGTCGCGAGCCTGATCGCCATCGTGATCGGCGGCTATGGCTTCGCGCACGGTGAACCGGGCGCGAAGAAGGCGCTCGCCGGAGTCGCCGCAGGGACTGGCATAGCTGTCATGGCCGCGAATGTCCTCAGTTGGCTCTGGGGCGTGTAGCGGCCCGCAGCCACCTTTGATTCTCTGGCCCCGTCATTCTCCAAACGAGGAAATCCGTGTCGGACAAACCGCAGCAAAAGCAGCGCACAAATCGAGTGTTCAAAAGCCTGCACAAGCCGCTCACTTATCTGGGCGTAGAGCGCACGCTTTTCTACTTCGTGTGTGTCGGAGCGGTGGGGGCTTTCAATCTCTTCAATTCCATCCTCGCCGGCATCGCCGTTTTCGTCGGCGGCTTTGCCTTCGGCCATTGGGTAACGAATAGTGATCCGGCGTTCCTTCGCATCCTGGCCAAGTCCGAACGGTACAAGCTGCGCTACGACGCTGCCAAGCAGCAAGTGCCCCGTGTGGAGGTGGTCTGATGTTGCGGCTCGATAAGGTTATCAAGCCCTGGAAGGAGAGCGCAGCTCTAAATGATTACATCAACCTCTACGGCTTTTGGAACGAGACGACGTTCCTGACCAAGAGCGGCGATGTGGGCATGGTTTTAAGCGTTCCCGGAGTGGATTACGAGAGTCTTGATCGCTCGGAGCAGGAATACGCGGTTAAGCGATTGGAAGCCTCGCTCAAGGCGTTCGGACCCGGCTTCCATGTCTACCAATACCTCTTCAAATCCAACTGCCCCAACATTCCGTTTGCCGAGTACGACGACCCCGTCGTGGCAGCGGCAATCGATCAGCGCAGGAAGTTTTTTGACGCGAAGCGTGAGCGCCTCTATCAGGTTGAAATCTTCTATTGCATTGTGCTGGAAGGGAGCCGGTCAAAGACCGGCATCGGTGCGGCTCTCGCTCGACTCTTTCGCGACCCCGCTGGCGCGATGGAAGAACTCAGAACTCAGTTCATCAGCAACAGCATGAAGACGCTATTGCGCTCGCAAATCGAGCACGATGTTTGCCGGCTCGAACAACAGGTCCAGGCGTTTGCTCGGCAGCTCGCGGACTTCATGCAAATCGAGATTCTGAATCAGCAAGCTCAGTTCAAGTTTTTACGTCGCCTGTTGAACTATGACGATTGGCGCGTAGCGGGCAAACCGCAGTCCACGCAGTTTCTCGACTATCAGGTGGTCAACTCCGACATCGAAGCCGAGCGCGACCATCTCCGCGTCGGGGACCACTTCGTGCGTGTGCTGACGATGAAGGAGGCCATCACCGAAACGCGGCCGCTGGTGCTCGACGCACTGCTCAAGATTCCTGCCAATTTTTATGTCGTCACAGAGTGGACGCCGCTTTCTACGGATAAAGCCCGTAAAGAGGTAAACAAACGGCGCCGCCATTTCAATATGTCGAAAACGGGATTCGTCTCTCAGATGGGTAATGACACCACGAAAACGAACCCGCGCGACGTGCTGGTAGACGAATCGAAGCAGGCTGACATCGAGAATCTCGGCGATTGTCTTCGAGCCCTCGGTGACGGTCAAGCGTTGGGCGACTTCTCGCTGACAATCGTGCTGTACGGTCAGTCGCAAGCGGAACTCGATCCGCTCGTTGCCCAATTCACGGGGGTCTTCACCAACGCGGACGGTAATCTGTTTGCGGAAACCTACAATCAACTGAACGCATATTTCGCCACTGTGCCGGGGAACTATGCAGTGAACCTCCGCAAGCTGTATCTGTTGAATACGAACTACGCGGACCTATCTTTCTTGTTTACGATCCTCCCCGGTGAAAAGACAAACGCGCATCTCGGGACCGAATACTTGGCGGCGCTTGAAAGCGATAATCAGACACCGTATTTCCTCAACCTGCATAACGGTGAAGTTGCCCATACTCTAATTCTGGGGATGACGGGGAGTGGGAAGTCCTATTTTTGTAATTTTGTGTTGCAGAACGCGCAGAAGTACTCGCCGTTGACGTTCATCTTCGACATCGGCGGCAGCTTCCAGTCGCTCACCACGATCTTCGGCGGATCTTACCTCAATGTGGGTCAGGAGGCGCAAGATTTCACGATCAATCCGTTCTCGCTCCCCCGGACAAAAGAGAACCTGCAATTTCTCTTCAGCTTCTTCCGCGTGCTTATTGAGGGCAATGAGCAGCGCTACCGAATCGACTTCAAAGAAGAACGCCGTCTATGGGATGCAATTGAGCGCATCTACGTGCTGGAGCCGAATCAGCGGACGATCTCAAACTTTGGCAACATCATCGGCGAGCTAAAAGAACGCTTGCATCGCTGGACTCGTGGCGGACAATACGGCTTCCTGTTCGATAACGCCGAGGACACCCTTTCGTTCTCGCGCTTTCAGACCTTCAACTTCCACGGCTGGAATGACGCCCCCGAGGTGTTGGAACCACTGCTGTTTTACGTTTTGCACCGTGCGTCGAACGAGATTGCCGACCCGAAAAGGCTCGCCACCTTCAAAACCTTTCTGCTCGACGAAGCGTGGCTGTTCATCAAGAACGAGACCATCCGCAATTACGTCGTTCAGGCGCAGAAGACCTGGCGCAAGCACAACGCGGCCATGATCCTGGCGACACAGTCCATCAAAGAGCTTGAAGAGTCCGGAATGCTGGCGATTGTAGCCGAGAGCTGCCCCACCAAGATCTTTCTGGCAAACCCGGAGATGAACCGCGAAGTCTACCGCGAGGCATTCCATTTGAACGACACGGAGTTAGACCTCATTGCAGGCCTCGTTCCTCCCGGCCAGATGCTCATTCGTAAGGCTCAAAGCTCGAAGAAAGTTCAATTGAACGTCGATTCAGTCTCGCACTGGATGGCAACTAACAATGCCCGCGACAACTTGAAGAAGCGCGACTATTTCGACCGCTTCGGTATTGCCGACGGGCTTCGCCGTCTGGCGGAAGATCATCCATTCCAGCCGCGTGCGCTGGCCGTATCCACGTCCACTACGAATCGATAAGGAGAAAATGCTATGCGCTATCTGAAATACGCCATCCACTGCCTTTTGCTTGCCTCTTCTGTCGTTGGCACTTCAGCGCAGGAGTCCGCGCGCACGGTGCAGTATCACTCGCAGGACATCATCCCAATCCGCGCCAAGGTGAAATACACGACCCTCATCGAACTGCCGACGACCGAGAAGATCATCGAGGCGGCCACCGGCGACAAGGAGTTCTGGATCGTGGATGTCGTCGGCAACTTCTGCTTCGTGCATCCAGCCAAGCAAGGCATTGCCTCTAACTTGAATCTCATTACCGACAAAGGAAATATCTACACCTTCACGCTGGAGGACGTTTCTAGCTCATCGAAGACACCTGATTTGAAGGTGATCGTCCAGCCCGCCGACCACTCGGCGATTGTCGCCGCCAACGGCCCCGCACAGTTCGTACCCGCCGCCCAACTCGAACAATCACGACAGCAGATTGGCGGACGGGGCGATTGCTTGTCAGGGGGGTGGAGGCGTATCCGAGCGTCGCTCTGGTAATGCTGTCTCTGTGCTTGCTGGCATTCTTCTTGTATTCCAATGGGGTCAGTTGGGCCAAGCCACCATTGGTGTTCGGCCTTGTGCTTGTACTGATGTGTTTAGCATCGATGATGCCAGTAGTTCGGTTGTTTGCCGATCGTAGGCAGTCGGGCCTGAAGAACCGCCGGACTCGGATTGTTGCAGCGACGATCAGTTTGACGTGCGTGTCATTATTTGTTCTCACTGCTCCGAGTATCCGACGCACTCTCTCAAGCAACGCTTTGTTTCAGCAGGCGCGATCACTCCTAGAGCAAATGGCGGAATTAACCCGCCAGCAGCAAATCGCAAGCGATGAACTTTCCAAGGCCAATGAACAATACAAGTTGGTTTCCTTCGAGAGGGACAGTTTAAAAACTCAACTCGCAGCCGCCGAGGCTCGGGCTAGCTCAGCAGATTCTGAGAGAGCGCGGCTTCAGCTCGCCCTCACTGCCGCGCAGTCTCAACTGTCCGGGGCAAATCGAATCTGGCAAGCGGACATCGATTGGTCAATCCAGGACACTGGCACTGTTGAATGTCCATCTGAGTTTGCTAAGTTTCAGAACGCTAGGGTGTGCCTGTCGGGCGGTGGTAGGAAGTGTCTGATGCAAGGTGCCATTGACTCCGCGAAGCACGGTGACTACAAGACGGCGTTCGAAATGGCGATTGTATCTCAGTGTCACAATCCGGCTGCAGTTGAAACCATAACATCAGCAGGTCCACAGGCAGTTGGCGACTATCTCAGAAGCAAGTAGGAAGGGCGAACAGGCCTGCGCTTGCACCAGGGTGCTCTTCCCGGTTTGCCGCGCGCCGTTTACCAGCACGGCCGGCGTGTCCGCCAAAGCATCAGTGGGCCGGTCAACGATGTGCCGACGAAGCATGGTCAGATCATCCACAACATGGTTGATTAATCAACCATATTGTGGATGATTGTCCGTTCGGGGGCCTACTCCTCTTTGAACTTCAGCGAATGACGTTGGAGCGCCCGCTGCAAATCTGGATCGTTGGGTCGGATCGGCTGTGAATTCTGCACCTTGATTTGAAAAGGCTCAAATAGAGCCCAGTTTTCCACGTCATGTCCGTATTTCGATCGGTAGTAGATTCCCGCCAACCGCTCAGAGAAAACAACTCGCGACACTAACTGCGTCAGATTTCGCGGAGCTGTCATCTGCAAAACAGAAGCATCGAAGTCATCCAAGCCAAACCTCCGCAGCTGACTTGCCAGCCCAATCCGCAATCGGCTGATCCACTCGCTGCTGCAAATGTCGGCACACTCTCCGCCCGCTGTCGCTACTCCCATCATCCGCTTCTCGATCCACTCCAGCGGCACTTGCCCGAGCGGACAGTAGTCATTGTCTCCCTCAATCTCGGCCAATTCAGCCAGGAGTTTGGGGTCAACACGGAATCGCCCTAGCGTTTCGAGAAAGCAACCAAGCCTTTGCGAGGATGCATACAGAACACGGTACATCCCTTCGGGATCGTCAAACCGATTGCCAAAGGTTCCGTCCGGTCCCGCCGAGGCCCAGTCCGGGACAGACCAAGGATCGGGCTTCCTTCCCAGTCGATAGATCACGCCGGGGACTTTCAAGAATGACTATCCTCCGGCTAGAAATGCGCGCGCAGCGCCGAGAATCTCGGGACCCACGACCTCTACATTCTCTTCTCGCAAAAGCCGAACCGGCACACGATCGTTCAACTCTGGATTCAAACCCGTAAACCAAGCCTGAACCACACGCGGCCCTTCGTGATCGCTAATCATCTTTGCCAGCCGATAAGCGAGCCGCAATTTTTCTTCAACTCCCTTGTACGGCTCTGAGCCGGCCATCCAGCGCTCGATTGCTCTGGTGTCTTTGACCGAAGCGATGTAGGCCGTCAATTTCCTTCCCAGGATTCCCGTCAATTCAGTGACGAGTTTGGGGAACTCTAACGTTGTCGCTTCCCGGTACGCCAACAAATCCGGCCGTGGCGGGGTCAATACTGCCATGTTTTGAGATCTCCTAACCTCAATGCGAGTGTATCAAAATAGCGCTCAAATATCCACATAATAACTACAAAATGACAAAACAAATGTTGTCCTGGTGTAAACGAATGAAAACAAATGACCTACTGGCGGACCTCCTGTTGGCGGCTTAGACATCCGCCACCTTAGGAGGGACGAAAAAACTTGATGAGCAGGTGATTGGACGATTGGACTGTTCACACTCAGTCGTTATCATTGTTCGTTTCGGTTCCGAGTTCAGGCTGAAAAGTTGCCTCGCCGCCCACCAAATACCAGTCCACCCCCAATGCTCCGAGCCCCCGAAACGGTTGTGGACTCGTTTCAGACTGCGAGTTCCACCCTAGGTTTCGGACGCAAATGTGAACGACCCTGCCAATTATCAAATCGACCCTACAATCGGCAGCCCCAACTTCAATTGACTGCTCCAAACGACACTCGCAACTGCAAAGAGATTCGAATACTCTCGGTGGATTTACTTCCTTACTCTGTTCCGGTGACACTCCCGCACGAGCAAATTCATCTGCTAGATCGAGACCATTTACCGACACAGCAACGTTATGCAGCAATTCCGAGCCTACAAAATTCACAACGAACTCTCTCGTTTCCAGAATATTTCTAGCAGTGTCCTTTCGTGAACCATCCAACTTGCGACCACACGCAAAAGATAGCAAGGGAGGTTTATTACAGACCGGCGCAACCGAGCTAAACGGCGCCAAATTCGGCCGACGTCTCCCCTCCCTCGCGACAGTCGAAATCCACGCGACGGGCCGCGGGACCAGCACCGACGTCATGAATTCGCGGCCAGCGTCACGCGTGAAGTTTGCAGTAGATATCTCCATAGTGGTAAGCGGATAAACTCATCCCGAATGCTGCAACACGCCCCCCGCGATTTCTACAACCCGATCAGCCGCCCGGGACAGCCTATCGTCATGAGTCGCAACAACAAACGTCGTTCCAGACGCCCTGAGACTATGGAGAATAGATATCACACGCTCCGTGTTCTTGTTATCAAGGTTCGCGGTCGGTTCGTCAGCCAATACAATCTTCGGTTTTGTCACAACCGCTCGGGCGATGGCCACACGCTGTTGTTCACCATAGCTTAGCTCGTATGGGAAATGATCCACACGTTCACCCAAATCGACCTGCCCCAACAAACCAACTGCCGTGTTCATCAGTTCCGACTTGATATGTCCTTCAAAAAGTCTCGGCAGCATCACGTTCTCGGTCGCTGTCAAATGATTTATGAGTCGCAGTTCCTGAAAAACAAACCCGATGTTCGTTCGACGGAATCGATTGCATTGCTCGTTGCCCAAGTCTCGATATCGCAAACCCAAGCCGTAAATCTCACCTTTGGTTGGCAGGTCCAGCGCTCCGAGCAAATTAAGGAGAGTCGACTTGCCGCTGCCGCTAGAACCGACTAAACAGACGAACTCCCCGCGTCTGACCTCCAACGAAACGTCACTCAAGGCCCGAACAATCCGTCGGCCCCGTTGAAAAATCTTCCACACGCCGTCACAGACCAGGGCCCCATCACGAGAGCGGACCGACCCGTCACTTTCTGGCAGACTCACTCCGGTCATTTGATTTGGCAATAGTGCCTCACGAGTATCGTTGTAATAGGGATCACTGCCGCTACTGGTAATACAGTTGCAAATAAGACCGGGCCAAACCAATTCATGCCTGTGGGTATTCCAGAATCACCAGCCAATAGTGCGAGTAACGCGACCACCGCACAGCCCAGAATGCCGAAGCCGACGCCGATCAATGTTGTCCCGGTGTGTTCGACTGTCGCCAACAACACCACCTTTGGCGTGGAAGTACCAACTGCGGACAAGAGAACAAATTCCTTGCGACGGTCTTGAAGGACTCGGCTCATCAAAATCTGAAGTTGAAGAAGGCTGACAATAATGCCCATGCCGAACAGAACCCTCGAAGCACTCCACATTTGTTCAATGTCTTGACTCTTCCCCACCAAAGTCGACAACTGTCGGGAAGCAACCTTGTCCAATGCGACCGAGATGAAGGTCAACATACTCATGATCGCCACCGAACCATAGATCGCCCTGTTGGCCTGCCATTTCCGTCTTATCGCCCACCCAGCATAGGTCAAGACACCAATCAAGTTGAGGTCCCTTCCCGAACAAGTTCCGCGGCGCTGCGAGCCGCGACCTGTTGAGCTGCAACAAGAGGCGTCAGAACAAGCAGCACAATCAGGTACGTTGATCCCATCACAAGGGACGGTCCCATTACAGTCAGCCATTGGGCCTGAGGCAGAACGCCAGCCAATACGATCATGGCGACAATCGACCCCAGAATAAATGAAAGGCCGCAAATAATTACAGATTCGAAAAGAAGAAGAGTTGTCACGCCCGCCTGGAGTCCGAGTGCGGCAAGAAGTCCAATTTCATCCCGTCTCTCACGAACTCCTATGAGGGCGGATGTAATTGCGAGAACGATGCCGGCAAGAAACACGAATCGCGCTACCCACCCGAAGATCGTTGACATCGCAGCATTGAGGACCAAAGAACTAAACTTGGTTCGGAAAGAAAAAGGATCGAAACGTGAGAGCGAAGCATTGAGGAGAAACACGCTCACACCTCGTGTGTTCGCCTTCGATACAATGTCATTGGGTGAGTCAGTTACGCTAGCCCCGATCATCCTGGCCAAAGCGTCGGAAACGAGTCTAGGCCGGTCCGTCACAACAAGGAGCCAATTCGCTCGACGACTGGAATCAATCGCTGGAACCCAAAGATCGAAAGACCCGCTGACTGCGTTGGCGGGAAGCCTAGCATCGACACCAACAACCGTCGTTGCAATTCCACCCACTGTAACGGCACGCTTCTCGCCTAAAGAGCGCCAGATCTGTGTCGATACCAGTAATGATGTTCCATCGTTTGCATCAGTAGCGTACAAAACCACGGTTCTGCCATCCATCTCGGTGATTCCCACGGCGACCCTTGTGATAATGCTCGCACCATCAGTCTTCTTCACAGCATCGGCAACGGAAGGCGACATCTGTCCTAGCAGGCTGCGGAAAAATGGACTGCTACGACTTAGGCTCTCCA
>Ga0302179_10002244_pt1 | contig 11328 bp, 10 predicted proteins | sample I_Palsa_E3_1_FD_198788 | JGI IMG/M metagenome (GOLD analysis project Ga0302179, IMG submission 198788) | Peat permafrost microbial communities from Stordalen Mire near Abisko, Sweden - I_Palsa_E3_1 | ecosystem: Environmental > Terrestrial > Soil > Palsa > Peat permafrost | place: Sweden...
TTTGAAACGATCACAGCATGAAATCCTCGCGGTGACTTGGGCCCATGCGCCTACGGACATAAAGGCATCTTGAGACTGGGATCTGGGGCAAAGAAGTGAAATTGCCCTCGTGGCGTCTAGGCCATTTGCGCAGTATTCGACGGAACCACCTATTTCGGCGCGCGGCAACTGAACGGAATGTCAGTGGCAGAACATCAATGATGAAAGCGGTTTTTGGGGAGCGCAGAGATCGGAGGTCAGTCACGGTACATTGCAGCGCGGCAGGAGCGTCCCCCAGAGGGAATGCTCCCGCCTAATTACTACCTCTTGAGACGAGGGATCTTAGGTGCTTTCGCTGCTCGTTACATGTTCAGTTATCCGGTGTCCCCAACAGAGCGACCTCCACGCCCGTGGGAACGGTCCTGTTCCCAGCCACTTGCAGATGCTTCTCTGCCTTCGAAGGTAAGCAGTAAGTGTGATTGGACTCTCCCGTGAGCCAGACCTCACGCAGAAAATACTGATCTCCGTATCTCCGGAACACGACCTTGGTCGTCGTCGATGGCCGCGGGTCTATGTCAGACCACGCCATCGCAAAACCAGAATGCGACTTTCCGCGAACAAGTAGAATATTTTGGTTTGTCTTGCTGATGGTGTATCGACCAGCCGCGAAGTGCTGAGATCCGTTCTGGAAAGCGAACGGCACGTCGACGTTAATTGGCGGAGCTGAAGCCTGAGCGTGTGACGCCGGTGTCAACAACGCAATGGTGAGTATGCCGGCGAAGAGGCTTGCGTGAAACTTAAACATAGACGGTGTGATCATGCTAGTTCTCCTTGTTGAAGGCATCTAGAGGACAACCTTCATTCGTAATAGACGCTGCTTCGATCTGCTCGGATGGACAGCACACAATTATCGACAATCAATGGGCGCAGCATTGAGAAGGAAGATCAGGACTGTTGTCGCTTACAAGTAGGTTGAAGATGTCTGAGGCCACAATGACGATCTTTGCCGCGGTCGCAAAGGAGCTATTCCCGGAGCGGAAGCCCATTCACGTGCTGAGCTGGATTCGGTTTATACGCCCTTCGTGGGCTTGACCGCCACGCCACTGGAAGGTAGCTATCATCTTGGGCAGATGATTTACAACGATTACGGCCCGCCACATGGCAGGCGTGAACCACCTGAGCGACCGAGTGGACGCGCCGAATCAGAACGCCTCTCTCTCTATCCGATTTCCTGTTGAGCCCGGCGGGTTCCGATTTTGTCAGCTCGCTGATGCATTGGGGTCAACATTCCTCGCCGTAACGACCCGGGTTTTTCGGCAGTCTCTGCCCCGGAGGTTGCTATGATGATTCTCATTCCGTTCAAGCCGGCTATTCTGGTGCTGGGTTTGCTGACCGGATTGATATTTGTTGGTTTCGTAGGATCGTCTCTACTCGAAGGTAAAGAACCCTTCTTTATGAACAGAGGCCAGGCGAGGCATGCCCTTGTAAAGCAGGATCATCCTCAGAAAGTTCCGTCAGTGCGAGTCCAGTAGATTCGCTTTCTATCTGCAGAGGGGAAGACTCGCAGTCCCGCAATCCAGAAGCTATGGACCCGGACGAGCTGCAAGTAGCTTCTGGCTTGGGCAGCGATGATCCATATTGCGAGCCCCATTCGGTCAGAGTGTTGATGAGCTGCAATACAGCAACCCCACCCGAATCCGAAAGAGAATACTCCACGTGCCTGAGCCGGCCACTCAAGTCCGTGCGGATGATGAGCCCGTCTCTCTCCATTTCACGCAGCTGCTGAGCGAGCATCTTTTTCGACGCTTGCGGGAACATCCTGCGGAGCTGGCTCAGTCGCACGGGTCCTCTTCGGAGATTGGAGATAATTCCGATTTTCCACTTCCCGTGAATCAGCGCGATAGCGAATTGAACGGACTGGTCTTCTTCGCCTGGGCACTGACGATAAAGAACTCTTATTTCTTCCTTTTGTCTATCCGCATACCCATTCCAAATGGACATGGACTTGCGTACTCTGTCCGACATAATCCCGTCGCGCTTCTTGCCTAAATTCGCTTGAGCGTGTCCTGTATTATTGCCGATCATCTCTCACCACCGGTGTCCAACAACTTCCATTGCAGGGCGCGCCTTTCATGGTGCGTCATGTATTTACTAAAGGCATTTACCGGTGGCTTTTGGGGCAAACTTTTTCTATTTTCTTCGTATCGCCTCTATAAAAACGTATCCTATACTATTGCTTAAGTAGTTAATCTCCTCCGAGCGGGCGCTCGCTAAATGACGCCAAAGTGTTCTATCGGGCAAGGGCTGACGTGGAGTTGGGCCTATTCGACCGGGCATCCCGCTTCTGATCAGAGATTGGACGCAGCCGCCAAGGCCGCTTGGTCCTACGCACTTCTCTGCGCCTGGACCTACCTCAATGACGAACATTCGGCCCATGATCTAATGGATCTCGCTGTTCAGAAGGGTGCTCCATACGCTGCATGTCATCCTGACTCGCCCCCGCACAAGCTGACTGGCCGCATAAAGAGCGCTATCAGGCGCCGCGCAAAGCAGCTCGCTGCTGCGAGAAGTCGTGAACTCTCGTATGGGTCTCTGCTCGCTCTCGAAAAGGTGTATGCCGGTCAACCTGAGGCGGAGCAGCGGGTCTTTGCCCATGAGCTGCTTGCGCGACTATCGCCATTTGGCCAAACGATCGCTAAGTGGCGCGCGGTCGGATATTCGTGGCGGGAAATTGCCCGCGAACTACAAATGGACCACACCGCTATTCGTCGTGCATACTTCCGGGAGATAGAGGCGATGTTGAAGAGCCTTTCCCAACCTGGAGATTTTCCCCGATGCGATTGACCTGGCGCAGATCGGTGCGCGCTGAGGACCGTTTTGAAACATGGCTCGCACAGAAGTATCAGAAACAAGTTCTTGAATCGGGCGTGCCTGCTCCCGGTCCTTGCCCTGACGAAACATTCCTTCGGTATCTTGCCCGCAAAGCAAGTCGAATCTCGTTGTCAGACCCGAGGGTTGGGCACGCCGCGAGTTGCCCCAAGTGCATGAACAGGTTACTCGCGCTCCGTGAAGAAATTCACTCTCGGCGCCAAAAGCTGGTTCTCGCATTGGCAGCTGCTTCATGCCTCGTGGTCGCCGCGGTCCTCATCTCTATGGCTCGAGATAAATTGCGCAGGCCAGTTTTTGAGGCCGACACCACAGTTGTTCCTGAAACTGTAAATCTCTGGGACGCCGGCACGCTGCGGGGCCAACAAACCAGCCCCTTGCAATCCGTATCGTTGCCTGCCACCTTGGTTCGGGTCAAGATCGTCCTTCCCCGCTTTAGTGCACCAGGCCAATACGAAGTGGCCGTTACCCGCGACCAAGCGGGAAACGACGTTCAGGCATACAACACTGTTACAGCAACGAGTAATCGTGGCCGCGAAGAGGTTTCTGTCGCTCTCGACCTTAGGAAGGCCGCGGCGGGACCGTATTTCCTTTCTACGACCCACGAACAAGACCAGGCCTCGTACTACTACCCTCTCCAGATCAAGTAGGCGGCCTTCTAACGAGGCCGAATAATCACCGCGCCTCGTCACGTTGCCGACTTTAACTAGCTCGCGCGGTTCGCTCGTTGCGAATGAATTCAATGGCCCGCTCCAACTGGCCATCAATGCCGGCCCTTCTTCGATGCCAATCAAACTCAACAGGCTCGTCGGGGATGATCGAGGATCCTTCAAGAACCCAGCCTTTCCAGGTGTAGTAGGCTCCGGTAGGCAGCGCCAACCGGAATCCGTGGCCCACTTTTACCGAAGTGGCGGAGAGAAGCCTGCCAGCAATCTCCTCTCCGACGATGGTGGCAAGATTGTTCTCTCGTGCAAACGCAACGATCATTTCCGCCGCACTCGCGGTATGACGGTCCACGAGCAGGGCGATCTTCCCGTGGAATGGCTTCGGGCCCAAGCCTTCCGTTTGAAGCACCACAGGCTTTTTGGTCATCATGGCCGGGCCAAACTGTAAGGCGAGCGCCCAGAGGGCCGTCTTCGACGAAGGAATGCGCGAAAATCGGCGAAATTGCCGCTTCTCTGATTCGAGATTTGATGGAGCACGACGCCTATCAAGGGCGAATCCTACAGGAATTCTGCCTGGTGTGAGTATGCTCATCAAACGAAGCGCTCCGACACCTCCTCCAGTATTCCCGCGAAGGTCGATAATCAACCGGTCGACTCCTCCTAACCTTTCGACTGCACCCGAGATTTCGTTTGCCACCTCGACCCCAACCATGCCTGGGAACATCGCAACCTTCAGGTAACCCAGACCGCCTCCGAGTTGACGGGCCTCAACGAGCGTGGGCTCGACAAAATGTACCTTCTTCCCCTTAGGGCGCGCCACATCAACAGAAACTGTTCGGCGCCTATCATCCCGGCCCACGATCTCGACACTGCTTTGCTTGCCCATGGGAAATACTGGATGCTCCGGCGCCGTAATTTCCCGACCGTCAACGCTAAGAAGAATGTCTCCGGATTCAATGCCGGCTAGCGACGCGGCACCACCGGAATGAACATCCTGAAATACCCACCGCTTTCCAAAGGATGTCTCGTCCGCAAGATACGTGGCACTAAGGGCAGCCCGGCTCGACGCTCTGCGTGCGCTCGTATGAAAAAATCCGACATGGGAGGTGCGCAGCTCGGCAAGCAGGTCGCTCATGGATTGTTCAAAGTCGTCAGTAGTGTTCGCATTCTCAATCGTCGGGCGGCAACGTTCTACGGCAGCCTCCCAGTCAGCATTTAGCTTCTCAGGCGAATAGAACCGTTTTTGCAGCGCCGACAGGACGTTATTGAGGATGGCGCGTCGATCGCGCGGTGAGATCTGGACTCGCAGTGCCGCGCTGCCAGCGGAATTCACTGTCATCGGTTGCTCCTTGAAGAGAGGTTAATTCCCGTTTCCGGGAATAGGTTGCCGTTCGGTTCGCCATCGAGTACAAAGCCGGCCCAGTAGTAGGGCGGAGCACCCGAATTCAGCATTTTGAGCTGTGCCTGCCTGAGCGCTTCCGCCTTCTTTTCGCGATGGCTGAGGTTTGCATAGAAGGCAGTCATTAATTCGGCGGTCGCGTGATCTTCAAGCTCCCAGAGCGTGGAAACAACACTCTGAGCGCCCGCTTCGATAAACGCGTTCACAATGTTGGCGGCTCCCTCCTCGCCGACTGGCCCTACACCCGTGTCGCAAGCAGAGAGCGTTATAAGGCTGGCATTGAAGCGAAGGTCCCTGATTTCACGTACTTGCAGGAGACCGTCATCGGTGTGTGGCTGCTCTGGGGCGAAGATGAGAGCAGAGCGATCTGGGTATTCGGGATCGACATATCCGTGAAGCGCGAGATGGATCACGTTGTATTGGTTGAGCGGAAGCTGCTTGAAGTTTGTCTCCGTTGCACGTGCACCTAGAAGGACGGTGCTAGGTTTCGGGAGGTCAGCCGCAATGGTCTCAACCTCGTAACGACTTTCCGGCAGTGCAACAAGTTCCCGTTTGTTCGGCCCTGTGACTGCGCGACGAATGGTGGCGAGAAGTGTGGTAGCTGGTGGTGTCGAGGTCCACGCAGCGACACCGACGTAGGGTAGATCGTCATGGCTTACCTTATCTGCTCGATGCGTCAGGATATGGAGCACAGTACCCGAAGGGCTCACGGTCACGAGATGAGAGGTCAGAACGTACTTTCCTTGGTTCATCAAAGCCGAAAATGGTAAAAGGTGGAGACTTCCATCTGGCACCACAATCAACGCGCGCTTTTCTTTGAGTTCCGGAATCTCGCCAAGAAGCCAATCGAAAAGTTCTTGCCCGCGGGATGGATCCGTTTTCTGGTGCATCAACTCGGCACGGTATTGGCCCACTTCTGCTTCCAGGGCGTCTTTGGAAGGAAGAGCGTAGCGCCGAACACTACTCTGTGTCACAGCAAGTGCATAGGAGTGAGGATTTGCAAGCACATACTCCACAAGAATCTCAGAAGTCAGTAGATCATGTTGAAGCTGACCGAGCGAGACGACGGTGGATCGCTCGTCACCTGCCTGCGAACCCGCGTCGAGCAGTTGCTCGGTGCTATAGATCGCATCGAGAATGTGTTCCCTGCCGACTTCATCATCGGTATCGAGCAGTTCAACATTGAGGCTGGTGAGGTGCTGCTCGGCAGGATTCGGTTCGTGCGGCGGGATAACCTCGTGACGCGCAAGGGCCTGAGCCTCCACTCGCCCCCGCGCGCGCTCGATCACACGGAAAGCGTCGGCTAGTTTGCCTTGGTCGCTGAGAGAAACGAAGTATCCGGCGTAAACCACGCTTAAATCGCTCAGAAGTTGCCGTTCGACAGTGGGCGTCGGAACCTTACTGAGGAGAGCATCCAGAAGGTCCGTACTCTTTTCGTATAACCCATTTGATGCCTTCGTGTTTCCTAGCCGCGCCATAATCTGGGCCTTGATGGCGAGGTTTCTCGGAACGAAATACAGTTCATCAGGGATATTCTTGTTGGCCTCAATCGCTTCATCGATCGCCGCCAATGCCGGTTGCAAAGTCCCTTGATGCAGATAAGCTTCGGCAAGCAAACCATCCGCTTGCGTCAAACCCCGCCAATTTGAGAGCTGCTTCGCAAATTGGACGGACTGCGTGAAATCGGACACAGCTTGATCCCATTGTCCCATTCGCTCGTAGACGCCAGCTCTCGTCTGGTAAAGCTCGTAGAGATGGCCCGACAGCTGGTAGCTCGAAACGCGCCGCATCTCCTCCGCGGCTAGGGTCATGGCTTCCGTGTTCTCTCCAAGGCCGCTGAGTGCCTCGATCTTCGCAGTGATGGCGATTGTTGGGTATGCGGCGCCACGCGTCTTACTGGCAACCCGAATTGCCTCGTCGAGCGGGCCCAGTGCTTCTTTGTATTTGTGCAATTCCACCAGGCCGGTGCCATACATGCTGGCGTATCGAATGTGAGCAGCTGGGTCAACGACCTTTGCAATCATCCACGCTTTCAATACATCTTTTTTCGCGGTTGCGATATCACCGAGCAGGAACGCCGCAATTCCCTGCTCGCCGATCGCTCGAGACGCCAGCAAATAGTGGTGCTGGCTGGTAGCCAGGGACTGCACCTCAGACCAGGTCTGGCGTGCCATTTCCGAGTCGTAGTTCACTTCCAGCATCCCGAGGATGGTGAGAACGCGAAGTCGTGTTTCCGGATCCTGCGCCGCCGGCAGTTCCAAATCATGCCTAAGCGACGCAATCTGCGCCGGAAAACTCGTTGACGATTCGCTGCGCGCCGGGATTTCGCTAACACGCGCGTAGAGGGCCTTGGAGAATTGCCCTTTTTGGGTGAATTGAAGTTCCGCTTGCCGATAGAGAGGTGCGGCTCCTATCCAGTTATTGAGCCATGACATGGCATCGGCTCGCTTGAGGAGCGCCTCGGGAGCATCAGGATTCCTCTTCCGGAGGACGTGATATCCGACAATACTCAGCAGGACGGCCAGCAGCAAACCGGCAGCGATGCGAAAAGTGGAGGAGAAGGCGATTCGCATAGCGCCCGTTTATTTACTCAGTAATGGTGCCAGACTCTCGAGAATGAATCAACGGTTTCAGTACTTTCGTCACTGCGGTGACGGTAATCTGAGCGCCCTGGCAGTCATGGCGGTCCTAATCTGTAAGCGTGCCTGCTTCTACAGGCCACGCAAGTTCACGTGCGAATTACGATATCGTAATGATCTTTCCCACGAGAGCGCCACGCGCTAACTCTCGATCTGAATTCTCAAGATCTCGCACGCAGCCAAGAGGTCCGGATCATCCAAGTGGATGGCTTCTGGGTCTGCTTTGTCCCGAATTTGGAAAGGTTCAAAGAGAGCCCAATTTTCAAGGTCATGTCCGTATCGAGAACGGTAATAAATTCCGTTCAAGCCAGCTTTGTAGACCTCAAGTGACGAGAGTTGTGTCAATCGACGCGGTTTTCCTTGTTGGAGAATAGCGACGTCGAGGTCCTCGAGTCCGAGCTTCAGGCATTCAGATGCTAAGGTTTGGCGCAAACGCCCAACCCAGTAGGCAGAGTAGATGTCGGCATAGCTTCCCTGCGCCGCACACTTTCCGAGCCGGCGTTCGTCGCACCATTCGGGCGGAACATGTCCGAGAGGAACATAGTCATCTTCGCCTGCGATTTCGTCGAGCTCGGCTAGCAAGCTCAGGTCGGCTCGAAAGTGGGCCAAAGTCTCAATAAAACAAGACAGACGCTGACTCGATGCATAGAGAACGCGGTAGTAGCCCGTGGGATCGTCGAAGCGATTGCCGAAGGTGCCGTCACTATGAGCCCGCGACCAGTCGGGCGGCTCCCAAGGATCTGGGCGCCGCCCTAACCGGAAGATCGGAGCGGTGGGAGTTGTTGTCTCCGGCATTTCAAATTAAGCCCCGGCTATGAAGGCTCTGGCAGCCCCCAAAATTTCCGGAGCGATGGTGGCGACCTCTCCATCTCGCAGGACGCGCAGCGGGACGCGATCGCCAAGCTCGGGATTAACCCCCGTCAACCATGCCTGAACTACCTTGGGCGAGTCGTGTTGGCTCAGTGTACGTACCACTTGATAAGCAAATCGGAGACGATCCTCTACATCTCGATAGGGTTCGGTCCCGTTGATCCACCGATCAAGCGCGCGAACGTCCTTGACCCCGGCAATGTAGGCCGTCAGTTTCCGTCCGATAATCTCTGTAAGACGCGTGACCAGTTCAGGCCAAGCAAGGGATAATGCCTCTCTATGAGCGGCAAGGTCAGGGCGAGGCAGAGCAATACTGACGGCCATAGTCACCTCCCTTGTAAAACAGTTTAACAGCAAAACCGACGGAATATCGAGATAATCGCAGTCAAATGCCGCATGATTAGCAATTCTAGTACATGCTGCGGAATATATTCGCCTTCTATTCGTCTATGCTGGTTTCATGTTTCATGGACCTCCCCCTGCGCGCGGCTTAGTCGTCCGATGCAAGGGATGCGGAGAAAACATTCCTGCTCCAGTCGAAACTCTCCCGGCGCAACCTATCGCCGCAAGGTGTGCCCTCTGCGCCGAACACAGAAGGTATCTGCCTTCAGAAATCTTCCAAGGCAGGCTCTCTCATTTCCTCTTGAGGAAGCCCGTTCGCACTGCAGACGGCAGGACGGTATAGATCGCTGTTTCTCAGGACCTCACAATCGGCGCAGCTGGCCAAAAAAAAATGGAGCCTGTGTTCGCAGGCTCCGTCGGGATTTCGATGCTCAAGGGTTAGGCTGCTGCGGTCTTCTTTGTCACCTTTCCTTCCGGTTTTGAGCTGGCCTTCTTCGCGGTCTTAGCCCTTTCCCCTCGGCAAACTCCTTGCTCACCGCCGCACTGATCACATCGACGCTGATGTCGTACTCTTTGGCGGCTTCAGCGAGAACCTTGCGGGCCGCCTGTTCCGAATCGGCCCGAAGCAAAACAGCCATCTCCACCAGTAGTCTCCCCAACGTACCTTCTGCAGAGCGACGGATGAAGGACACGACAATTTTCGGAAGCGGTTCCTTCCCCTTCTGGGTCGTAAGCTGGTGGAGTTTGGCAAGGATTTCCATGCGCGGCAAGTCAAGCTTCGCCGCCATCTGAAGCGCTATGAACAGCAATTCCCTTTTCAGCAGACGCACTGGCACGGCTTCGCCGATGGCTCCTAGAACGCGGAGACCTGTTGCTCGAGCGATAGCTTCCTGCTTCCGCTGCTTTTCCTGCTCAGCTTTCCACTTCGCATCATTGGTCTTAATCTCCTTCTTCGGATGATGTACCGGGCAATCGGCCTGAGCGCAAACCTTGCGGAGTTCGCCCTTCTCTGTGCCATCGGCAATGATGGCATCGGTGGTGTACTTGCAAGTCCTGTACTCCGGCCAATCGCGCTTCTGCTCCGATTTGTCGTGGCGGATTTCGACGTACTGATTGCGTGGAAGAACCGGACTGCCTTCGGCAGGTTTGCCGTAAGCGGACTTGATCTGAATCAGCTTTGGCTTCGCCGCGATGGTCGTCTTTACGTGCGCATCCAGCTTGGCCGAGTAGCAATGGGGGTCTGAGCAAGCGTCCGAATTCTCGCTAATACCTCCAAAGAGAAGTTTGTTGTGTCCGGTGCGTTTGGGGCAGTCTAGACAGCTTCCGGCTGCCGGGACAAGCTGCGGATTTTCCCGATCGAACGGCGCATCTTTCAGGATGAGCAGGACGTTACGCTCAATCCACACCTGAAGCTGGCGGACTGGCAACAGGATGCGCTTAGGTTTCTGATCTGCGCCCATCCATTCTTCCCGGAAGCACGCGTTGAGGGCCTCTTCCTGCTGTGCGGGCTGAAGTCGCGCCAACAACAGGGCATGGCCTACGCCGATCTCGTCTTTGGAAAAGGCTTCAACCACAGGCGGAGAAAGCTCGGTCAATTTCAATCGACCGACGCAATAGGCGGGCGATTTACCCGTCTTTGCGGCGATCTGCTCGATGCTGTACCTCGGTTCCTCCAAGTTGAGGAGGGCGCGGAACCCCTGAGCTTCCTCCAACGGGTGGACGTTTTTCCTCTGAAGATTTTCGATTTATCTTTAGTCCTTCAGAAGCTGTCAATGACGTCCACGACGATGGAATCTTGCACGTTGTGAAATTGTTATCTGTAGTTGTCTATGACGTAGACCAGCATGGGCGCGGTGAGCGTAGCGAACTGCGCCCATGCTGGCTCGTGCATGGGCTCTGGAGGCAGGACGCGGTGAGAGTGCAGAAGATCAGAGTGCCGGACACGGGACATCTGAGTTGGATCGTCGTGGATGGGGAGCATCTTCCAGTCACAGTGTTGAACGAGTACCTTCTTTATCTTCATCGGTTGGGGAGATCGCCGAACACGGTGAGGGCTTACGCGCACCATCTGCAAGCCTTCTGGGCGTTCCTGGTTGAGCACGGGCATGACTGGCAACGCCTCAAGATGACGCAACTGGCGGAATTCGTGAGCTGGGTGCGGCATGCAACGCGCACTGGTCGGGACCATCGTTCCGATGCCACGATCAATCTGATCCTCGCGGCCATCGGTTCGTTCTACGAGTACCAGGACAGGCTGGGGGTGGAGACTGCGATCAGTCGTTCGCGCCGCTATGGGGCGAAGAGTCCGTACAAGCCGTTCCTGCACCACATCAGCCGGACACAATCCCTTCGCCATGCGGTCATTCGTGTTCGTGCGATCAAGCGCCTACCTCGCGTGTTCTCGCCGGTCGAAGTTCAATCCCTGCTGGATGCGTGTACACGGTTGAGGGATCGTCTGCTGTTGTGTCTTCTCCATGAGAGCGGAATGCAAATCGGGCAGGCTCTGGGGCTTCGCCATGCAGACATACGCTCTTACGACGGCGCAATC
>Ga0302179_10002248_pt1 | contig 11318 bp, 10 predicted proteins | sample I_Palsa_E3_1_FD_198788 | JGI IMG/M metagenome (GOLD analysis project Ga0302179, IMG submission 198788) | Peat permafrost microbial communities from Stordalen Mire near Abisko, Sweden - I_Palsa_E3_1 | ecosystem: Environmental > Terrestrial > Soil > Palsa > Peat permafrost | place: Sweden...
GCAAAGCGGTCTTGCCATTTCCGAAAAGATCGTAGGCCACTCCGATACGCGGTTCGGGCATAAATGTCGCCCGATTCTGCGCCAGGGCCGAGCCGCCGATCGTGGGATTCGTATTAATTACGCCGTCGGTAAAACCATAATTTGAGGCTCGGCTGTGGGCCTCATTCCAGCCATTCGTTGATTCGAAGCGGAAGCCGCTACGAAGCTCGAGGCGGGGCGTCACCTTCCACGCGTCCTCGATGAAGCCTGCTCCGAAAAGCGAACGCCAGCCCAGTTCCGTGGGTGAAGGTACAACCGTAAAGGTCGCCACAGTTCCCTTGAGGAACGCGCTGAGGTTGGAGAAAGACGCCTGTCCATACTGATTCTGCGCCAGGTTGTCATTGGACTGCAGCCGCTGCAGCCACACGCCCGCCTCAAGCTGGTGCCGCCCGCGGGTCCAGAAAACATGTTCGTCCACCGTAAAGAGGTTACGAACCGCCTGGTTGTTGCTGCCGGTATTTGCGCCCGCGAGAGTGACCTGGGAGGCGCCATTCGACGCCGTGCTTCCTGAGATCACGATGGCGCCGATGGGGCCGCCGGCAACCCAGCCAGTCACCGGCGCCGGCACCTCGCCGGTAAAGTAATACGCTGCCCGCGAATACCCGACGCGCAGGGTATTAAGCAGGTTAGGCGAAAAGACGTGCTGCTCCTGCGCGCTTACCACCTGCTCCCGCAGTCGCTCGTAGATGGTCGAATACGGGTTCTGCGACGGAGTACTCGCGTCGCTGTCATCCACGGTATAGACCCCAAAGAGCGGATCGTTGGGGCCCAGGTTGGCATCGATTCGCGTCGTCCCAAAATCTTCACGTACGTGCTGTGGCGGATTGGCAAAGGCTTCTGCGATTCCGCTTGCCGTCCCGTTCGGATTCAGCAACTCAGGACCGTTGGCCACCGGCCACAATGCGAGTAGCGGCCGCACACTCGAGGAGGCAGCCGCGCGCGAAGCGTTATCCGGAACAAAACTCACCGCGCTGAGACCAAGATGCTGCCGGTAACCTTCATAGTTGCCAAATCCGAATAGTTTGTCGTGGCGTAGCGCGCCGCCTAGCGCGGCCCCGAAGTCGTTGCGTTGGAACTCCGGGATGTTTGCCTGGTCGAAATAATTGCGCGCGTCCAGCGCGCTGTTGCGCAGGAATTCATACGCCGAGCCATGAAGCTTGTTGCCTCCGGAAGCGGTAATGATGGAGACCTGGGCGCCGGTGCGCTTGCCATAGTTTGCGCCATAGGTATCGCTGACCACGTTGAACTCGCGGACTGCGTCTACGCCCAGCAACTGCCCGCTGGTACCTCCGGGGGTCACGTTGATGAGGGATGCGCCGGTGTACTCGATACCATTCAGCAGAAAGAGATTGTCCTGCGGCCGCCGTCCGGAGACGGAGTACATATTGCCGACCGAGGAGTTGGACGTGCCCACCCCACCGGAACGCTGCGTGGTGTAGCTCACCGACGCCGGGTTGAGTTGGATAAGCTGGTCGAAGCTCCTGCCATTGAGTGGCAGCTCTTTCACTTGCCGCTCATCAACCAGGCCCTGTACCTGCAGGGTCGTAGTATCGACTAACGCGGGCGTATCCGCCACCGAAACTGTTTCTTGCACGTTGCCAACGGCGAGCGCAAGATGCAGCTGGACGTTCTGGCCGACGGTGACTGTTATGCCGGTGCGCTTGAGGGGCGCAAAGCCATCCCGCGAAACAGATACCGTATATGCGCCCACAGCAACGGAGGGCGCGGAGAAGGTACCGCTTTCCCCAGTGAGGAACTTGCGTTCGCTGCCAGTCTCATCATTGCGGATGCGCACTTCAGAGCCCGCTACGGCTGCGCCGCCGGCATCGATAACTTCACCGGAGATCGTGCCGCCCACCATCTGCGCCCTGGCAGAGGGTGCAACCGCAATGAGGAAAAGAAAGCATAAGAAAACAAGCCGCAACGTACGCATAATCAAGCTCCTGGAAGTTTTTCAGAGGGAGGACAGGACCGGGCTAGCGGCAACAACAAGAGCAGAGGCAGCAATGAGAGAAGGAGCAGCGTAGATGGAAGGCGGCGCTCAAATCATTTTTCCTGAGTGATTTACTTGAGAAAAGGTAATGCTGGGGAGCTGTTATCGCGAACAACAACAGCCAGCCTGCGCGAGGGACGCGCGGCAACAACACAGGCAGTGATTCGAGGCAGAAGTCACATAAAAACAATAACACAGGTTCGGCGTGTCGACGCGCCAGTCGCCTACCTAAGAAGAACAAAACTGCGCGGACAAAAATCAAGTGGGTGGCCCAGGTCTCGCTTTTGAGACCTGGGTTTTCCGGTCTAATGATGAGTCGGTGCTGCGAACGTCGTCCACTTATGCGCATCGTCGGCATGTGGGTCAGGCGGCGCAGTCCACAGATCCGCGCTGATCCCATTCAGGTCATACACGATTTTGCCGTCCTTAATCGTGAGCTCGCAGAGCAGCTTCTGCTTGCCATTCAGCCGCTTGTCGAGCATGTCAGTAAACCCAAACGATCCGTTCTGCACCCGAAGCACAGCAACATCCGCGATCGAACCTTCGGAAAGATTGCCAAGTTCCTCGTGTTTAATCTCATGCGCCGGATGCGAGGTCATCTCCGCAACAACCTGTTTCAGCGGAACTCCAACCGCCATAATCTTATCGGCAACATTCAGCTCATCCTTCATCGCAGCGTTCATGCTGGTGACATGCAAATCAGTAGAAATGGAATCAGGAATGAAACCCGCTTTGATCATGGGCACGGCGAGCGACCACTTGAAGCTGCCCCCGCCCTGGCCGACGTCGAAGTAAATACCGCGCTTCCTGCCCTCGATGAAAGCCTTGCTGGGGCCCAGCGTAACCGGATCCTGCTCCTGGCGAAGCCCGGAATACATGTGGGTGTAGATGTCGCCGGGCCGCAGTTTTTGAGTCAGCAGATCGTAAAGGGGCCGGGTGGGACGATCCACACCGAAGTCCACCATCACCGGAATGTTCGCCTTGGTCCCGGCAATCACAGCCTGTTCCACCGGCGTCCACTCCGGGCCTGCAAAGTGCGCAGTCTTGATGCCGACGATGGTCTGGGGATACTTGAGCGCCATCGCAGCCGTCGCGAAGCCATCCATGTCCGCCATGTTCTGCTCGTACTTTGCGCCGCGCATGCCCGAACCCACGATATTCAGCATGGCGAACACCCGAGTCTTCGAGCGATCGATGATGCGATCCTTGAAATCCTCAAAATTCCGCCAGCCTGAGCAGCCCGCGTCGACCACCGTGGTGACCCCAACCCGGAAAGTAAAGCCATCCGGAGGCACGCTGAGATCGCCGGCATAGGAGTTACGCTCACCCGTGCCCGCATACACGTGTACGTGAATGTCGATCAATCCCGGCGTCACGTACAGCCCCTTGACGTCGACCGTCTTGAGCGCGGACGAGGAGGGAATGTGCGCGGCCACCTTGGCGATCTTGCCGTCCTTGATGGCCACGTCCATCAACCCATCGATGTGGTTCTTGTCGTCGAGCACATGCCCGCCGCGCAGCAGCAAATCGTAGGCGGGCGCTGCCTGTTGTGCAAAGGCGCTTGCGCAGGCAAGCGCCAGCAGGATCAATGAATGCAATGTTTTTCGAATGTGCATGTCTCCACTTCTATTCGGGAGCCCCATGCTTCGCGGCTCTGCGAGGCTCCCTTCCGTACCGATTTCGGTCGTCAGATGTAGGCGATGAGATCGATCTCGACCAGCGAGTTTCCGGGGATGCCGCCGGCTGGACTAATGGTGGTGCGCACAGGAGGCACCTTACCCCACCGCCCCGCATACACCGTATTCATCCTTCCCCAATCCTTGATGTCGTTGAGATAGACGTTCACCTTAAGCACCTTGTCCATAGAAGATCCGGCGCACGTCAGGTTCTTCTCCAGTTCGTCGAGAACATGTTTGGTGTGCTCTTCAATCGTGCCCTCAAAGTGTGCCCCGACACCCGCGAGGAAGAGCAGATTCCCATAGGACACGGCGCTCGAAAATAGCGGCGGAGCTCCGGGAGTATTATCCGCAGGCTTCTCGCAGGAATAGGCCTTCTTCTCCATCTTGCCTGACTTCTCTGCCTCCGCGCTCTTGCCGAGCATGGCGCCACCGGTTGCGACCGCGGCTGCTTGCGCCGCACTCTTGAGCAGACCTCTTCTGGACTGAGTCCCCATCTACTTACCCCTTTCAATTGAATCGTTAATTAGAAACGAAAAGGCCCTTGGTAGCCGCCTGTCGCAAAATGCGGCCTTTTCATTCTCTAGGCTGTTTTGAGAGCGATACTGCTGGGCTTATCCACGAGGGCGGCATTCGTTTTGAAGTGTACCTCACCCGTCCTGCTGTCTGCGGCTGCCTGATCGATTGATCCTCTGGCGCCGTCCAGAAAGTAAACGCTCATCCCATCATGAGGGACAACGATCTGGCTCGCGCCTGGCAACCACGCCCCGACGCGCGACAGCCGGCCACTTCCGGCGTCGATTCGCCATGCGCCCTGCGCGGTGTACAGCATCCGGCCTGAAGGATGCACAGCCAGCCCGCGCGCGGACAACGGCACCCGCTGGACCTCCTCACCCACGGCCCCATCCTCGAGCCGGTAACAAATCAGCGTGCCCTCGAGATCATGACAGGCATATACGAATAACCCCGAAGGATGAAGTACGCAGTCTCCGGGTCCGCTCCCCTCGCCGGTGGAGCGCTGCATGCGCCGCCGTAGCCCGCCGTCTTCGAGCCCAAACACGCTCAGCCGGTCACTTCCAAAATCGGACGAAAGCAGATGGCGTCCCTCTGCATCGAATAAGAGCGTATGGGGATGCGCCGACGCCTGTAATTGCGCATGGGGCCCGCAGCCTGCGTCTTTGAAAATACTGCTGACCTGCCTTAGGCTTCCTTCCTGTGTGAGCGCAATCAGGTTGTAAATTCCCCCGCCATACGCCGCCACGGCAAGCAGTTTTCCATCCGGGGAGACAGCCATGTTCCGCGGGCGGGTTGCAGATAACGACAGCGCTGCCCGGCTCAACAGTGTCAGCCGTCCATCCCCGGGATGGATATGGAACGCCTCGACCGTTCCGCGCGGCAGTCCCTCGTGCTCCTCGATTTCATTCGCGACATACAGCGTCTGCTGTGCAGGCGAGAGCAACACGCAGGCGGGCGCCCGGCTCGGTACCCGCTGGATTTGCGTCCAAAGCTCGCCTTGCACGCGAAACACTCGAAGCGAATCATCTCCGCAACCCACATAGGCAAATCGCGGCGCCCCCATTGCCTGGGGAAGGTTCTTGAGCGCCACGATACCCGCCGCGCCGCGCAGAAATTCTCTCCGTGTCCAGCCGTCGCCCGCGCTAAGCACGGATCGACATCTTGTGGTGGAAGATGTTGTTCGGGTCATAGCGCCGTTTCACTTGTTGCAGGAATGGGTAGAGATCCCCTGTGCCGTAGTAGAGCTGCGGCCAAAAGGCATACGCGAGCATATCGACATCGGGATAATTAATGTAGCAGCCCTCATAATATTCGTTAGGGAAGGGAGTCCCTGCGTACTTGGGTTCCACCTGTTGTGAGTAGAGGTCGGTGTAGAACTCCCGCATCCAGGCAAGACGGCCTGCATCCTCATCCGCATACTCCCAATATTGCTGGAACTGAACCTTCATGATGGAAGAACGCTGGCACACCGAAGTGTTCTCGGCCGTTCCTTTCCGATTGACGGCGCCACCGTAGGAGTCGATCGCCATGACCGAGCCACGCAAATCCACATCCGGGATCACCCGCGTCAGGTGCTTGTAGATGCACTTTGCCTCCAACGGGGTGAAGTTCTTTTTCATGTAGCAGGACTTGTACGCAGCGCGCCCACTATGCCCGTTGCCACTGTCGCCAATCGTCGCGTCGAGCCACATCAGCCGGTCAATATCGTATTTTCCCGATTGCTGGCGAGCAGCCGGGCTGCGCGCTGCAAAACGCTGATCCCCGGGCGTGGCCGCGCGTCTCTCCGCAGGGCCAAATTCCGCAAAGCGATCGAGAAATTCATCCAACACCTTCATGTCGTCGCACCGGCCATCCGGATTGCAAAATTGCAGCGAAATTGAAATGCGGCCCGAAGAGATGTGTGTCAGGCCCAGCGCGGTAAACAATCCCCAGGTGTCGGGTTCGCAGCCTCGTGCTGCGTTGTAGTCCCCAAACGCCATCACGATGCCCGTAAATTTGTCCTCGGTCATGCTGTGCCAGTCAAACGAAAGGTGGGCATTCGCGACCTCGTATGGTGCCGTCGGCAAGCGGTCAAACAAAAAGCCGGTAACGACGCCGAAGTTTCCTCCCCCCCCGCCGCGGCAGGCACGAAAAAGATCAGGCTCATGTTTCTCGTCAACGATCCTCAACTCCACGTGCCCTTTTTTGTCGACCGTGAGGATCTCGAGGGCCGATAGCCAGTCGATGGTTAGCCCGTGCAGGCGCGAGAGTACGCCGAAGCCGCCCCCGGTAATATGGCCGCCGGCGCCCACCTCAAAGCAGCTGCCCCCGGGAATCGTCACCCCGTACCGCTTGTACAAGCTAATGTAGGCTTCGCCCAGCTCGTGCCCGGCGCTGATGCGGTAGCGGTTTCCGTCACCAGGCAAGGCATCGCTTTTGAGCAGGCTCAGATCCAGGATCGTCCCCCCGGGATTGTTCACCACGAAATCTTCATAGCAGTGGCCGCCGCTGCGAACCGTCGGGCGCACACCAGCGTTCACCGCTCGCTGCAGGGCTTCCGCGGCCTGCTCGGCGGTCTCGCACAGTTCAATCTCGGCCGCTGCTTCCGCCGGATTGCCGTCCCAACGAAGATTGCGGCTCCGTTGCAACATGGCATAGCGCGGATCGCCGCGGGTAATCTTGATCGTCATCAATGCTCCGCTGCGGGATGAAATTTTAAAACAAACTTGCGGAATAGCTGCGCGCCACCAGCCAGACAGCCAAAAGCGCGAACTGAGCGCAGAAAATCGATTCCAGCGAAAACCAATAAAGCGAAGTTCCAGCCGCCCGATGGGCGAAGGCCAGCATCAGGCCCAGCAGCACAACCAGGCACGCCACCGCTGCACGCTGGCCATTTCGTTTGGGTGTGAGAACAATCGCCGGCCGCGGAGGCAGTTGCCGCGCGATCCGGGCTGCGAAATCAGCCGGGATCTCGGGTCGAGGCGCGGTCTCCAGGGCGAGAAGGATCCTTTTCTCCAGCAAATTCAAAGCAAAATCCGAACCAGAATCCGAACCGGGTTTCATCTTGTCTTCTGCCATGCGCTTCCCCTTTCCATTTCCTGCTGCCGCTGAATGCCTTGGCGTAACTTCTTCCGCCCGCGATGCAAATGTGTGCGCACCGTCCCGATGGGCAATTTCAGTGACAGGGCAATCTGTTCGTAACTGCGCTCCTCCTGATGGTAGAGCACCAGGATGGTCCTCTCAATAGGGCTCAGCAGTTGCAGCTGCTGCTCTACAGAATACCGGAACTGTTTTTCCGCGAATTGCTGCTCCGCATCCGGCCCAGGGTGCGGGAGGCGATCTTCCCAGTCCGACTCCTCCTCAGAAAACGAGACCAGGGGGCGGTCGTCACGCCGGCGGCGCTTCCATTCATCCTGGGCCACGTTGGCGATGATGCGGTACAGATAGGTGCTCAGCAGCGCCTCGCCGCGAAACGCGGGAAGCGCCCGATACAGCCGTAGAAACACTTCCTGGGCTAGATCGTCGACGTGCTCGCGGCTGCCGGTGAGCCGAATGAGGGTACTGAAGACCATCGTCTGATGGTCTCGGACGATCTGCTCGAAGCTGGTGTCGGCGGCGTGCAAAGAGGGTCAGACTGAAAATCCAGCAGAAAGTTTCATGCCGGGTTTGAAACTCTCACCCAGGATGACAGTCTAAGGCGGGCAGAAAGGAAGGTAAAGCTTATGCATTTTGACATATGGGCGGTGCCGATCGGAGCATTTGCGGTGGCCATTGTGGCCATCATTTCTGGCGTAGTGGGGGAAGGGAATAGGCAAAGGCTGACAGCCGAGCAGCGGATGGCGATGGTTGCTCGCGGAATGCCCGCGGACGACATTGACAAGTTGTTAACCAAGGCGATTGTCGACAGTAGGCCGGTCAAAGACCCGATGCAGAGTCTGGCCAACGCCCGCCGGACGGCCATCGTGCTGATTTCGAGTGGTATAGGATTGGCGCTGTTTTTCATCCTGCTCTCGTTCATCGTGAGTGAGCGTGATGTGCTGGCCGGCGCCGCGGTCGGCCTGATGCCGCTGGCGGTGGGCATTGGCTTTGTGATTGATTACCACCTGCAGAAGCGCGACCTGTCGCGCTTCGGGCTGGAAGTGGGCCCAGCCGATCACCGCCTTTGATACCATCAGCCGATGGAATCTCTCCAGGGTAAAGTTGCCATCGTCACCGGGGCGGCTGCCGGCATCGGCGCCGGAGTCGCAAAGCTATTTACCGAGCGCGGCGCTCATGTATTTCTAGCCGACCTCGACGGAGAAGGCGTCAAGAACACAGCAGCCACTCTAAAAGCGGAGGGCGGATCTGCCTTTGCCTTTGAGGCCAACGCGGGCAGTCGCGACGCCATGGCGACCGTGGTGGACGATGCGTTCAAGCGCTTTGGCCGCATCGATGTGTTGATCAACAACGCCGGAATCTATCCTCGGCATCCCTTCCTCGAAATGACAGAAGAGCAGTGGGACACCATGCAGAACATCAACATGAAGAGTGTCTTCCACTGCACCAAGCTCGTCATGCCCCACATGGTTCAGCAGCGGTCCGGCGCGGTAGTAAATATCGCATCGGTCACCTTCTTCACAGGTTTGCGGCACCTCACTCACTACATTGCGTCCAAGGGGGCCATCATCGGCTTCACTCGCGGTCTGGCAAGAGAGATGGGCGAACACAACGTTCACGTCAACTGCATTACGCCGGGAGCCATTGAAACCGAAGGAGAGCGCAAGCTTCTTACCAGCAAAGACACGGATGTCTTTATGGCCCAGCAGAGCCTGAAGCGCCGCATAACCCCATTGGACGTGGCCCGCGTCTGCTTGTTTTTATCAACCGAGCTGAGCGACGCCATGACCGGCCAAACCCTCAACGTAGATGGCGGCTGGATTATGTATTAATCAGCGGCCGCAAGTATTGATAGCTGATTTGGAGCGCTTGCTTCCGCTTCTCCAGATTCTCTTCAAATTCTCGGTCTTCGACTTCCACGCAGACCGGGCCGTCATAACCAGAATTCCCAAGCGCCTTGAGAAACGACGCCCAGTCGATATTCCCACGTCCCGGAAGTTTCGGACTATGAAACTGCAATGGGTAAGCCAGGATACCGGCCTGGTCCAGCCGCTGCCGGTCGACTGCTACATCCTTCAGATGAACCCGGAAGATGCGCGAGGCAAATTCCTTCATCGGAGCGATATAGTCCATTTGCTGCCACACCATATGGGACGGATCGTAGTTGAGCCCGAAATGGGAACTGGGGATATCCTCAAACATGCGCCGCCAAATCGCGGGACTTGCGGCCAGGTTCTTGCCTCCAGGCCACTCGTCGGCGGTAAAAAGCATGGGGCAGTTTTCGATGGCGATACGTACGTTCTGATCCTCCGCATACGAGACCAGGTCCTTCCACACAGCAAGGAAGCGGGGCCAATTCTCTTCGACGGACCTGGTCCAGTCGCGTCCCACAAATGTGCTCACGGTCGTGAGTCCCAGCATCTTCGCGGCGGTCACCACACTTCTTAGGTGCAAGTTCGCAACTTTCGCTTCTTCCTGATCCGGTGAAAGCAAATTTGGATAATAACCCAGGCCGCTGATCTCCATGCCACTAGCCTTGGCAAGATCTGACACCCGGGAACCTTCCGCAGCGTCGAAGCTGGAAACATCGATGTGGGTCACCCCGGCGTACCGGCGATCCGCCTTGCCTGGCGGCCAGCACATCAACTCCACACACGTATAACCGGTAGTCTTGCCCAGCGCGAATACTTCTTCCAGTGAAAGCTCGGGGACGATGGCGCTCATAAAGCCTAGCTGCATGATGGTCGATTTTACTGCGATACAATTCTCGAATCCTTTTCACACCACGGAATCAGGAAATAGGAACCGGAAAATGAAGATCGTTGGGTTCGCTTCCGCCGCATCGTACCTGTTCCTGCTTCTCGCATCCGCGACCTCAGGTTCGCCCCAGACCGCAGAGACCATGACGCCACTCCTGCTCGCAGTGCAGGATGCCCCCATCCCATTCACCGGCTCGGACGGCCGGACTCACCTGGTTTATGAACTCGGAATGACCAACTTCTCGAGCGCCCCGATCGCGGTCGAAAACGTCGAAGTCATGGGCGATGGGGCCACCCTCGAAACTCTCGACACCGCTGCGGTTACGGAACGTCTGCAACCCGCCGGGCAGCGCGAATCGGCGGGTACTCTTGCCGCCGGCACGCTGGCGAATCTCTTTCTTCACCTCGTCCTTGCGCCGGGCGCCAAAATTCCCTCTGAGCTATCGCACCGCGTTGCCCTTCGGGCGAGCGCCGCACCCCCAGGTCATCAGGAGTTCAACGAAACCGGAGGCACGATCAAAGTGGACCGGCAACCCGTCGTGCTCATCGGTCCGCCTCTGCGTGGGGAGGGCTACATCTCGGCGGATTCCTGCTGCGATGCCACCCGGCATACCCGCGCGGCTCTGCCCGTGAATGGCCGCGTGTGGATAGCGCAACGCTACGCCGTGGACTGGGAGCAGTTGAATGCAGGTGGCCGGATCTACTCTGGTCGGCGAGAGAAGCTTGAGAGTTACGCGATCTTCGGCCAGCCCGTTCTAGCGGTTGCGAACGCACTTGTTGTCAACGTCATTGAGGGGCAGCCAGAGCAAACCCCCGGCAATTACCCCACAAACATCCCTCTCGACCAGGCGGACGGCAACTCCGTAATTCTCGATCTGGGGAGCCGGCACTTTGCCTTATACGCACACATGCAGCCGGGAAGCATCAAAGTTCACCGCGGGGAACATGTCCGTTCCGGTCAGGTAATCGGCTTGGTAGGAGACACCGGCAACTCGATCGTGCCCCATCTGCACTTCCAGGTGACCGATGGACCCACCTCTCTCGCTTCCAACGGGCTTCCTTACGAGATCAGCGAGTTCGACGTGACCGGCAAAACGCCAGGCACGAAGGCATTCGATGAAGCGGAGTCCAACGGAACTCCGCTAGCGGTTACTCCCATCAACCCAGCGCAGGCCGTCAAGCGATCAATGCCACTCGACCAACTCATCGTCTCGTTTCCCGCTCATTGACCTATTCCGGCTCAAGGGGATCAAGAGCGGC
>Ga0302179_10002254_pt1 | contig 11316 bp, 13 predicted proteins | sample I_Palsa_E3_1_FD_198788 | JGI IMG/M metagenome (GOLD analysis project Ga0302179, IMG submission 198788) | Peat permafrost microbial communities from Stordalen Mire near Abisko, Sweden - I_Palsa_E3_1 | ecosystem: Environmental > Terrestrial > Soil > Palsa > Peat permafrost | place: Sweden...
ATTCTCCGCAAAAGAAGGTATCTTATTCTTTGGATATCATTAATGTTTAGAATATGTCTTTGGGATTGCGTACCCAGAGAAATCAACCCAGGGCGCTGTGCTCAGGTCCGCCAAACTCATTATTTCAAAACCTACGATTGCCCAGAAAGTCTCGAATGTTTTCAAAGAGATGGGAATGTCTGAGAAACTTGCCATGCCTACTGCATTAGTATGTGAGAAAATGGAGAAGTTGCATGGTGCAATTCAATTGATGCTTGACGCAAAGAAGAACGTGGATCGCGCGGACCAGGAATTACGTATTGCGGCTGCCAGAAAGGAAGGTACTGGACATGGAACTAGGGGAGGTAGTGTTACCGGAACTCCAAGTGTACGGGAGAAGAGAAGCGTTAGCGTAATTACAGATGGTGATGCAGGAGAGCCTAAGAGACATAAGAAAGATTAGATAACAGTGGGTGGAATTATGGGGAAACAAAGGTGTCTCGGATTGAAACAGAGTCCGGCATCGTGTACATCAGAGGGTATGCACTGGCTGGCGTTAATGATTATTATGGTACATTAATTGTGAATTCGAGAATTTCATCCGCTAACCTTGACTTCTTCTAGTAATCGTATAAGATCATCTTTGTCCAGTCTCCAACCGTCGCTACTTTCCTCCTCCAGGATCCTCTCTGCAGCCTCACTTACACCCCCAGGAATGCCATCGGTATCAAAGTTAAGCACCACACAAATTTGCTGGCACCATGCAAATCGTTCGCGTAAATTATAAGGACCTAACCGCGTTGCATAAGCTGTGATTTGAGATATATCCTTCTCGAGTCTGATAGCGCCGAGCTGCTATTAGTGTCGATAGACCACGTGCGAACCTCATTGACTCGGAACGACCATAATTTCTTCTCAAGAGGATCAACCAGATACTTGATAGAAAGATTAAGAAGGCTTTGAAAATTTGTCGGGGTAAGATCGTCCTAGAATTAAACAGATTCTTTTGGGACCACTTTGAAGGGTAGAATAATAGCATCCCAGTTTAGAGCAAATCTTCTGGTTACAATCTCATCCGCGGCAAGCTCATCATATTCTTGTTGAGTCAAAAGATACTGCACCCCAGCGAAAATTTCATTGACCAGTCTTTTTATATTCGGTTTGACTAATTGCGAGAACAATGTAGCCAGACCCTCCTATCAATTAGATTTCCCTCAGAAGCGGAGCACATGCAAATAACTGTCGAACTTTTCCTTCAGACTTCCCACATTTATCAATGCGACGCGAGCTGTTTCTGATTGTTCACCAAAAGGGAACAAGCTCTCCAAATTTCCACTAATGTATTTTTCAGACAATGCGTGAACACTCTCCCCGGAGATATCCAGATTATTCAAACCTGAGACAAAGGCACGAACCCTCTCCACTTTGCCCAAATCTTCTCCCCTCCCACTTCCTAAAAGAGTACGCTGCGAGTCCATGGTCGCACGTCGTTTAATTACGCCGGCAAAGTCTAGATCAAGAATTCGACGAGAATTAGCACATATAGTTTTGATAAGCTCAGCATCTCCTGTTCCCATTGCCCGATCAAGAACTTTATGTAAAACAAACATAACATCGTCCACAACAGATGTAGTAGGAGGGCCAGATGATTGTGATGACGGTTCGTCAAGTTGAAAAGCCTTTTCGACGGAACGACGGAAAAAGAATGTCTCTAATGATTCGAAGGAGCCCCGGAGTCTAGTCATTTTGGTTGAAAGAGAGGCATCGAGGACAAATCGGGGTATCTCGAGTGAAGGAGCATCGTACTGCATCAGCTCTAGCTTTACGGAGTAAATACTTGACACTTCACTGCCAGGAAGTTAATGTAAAGATTCCAGCGGGCAAGGACAACTGCGATCTCGTTCAACGTTGTGTCTATCGCTTTAGAGTCAATGATATCATCTGTCCCATTTGTTGACGGAGCTGGGCTTGACGTTCGAAATTTCCCTACTTCGCCTATCTGACGTACAGGGGTCGCGGATAGAGGATTTGGAAGGAACGACTGCACTAAGAAGTTGAAAGCGTAGCTCTTAGTTTCCGCAAGCTAGCCTTAGTAAACCTCACAGGGCACGAACCTTCCGCTGTAGATTACGTTCGTCCCACAAAGAATCCAAAATTATCCCACCTTGGCGATCACATTCGCCCTGTAATCTTTGAATGACTCGTACCATCTTCCCCGTACCATAGAACTTATCAACGATAGAGGTATGTGTTTCAACTATGCGTGCAATGTTCTCAAACAATCCAGTGAGCGTGGTCGCGTAAAACATGGCATTGCTCGATGCTAGCTTTAGCGCGAGGACATTGAGATCGTTACATTGTGTCATAGCTGCGCGACTTCGTCCAGCGATGATGCCACAAACAAACCGCCCGTAGACATCTAGTCCTTCGATCTCCTTGCCGATAAGAGGAAACAAGCGGAAAAACCGCGTAATGCGCTCTTCGTCCTTTGTCTTCGCAGCAGCATCAAATTCGCGCAGAAAAAGTTTGTAGAGGGCGTCCGAAGCTTGGGACAGAAACACAGTCGGATGGTCGGGTATTTCTGAGGTCGGAACGGCAGCCATTGCGAGAGAGCCACTAATGATAGACGGGTCAAGGAGGGAGGCTTGATGAAGACATGTTGCAGCTGCGTCCCAGTCTTGTCGTTCCATTGCGTCATGCACACCAAGGATGGAGCTCTGGCGGTCAGCAGATGGCATAGAGCGTGGTGCGAAAAACCTTTAACTCTTGTACATCCTCCACATACTTCAGGCACTCCTTCACACGCCCTTGCTCCATGTCAAGCTTCCTTACACGTTCTCTCAGACCCTTGGCTGTTTCCGCTGCAGGATCAATGCGTTCGCTTAGCCGTGACAACTGTTCCTCAATCTGCAAGGAAGACTGCAATTCAAGCAGAGATGTCAGGTCCGGCTGTATGTCTGGATCGAGGAACTGTTCCAGCCGGAGGTCATTGTCCACCTCTTGGAGCAGCAATCGATCAAGCAGCTTTTCCGCATCCTCCACAAATGCACCGTCGATTGTCATAGCCACGATTCACTCAGAGCCATCGTTTTACTGTATCGTGTCGAATGTTGACGCCCGTCCAACACGTCCAATCAGAATGCGGGCCGGGTGCCGTCCGAGAGATTCAGTACTGCCGGCGCGCCAACATATACCCTTCTAACCCGTCCCCTGGGACAACTGGACTTGATATTCAAGGCGCCAATTGCTGTTCGGGAGCATTTCCAGGGAGGTCTGAAATTCAATTGATATGAAAGTCCTTATGCGTGAAACAGAATTGGGAAGGCAACTGCAGAGTAAGGTGAGACTGTCAATGTACTTCTATACTGCAATACCATGAATCACCAAAGGAGTCTTACTGGCGAAAATTGCATCGAATAGGTTATTGATTCTTGGGGCGCTGTGTCTTGCTTCTGACAAGAGAGAGGGTCAAGCAAACAATGGTTCTCCGCGGTGGATATGTGCAACTAGCTCCGAGTGTGATTGGCCGTATTGATTAGAGTACACACGCTCACAAATTCAAAGAACAAAGGCCTCCTCCTAACTATGATGCAGGCATCATCTCAGGCGCCGAGGTCAGATCAACGACGGTTAAATCCTTAGAGCTTCCCCACGCTCTCCGCAATCTGTTCTGATTGGTGATTTATAGCGATCGCCATCAGGGGAATGACCTAGCTCACGCCGCCAGTAGCGCCCCTCTCCAGTGGGACCACATGGGCCCAACTTGCTGCCGATACAAACCTTTTTGTCCTTGCCTTACGTGGTCTCAAGGGTGATGCAATGCCTTACACGTCTCTCCCTTTTGGTTATCCATCTGACGCTCACCCCAAAGATAATCTGATGCGCAAAGAAATGTTGGGGTATGTTGTATCTCTTGCTGGGCACTGGGCAGCACCGCGATTAACTGGCTAGGATATATAAGCGAGACTGAGAACAGGGATTTCCCCAGCGAGCAGAGGTTGGATTGCTGTTGCGAATGTTGGCCAACACCGCCTAAGGAGGAGTTACCAGATGCGGGTTCCTTCTTTGGCACCAATTGAGTTCATCCCGTCACAATAGCTCTCTCACCGGGTTGGAGGTTCAGTTGAGTTATCGGGGGGCATTGATGAAATAATTAGACCCTTCCACACTCCTAGTTTGAGGCTTAACAGAGATCTCACATCTATGACTCCTATGGAAATCATAAGGATTGCTGTGTTGGACATTGACCCCTTCAAGAATGCGGCTTTATTTTCCTGTCGGCCAATCTGACAAAACCTGAGTTCCAAAAGGTAAGCCAGGGGCGACAATCACTGTCATCAGCAACAAGGAACACAATAGACCCTTCCGGAAGCATTGGGAAAATCTACAATTATGAGAACCTGGATGTAGATCTCCGTGGATTCAAGCGAACGGAGGCGCTCAAGTAGGACGCACCGTTCCCACACCAGATCAAGACTGTAGTGTCAGCGGAAGTATAAGTTGTATATCTAAAATTAGTTTAATTATTTGAAGTGCCGCTTTCCGAAATCTTTGGTGAGATCTGGGCGCGTAAAAAGTTGAAGTTATCAAGTAACCGGTTGGAAGTCCCGGTTTGGTAGTCTTTGAGAAGACGATAGATAACTGCTCAGGCAGGATGTGGGATGAAGGAGAGGCGGGGCAACTACAAGGAAGATTCAAAGAAAACTGGAGGGGGCAGGATGGAAATATCAAGGCGCAACGTTTTTCAATATCCCTCAGATTAGTTTTCAACTTTGGTCCGTCACCAGAGTACAGTAGGGTACATACATAAGAAAACATGGTACTTCAGGATTTCAAGGGTGCTCTTCATACTCTTCCTTAACATTGCTATGTCCTGCAGTAGGGTTCCGGTCTTGATTCTCTGATTTTCGATACCATGAATATCCGAGATCTAACTAGATGGCGGAGGGCGGATCAAACGCCGCTGACCAATCGGAACGCCATCTCGGAAAATTTGGAAAGCCGAGCAAATTGCTCGACATCACCGATCCGATTTCGTAGTCTGAAAAGTTGTCAACCTGTGGTGCAGCGGCTGTGAAAAGACAATCAGAGATGGTGCAGCTTTCTGACGAAACAAAGGTCTGCTCCCGACAGTCCCTGCGTTGAAAGGCTGTCTGACAGTGCAAAGGAACGAATCGGTAGAGTCCTGGACATGGGCAAGATTGCCATCCACTACGGCTGGATTCCAATGATCCTTTACATTGGTGAGCACACTAGCTCTCTGCAGCCTTTCGGCCTAGCTGTTCTCCTATACTGGTGCTAATTTCAGGCTACACACAGAGCTCTCCGCGACCTGCAGCATGGAAGTATTCGCCATTTCCTTCTGAGACTCACTGTAGGATGGTCGTGCCTTTAGGTGGATAGTTTCTGCATGTAGTGGTGAGTGTTGTCTGGAGATGGCGAATGGTTCACGGCTGCGCTGGGAGAAGTAAGCAAGTCACCGCTCGTATCACATGGAAATAAAGCCTAGACCACAGGGTCGTTTCTTTCTGTTTCTCGCAGTCATTTCACTCGCTGACATCAATTGCACACCACTCCTGTTCAACTGAAATCACAGTTGCCCAGGTGTTCTTTGGAGGAAAAGTAGCTAATTCAATTCGTCGGTGGCTTGAAGTGTCATCAAAATTTCGCAAGTTTCAAAGTATACAACTAGCAGTTCGCCATGACTAACCAAGATACAGAGTGAACACTACACGGAGCTACTTCTTGACAATCGAGATTACATCCTCGTCCTCCAGCACATGAGTTAAACCAACCCGCTCTATTAGTCAGATTTACCCGAAGAAACCACTCACGAGGATTATGTCGGACAGATTTGCCCCATACTAAGGCATGTTTAAAATTCTTGACGATGTCTTTGTGCTAATGATCAACATGAAGTTCATAGAATGTGCATACAATCGTGTTACAAAAATCTTCGACCGTGCAATGTCCTTTCCGAAGAACCACAGGATCATCAAAATCAGGTTGTATTCCTCGAGGTTTGGTGTACACTCGCACCAAATCTAGATATTCCCACATCTTCTCCAGTAATTCGTCAAAGTTCCATCCGTGATTCGCAGAAATAGGAACTAATGATTAACGAATTCAAGGTTCAATTACCAGCATGAGGCACTTTATAAATGAGGTCAAGCTCTTCAATAGAGATCTGGTCAATTTTGTTCATAACATATATGCAGCTTGTATACACCCGATTTCCTAACTCGTTAGAGCACTTTCTCCGGTACAAACCCTCGAGCACGTCGATGAGATCATCGACAGTTGCATCACATCGAAAAGCGATGTCAGCACTGTTGATTCTGTATTCACTCAAAACAGCCTTTACTTCCTCTGGCGTAAGGTGCGTCAAAGGAACGGTGTTCGTCATATTTATCCCACCCTTGTCCTTTTTCTTGAATGTGATATTCGGAGGCTCTTTATTTAGTCGGATACCAAATCCTTCGAGCTCAGCTTCGATTATTCTCTTATGAGTGAGAGGTTTGTTGACGTCCAGGACAATGAAGACGAGGTTGCAAGTACGCGCGACTGCAATGACTTGCCGCCCACGACCCTAAGAATTAGTGAAAATGTAGATACATGAGCACTTTGCCGTCTTTGGCTCCTTCGATGATTCCAGGCAGGTCAAGAATCTGAATTTTCGCACCGCGGTATTGTAGCACCCCTGGCACTGTCGTCAGGGTGGTAACTAATCTTGTCAACTTTCCGCACCGAGTTATCACGTACATTCGTATGCTGCAACTTCGCTGTGTGTTCCTGTGAGTTTGCTCATCAAAGTGCTCTTTCCAACTGAAGGAAATCCTGCGCGATATCAGTATGTCATACTCAGTGCCTGCTCACCAATAAATCCAACAGAAGCAACTCCAGTTCGCGCCACATCAAAGCCAACTACAATTAACAGCTGTTGCAGTCACATTATACCGCCCGCTCCTCCTCCACCGCCTCCAGTGGGCGTCAAAAGCTCTCGTTTCAATTTAGCTAACTTCGCCTAAATATTACGCACTGCTATCATATCGGGATTGTACCTTTAGCTGACCGAGATGAAACGATGTCGCCTATACGCTATTAGAAAAGAGCCGTGAATCTCTTACTTTGTTTTTCTGAGTTTTGGACATCTCCAACCTGCTGTCAAAAAAGGCTCGCTCAAAGGTAAGTACTCAATCTCCTTGATCTTTTCCACTGTCGTCATTTTGATATATGGTACTAGCCAAAAGTATGTAGCAGTACTGTGCGATGTTCAACAAAATTGGGTTGATCTAATATCGAGCGAGTCTCCGGCCTTCGAGCGCTGGATTCAGAGTGTGAGAGACAAAGTCAACCGTCTCCCGGCCGATGATGGTCGCCAAAGCGGTACCCTAAACGAGGTCGGCATTTTTAGGGCTTGGGATCGCGCCGATCTCGGGACCCTGCCCTGCCCGAGCTCGACGAGTCTGGACCTCGCGGCCGAGTTAGGTGCCAATATGTCAACTTTTGACGGGTTCGTCAAAGAACTACCTCAGATAACCGGTAAATCCACTGTCAGGTCTGGCTAATGCTCTGTTAGTTGACCATTTCACCCACAAACCGCACAGGCCGAACCCTCGTGCTGCATTTCTTTCGCACATCCACAAGGATCATATGAATGGCTTGGAGACGTATGACTCAAGTTTCATCTATTGCTCTCGGGCCACAAAGGAAGTACGGCACTTCAAACTCGTCGGAACTGATGTGAGTTGGTTTTGCGATTGCAGACCAGAAGGGACCGTTTACACTTTGCGGACGGGGTAATCGAGAGGAAGATTCGTACATACGCTAATCTCAATTACCGAAAAGATCTCCTTGTACTCCCCTATATGTATCCATTCATATATAAGAAGCCCTTGCCACTAAATACGCCTACGTGGATCCCGGTAGGAGACACCGAGATACGGGTTACCTTGTTTCATGTAAAAGCTTCAGTCTCCGGATCCTAACATTTAGGCTAACCACTGTCCTGGCAGCACAATGTACGGAGCCCGCTTTCTCTTCTAATATCTAAGGTTTCTCTTTGAGAAAGACGGCATTGCCGTATTATATACTGGTGACATACGTGGTACGCATCATTCGATACGTCATCTCATGCTCAGCGGAGCCTTGGTGGGTCAATGCTCTTTCCAAATCCCCCATCCTTTCCCAATATGTGTCGGGGATAAGAAGGCTAGATTGTCTATATTTGGACACAACCTTTGCTTCCCTCGGTCCGTACACACGCGAGTTCCCCGACAGGGTATGTGAACGTCGATTTGATCTAATGAAAGGCAACGGCGCTTCATGGGCTGATGAAAAAGATCCGTTCATATCCCAGAGATACCGTGTTTCACTTTAATGCCTGGACATTTGGGTTCTATCTTCCTGCACCCAACTGATAATAGATACGAGGATCTGTGGGTTACAATCGCTGCAACATTAGGAGTCAAGGTATAACACCTGCGAGTCCCCTATTAATACTAAAGATTCATGTCGACAACTACCGATATGAATTGTTTGGAAGCATAAAGTCGCCAGAGACCTGGGCATGGGGACCGTTTTTACTCGGCCACGCCGATAAGTGCGACCGCCTTCCCGGCGTTGCTGATCGTATATACGAAGGTTACCTCACACGAAACCCAAACACTACATTTCATTCCTGTGACTCCCGAGGATCATGTCCGGTTCGCGACAATGCCAATGTGGTACAAATAATACCTGTTACTAATCATGATTTTTCCACCGATCACGACGCGATTCCTTCTCCCCTCGCTGAGGTCGTCCGTGCTAAATCTAACAGTCCAATCCCATCCAGTGATTCAAAGCGGAAAAGCGAGGTTTCATCTCAAAGTCCAAAGAGGACGAAGGAGACGGCATTGAAGGAACCAGGACATACGCTACTTGCTCAAAGTTGGTGGGTTCGTGCGGGTAAAATCACCAGACCTCCTCTCGTCGCTTCCTCTGGCGAAGCACTCTCATATTACATCGTACCCCTCAGATTCAAAAGGCGCTCACGATAGCGCGTACCCTTGTCACGGCACTCTTCTCTCAACGAACTACGTTGCTTGGTGCAATTATTCAACCCGAAGGACCTATGTCCATGTGTGGAAGATACACAAAAATTGAGCTATCTGGACTTACAGGGATGTTTTGGTGATATATGTGATTTAAGTCAGTGCACGTATCTCAGAAACGGAGTCGGTGTAAACAAGACGGGGGAAGACGTCGAGTCAGTGTTGCATCTCATGTTAACCGAACGTTGGGGATATGATGATATCAGCGAGGAAGAAGCTGATGAGGAAGACGACAGTGTCCAGAACTCAGAAGCTGAAACACGAGTGATTGAGCGAAAGCGGAACCACCATTCTCAGGACCTTGTTGACCAGAACGGAGGGAGAGCCGATAGCACAGAGGACGAGACAGATTACGAAAAGGAACCAACCAAAATACTCGAAGATGCACGATCAGAATGCCTTAACGTATCAATGTCCCAGGAAAGTACAACAGTTCTTTACCGCGATAGTCCGACAGCAAACCCCGAGATGATTCAGTATTATCTTGAACATATCACTAAAGGAGGCAGTATACGATTAAAGTCTGTAGACGAAGGAAAGGTCGATATCGTCTTGTAGAGTGTCGCAGAACTCGAAGGCGAGTAGAACCGGGGGTGAGATAAAAATTTACCAGGTTAGCATTAGTAAGATTTGCATATATCAGAGTGTGTTCTAATTTCTACGGCTCTAAGAAGCAAGGTTCTTCTTCAATGTTCTCGACGCGAACTGCGCGAATGTCTCGTTGGATACTCCAAGCTTGTCCTCGAGGTCATTTTGAATGAAGACGGCAAGCGTATTTCGTGCTATACCCTTGACATTACTTCCTCTGACTAGATGGGGCACTGCTCTCAATTTCCCTGCAGTGGCAATCTCCAGTGCTGCGGTTAGTCATCGAAGAGGATCTGTACCTTCGCCTATTTGAAACGCAAGGCAATTTTTGGGAATGATAACCTTGACAATTTTCCCTGAGCGTGCTCGAATGTAAAGTCCAGCGTTTGGATCTGGCGATGCGTCCAATTCTTCCAGAGATCTAAAGCTCAACGGGTCTAGGGGACAATCCCTCTCATCTACCAACATTGCTGGGGTAAGGCCTAAGGTTTCAGTTAGATTTTAGCGTTCACTTTACCGGTTATTGCACTATGGTCAAGATGCTCTCCTAGGAGAGATTAGCGTGCGACAGGAAAGCAGGTTACCACACCAAGAATCCATGGATTCATCCGCAGGTACCGATGTATCATCGTCATCTGGTGGGAAGTAGTGCAACAAGCGCGCTTTCGTGGTGGATGAATGTTGAACAACACGTTCAAGATACCCATCCTTGTACCCTTCCACATGAAGAGCCGCTCAAGTCAGCTACAAGCGCCTTCAAATTCGCATACCATATGCATCACACGCCTAATGTTACTACCTCGAAGATGAGAGAGTACCTTTGCAAGACGTGCCCCAACAACAACAATCAATCTCGCAAGTTCCTCGAATGTTTCTCTGAAGCCTGGCAGCAGATCCGCCGAGGGCCAAATGTTTGCCTCTGTGTACTCGGGAAACATGTCCTTCATCAGCTCCGATGCTACTGCTGCCTCATGAGTTGGATTGACGTAATAACTCCCTGAGGTCAATCCGCTAGCTTGGAAAAGACACACACCTTTCCTGGTATCAACTGCGCCACTTCTCAGCTTTTCCCGTCCGTGGGACCAGCCGACCACATACTTTGCATGAGGTTTCTCCAGCTTAAGTAGCTCCTCGGTCGGCAACGCAGCGAGATACGAGGCGTATGACAGTAGCGTTTTCCTGAGGGACGCGTACGACGGAACAGACTGCATGGCGACGAGGACAATGCCCAGACAATCTGGATCATCGCCAAATGCCTTCCGCAGCTGAGGGAACAGGCGCGTAAGATCGGCCTCCTGTAGCTCTTCGTAGTCTATGGATACTAGCCCGGCGAGCTCGGCTATCATTGTCGCCCCAGCAAGCAAGGTGACCGATCCCTGCACCCCTTGATATCTCTCTCGCAGTGACTGATGATCGGCAGTTCGGGCAGGGTAGGGTCCGTCGTGCCGTTAAGTAACCCGCCTTCGGCTACAGACTACAGCTGCGAGTGGCAGGCGTCGGCGATGGTGACGAAGCTCAAGTTCAAAGGGGAAAAGCAGCGGAAAAGGAAGCGGACCCATGACGAAGGAGAACCGCAGCTTTCAGGCGAAGACGCCGGGGACGAAGGCTGGACAAACGCAGAGTCGCTGGACGATATATCCACCGGGCCTCTCTT
>Ga0302179_10002258_pt1 | contig 11289 bp, 8 predicted proteins | sample I_Palsa_E3_1_FD_198788 | JGI IMG/M metagenome (GOLD analysis project Ga0302179, IMG submission 198788) | Peat permafrost microbial communities from Stordalen Mire near Abisko, Sweden - I_Palsa_E3_1 | ecosystem: Environmental > Terrestrial > Soil > Palsa > Peat permafrost | place: Sweden: Abisko...
GACGAAGCGGTTTAAGAAAGCACAGGATAGAGGAACACTATAGCGCTTAATATAGGTACATTGATGCTGTAGCGCACCTAAAACAAAGTTTCAAACTCCAATGTGACATGACCAAAAATGTGCACCTGTTTTGCCACTCAAACTCCTTAATCCTGCCTCGATAAAGCCCTTTAAGGACTCAAATCCTTCAGCTAGCATGTAGTTCTTCTTCATCCAGGCCTTCAACTCTGCAAAAGCTTCTTCAATGGGGTTGAAATCCAGTAAATAAGGAGGAAGGTATTCTAGTCGAATTTGAGCGTTTTGACACATTTGAATCAATCTCTGAGCTATTAGCGGGCTTGAAGCACAGGATTAGTGTTGATGGTACCTCATTATGATGAATCTTGGCGTTATCCATCACCAAAACTGACCTTGGGCCTGGATACGGGTTACAGAAGGGAAGAACGTTGTTTTCGAAAAAAACGTTAAATAGCTCCGCCGTAAACGAGCCCTAAATGATCTCCCAGTTGAAGAAGCCATCAATAGTATAGACTGGAAGAAGAGACCACCTTTCTGTGCGTTTAATGGACTGATATATATGCGGCATGACTCCAACATATGACCAACCGTACTTACGGCCCTTTGTGTGCTCGTTTGCAGCCGATTCATTTAGAAAAAGGAGCTGATTTGGTTGATAGTCTGTAAGGTTCAATAGCCATTAATTTCGAAGCATCTGATCTCTTTCAAGAGCGTGTTTTTGTGCCTAGAATCAGCAAAAAATGATGAAAATCGCGAGATTCAAAACATCAAGGATATCTACCACTTTTCGAGTCCACTTCATACGTTTGAGACAGCGTTTGATAGAGGTCGTAGATATCATCACGTCGTATTCATCTCAGATAAACCAGACCATTTCATCGATGTATGCAAGCGGCCTCAGCTCCAAATATTCTTGTAATCCCTAGAATTTTTAGTATCATCGCCAAAGTATCATGAAAGCTCGTACCTCGGCCATTTCATCTGTTATCTTAGACCTTCGGCCTTGCTTCATAACCTTAGGCTTTTGAGTTGAGCCATAGACAGTGATATTGCATTTAATCTATCTGATTTGTCGTGGACTGACGGAGGTGGTCTTTTCAATCGAATCAGGCGCTAGATTCAGCTGTAAACATGCGGCGACGGCAAGTGACTTCTGTGGCGACAAGGCCTGAGGCATAGTTGTGAAATCAGCTCTTAATACTCGATGGATTGTGCTTGTTTGGCGAGAACGGCGCGTTAATGTGGTTTCAGCGCGAGTTCCAAAAAATCAACGTCTCAAAAACCGATTTTACTAAAGTGGCCCAAAGTTACGGTCCTGACTGTATAAACAAGATAGGTGACACTGTGACTATCGTTTTGAAGGAAGTAATTGAGGAATTGTTGGAACTGGCGAAAGTGAAATGACAAAGTAAAGAAGCGGCTAAGATGCTCTGGACTCAGGTGTATCTCGGGAGTCGGATTGTCGGATTGCCTGGGACACTGTCTGTTATCGTGAGAAGGCGAGTTGAGGAGGTTGAAGAGAAGAGTTTAGGTTGATATATGGAGTGCTCTAATTTGGGACTCGATTCAGTAGGAATATTACTGGAGCTTGGAGACGTCGGTGAGATGTTATAGTCATATCAGTTGGGTTTGAAAAGAAATACGAGATATGGGAGTAACATTCAGCGTAATTATAAATAAAGAAAGCATGTAATAACTGAAGATTGGTCCGGCTCATGATCAGAGAACTCATTGGGATTATCCTCTTAACTGACATTTAGTTCCAACTGACGTATCATGCAATTGTTCAGTACCCAGTTGCCAGTGCAGGATTGGCACCAATCAATGCTTTCATAATCAAGACTCCTTCTAACCAGACTGCCAAGCGCCTTTCCCACGGGATTGGCTATCCATAATGCCAATCGGGAATCCCGTGCAATTACCTAACAAAAAGTTCATTGTGCAACCACAGAGGAAGAAAACTTTAATTCCGGGCCCTTACTTTCGTCTTGCATCGCAGACGCTTTGCCAGCGATCGGCTTGGGCATGACGAGAAAGTAATTCATATGAATTGCCGGGTGGAATAGAGGATAGGAGGGGAATTATTCCAGGCGTTTGGCACTTGCCTAGACGTGATATTGTAATTACAGAATGGTGATTAGGAGAAAGGAGAACTGCCCCTTCCTAAAACACCTTTGGTAAACTCTCCCACTCACTGACGCAGATGAATTTAAGTCAACCTACTCCGAGGTGCTGAAAGTGGATAGAGGAAGTGTCATACAAGCCAAATATTCAATATGCAATTCGTATAAAGAAATCTCCTCTGGCGATGCGGGAAACAATGTTTTCTCATAATGTCTGCCTGTCTTTAACCCTCTGATTGTCCTCTCCACTACACAATCTTGTGAGAACACTTTTCGCATCATTGTGTCATTGCACCCCCCAAGGCATAGTGCGCAAATTTACTATATAGAGAGAGATTCTAGTTTATTCTCAGATCGAACTCCTCGGCATATGGTAATGTGACCGCTATTCTACCTGATAATTCGGTTGAACTATCTCAGCATATAGAACTTAGTAATGCGACCGCAGTTGGAATAGAGATCAGGTTGGCATAGTGGTGAGGACAGAATCGGGAGACCTTGATAAGTGTATCGCAGCATTCACAAATCTCTATTTCAAACTAGCACTAACCACTAGAAGTTATTCCCAACTAACTGTCATTCCATAAATTCCTGCGTAGCTCATGAAGCTACATCACTGAGCACAATAAACAAGCACACATTGTTCCCAAATAAGGTCCTACGCATCCACATGGATCGGCGCTACTGGACGCGGCCGCCGCAGAACTACTGCTTGAACTCTGGACAATGATATTTTGCTGAGGTTGAGGTGCTTGTATATAAATGATGGTGGGTTAGGGACCCGTTTGATGAACGGGATCTGTGCCGGTACGAACCAGCATTTGAGCCATTGGAATTGTTGTCGTGGTACTTTGTGTTTGTTCTTTGAAATCATAGGCGGGAGCGGGGGTGTTATCTGACATTTTGTTCTGTTTTAGAGGAGTTTCAATTACTAAGATGAAGTCGATGAGGCCTACAGTAGGTCATTAGTAAAGATTTAAACCGATGGGTCGTACTTAGGCAGAAATACACATTACCAATTTTTAGCAGTGGTTGAAATGAAGAAAGGAGTGAAGGAGAAAGGCGGAAGGTAATCGCGAGGCCTGCCGCGCCGCGTAGCCGTTTATATTGCACTCCTTTCCGTTCACACTCTCCAACAAGATTAACTCCGTATTTAAGATCATCTTAGCTGCGATGAATACGAGACCTGAAAGTTATTTTTAGCCACATCAGTTGTTCCACAATTTGCCTTAAACTTGTTCAAAGGGCCAATTAGATAAGGTTAACATATCTATACTTTCAGCATTGGGCACCTCTATCCGCACTTTAAGAGAAACACAATCCATATGAGCGGAGTTGCAGGTCTCCTCTCGTAGATCACTGGCTGTTGGTAGTTCACCATGAAGGGAATCTTTTCGGAGAAAAAACAGATATTGAGAGAACTAACGCCCTTATGGTGGGAACTTAGTTATTTGAATATATGGGATTTTACCTGGAAGGAAGACCAAGGCGATGCAATACGACAAGGGTACTTCCATATAAAGATGGTAATCTTTCCAATGTGTTCCGCATTAATTTCGACATTCCCTTATATTTCAGATGCTAATTTTAGCCCTTTTGGCCCAATCACATAGACACAAACGAACTCGTAGTCTCGTACTAATCAGATTCGGCTATGTTCACTGAATATCAGTAATTGCTCACAAACAGAAAGACATTGCTCTAGTTGGCTTATTCTGTGCCATTGGTGCACGACGTTCGTGATTTTAGCTAAATCCCCTTGCAGAGGAATTTCAGACAACCCAGAATGGAGACCTGCAGCTAGTCAATGTTGTGGAAGAGCCGGGACTATTACTTATTATTCCAAGCCGGAATTGGGCCTGCACTCCGACAGTCAGATGGTTCGGCCCACCGTGGGACTGTCTGATTACCGAAATTCCGCCCCTTCACCAAGAAAACCAGATCAGTCCAGAGCACCAATCAACTGCACCAACGCTTGCCGTGGGGTGAGGCACGTGTTCCGCTCTTGGCGCTCTTGCGCTTTAGGTTCAGGAGTCGATTTTGTGGCTCGACAGCGGGTTGGGGAAATAAAGTTATGGTAATAAGACCCTATTTTGGGGCTGTGCAATCCCAATTCCATATGTGTGTGAGAATAAAGTTTGCTGAGGGGCGCAAACTCTCTTAAAATGTCGTGAATGAACTACATGGGGCGCTGAATACACTTCACTTTTGAGCGAATAATGGCTGTGTAGGATTAACGTGGAAATCTATTTAAGGATTTCGAGGAGCTGTGCGCTATTTAATTTTACTGTACTTTGCTTCGCTCTACGAACCCGATTATCAGAGTGCTGTCTCGTGGTCACACCTGATTGCCCACCTACTCACAATTTTGGCCCCCTAAAGACGCCATCTTAATCTCATACGACGCCCCGCCGCGCCGTATTGAAGCCGCCACCTCGATGACGTCTTTATGAGTGAGTTATTGTTATTAGCGATCTCACTCACTAGCCTACCCTTTTATACTGGTTAGCAATCCATCGGGATTCCCGCCTGGCATCATGGTTAGGCTAGTCAGCACCTACAGAAATATTTCTTTGCGGCACCTCAAATTTATAAACGTGATCATGAACTTCGATTAATCCTTATTTGGCGTACATTATTTTTATACGACTCCTGGCAACTCGTTTGTTTCTCCATTTTCTCAATCTGTAAAGGCCCGCGGCGAAGGCCAATGCTATAGGAGTGGCAATGAGGAAGAAAATCCACAGAGAGGGCTGCCAGTCCGTGGTGGATAGTTCTTTCACATTCATCCCGAATGCACCCTAACTACTGACATATTAGCGGAGAGGTCTCCGTGCGAAGGGCCCTAGTATTATTTTGTGTGTGAAAATGAGGTCCCTTCCTGCCCCACAGCGGAGAGGGTCTTCCCACATCGGAGAGGGTCAAAACGGAAGGGACCGGTCATTTACAGCCTAACGGACAGGTTACAAAAAAATTCCGTTATCCAGAATTCAAGATATATATTGGGGATTCTTGCATTTATGTACAAGAACTTTGCCGTATTTGCAGAAGTACCATACTTCTTTTCGGAATTGCAAGTATACCCATCTCGCGACGAAAAACTTCAGGTGACAGTGATTTAAGGTCTCCAAACGTTATTATTACTTCATCTATATCAATGAATTAGGTATTACTAGAATCTAGCGGTCTATTCTAATGGTTCAGTACACTTCTTTTGATTGTGTCCAGCTTGTCCACAGCGACTGCAGTGAATGATGCGCTGTAATGAGCGAATTTGACTTGGAATACACCGCTTTGGTGGACGTCCGGGGGGTCGTTTTGTACTTGGGGGCAATACAATACTTTCCTCATTATCGTGATCATCAGTTTGATCAGCTATCTCTTGATAAGACAACAGCTGACAATAATTGTGTGTTAAAGGGTGGATAATTGCATTCTGATAGACTTTGCGATACGACTCGAGAGTGTAAAACTTTTCGGCATAGACCTGTGGATCCTCCTTTAGAGAGAGAATAATAGCGAGGGCATGACTACATGGATAACCACAGGATTGCCAAAGTCGACAGCTGCAGCTTCGTGTATCAAGGTCGCCCAAGTACTCTCAAAGAGTCTCTCCAGATTGAACCTCATAAGTTGAGTCAGTGGATTGCAAATAGCGGTAACGACGGGCTTGAGATCTCACTAGAGACTGAATCTCCAATGCAATCTTACCGACGAGCAAACCTTGAGTTTCTGTTTCACTGATGCGGTGTGCAGTGAACCACTTCATCAATTGTTGCCTAATCTGTTCCAACATTGCAAGAATAGGAAGCTCTCTAGCTTCTAAGATCCATGCATTCAGGAATGCTGGCGCCCTGCAACATTAGTGGTCGCTCGCTCAGGTAAGATGACCATAACACCGTCCATGAAAATAAATCTCTGCCCAATGTGCTGGTTGTGTATGTGATAGGAGCCAATCGACTGACTTCGGACTGATTGTACATATATCATTGAGAGCTTTATCATAGTCTTCTTTGTTGATTGCTCGTGCTGCCGTCCAGAGAAGAGTTTTAAGATTTGAGTTTTTGAATTGCTTATGTAGGTTTTCCTCCAAGTGTCGTAGACAATAACCATGAGGATTAGAAGGAAATACTGCTTCAACTCCATCCAATAATCCTTTCTGGCGATCAGAAAGGAAGACGAGAGAACTGGTGGTAATGAAGTCTGGTGCATTGGCTTGGATAATTTCATGTAAAAATCGTAGAAACTATAACCAATTCTCATCATTTTCCTGATCTACAATTGCATGGGCAACGGGAAACAAACAGCCATTACTATCAATGGAGGTAGCAGCAAGTAGAATGCCACAGTACTTGTGCTTCAAATGAGTACCGTTGACGCCAATAATAGGTTTACAATAGGCCAAACCCAAAGCACTAGCACCGAAGGAAACAAAAGTGCGAGTGAACTTCTGGGAATCAGCATTCATCTCGAAAATTGCTGTACTACCGGGATTGGTTTTGAGAATATCTTCGCAATATTGTGGCAGTCGAGCGTAGGCATCCTGATGTGATCCATTGATATTTTGCAATGCTCATTCCTTAGCACAGTAGGCTTTGGAATAACTGATTTCCACACCAAGTTTGCAACGTATATCGGAGACAATGTCAATTGGTGGGTATTTTGGTTTCTCGCTAACTTTGTCTTGTAGGTACTGCGCTAAGAAGGTGACTGTTGCTTGGGCATGTCCGCGATGATTGAGGCCGAAACAGTCGTGTACAGAAACTGAAGTTTTGATACGAAAGGTAGAAGAGCCACCTACCGAGGTTGAGTGGAGTTTGAACCGACATTCTGGAACTTTACATTGGATAATGTAACGGTTCCCCTCAGACCGCATTGTGTCAAACTCGTACATCCCTTTGATGGCCGCTGCTAAGCACGCAATTTTGAGGTTTTGTCGAGAGGGAAACTCTGCTCCGACAGCAAAAGTGACGACAGGATCGTGTGGTTGATCCATGTCGATAATAGATAAGCCGCTATCCAAAGTGTACAGGTTTGGGAAAATTTTGCTGGTTTGCTGTAAAGTCGGAGGTCAGCCCTTCGGGCCCAAATCAGCTGTCCGACAGGTATACTTGCAATTCCGAAAAGAAGTATGGTATTTCTGCAAATACGGCAAAGTTCTGGGGTATAAATGCAAAAATCCCAAAATAATAATAATAAATTGCGATGCTGAATATCTACCCGCATCCACCCAACCCAACCCAAGAATACAAACAGATAACTATGCTTCGATCCCGCGCAAAATTATTCATCCACGCGCGCTATTATCATCATCTTCTCCTCCGCCGCCGCATAAGTACAGAGACTTCCATTATTCCACGCGAGGTTTTTTGCCGCTCACTCCACTTTCCGAGTCTCCTACTTCGGATATACGACTCGCTGCAATAATTAGCTCAGAAACAGGAATGCGAACCTTCCCCCATCTCAGCAGAATCATCGTCCTCCTCGTCGCGAGCACGTTTCGCACTCTCCCCCGTCGTCGCAGCACTCGCATCACCTTCCCGCAAACCCTACTTATCAGTCCCCATCCGCTACCACTTCTCCGGAGCTAGTACCTTTTTCTTATCAGGCTTATGAATAGGATTCTCCTTCCCCCGTCCCCCATTTAAGTACCCGACCTTACTCTCTCCACTCAATAAATATCTCACCAGCGCAACAAAAATATCAAACCACCCAGCCCGCTCACTCGAATCGGCAAAATCATATTCCCGTGTTCGCAGCAACGTTACCCCCCCAGTCTCCGAGGGAGAGGGTGTTCCCCCTGACTCCGGTCCCGCTGATTCCACTGCCACGGATTCCGGTCCCTCGGGTGGTGGTGGTGGGGGTTCCCCGGTGTGGTACAAGCTCGAGAGGTATGCAACAGGGAAACAACAGTAGTACAAGCGGAAGGACGTGTGTTGGATATAGATCACGTACGCCTAACGTTAACACAACCGAATAGACACCTCGCGTAAACAGAGATGACGGAATGAATTGGGGGTTGCCGTGGGGGAGGTAATGGGGATAAGGATAAGAGGGGGGACCTCAACGTCGGAATACTCAAAGAACTCTGGGTGACATGCCGCACCAAGCATTTCAGCGAAGATTTGGCCATTGTGGATGGAGTGATCAGGACCGAATTCGGAGATAACTTCGCCGCCGTCTTTGTTGGGTTGGGTTTTGAAGAAGCGTTTTGCCTTACACGTTAAATTGAGTCGCAAAAAGGGGAGGAGGGGGGAAGGAGAAGGGTGTGGAGGGAAAGGGTGGGTTACCTCGAGGGCAATTTCGTAGTAGGAGCGAACTCATTCAACATTATCACCATCATTCTGAGGCAACACAATCTGCAGTCCCCCATCTGTCTGTACTCCAATCCCCCTTCTGCCTATTCAACTTAAAATCCGCCACAAGCGGTCTACAATCAATCCCACCGGAAAAGAGGAGAGGTACTCATCGCGCCAATGGAGAATAGGAGGCTCAGGTCGACCATTAACCCACATCAATTCAGGCGGATCAAATAAGAACATAAACGCCCCCGTACAAAAGTTATTCCCCAAATTCTGAGTGGTGAACTCCCGACACGAATGATACAGTTTAGAGCCGGCGGAGGGGATTTCTGGGTCGGCGATACTGGGGATGCGTGATGGGTCTTGTATTTCGGTTTCGTTTTCAGGTTCGGGGGAATTCCGTGGACATACTCGGCGTGCCGGGAATTGAGAAACAAGGGGTGGCATCGACTCGACGGGAACGCTGTCGTCTTTGCTTTCTTTGGTCGCTTTATGTTCTCGGCGTTTGGTAGCGAGCTTCTGCTTTCGTGAATCGGTCGTTTTCAAAGTCATCAAACTCCGAAGATTGAGAAAAGCGAAATTGAACCACTCTGTCTTACGAATTGTCTGATTGTCCATTAAATCCGACTCCTTAATCGACATCAGTGCACCACGCGCTACAATCAGCCCCTCCAAAACCGCGGGCGTGGATTGATACCCTCTTGATACCCCCTCAACCCCCCAAAATCAAACCACTTCTCCGGAATCATCTTCCCCTTCCCACTCCCATCGACACAATCCTCCATCTGCACGCGAAACAACTCCAACTGCTCCTCCTTCCAAGTCGAACTACTCCCAATAACACTCTGCTTCGCCTTCGAAGAACTGGGTTTTTTAGGCGTTTGCGTTCCGTTCACAGCGGACACGGCAGCTTTTTTCTTTTGCCGTTTTTCGGTTTCCATCGCTACAATAAGCCGCCGTCCACAATAACCACGGAATCCGCTCAGAACGAAGATACCGGCAACAGAAGGATTGAAAAGGAAAGGGGCGTAAGGCAAATTCGATGCGCGGGTAGAATAAAGGGGAGTAAACAGAGTCGGGGATGGAGTCGCAATCGAGGAGGGTCAAAACTCGGGTCGGAGGGAGGGGGGGGAACATACCTTCCGCGTCAAATTGAACTCGTCTCCTCTGCTTAGGCTTCTTCAGTACTCTGTGATACTCAGACGTAGGACGCAGACAAGGCGTAGGAAAAGTACTGTTGATCACGGCACTTTCTGAGCTCGTGATGTCGCATAACATTTGAGTGTGTGATCTCGGATTTTTGTGTGGTGGTGGACGTAAACAAACCGGAAATTGTGATACCGACTAACTAAATAAGCACCACGAAAAATCTCGCGGCATGGATATTGCACAGCCTCAGTCAGGTGGGCCGAAATTTGCGGCATAGCCAACATAATAATTGGGTTCAATGTGCGCCCCCACACCCACCCGCCAGCCAACTGCGTTAACAGACCTTGAAAAGCGTCGAAGGCTTCCCAAGAACGGCCTGAAGAACACACTGAAGTGGCCGTTCGACAAGAAGGAGTCGGAAGCAATCATCCTCTCCCTGGAGCGGTCCAAGTCACCTTTAAAGCTTGCTCTAGAAAGAGACGATGTAAGTGTCTATTGACTACTATTTCGCTGACTGCTGTCCGCTCACACGGAGTATTGTGGACGATTTGGGTGACCCAAACATTGGAACACGTAGCATCATGCCTCCAAAACCATCACTTTCTTCGCGATTAGTCCGCAAGCTCCGTAAAGACAAAGGCACCAAGGACCCTGAAAAGTCCAAAAGAAAAAACGACGGTGATCTAGTGGCACCAGGCGCGGCGGCCTCGTCCATCATTCCGTCGACGTCGTCCGAAAATATTGTAGAGACCTCTATAACAGCCGGAGACATCTTTCAATCCCCTCAGACCTCACAAAGTGTCGAGCCCCAGTCTCATGAGCAAGTCACCTTGCCCATTCCTCAATCTGCTTCTTTTGCTCAGCCATTAACGACCTTCATTCCAGCGGCAACTGGTCCGACAACCTCCACAAACCCGATCCCAACAGAGCTTTGGGACCTAGCCTATGACAGTCTCAAAACCGACGAGTCTACACTAGTAAAGGCCTACGAGAAGGTCCTGTCTCACGAACTCTACGTGACTGATTCGAGTTCCATCCCGTCAAAGTCCCAAGAGAACGCAATTGAGCAGACAAACCGGGCGATCAGACGGTCGCAGATGAGTGATCTCGTCCAAGCAGGTTTACGGAAGACAGAGAGATTGGCCAAAGCGAAGGAAGGCGTTGGGAATGTCATACAAGTCGTACTCTCAGCAAATGAGATTATAAGTTCAGCGGTACAGAGCGTGCCACAAGCTGCTGCTGCCTGGAGCGGTGTTTGTTTGGCATTACAGATACTCTTGAACCCTACACAAACGACGAAAGCCAATCGCGAAGGGATCGTTTACATCCTTTCTAGAATGCACTGGTATTGGGAGTTATCGAGCCTCCTCCTTAAGGAGAACCTAGTTGATGGAGATCCCTCCAAAGGACTGCGATATGAATTAAAGCAGCGAATCGTCGACCTCTACAAAACACTCCTCTCATACGAGATGAAGAGCGTCTGCTCCTACTACCAAAACCAGACCATCGTTATTTTGCGCGATATTATCAAGCTCGATGACTGGAATGGCAACCTGTCGACTGTCCGAGATGCTGAAAATGCTCTTCGACAAGATTCTCATCAATATAATACCGAGCAAATCAAGTCAAGTCTTGAGCAGCTTGTCGATATTGCGAAGACAAAAGAGATAACGCTTCTTCAGGACATCCATAACGCA
>Ga0302179_10002260_pt1 | contig 11288 bp, 9 predicted proteins | sample I_Palsa_E3_1_FD_198788 | JGI IMG/M metagenome (GOLD analysis project Ga0302179, IMG submission 198788) | Peat permafrost microbial communities from Stordalen Mire near Abisko, Sweden - I_Palsa_E3_1 | ecosystem: Environmental > Terrestrial > Soil > Palsa > Peat permafrost | place: Sweden: Abisko...
TAATTCCCATGAATCGAACCGACAAACTGGGCGAAACCTCGCCTGGCAGCCCAGGCTGAAACAGCCCGACGACCCCTTGCTTCTTCTCGCCGGTTCGTAACAGCAGGATGCTGGTCTTCTCAGCCTTGATTATCAGCTTGTCGCAGGGAACCAACGGGATACCACGCCAGATCAAGAACGGCGAACCAAATAAATTTACCGTCGGTGGCGGAACGCCGCGGCGAGTGCATTCGCGCGCGAAAGCGGCAATGGCTCGTGGATGGGCCAGGAAGAAGGATGGCTCTTTCCACACCCTCGCTAGCAGTTCATCGAGGTCGTCGGGCGTGGGTGTTCCCTTTCTGGCCTTCACTTTGAAGTCGGCAGCAACGTTGTGCAGCAAGCCGTATTCGTTATTGTTGACCAGTTCATTCTCCTGGCGTTCTTTGATCTTCTCGATCATGAGGCGCAGTTGCTCCCGAATCTGGTCGTGCGGACTGCGGTATAAATCCGAAATCCGGGTCTGCACATCGAGAACCGTGGTCACTGCATTGAGTGTGTATTCGCGCGGCTTCTCTTCGTAGTCGACATAAATTTCTGGTAGATCAATTTCTTCGTCGGGGCTGCACTCAATCGTCCGCGTTCCCGGGCGCGTAACTTTCACCTTGTTGACCCGATAAGTACCGGCTTCAACCGGCACCCACGACAAGAAAGTGACCAGCCAGCGCGGCGTGATCGCCTCCATCATTGGAGCTGTTTTGGTGACATTCGCAAGCTGGCGCGCCTGCTGCTCGCTCAGCGTGTGGCGGACTTCGGCTTTCTCAGGCATGGATTAGCTCCTCAGTGGGCAAAGGGGAATGATCAACGAATGCGATAAAGAGAATTGCGGGGCGTGTTTGCGCACGCAAACTACGGTAGATGCTGACGACCGGATTGTCGGTAACTCGCACACCGCGTTCCGCGATTTGATCTGCCTCTCAGGCGCAACCGCAAACAAAAATCAAAAAATGAAAGGCACACTCGTGTTTCGTGCACACAATTCCCGATCAGATCTAACGCTTCCGGGAAGCGAATGTCAAGTTAAGACATCGCCATACTGGGACATCCAGGAACAACGAAACGGTCAGGATCGACTTCTCACACCGGTTGGGCACAGTTTGGAAGTGCGTAGTCACGCGCCGGCCGTGGAAGCTTGCGCTCTATAAAACTTCTTCTTCGCTCGGGAACGAATTTCGTCGAGCTCCGCGTGCAGCCTTCTGATCTCGGCATCCAGCTCGATGAAATTCAAGCACGGGGCCGTGACAAGCTTCTCACCCGGTACGCCCGCGTGACCCCGAGAGGAGTTTCCTTTCACGCAAACACAGGCAGAGGGCCCTTTCGTAGACGGATCGCTCTCCAGGAACAAGAGATCCAGACTTGATGTTTCCATGATTCGGTGATTATCCCACGAATTCGCCCGGAAAATTCTACCCTGATTTCCACAGTATCAATATTTCTGGCCCGAGAGATCAACGGCGATTGCTATTTCAGTCACAGGTGGCAGTTGTGCCTTTCGCAACCGTCTCACACGCCCGTCGGACCTCTACAGTCACCCGTGAATCAGAACCGGCGTTACCAGTGGCAGGTTGCCCCGCCCGGTTCTTTCGATCTCGTCGCCGCTTCGTCCTATATTCTTCGAGTCCAATCAGCCGAACGTCCCCAATCCCCCGCGAAAACAAACTTGGTCAGCGGCTTTCGCTCACGCGGGCTCGTATCTCTCTTGCCTAATTTCTCGGGAAGCTCTGCCGAGTTGCCAGGATATCCAATAGCCGCGGCGGCAACCGCCTCGTAATGTTGAGGAATCGAAAACTCGCGGCGAGCTTTTTCCACATCGAAGCCGGCGATCTGATGCACCACCAGTCCCGACACCGTTGCCTGAAACGTGAGATTGGCGATTGCTTGACCAACATCGTGGAATGCGTGTCGATTAAGCTCTCCCGTCGATCCAAACGTCAACTTTGCAACGGACAACAGAAGCACTGGGGCGTGCTGCGCCCATAGGACATTGAATTCAACCAGGCAACCGAGAAGGCGGTCGAAATCGGATTTGTTTGCCTTCGTGGCTAGGATAAAACTCCACGGCTGCTCGTTCATGGAGGACGGAGTCCATCGTGCCGCTTCCATCAAACTGGCCAGGGTTTGTGATTCGACGGGTATTGCGGCGAAGGCCCGGGTGCTTCGCCGACCAACAATCAGAGGATGAATGGGATACTCGCAAATCTGCCGTGCCTGTTCCAGAATGATTGGTGCACCCGCATGCTTAGACATGAAATCTCCCAGTTCTACTAGGCCGTTTACCACTGATCCTTGATAAGCGGCCGGCGTTGAAGCACGCGATCAAGAATGCGTTCTTCCAGTGCGGCAAAGCGGGCGCTGGCGCGTGTTCGAGGTCGAGGTATGTTTACGACTTCGTCCAATGCGACGTGGCCTCCCTCGATCAGGATGACGCGGTCGGCCAGACTTATGGCCTCGGCGACATCATGGGTTACGAGCATGGCGGTAAAGCCGCGGCTTCGCCAAACGTCCTCAATGAGTCGCTGCATTTCGATGCGTGTGAGCGCGTCCAGCGATCCGAGCGGTTCGTCCAGAAGCAACAAATTCGGGTCGTGGACAAGAGCGCGGGCCAAAGCTACCCTTTGCCGTTGCCCGCCCGATAAGGTAGCAGGCCAATCGTTGGCTCTTTCTGCCAGTCCAACTTGCGCCAAGACTTTTCGCGCCTGCGGGATGAGTGCAGGCTCCAGGCCGAGCATGACGTTCGGAAGAATTCGTCTCCACGGCAACAGGCGAGAATCCTGGAACATGACCCGAACGTCCGGCTTGCCGTTTTGCCCTGCAACCTTGCCCAAAATAACGGTTCCGTTTTGCGGCATTTCCAAACCAGCGACTGACCGGAGGAGAGTACTCTTGCCACATCCGCTGCGGCCGACAATTGCCACAAATTCACCGGCAGATATTTCAACGTCGAAGTTTTCGAGCACGGTGCGGCCACCGAAGCCAACGCTGACACTCTTGATCCTGACTGACACGCCACGCGAGCGGCCCTCTTTCTCAGCCGCAATCTCTCTCGAACTGAAAGTCGGAGGCAAGGTGATCCCCTATCGTGTCGGTGGATACGCCGGATTCCAGCGAAGCCAGTATCGTTCCAATCCTTTCGCCAGAAGATCGGCGAGTTTCCCCAAGATTGCATATAGAAGAATGCCAACTACCATGACGTCCGTCTGCATGAATTCGCGCGCGTTCATCGTCAAGTAGCCGATTCCCGAACGCGCTGAAATTGTTTCGGCGACGATGAGGATCACCCACATAAGCCCGAGCGAGAAGCGCACGCCTACAAGAATCGAGGGCAAAGCTCCGGGCAGAATGATCTCGCGGTATATCGGCCAACCAGACAGGCCATAAGTTCGCCCCATCTCCAGAAGTCCGCGATCGACCGAGCGAATCCCGTAAAACGTGTTGATGTAGACGGGGAAGAAAACACCCAGAGCAACCAGAAAGAGCTTCGCCGATTCGTCGATGCCGAACCACAGGATGACCAGAGGAATGAGGTTGCGGACCATTTGAATCGTTGTGTCGAGCAAGATTTCAGCCCAGTGCAGCGAGGCAGTGAGCAACCCCAGCAAGAGTCCCACCCCGCCACCAACGAGGAACCCTGACAAGGCACGCAGGGTACTGACCCTGACATGCATCCACAATTCGCCAGAGATGCTGAGTTCAATGAACGAACTCACCACCGCTCGTGGCGAGGGCAAAAAGCGGCTGGGCAGAATCCCCGCGGAGGATGCCCACTGCCAAACGAACAAAAGTGAAAAGGGCACGACCCACGGCAAAGCTCGCGTCGCCGGAATATTCGGCCGAAGTTGAGTCTTGATGCCCGGACTTTTCTGACCCTCGTTCATGGTTCCTCGCTCAGCGTTTGGCTTGGGCTCCTGCCGACGTTCCCTGCAGTGTCGCGTCGCGGACATTGATGTGCTTCGGAATCAACCTGAGGTCGTAGAAAGCGTCCGCGATCCTTTGCTGCTCCGCAAGAACGACATCGTTCAGTGGTTTGACCCCGTAGCCGCCTCGCGACAGTGCCAACTCAAGCGTCGCCTGATCCAAACCGATCTGCGGCTGCAGTGCCACCGCTGCCTCCTTCGGATGCGTTTTCGCCCACTGGTCTACGGCTGCCAACTCCTCCAGGACTATCGCAACCACGTCTGCCCGCTTCGTGGCGTAGGGTCGAGAGGCAAGAAAGAATTGGTGATTGCTGACAACACCGTTGCCATCGGCGAGAATGCGTGCACCGATTTGCCTTTGAGCCGCGGCGAGAAACGGCTCCCAGATCGCCCACGCGTCCACGCTGCCGCGCTCGAAGGCGGCTCGCGCATCCGATGGCGTAAGAAAAATGGTGTCTATATCGTTGTAGTTGACCCCTGCGCGCTCCAAGAGTTTGACCAGCAGAAAGTGAACGTTTGAGCCTTTGTTGAGTGCCACTTTCTTGCCCTTAAGTTCGGCCACGGTCTTGATGGGCGAATCCTTGGGGACGAGAATGGCCTCAGCCGCCGACGCCGGAGGTTCGTAGCCGACGTAAACGAGATCGGCTCCAGCTGCCTGGGCAAAGATGGGCGGGGCTTCCCCTGCGATACCGAAATCAATGGCGCCCACGTTCAAGCCTTCGAGCAATTGCGGGCCGGCCGGAAATTCGGTCCACTTGACTTCAACGTGTATCGGCGCCAGCCGTTTCTCCAAACTGCCGCGCGCTTTCAGCACCACCAGTGTGCCGTATTTCTGGTATCCGATGCGCACGACGTTATCGGCATTCTGGGTAAAACCGAACGGCCGTAAGGCCGTCAGAACCAAGACAAGTGCCAAGATCGTACGGTGGAACCTTGCAGGTAGAGAATTCCGCATAAGTTTGAGTCCTTAGTCGATCTTTTTTCTAGGAATGATGCTCACGAATAAAATGATGGCTTCGGAAGCTGACGATTCAAGGCCCAGTCTCCCAACTCGCGAACCTTATAGTCGACCGGATCATGCAACGTGTGAGTGCGCAGGTTTCGCCAGAAGCGGTCGATCCGCGCAGGACCGGCGGCGGCGCGCGCTCCCATCACTTCGAACATTCGGCTGGTGATCTCCAGGCCGACCTTGCTGGTGGTCACTTTCGAGGTGGCGACGTCCAGCGCGCACTTGCCACGCTGATTTTCAGTGATCGCTTCTCCACTCTCCAAGGCGCGCTGCAGAGACTCTCCCGCGATGTCAGTGAGGGCCTGCGCTGCCTGAAGGCTGATAGAGAAACTGCCGTAATTCGCCAGAATGTAAGGATCCTCCGTCGCACTCTGCGCAGTTGAACCAATCCAGGAGCGGGTTTGCGCCAAGGTATAGTTGCGCGATTCCTCCAGCGCGCCTTCGGCGATTCCCAGAAAAACATTGCTGAGAATCAGCTGCGCAATGCACGAACGCAAGGATGCCCTGATACTCCCCAGCGGACCGGGTGTCTTCAAGAATTCTTCGTGTCCGGCAGCCACGTCGCAGAACTCCACTGTTCCGCTGTCGGTTTGCCGCTGTCCCATAGCATCCCAGTCATCGAGTATGCGAATCCCTAGCCGTCTGGAAGGTATGGCGGCTACCATGAATTTGTCGTCTATGGAACGAAGCGCCGAGACGATCAGCATGTCGGAGTCAAGCGCGCCGGAACAGAAACTCTTGCGCCCGTTGATGAGGTATCCCGCGCCACGCTCGGACGTAAGACTTGTGTGCTTATCGAGCGGATTGAGCGCGTTGCCCCAGAACCATTTATTGCGGACGGTTTCAGAAAAGAGCTCTTCGGTCTGCGCCCACGATCCATAAAGGGACACGGAAGCCAGCATGAGGTGCTGAAAGCCGAACAAGTGAGCCATCGAACTATCGACACGGGCGAAGACTCGTATGAGTTTCATCGTGTCCGGCCACTCCATTCCCCAGCCGCCCAGGTCTGGCGGAATCGTCACGTTGAGCAGTCCGCTCGCGCGCAACAGATCTCTCTCAATCTTTGCCGTTCCGCCCCGCTTATCGCGTTCCACGGCGGTTTGAGCAAACGCCGCTGCCAATTGATCGGCAATCTCGAAAGCATGTTGACGGGGCGGAACGTTCACTGCGATGTGATTCACCGTCGAAAGCACCAGAGTCCTCCCGTGTCTTCAGGCATATGGCCCCATACTTCGCGCGGTTGCTCGCTGCTGCTCCAGCATCACTTCTGCTGAATTGGTGTTGCTATAGCAGCACACCCCTATTGACTGAACCACCTGACATTCGCCGTAATCGCGTGAAAACCTGAAATTCATGGACATAGCCGTACACCACTGTTGGCAAGACAATTGCCAAAGCTCATGTGAAACTCAGTTCCTTACCGGAAAGAGACCGAAAACATGGAAGTGTTCTGGTTCTTACCAACTCACGGAGACGGTCGTTACCTTGGCACCGCTGAACAGGCGCGAACTGTCGACTACGGGTATTTGAAGCAGGTTGCGCAAGCCGCCGATCAGCTTGGGTTTCAAGGCGTGCTATTGCCGACCGGCCGCTCGTGTGAAGACGCCTGGGTGGTGGCGTCAACTCTTGTCCCGGTCACAAACGAGATAAAGTTTCTGGTGGCGATTCGTCCCGGCATTACTTCTCCTACGGCTGCAGCACGAATGGCGGCGACGTTCGACCGGCTTTCCGAAGGGCGTCTTCTGATCAACGTCGTTACGGGCGGGGACCCGGATGAGGCTCTTGGCGACGGAGTCTTTCTGACTCACGATGAGCGCTATGAAGTGACCGAGGAATTCCTCCAGATATGGCGCGAGGCCGTGGCGGGCAATGCAATCTCATTCACCGGCAAGCATCTTCATGTAGAGAATGCAAAGGTCTTATATCCGGCGCTGCAAAAGCCGCATCCGCCGCTATATTTCGGCGGATCTTCCAAGGTCGCTTACGGATTGGCGGCACGACAAGTTGACGTTTACCTCACTTGGGGTGAACCACCGCAGGCAGTTGAGGAGAAGGTTGCAACCGTTCGACGTCTGGCGGAAGAACAGGGCCGCTCGGTTGGGTTCGGCATTCGCCTGCACGTCATTGTTCGCGAAACGGAGCAAGAAGCGTGGGCCGCAGCGAATGATCTGATTCGCTATGTCGACGACGACACGGTCGCCCGAGCGCAAAAAACTTTCGCACGGTTCGACTCCGAAGGACAGCGTCGTATGGCGGAATTGCATCGCGGCGGTCGCGAGAAACTGGAAGTAAGCCCCAATCTCTGGGCGGGCGTGGGCTTGGTGCGCGGAGGCGCCGGCACGGCGCTGGTTGGCGATCCAGCCACCGTTGCGAAAAGAATGCGAGAGTACTCCGACCTCGGAATTGAAACCTTCATTCTGTCCGGTTATCCGCACCTTGAAGAGGCGTATCGCGTGGCTGATCTGCTTTTTCCGCATCTGCCGGTTTCACCGAGGTCGGAAAGGCCAGTCGGAAACCTCACTGGCCCGTTCGGGGAACTAGTCGCGAACGAATACCAGCCGCGCACGACCGCGGCGACGCCGGTGCCTGTGCAACAAAGTTAGTGTCGTGCGTTGTGCCAGTCCATAGTGTCATCCTGAGCGGAGCCAAGCATCCGTGCATTCGATTGGCACTCGCGAAAAATGCATAGGTCCGTCGTTTCGCCCGGGACGACAAACTGAAACGGTGGGCTTTCGGAGGAGAGCTTGAATCAAAAGAGGATAATTTCGGGCTTTGTATCTCTTATCTTCATTTTTGTTTCTTTCCTTGGCGCGCTCATGGCGGGATGCGGCCGCACGCCCGCAGCAAAACCGAAAACCATCAGACTCGACTACGCCTATTACAACCCCGTGAGCCTGGTGCTGAAGGACAAGAGATTCCTGGAGCAGGATCTCGGGAGTGATGGCATTTCTGTTGAGTGGACACAGAGCCTGGGTAGTAACAAAGCGTTGGAACTGCTGAACAGCAAGAGCGTCGACTTTGGGTCGACGGCTGGGGCCGCGGCTCTTATCGGAAAGGCCAACGGCAATCCGATCAAAGCCATCTATGTCTACTCCCGTCCCGAGTGGACTGCTCTGGTCGTTCGCAAGGATTCTCCCATCACAAAAGTCGAAGATCTCAAAGGAAAGAAAGTGGCAGTGACGCGCGGGACAGATCCCCACATATTCCTGCTGCGGGCGCTGCACGAAGCAGGGTTGACCGAAAAGGATATTGAGATGGTGGTGTTGCAGCATCCCGACGGGAGGATCGCGCTCGAAAAAGAAGACGTGGATGCCTGGGCCGGCTTGGATCCGATGATGGCGCAGACCGAGATTCAAAGTGGCTCACGGCTCTTCTATCGGAACGTGAACTTCAACAGTTACGGTGTGCTCGACGTACGCGAAGAGTTTGCCCGGCAGTATCCCGCGTACGTGGAGCGCGTCCTGGCGGCCTACGAGAAGGCTCGTAATTGGGCCCTTCAGAACCCGGAGGAATTTCGCAAACTCGTTGCCACCGATGCCAAGCTCGACAATTCTGTCATCACGAAAGTTCTGGAGCGCACAGACCTGAGCAATTCGACGATCGGAGACAACCAGAAACAAGTAATCATCGCCAGCGGCGATGTACTGAAACAGAACAATGTGATCAACAGCGGCGTCGACGTGAGCGCCACCGTGAACAATTTGATCGATCCTCGATACGTGCAGGACGTGGTCAACAAAAGCCTGGCGCAGAGATGAGCACCGCGGAACAAGATCGTAGGCTCATATGGAAGGGCGCTACCACGGCATCAACGGCGAAGCCGTCAGGCAACACCGGACGAATCTACATTCCAGATCGGATCCTGGGCTGGATCATTCCCGTGAGCGTGCTACTCGCATGGGAACTCCTCGCGCGCCTGAGGATACTTCCTTCCAATTGGCTGCCGGCTCCAACAGTCGTCGGCCAAACTACCTATCAGTTGGCCCTTACTGGCGATTTGTTGAAGCACGTGGGAATAACGACAGCTCGCGTGGCAGTTGGATTTCTGCTCGGAGCCAGCGCAGGCACGCTTTTCGGGGGAGTTACTGGCTACCTGCCCGTTGCTCGAAAGTTGCTGGACCCTTCTTTGCAGGCGTTGCGCAGCGTTCCCTCGATCGCATGGGTTCCTCTTTTCTTGTTGTGGCTGGGCATTCACGAGACTTCGAAAATCGCCCTGATTTCGCTGGGTGCTCTCTTTCCGGTTTACCTGAACCTCTCGGTCGCCATGCGGCAGGTCGATCCAAAGTTGCTTGAAGTCGGCAAATTATACCGGCTGAGCGGCTTCCAAATGGTGTGCAGACTCATTCTTCCGGCTGTCTTGCCCGAGTACATCGTCGGGCTTCGCAGCGGATTGGGCCTGGCGTGGATGTTTGTCGTTGCTGCAGAGCTGTTGGGAGCGAGCAGCGGGATCGGATATCTCATGGTGGACGGCGAGATGACCGGCCGCGCCGCCGTCATCCTGGCGAGCGTGATACTTTTTGCCGTCTTCGGCAAAGCCACGGACTGGATGATGAACGCGGTCGGTCGCAGGCTTCTTGGTCATAGAGCCGGCTGACGCTCAGTCGGCAGAAGATGGATTCCGCGGGACTCGGTCCCGGTATTCCCGCATTCTCCGGTGTGAGCAAGTCAACTTATGGTCAACAATGGTTTCGATCAACGCGGCACAGTCAACATTGAAATCGGTCATAAGACCTTTTCAGGTTCGAAGGGCAGTCTCCTGGCGTTGAAAGATATTCTGCTGACCATCAACCCCGGAGAATTCGTGTGCATTGTGGGCGGAAGTGGCTGCGGGAAGACGACCTTATTGAGAATTATCGCTGGTCTCGAGACGGAGTATGAAGGCGCCGTGTTTCTCGACGGCAAGAAACTCATAGGGACGGGCTTGGATCGTGGTGTGGTTTTCCAGGAGCACCGTCTGCTTTCATGGCTTACGGTGCATGACAACGTCGGTTTTGGACTTGCAGGTCGACCTCCCGAAGAGCGCAGCAAAGACATTCGACACTACATCGGCTTGGTTGGGCTGGATAAGTTCGAATACGAATATCCTCACCAGCTCTCCGGCGGGATGTCCCAGCGAGTGGCCATAGCACGAGCACTGGTGGGGCGTCCCGAAGTCCTGTTGTTGGACGAACCCTTCGCATCTCTGGACGCTTTGACTCGAATGCGCATGCAACAGGAAATCCTGCATATTTGGGAGGCTGAGCGAACGACAGTCGTGCTCGTGACCCACGACATTGAGGAAGCGGTATATCTTGCAGACCGGGTTGTCATCATGTCTCCGCAGCCCGGCACCATCAGGAATATCTTGCCGGTCCGGTTGTCGCGACCTCGCGACCGTACCGATCAAGCATTTGTCCGGGTGCGTAGGTCGGTGCACGATGAATTGTTTGCGCCGGGGGAAATGCCGCACCTTGCCCCTGACAATTTCTAACTGGCAAGGTATCAGGAAGGATCGACTGAAGCTCTCCGCTTTCGACCGTTCGGCAACTCGCCGCATTGCATCAGCCTGGCCCGAACGATGTTCCGGCTGATACCGAGCAAGCGCGCCGTCTGCACCTGGTTGCGATGACAGAATTCATAGGCTGTTCTCGTGATTGCCGTATCAATCTCCGCGTATAGGCTGGGACGGCCGTCTTCAAAGACTGCGAGTAACGCTTCATGCAAGGCTTCGAAGGGCTGGGCTCGACCACTTGGGGTGATTCGCAGCCCACGTGAAGAAAGCCTCAAATCCTCCGCTCCGACCACATTTTCTCGGCAAACCAGAAGGGCGTGATGAATGACATTTTCCAGTTCTCGCGTATTGCCTGGCCAGGAGTGTCCGCTAACCAGTACATCAATCGCCTCCGCGCTCAATGCGGGATCCTTCAGTCCCAGACGTTCCCCGTAAACTCCGAGAAAGTGTTGCGCTAAGGGCAGAATGTCACCCGGTCGTTCGCGCAACGGAGGAATGTGCAGCGTGGCAACCTGAAGCCGGTAATAAAGATCTTCGCGGAAACGTCCCGCTGCAACTGCATCCTCCAGATTCACGTTGGTCGCAGCTACAACTCGAACGTCAATCGCAACTGGACTACGCGAACCCAGCCGAACTACTTGGCGCTCTTGCAACACTCGAAGCAACTTCACTTGCATGGCGAAGGGCAAATCTCCGATATCATCCAGGAATAAAGTTCCGCCCCGAGCCGCTTCGAACCATCCTGCCCGGGCTACCGTTGCTCCGGTGAATGAGCCGCGCTCATGACCAAACAATTCGCTCTCTACCAAGCTTTCAGAAAAAGCTCCGCAATTCACCG
>Ga0302179_10002268_pt1 | contig 11269 bp, 13 predicted proteins | sample I_Palsa_E3_1_FD_198788 | JGI IMG/M metagenome (GOLD analysis project Ga0302179, IMG submission 198788) | Peat permafrost microbial communities from Stordalen Mire near Abisko, Sweden - I_Palsa_E3_1 | ecosystem: Environmental > Terrestrial > Soil > Palsa > Peat permafrost | place: Sweden...
GAGCCAGTTTCACATTCGTCAATATCGCTCAGTGAATCCAAATAAATTATCCAGTATAGTCGCTTCTAAGTGCAGTTAACTCCTACATGCGTCAGTTAAGTAAGTGCCGTAAACCTCTCCTTAAGATTACCCCAAACTCGATTACAATCCTCGCAATAATTTTTTAGCTTCCCAATATCTTGCATTCGCTTCTCCAAATCGTCATCCGATACAGTGACGATATACTGTGCGGCCACGTCGCATTTGTACAATTCATCAACCAACCAGGTCATCCACTCCCCATCGACGAGCTCTTTCTCCACCTTGTTGACTGTATGTAACGATACCAATAACTCATGTCTTATGACACTTAACTGCTGCCGTTTTGACCGCAAGTGCGAGGCTTTTTCTCGCGCAATTGGAACGACAAACTCAGGCGATGAGTCGTAGTTCGGATCCGTTAGGTCGTAAAGGGCGTGTATTTCTGAAAATTTATCATAACTAGCCAAGTCAGGTTAGATGCGCGCTGAGAGTTACCATAACGAATTATTAGTCTCATTTACACCAGTGAGTCCATGGGAGACCAACTCATCTATTTCGTTGAGCCCGACCATACGTATCATAGCATTGTTGCGGTTTACGCCAGCTTTGATCATGATTTCTTCCGCTTTGCGAGTATGCCAATAACCAACAGTTGACCTGCTTGACAGGAATATGTTGGCAAGCACACTAAGGAGGAATATCCCAATCAAGATCCGGTGAGCGCTAAGAAAGCCTATGGTTCGCTGTATGGCCGCCGATGGCAAATAAAATATGTCTTCCAGCATTCCTTCGGTTGTCCCAAGTACATCCTCGGAGAATAATGAGAATATAGATCTCTTCGAAGACCTTTGCTTTGAATCTCGGACAAACCCAGTTTGCAGCCTCTTGGCTTCGAGCACGCCGCCAATTCTCCCGTACATTCTGATGGATCGCTGGATATCATTCCCACGACCCAGAATACTGACTTCAGGTTCAACTTCAGCAATGACTCTGTTAGCAGTATCCTCAATTGAATGATGAGCAGCTCTTTTGACAACAGCTGAATATTAGCTTTTTACGACATGTAACAACCTCGTAGGACTCGGGGTACATTGATCAAGTCCACGCCTATAGATACCAACAATTTACATTTCGTTTTCGACACATAGGTGATGCAGTACTTGTGTAAGAGTGCTATCGATTCGTTCCGAGGGAGATCCCAAGGCCGATATTTAACGAGAACGACATAGCATCTACTGTCAGATGGATAACATACGATTATACAAAAATTCATCTCGTTTGAGGATAGTCTGATATTCCGTAACAGCTGTCTCTCGCATTTTCCCTGAAGTATAGTATTAGTCAACATCCAGCTGGATGACATACTTGAGATGGAGTCCCTGAACTCCATAGTATATTTATACTCCCGTATCAACTGCTTGTCCACAGACTTCCATGGGCCAATTTCCAGTTCACCGACTTTTCTCCCTCTGTAGACTGTTTTCCAAATGGGGGTATTGTCACCGAACATCAGATGAAAAAGAGACTTCGCAGGAACATGGAAAACTAATTCGGCAAATCTTTTTTCCAGATGATTGGTGCAACCACAGATTACTGGCTCTGATGGAAAGACAACCCGAACACTATCTCCAGATTTTCGAAGGAGTTGCGGCGGTAGACCATTTCGTTCTGCCTCATCACCGTAAATACCGTCTGTTGCTTTTGGTGCTCTGGTAACCTCGAAATCCTCTTCAAAATTTCCGCCCACAAAATCTCCCACCTCCTCCTCGCTTTCTCGATCCTCTTCCATATGTTTTATTTGCTGTAGAAGCTCTTGAGTATCCGCCGGTTGATCAGATAGACTATTCCGAAATAAGACGTCAATACGTCGTGTTAGAAGATTTGCGCTGTCTAAATATACTTTCACATCGACGGGATCCATGTTGTCTCTTTCGATAATTATGCTGTCAGCCGACGCCCCCACGTGGTGAGATATTTTTATGATATCTGAGAAAGGGATGCTTTGCACACAAACCATTCCTTGCGCGTGAGCAAAAAAGTGCAAGCCCGAAGTTGTTGCGTACATTCGGCCCCAAAGTTGCTGCCCGGCCACGGGTTGCCACATGACTCGACACACAACAAGGACAAAGTCATCTGACGGTGAAGCTGGAAATAGTGTACGAAATTGGGCATCTTGCTTCCTTAGTTCTGTTGGATAGTCGTGAGGATATTGAATCGGTGTATAATCCACACTCGAGACCGAGTTAGAATGGCTTCTGAATTGGCTGATTGAACTTCTCCGCGACCCTTTCTCGGCGGCTACAGGTGATGATGAAACTGAGAGATGGCGCTGCTGAGATTTTTCAAAAAAGGTATCCGCCGAGCCTTGTGCTTGATTTGTCGAATCCGAGCCTTGATGAAACTCGTTGACTTCCTCTAACGATACAAGCCCCCAGTGCATGCTCCCCCAATAATTCGCCATAACACCGTTGGGAGTGTTCGCAGATGCGGCAGTAGCGGAGCGCGAACGGGCTTGAACCGCTCTTGTGCTCATCTGTGTAGGGAGTGGAGGAGGCGCCAGAGTTCCAGGAGCAATATTACTGCCGCCAACTGGATTTGTGAAGACATCTACAGGCCGAGGGCCGCTGATGTTGAGTTGCTGAACAGGAACATGTTGTCCTGCCAGGGCTGATTGCGACGCTGCAACGAGAGACGCGATGCCCCCGGTCGGTCCAGGCATCCCCTTCGGTCGGTCCTTCAATCGACTTTCCAGCTTATGTACGATAGAACGTGATGCTTGCATGCTCCCCCCTCCAGTTGGGGAAGAGACATCGAAGCTTGCTCTAGGTGTTATTGAACCTTGAGGCGTAGATAGACCGCCTACCGAATGACGCTCATGCTCATCCGGCTGAGGGGCGGCAAACTCTGCATGCGCTGGAGCCATGATTGAAAAGGCTTGGGGATGTTGTTTCTCGTCCGCCAACACAGCGTTCTTGGCCAATTCGAATACTTGCACCCAATCCGCCAATTCATCTTCCGTCTCGGCCTGCAGCATGTAATTGTTGGACTTCGTCATCACTTCAAAGCAGAATCGCCGCTCCTCAGAGGGTGCTAGCCGTACATTGCACAACAGAACTCCGACTCTTTCGCTTTCCTCCACTCCTGCGCTCTTAGTCGAATTGTGCAGCCACCCAAAAGTTCCATCTTTCACAAAGAACCACCTCCTTACCCAGGTATTCCGTGCAGGTTTCCCTGAAATGATGCGATTAAAAAGCCACCCCTGTTTCGCTGGCTTCCCCGAAGACGAAACGGAGAAGTTTCGCTTTCGAGCAGACGTATCGCTCCCGACACTTGAACGAGCAAGCCTTGCGGTGGTTGACTTGCCATTAACTGGTAGACTGTAGCACTGATAGATCGACAAATCTCTCTTCGGCTGAACCATGTCTGAGATTTCCTTTTCTAATTTTGTTTTCGTGACGTATAACTGATCTTGTAGAGATTTTGCAGAGACAGTCATTTCATTATTCCACGCGAGTATTTTTTTCATTTCTTTTCCCAGTCCCGCGAATTCTTTCGTGATTTCAGATTGAAGGCGCAATTCTCGTTCTGCAAAGCCCGCAAAGGCGGAGACAAGCACGCGGTCACACGCCGTTCTCAAATTTGAAATGGCGATACTGTAAGAGGCTGAAGAATGGATGTAATTCATACGAACAGAGTATAATTGATAAGCATCCTATGAATTAGAAGGCAACGAAGAAATTCTACCTCACGAAGTGCAGAAGGCTCTTTTGTTTTCGATTGAGAGGCATATCGACCAACAAGCTCCTCATATCGATCTTGCAATCTGTTAAATTCCCGTTTCTGGCCCTGACCTCTTAATTTAGTAACAAGGGAACATACCTTGAATTCTTTAATATCTTCTCTGAGGAGTTTTGTGATGGGAGTAATCATGATCTCCCGAATTTCCCGTCCTTGACCGAAAATTTGGCTCCAGAATTGCTTTAATCCATCGGAGAACCTCGTCATTGCCAAGAAAGTGTAGTCCGGGTCTACTATTAGTATGTATTCAGAGGCGCCGAGACCGATTAAAGCGTCCGCTAGAAAACCAGGAGCTGCACGAGCACATAGGATCGTAGTACTCTCTTCTAAGCCTTCAAATAAGCAGCTGCTCCCCAGAGATGAATACGTTGTAATCCCGCAAGCCAATCCGAGAGTATTTTGACGTAGCTTTCCAGCCATTTCTCCAGCGCATCGACTTGGTCCTCGAAATGTCGAACGGATGCGCGAAACGGCGGTGAGTCGATGACAGCCTCCCGCAGCCCGACGGGAACCATGGACAACAGTCTCTGCTGGTCTGCCATTTTCTTGCTGAGAGTTTCTTAGCCGCTGTGGTCTGTCAGTAAAGGCAGGTGGTTGCCATATCAGGTTCGCATCACGATGATGACACAAAAGCAACAGACAGCGGAGCGGGGCTGGCTTTGGCTTTGTTGACTTTGGCTTTAGCTTGGGGCGGCGGGGTTTTCCGGCACGGATCGCCGGAAGGCTCAGATGAACAGTCGGCGAGACTCACAATTATCCTTCAAATATACATAATATCCTCATCAGTAGCCACCTTTGTGATTCCTCCGTCATTGTTGGGAACTTTCCCTTTCCTTCTTTCCAGGTATTCTCCTGAGATAGAAGCACCATAGAGCAACAATTTTCCAAGTACAGTGCATTACGCCCTACAGATATTGATTCCAACAATCAGATGCCATTAATTTATACACGCATCTACTTATAAACCCACTCCAACACTCAGACAGAATCGCTTAGGAAGAATATTTCAGTTGGAGACCCTCACACCATCCCTGAAAAATGCCTCAACCCTGGTTGGGATACCTGCCAAACTCCCCGTCAACTCGGCATGACCATGCTGGAATCCTCCTTTCCACCCACCCTCATAACGATCTCCATTAGCCCAATAGAACACTCCATATCCATGAGCTCTTCCATCTTTCCAGCCTCCCTCGTATGTGTTTCCGGTTGCGCTGTTCTTTTGGATACCATATCCCGCAGGAAGCCCGTTACGTAGACCGCCGCCGTAAATATGAGGAAGATCAGGGTATGTGACGTATCCTTCTGGCGTGGTTGTCTGGCCATTTGCGTAGATGGCGTTAGCCTGATTGAACAGAACCAGAATTGCTGGCTGAGACACCGCTGGCTGTTGCTGTGGGTCGGGCTGCATCTGCAGGTGGTGTGGCAAGGGGGTCATCGGACGAGGAGGAACGTTGGAGGGCACCCTGGTAAGCGCTGCCATCAAGAGTTGTTCGTGGGCTGTGTTGAATGGAAAGCGGAACGTATGGAGGAGTCTTTTGTAATCTTGGTGATGGGGTTGAGTGAGGATAAGGATTACGTGGAGGATGCGCCAGGCATGCGGGATGAGCGGCTCGTATCAACCTTATCGAACCTACTTCCACATGGTTGAAGAGTTGGTTACAACTGCGCGTACCATCGGGAATGCGTGGCCGACTAGTACAGACTTAACGATATTGATGTGAGTTTAGTGGATAACTAAAAAAAGACTTTGAGACGGGCAGTTGAAGCTTGTTTAGAAATAGCATATTCATAATAATTCAAGATCGATAAAAGGATGTATTAGGTTCTGCTTTCTGTTTTAGGGCCGTTCCTTCTCTGTGCTTGATATTCAAAGAGACTTTCTGGAGATGCGAAAGATAGTTTTCGCGCCGGAGGCGAAATAACTATTGAGAAAAGAGGCGGCCAGATAACGCGGATCAAGAGGAACTATAGATTCCCGGCACTCTGATAGATCCCTAGCCAAGATATCGCTGACACGTCTGAATCAGTCCTACAGAACATAAAGGTCGTTTACCTCGACGAGAGCGTTAGCTTCCCGGTTAGCTTTCATGAAAACCTCCCTGTACATCGCGATACTTTCTTGGACGACGTCGTTTTTAGTGCGCCGTCCTTCGCATATATCCTTCATCTTGACTTCCATCTAGTAAGTTAGTCCAATCTTGATGGATTACATACCTGCTTTCGCAAATATGGTTTAATCAGAGAAACATCAAAGTTCATAGCATTATACCCTTCCACCAACCCAATACCCAAAGTCGAAGGAACAAACTCCGTAACGCCTCCTCTTTGAGCTCCTCCGGCGGCACGACCCTGTCCACGACCTCGGCCGCCTCTACCTCTGCCTCCTCGTCCTCCCCTTCCCCCTCTCCCAGCTTCCTGGGGAAGATCTTCATCCATCTCATCCATGCTGTCTTCTCCATCGGTTCGCATACGTCTCCCTCCGAGTTGCTTAAATACATACTGACGTTCCACAATTTTCTCAATATGATCAGCCATGGTAGCATCCGTGCCAATTCCATTCGCGTCCATCAGACCAATTAATTCTGGTTCAGTCAGATAGTGAGGCGCAGCTGTCTTCCCTTCCACCATCTCCAGGCTCGACGGCATGATGGTCTCACCTTGCGTGAAAACGGGCAACGGCTGAGAAGAAGTCCATTTATCGTACGGGTAGACATCCAAATAATTCCGTTCAGTCACCACTAGGCCTGTAGCTGTAAAGCGTTCGCCGGAAAGGTCCAATTCGGCGGTCGTTGAGTGGCCGTGCGCGTCATCGGAGCAACACGCGAGAAACCGTCTTACGACAAATTCGTAGACTTTACGGTCCTCTAAAGAGTCGAGATTGTTTAATTCAACGTGAGCTACTGGGTGAATCGGTGGATGTGCTTTGTCGTTGTTTTTACCCCTTCTTGGGGCTTGAAACGCGTCATTTAGGAGCCTAATGTAAGAAGACAAATAAGGGGAAGTACTGTTGCGCATATTGACCCCAATTGTTATCGTTAGTTTGTTTTTGCACAAGGGCTCGGAGATCCATCCCTGGGTCGAACTGATCCGTCTCTGTTCTTGGATATGAAATATACCCCTTTGTATACAGCTTTTCAGCCGACTGTGTCAGAGAGGCTTCTCAAGCGATATACCTTCATGATTTGGGCAGCGCTCATACGGAGAAAACGGGCTCCCTGCTTCTGTAGCTCTACCGTTGTCAAAGGAAGAGGTTTCCTGAAATTAAAACAGACAAACCAGGATATACCATTTATTTCGTGGTTTTGAGATGACGCTGGCCACTCTCGCCAATCCCTTGTCGAGACACATTTCGTACAGGCAAAGACAGCACAACCGATCGAACAGGTGTCCCCGTTTCCAAGTGAATTTGACATCGATCGCTTCCCGAAGTACGGACAGCTTGATTGACCAGAATGGTTCAGGGACGAAATTATCGACTCGCCGCCAACGATCAACGACGAACCCCATCGTTGGAAATTGACATCCACCTTGCCATTAGAAATACTCATCAGAGATTGTACCATAGCTGACAATCAGCCTTTCCTCGGCAATTTCAGCTATTCGTCTTTGCAGGGTCATTGTTTGAAACCGTGTAAACGCAGCCCCGATCCGCAGATCAAGTTCTAATCGAGCATTTACGGCAGCCGCCTGTCGATGATCCAGTGCTACAGGATGATGCGCCGCATGTATTATATGTCTATTATTAACAAACAATGGGAGGGAAGTTACGCTCGTTCAAGATTGTTAAACCTTGCTCTCTTGACCTGGATCTGTGCGTTACCCTTTTTCGCCGCACGTTCAATTTCAGATCCAATATGCTCTCCCTCTCTATCACAGTCCGTCCATATAAACAGTTCCCTTGCCTGTCTACTCTCCCTAACGATATTATCATAAATGCCCTTGGATCCCTTATCTAAGTAAAGTTTATCAAAGCAGCCCGTACCTGAGGAATGGTTTCAACGATCCTAGCCTCGTCAAATAGCGCGATAGGCGCACAAGCAGTCCATTTTCTCCATTGCTGATCAAAGTCGGCTTCTGTCAGATGGCCGGCAACACTCGTGAACACGACGTCACACTCTCCCCATTGAGGGAACCGGGATGTGAACTTGTAGTTTTTGATGTATTTGTTGTTTGTTCCAGAGACGTCCAAACGACCTCCTGCGAGGATTTGGGAGACGGCTTTGGCAATGGAAGGTTTTTCGGCGACGCAGAGAACTTTCATCGCTACATCATACCCACAAAGTAAAGCCGTTATTGTAAATTCATTGTACCGCTGATGCAGATGGGCCAGAAAACCAAAACATTAGGCACAGGTCACGGGCGGTGCAACGCGCTCCATCGATTGATCGACGCCGCAAGTTTTGGCTTTACTTTGAAGGTCCTCCGGCTTTAGCGTGGGGGACTCACTTATGAGCCGCAGATTATTTTTCTCGTGGATCGTTGACGACGAAAGTCGATCATGAACAATTTTCCTTCAAAACGAGTGCTGTTCGCTTTTGTGCGAATAGTCTCGGGACAACCATACAAGTGTCCTACATGTGCACGCCTAGGACGGTATTTACGGACTGAGCATAACAGGCAAAGGTTGGTCGGTACTCGACAGTTCGGAGGAACCTCTTACGTCAAATCAGAAAACTCGAACCGAGGTCATGGCGCTAGTTTCCTCGATTTCCAGCTCTCAAGCCTTCGAAATAGTGATGAACCAACGCAGGAGGACGATCGAAATGTGACGGGGCTTATATCTTCGAAAGAGAAAATTCTTGAAGATATACAAAACATTGAGACTGGTTTGGACATGAGTGCACTGGGAATTGAGGAGTTGGAGGAGAGCCTCCTGACCGTCGACAACCCTGAAAAGTCTAACGAGACGTTGGAGCATGACCTGCAACCATGGTATCTTCGAGATGACGGCGGGATTTCCGAGGACGAATATGCAGCAATCGAAAATCTTCTCGACTCAACGGAACGAGCCGCAGAGAATCCAGAATCGCCAGAACCCGAGCCCGAGCCGGCTGTGGATCATCCTGAACAACAGAGCTCAGAGCTACTCCCATGGTACTTGCGTGAGCAAGAATCCGAGACCTCTCTCCTTCCCAAAGTCGACATACATCAAACCCAACTTGAAAAATACCCCGACCTTCCTTACAATAGTCCCCCTCTCCTACAGCCACTAGTATCTCGTTTATTCTACGACCATCACCTTCAAAACATCGTCCTACTTGACTTACGGAACCGGGATCCGCCGCCCGTATGGGGAAGCAATACTATCATGATTCTCGCGACAGCTCGCTCCGAGCGACAACTTACGGCGATTGCGGAGGCAACCGCAAAGTGGTTGAAAACCACAGCTGGTGTTCAGCCCCGAGTAGATGGCCTACCGAAAAAGGAAAGTCTAATTATCAAACGACGGCGATTACGACGAAAATCACTGAAAAAACCCGGATATCTGATTGCGACACCAAAACCCACAACCTGGGTCAGTATGTATACTGGATATCAAGGCATGGTATTGCAGCTGTTTACTGAGGAAGGGAGGGAAGAATACGATTTGGAGGGGTTATGGGGCGATAGCAGGGTCGTTGATGCGGGTGTTTTGGACATGAAACCGCGTAAGATGAGACCTGGCGGAATAGAGGAAGATGAACGTGTCGTAACCTCTGCCCCAGCGAAGAATCAGAAAAAGTCAATGTTGCAGAGACAGCTGGAGAAAGAGCAGAATAAATATGATAAGAGAAAGGAAGATAAAGCTAAAAAGAAGAGGTGGACAAAAGAGGAGAAGGAAAAGGCCAAGCAGCGGAGGGCTCAGGCGGCGTCGCTTTTCGGTCAAGCCGAATTTGCGCCACGAAGAAGGTCTTTTGAAGATCGAAGGAGAGGAGGCGATCGTCAGCACACTCGGCAGCTGCATACGTTCACCTGCAGGCCTCGCAACTGGATGCCACAGCTTGTCAGAAGTATGTCAATGGACGTCTCCGCGAAGAAGCCAACTAGCGATATTCGGTGGAAAAAGGGGGGTGATGAGGCAATGCCCCAGAAGCAAGCTGCCTGGTGGGGCAAATCCTACGATACTCATCCCCGTTTAAGTGATACGATATTGCCGTCGTCTGTTTTTGAACAGCTTTTCGATGCGCTGAGAAGTCAATCGCCGTTCACTCCGCGAGATGCCGCTTTGGATTCAGTTGCTCAGACAATCGCGCTGCAAGGCGACAGAAAAGTAGCTGAGAAACTAAGAAACTTATCGGCTGCGAACGATTCTGGGAGTTTGCTTCTCCTTGCACACTTTGGAAACTTGTCTCGCTTCATCAAAGAGGCGAAATCTGTCGATAATGTTAGAGGAGCTGCCTCGAAGTTCTCGATGGACCCCTTTCCTGAGAAAGGTTTCAAATGGGCGTTTGATTTCTTTCTCCGTGATATGCCTGTTCGGCCTAGTGCACACCATTGGTGGCTTGCGATACTATATTATCTCAACCTCCAGATGCACGATCATCGACAGTATCCTATCGGACGTCTTCGCGACATTCTTCTTCTACCCGTCTCCCAAGGAATCTCAATCCCTCGTTCAGCTTTTCACGTCATACTGAACCACATTGCCCTGTCCAGCCCCGAGAATCGCGATAACTGGCGGGAATCACAAATTGAAAATATTTTCCGTCGAAATGTCACAGATCGTCTTGCAACCTTGGATTCATTTCTCCAGTGCATGAAGTCACAATTCGGCTACGATTACACTCACGATGAAGAAGTTTACCTTGCGGCCTATAAAGCGTGTTGTCAGCCGTACCCGACTCTTACTCAATTAATCAACGACATCGATCTCCCTCTTCCCAGGCATCACAATGAAGAACGCAGAATCCTCATCCAGCAATACTTCCAGCGAAATATGCTCTTCTCCCCAGAGTTCTTCGTACTGGAGCTCCTCCAGTTTGCACATATGCAGAAGTGGCGATCTTTTCTGAAAAGATGGAATGTGACTCGGAATGTTGGACTTGGGAAAGATGCTGATATGTGGTCTCTATTCTGGTGCACTCTGGCTCGAGGTGCAGATCAGGTGACTATTCGATCTGCGCTTCGGCACAATTTCCATGAGATGCTGGATGAGGGATTTGGCACGGCGGTTAGTAAAAGTATGAAAAGTATGGCTATTGGCCTTCTGAAGTGTGTAGAGATTGTGGATCCCAATCGGCTCGAATTCACCGAGCAGAGAGATGTGGCGGAGAGGCTGTTGAACAGATTTCAGTGAAAGCGGTTTAGGAGGAAGTGCGTGTTGGACAAGCATCGAGCCCCGTGCATATCGAGGTGTTGTCTGCATAATAGTGTTGATGAGATCTGGTGGTGATGAGATCTGGGATCTGGGGTGTGCCTGAATGTAATATTAGAGAGCCAACCTGGTCTCTGAGATGAGATAATAGCAGTC
>Ga0302179_10002273_pt1 | contig 11254 bp, 11 predicted proteins | sample I_Palsa_E3_1_FD_198788 | JGI IMG/M metagenome (GOLD analysis project Ga0302179, IMG submission 198788) | Peat permafrost microbial communities from Stordalen Mire near Abisko, Sweden - I_Palsa_E3_1 | ecosystem: Environmental > Terrestrial > Soil > Palsa > Peat permafrost | place: Sweden...
CTTTCTGGGTGACTGTCGAGCGCTGGGATGTGTTGCGGCAGCGCGAGTTTGAGGACGAGCTGCGCAAGGCCAATACGCTCATCTACGAAAAGCTGCCCAAGCGCACCAAGACCGTCCTGGCCATGCCGGATAAAGAACGCCACAAGCTCATCCGCGAGCGCAAAAAAGCGTTGGCGGAGAGCGCCAGGAAGAGCGCAGCGAAAAAGAAATAGCCCGTCCGCGTCGACCACCGTTCGGGGTCCTCGTTCAGACCGGCTTCCCAACCATCGTCCTGGAACTATCCGCCATTCCTTCGCGTACCAATGTGGGGGTCGATCTGGACACATGATCTGCGCGGCCCGGGAATGGAATCGCGATGGTTAAATTTCTGCTCTGGTGCATTCTCTTCGTCTTCTGCTGGCCGCTGGCGCTGGCCGCTCTTGTTCTTTATCCGCTGGTGTGGCTGTTTCTGCTGCCGTTTCGCATCCTGGGATTAGCAGTCGACGGCGTCTTGCAGCTGGTCGGCGGAATCATTTTGCTGCCGGCTCGGTTGATACGCGCAGCTTGAGACGGACCGGCCATATACGCCTCGGCGAAAACGGAAATCCCGCTCAGATTTGATCACCACCCGGGCGGAGACTCTTCTGCTAGGCAGTCAGGGCAGCTGCGCCGGCGCGAGGCCGAGTACGAAGCTGCTGCGCGTTGCCGCGTCAGCTGAGTTGTCTTCCACAAGGCCTGAGCCTGCGAATCTCCTATAGCTGTTGTCCTGACCTGCAGGCGCTATCTTCACAAATTCGACCGACCGCGGGAGGTCAGGAATGCGGGCGCCGAACCAGTGTGGATCATCCCGCTGGGCCCAGGTCACGAGAGCCAGCACGGCACCCTCCGGATACGCGGGCACATTCGTCGCAACCGCCGGGGTCGGGTTCGGATTTGTATTCGGGCTCCGAACGGCTTGAATGGCCGATTCGTTGCCAAACAGGACGGCGGTTGTCTGTGTCTTGGGGTCGACATACATGGTGATCGGGTTCCAAGTGAGCGGCTGATAAGGGAGGCTCGCCGGCAATGCGGCAGCATTGTTGTTCACCACTTCCTGGCGGAGAACCTTAGCGGCAGTGATGGGCAGCGTGTAGACATAGTCGTTCCCGCGCACCGGAAGGTGGCAGGTCGTACACTCGCCTACAAAACTGGCGTCTTTGCCGTAGGGCTTCAGATCGAGTCCTCGCCAGCGGCCCCACCCCCACCCCTCGGTGCTCTTATATTGCTGCGCATCCTTCAGCATCAGTTCCACCTGCACAAATTTGCCTGGGTACACCAGGCCGTCTGCGCCCATCTCCTTTGGCCATGCGATCTTGGCGAGACGCGCTCCATTCGGCCAGGGAGAGAGATTGCCCGACTGCGCTGCCTTGACTGCGATGTCGTTGCCGAGAATGAACCGGAAGCTATTGTTGTCGCCGCGGTCGGTGGTACTGATCAATTTCCAGCTCTCAAAGCTGGGATCGAAGGGGAAACCATTTAACTCAGGCGAAACTGCTGTGAGTCCGGACCTTGCTCCAGCGCTGTCCTCGGAATGGTCCGCGGCCGCGGGTAGCTCCGCAGTCCATGGCGCCAGATAGGACTTCAGCGCCGTCAGATCTTCCGGGGTTACTTTGGCTTCCGGATGCAGCGCAACAAAGGCCGGCAGAGGCATGGCGCCAAGCTGAATCATATTCACCGCCTCGTACAGCGTCGCCTTTTGCACTGCGGGAGGCTTGGTGCCGAGGGTCGAGAAATTCAAGTGTTCTCGCGCGGTCAGAATGTCGCTCCGCACCAACCAGTAACCGGGCACGATCTGGTCAAACCAGGAGAGCCGCCGCTCGTCGGAATGGCAACTAAAGCAATCCTTTTGAAGGATGGCTCTGACCGCTGGAGGCGCGTCGACCTCGGCGGTTGCAGGCCTGGCTGGAATCCCTGGACGCACCAGCTGAAGCATCGCAAAGACGACGATGCCCGCCAACGCCAACTTAACCAGCAATTTCATCGAGCTACCCCTCCAATTCTCTGCACGAGTAGATGGATGACTGCCTTAAGCGGCCATCACCTGATGCATTGGATTCCGAACTGCCTTGAGAGTTGCCACAGATCGTTCCGGCTATGCTCGTGCGTCAGCGACCGTTTGCGCCGATCCGCCCGGCTGCTATAGCGTGAACCTCATGAGTGGTGTCGGGCTAAGACTGGACGAGAAGGTTGCATTGGTTACCGGCGGTTCGCGGGGAATCGGCGCGGAGACGGTGCGGTTGTTTACGCTGGCCGGCGCTCGGGTAGCCTTTAACTTTGCGAAGGCACGTCCGCAGGCTGAGGCTCTGGCGGCGACCTGTGGCGGCCCAGATTACTGTCGCGCGCTGCAACAGGAACTCAGCACGCCCGCCGAGGGCCGGGCGCTGGTGGAATCGGCCGTTGCCGCCTTTGGCCGGCTCGATGCGTTGGTGGTCAATCACGGTGTCTGGCCGCCCGAGGATGCGCCGATCGCCCAGATGAGCGAGGCACAATGGCACCGGACGATGGCCGTCAACCTCGATTCCGTCTTTGGATTGGTGCAGGCCGCCGTAGCGCAGATGCTCCGCCAGGAACGTTTGACCGAAGATGCTCCTCGCGGACATATCGTCCTGATCAGTTCGACCGCAGGACAGCGCGGCGAGGCCAATCACGCCGACTATGCCGTGACCAAAGGGGCTTTGATTAGTCTCACCAAGAGCCTGTCGAGCGAGTTGGCGCCGCAGGGGATTCTGGTGAATTGCGTGGCGCCGGGATGGGTATCCACAGAGATGTCGGCGGCAGCTTTGGATCATCCGGAAGTGGGTGTAAGAATCGCGGCAGGAATTCCCGTGGGCCGGCCGGGACACACGCGGGAAATTGCCGGGCCGGTATTGTTCTTGTGCACTCCGCTAGCCGGGTTTATCAGCGGCGAAGTGCTGAATGTGAATGGTGGGGCGGTCCTGGCCGGTTGATCGGCGTTGGTTAGCGTGTTCGATGTATTTCGTTGCGTAGAGGAGTAGAACTTCGATGCTGAGCGTCTTGCCGGCTTTGCTGGCTTTTTGGATGGCTGCGGTGTTGCCGGCGAGTTTTGCGCCGCAGCAGGATGACTCCGCAAAGAACGCGCAGCAGGCTCGCGCGGCGCTGGACGCGATGGTCAAGGCGCTGGGCGGCGACGCGTGGCTGAATATGCAGAACCGCGAGTACCAGGGCAGAAGCGCAGGCTTCTATCATGGCAAGCCTTCCGGCGCGACCGTGGAGTACTGGGATTTCTTCTCCGCGCCAGACAGAGAACGGATTGAGTTCACCAAGCATCGCGACGTGGTCCAGATCTATACCGGCCGGGACGGCTACGAGATCATTTACTCAGGCAAGAAAGATCTGCCGAAAGAACAGATGGAAGACTATCTGCGAAGGCGCGATCATTCGATTGAAACCGTGGTCAAGACCTGGCTCAAGGATCCGGCTACGATTCTGATCTATGAGGGACAGCATCTGGCGGAGAGCCACCTCGCAGATCAGGTAACTCTGATCTCGGCTCAGAACGACGCAGTTACCATTCTGATGGACTCGCAATCGCATCTACCTCTCAAACGCACCTTCCAATGGCGGGACCCGCTCTATAAAGACAAGGATGAGGACGCAGAGGAGTATGACAACTACCGCCCGGTAGACGGCTTTCAGACTCCATTCAACACGACTCGCTTCAGGAATGGCGACATGATCAACCAGCGTTTCCTCTTCAAAGCCATCTATAACCAGACGCTGCCGGCAGACGAATTCAACCCCGACGTAGCCGCGTCCAAGATTGTGAAAAAATAGCACTTACTCAGGAAAGATCCACCCTGACCGGCACCCTCAAATGAGCTTTCCCCGGAGGGAAAGTGGTAACGATTCCGTGGGAAGGCCTGTTTATAACTCGTTTGCGCCATTCCGGGCCTTTCTGGTCCGCGCGAATGCAGCGGATTCCCTTTCAACCTCTCATACAACTTTCGTGACTCAGCATACAGGTACGTGGGATGCCATCGGTAACCAGTGTCTGCGTAGACTCGGTAACTAGCTGCTGTTGTCACTCTGGGGTAGTAGCTCCTCGCATCGAACGCAAGGTGCAAAACCTGGTCCTGCGCAGGGGAGAACAGTGCGCTGCGGGTCAAGAGGCTGAACCATGAATTCCGGCACGCAAGAGACACTCGAAGAGGTTTTCCGCAGCCAGTTGCAGGACTTTGGGCTGCAATTTGACCCGATAACGGGTCTTCCTAACCATGTGTTTTTCCGCTCGGCCTTGCGCCGCATGACGGATGAGGCTTTCGCGACGGGTCAGGAAATCGCTCTTCTTTGGGTCGACGTTCTCAATCTGCGCCGCGAATATTCGATCGGCGGAGATGAGGGAGCCGAGCGGCTGGTATGCACCGTAGCCGACGCGTTGCGCCCCTGGGTCGACTCGGGAGAATTGATTTGCCGCTTCAGCGAGCGCTGCTTTCTGCTGGCTCTCAAGCGCGATGAGCGTGTAATTTCGCGATTGAACATGATTCTGGAGGCTGGATCTCAGTTCCACATGCAGGGAGCGGAAGGCAAGCCGGAGATTGCAGCCGGTGTGTCGTTCTTTCCGGAGCACGCGACCACTCCCGGCGAATTGTTGCGTTTTGCGAGTCTGGCAGCTGTATCGGCGGCGCGTTCGCGAAGCCGAGCTCCGATTCTTTTTCACTCCGATATGAATGCTGCATTGATGCTGGAGCGGGATCTTGAAAAAGATCTGCGGGCCGCGTTGCGCGCCAACCAGCTCAGCCTTGTCTATCAGCCGCAGATCGATCTGGTCACCGGCAATATTATCGGAGTGGAGAGCCTGACCAGGTGGAATCATCCGACCCGAGGCCCGGTGTCGCCTGCGCAGTTCATCGCAGTAGCTGAACGGTCCGATCTGATCGATGAGATTTTCAAACACTCCCTGCGCCGGCTGCTAGCCGATGCTGCCGAGTGGCGAACGCGAGGGGTGATGATTCCGTCGATGGCGGTGAATGCTTCTGCTGCCAATGTCCGGCATGGAGATTTCGTGGGGATCGTCCGGCGAGAGCTCGAAGCGAATCCGCCGGGATTTTCGCAACTGGACATTGAGGTAACGGAGTCGCTCATGATGGACGACGAGGCGTTGTTCGTCGAGCGGCTGAGAGCGTTGCGGTCGATTGGCGTCAAGGTTTCCATGGACGACTTTGGGACGCGCTATACGGGATTCAATGCCCTTAAGGGGCTTCCGCTGAACACGATGAAGATCGACAAGTGCTTTGTGCATGGAGTGGAACGCTCGACACAGGCACAATCGCTCTGCCGGACCATTGTGATGATGGCCAGGCATCTCAAGCTGGGCACAGTTGCCGAAGGAATTGAAAACATCGGTGAGTTGCAGATCCTGAAAAAGATCGGCTGCCAGGCCGGACAGGGTTACCTGTTTCTGCGCCCCGTGCCGAGTGAGCAGTTGCTCAAGTTCCTGCGGGATTGGCCGGAGCGAAAAAATGGGCCGGAGTTTGCGGGGAGCTTTACGGACGTTGAAATCGACCCCGATTACGAGAGTGACCCGCTCTTCGGCGTTGCCTGATTTGGACTTGCTCTGACCTCGATCAGTATGCCCGTGAAGGAAGCGATAAAGTTGCTCGCAATGACCGGGCGGCAGACGATCCAGCCGCATCCCTGCCAGTAGACAAACTGCTCGCGAAACAGCAATTCGTTTAGACCCACACGGCTGAAGCTCTTTGCCCGTATTTGAAATCGATGGCGCTCTACGCTCTTCGCGTTGGGGCTTAGCGCTCATCCTTCTGCGGCCTATTGCGCGTCTGAAGCGATTTCCATGGTCTCTTTCAGATGGACCCGCTTTCCCTTGAGGATCCACCGTCGAGCGGGGGTCTCAAACCAATAGAAGCTCGCCACGCTCAAGCCGATGCTGACCGCGAGGTAAACCGGAAACAACGCCGGAATGCGATCCCATCCCAACCAGGTAAACAGGTGGAATACCGGTACGTGGATCAAATAAAGTCCGTAACTTCCTTCCCCCAATATCACCAGCCAGGGAGCGCTGAGCAGTCTCGCCGGCTGCCACTTGGATTGCGAAAACACCCAGATTACGCATAGGAAGATGGGCGCAAGTAACCCATCTTGAATGTTTGAAATGGGGATCTGCGGTGACCAGTGGACAAAGGCCACGGAGCAAATCAGAATCAGCGCGAGCACCAGATAGGCTAAGCCTGGTTGGGGACGCGCCCCACCCCCGGCCTCGTCCCTATCAAGCGTCTGCCAGCGAGCCAGCAGAATCCCTAAAGCGAAAGTCGTCATGTGCAGCAGCGGCAAACGCTTGACCATCTCGCCCTGAGAATGTTGCGCGGCAAGCATCACGACAGCCTGCCCACCAAGGTACAGAATCGCCGCGGTGGCCCAGAGGCGGACTCCGCGCAGTTTCCAGCACCAGGCTCCGAGGAAAGGAAAGCTCAAGTAGAAGATAGCTTCCGTGGAGAGCGACCAGGTCGGCTCGTTGAGAAAGCGCCAGCGCAGCGTCCATGCTTGCAGCAATAATGCACAGCTGGCGAAGGCACTCGCCGTTCCCGAGACTGCGGACCTCAATCCATGAGCATGAAGTTCCTGAACCAGGAAGTACGGAACATCTACGACCAGAGACAAGAAAAGAAGCGGATAAATCCGCGCAAACCGGGCCCAAAAAAATGCCCGTGGAGCCACCGGGTCACCGCGCCGAAGATAAACGATACCCAGAATGTATCCGGAAAGAAGGAAGAAGAAGCTCACCGATGTATAACCAAGCCCGATCCATCTTCCCAGGAAACTCTCGGCTCGAATCGATGGGAGGAACGAAGCGATGGAGAGAGCGTGAAAGCAAACTACATACAGTGCGGCAAAAAAACGCAGGGACGTCAGCGCATGAATCTTTGCTGGCGCACGAGCCGACTGCGCCGCACTTTTGGCCATTTCAGGTTGCCCCCTCACGATTTACGTCGGAGCTTCCGCTCGCGCACGCACCTTCACCTTCCAATCTAGCAGCACGCAACTCGAGCAAGAACCGCTGTCCACCAATCCTTCAAGATGGGCGGCCTCTGGTTCTGGGGGGAGGCAACCGGGGACTCATGGCCGTTTATAATCCCTATTGCGCCGGAGTGCGCAGCAATCCGCCGCCGGAGCTGGGAATGACATCGGAAAGTCAAACTTTGGATATTGGGCAGATCATGGAATTTCTGCCCCATCGCTATCCTTTTCTGTTGATTGATCGGGTAATCGAGCTGGAACCCGCCAAGCGAATTGTGGCCATCAAGAATGTCACGATCAACGAGCCTTTTTTCAACGGACATTTCCCCGGCTATCCGATCATGCCCGGCGTGCTGGTAGTGGAAGCGATGGCGCAGGCCGGCTGCATTCTATTGCTGAATGAGGTCGCAGATCGGGCGAAAAAACTTGTCCTCTTTTCCGGCATCGATGGTGCAAAATTCCGGCGTCCCATCACTCCAGGGGATCAGCTTCGCATCGAGGTTGACGTGCTCTCTTTTCGTTCGCGCGGGGGCCGCATGGAGGGCAAGGCTTACGTCGACGGCAAGCTCGCCTGCGAGGCCACGCTGACCTGCGCGGTGGTGCCCCGACGCGGACAGAACGACCCACCGGCCTCGGTGACGGCGGAGTGAGCATCCATCCTAGTTCAGTCATTGCCGCAGGCGCGGTGGTGCCTGATTCCTGCACAATTGGACCCTTCTGCACCGTCGGCTCCGAGGTCATCCTCGGTGAAGACTGCAACCTCGTCTCGCATGTGGTCCTCGACGGAAGCACTCGGATAGGCGCTCGCAATACCATTTATCCCTTCACGTCGATCGGGATTTCTCCGCAGGACTTGAAGTATCACGGCGAGCCGACGGAGACCGAGGTCGGCGATGACAATACCATTCGCGAATGCGTGACCGTTTCGCGTGGAACGACCAAGGGCGGCGGCATCACTCGCATCGGGTCGAACTGTTTGATTATGGCCTACGCGCATATCGGCCACGACAGCCAGGTGGGCAGCCACTGCATCCTCGCCAACGCAGCGACCCTGGCCGGCCATGTCACGATCGAGGACCACGCTACCGTGGGCGCATTCAGCCCGGTACACCAGTTCTGCACGGTCGGCGCGCATGCCTACATCGGAGGCGGGACGATTGTCACCCAGGATGTTCTGCCCTATTCTCTGACCTCGGCGCGGCGCGAAAACAAGGCATTCGGCATCAACAAGGTCGGGCTTTCGCGGAAGGGCTTTTCTCCGGAACGATTGCAGGTGTTGCAGAAGGCCTATCGGCTGTTGCTGGCCGCCAAAATGAATACCACCTCTGCTGTCGAGAAGATAAAGCAGTTGGAAGGCCCCAAGGATGCGCTCGAGGATGTAGCTTATTTGATCGCGTTCATAGAGCGCAGCGAGCGCGGAGTGATCAAGTAATCGTGGCGTCCGCGTCAAAACTGGGCCTTATCGCCGGTAACGGCCGCTTCCCTTTTCTATTGCTGGACGCCGCGCGAGCCGAAGGCCGCGAAGTCGTCGTCGCGGCAATCAAGGAAGAGACCGATCCGTAAATCAACGAGCGGGCTGCTGCCGATGCGGGCATCACTGTCCACTGGCTTTCTCTGGGCGAGCTTTCCCGGCTGATCGATACCTTTCAAAAAGCTGGCGTGACCCACGCCGTGATGGCCGGCCAGGTCAAGCACAAGCAGATCTTCTCCAGCATCCGGCCAGACTGGCGGCTGGCCAAATTGCTGCTCAACCTGCGCACGCGCAATACGGACGTGCTGCTGGGCGCCGTGGCCAAGGTGCTGGGAGATGAAGGCATCGAGCTTATCTCGTCGACCGCGTTTCTGGAGCCGCTGCTGGCGAAGGAAGGCGTTCTGACCAGCCGCGCTCCCAGCGAGGAAGAACAGCGCAACATCGAGTATGGGCTGACGGTAGCGACCGGGCTGGCCGGCTTCGATATCGGACAGACCGTGGTGATCGCCGCGCAGGCGTGCGTTGCCGTCGAAGCCATGGAAGGCACCGACGCCACCATCGAGCGGGCCGGAGAGCTCATGAAAACCTTGCAGGAAACGGATCGGGGTCACGACGCCTCTACACTGGAACGACGCCTGACGGTCGTCAAGCTGCCCAAGCCGAAACAGGACATGCGCTTCGATGTCCCGGTGATCGGGCTACGCACCCTGGAGACGATGATCCGGGCCGGCGCCAACTGCCTGGCGATCGAAGCCGAGCGCACTCTGCTTTTCGATCGCGACGCCATCATCCGTCTCGCGGGCGAAGCGGAGATTGCAATTGTGGCCATACCGCGCCGATACTGAATGCTGGCGACTGCTGCACTCCGCTTCTGTAACTAATTCCGCCGCGCGAACGTCACAACTCCTGCCCGACACAGCGGTTTCGTGGTTGCTGTATCACGGCACCACCCCTGCTCGCGTGGCTTTTTCCTTAAGAAAAAGCCACATCGAACGGGAGCCAGAAACGGACACAACTACTGCGAGACCGCTCTAAACTCCCGGAGGTCCCAATCCATGAAGAAAATTGCCCTCTTCTCGCTTTCGGCAGCACTGCTGCTGTCGATTGCAGTGCTGCCTGCCCACGCAGGCGATACGCTCACCCCCGGCACCGCCGCGCCGGGCTTCACACTGCCCTCGCAGGACAACACGCCCATCAGCCTGGATGAATACAAGGGCAAATGGGTAGTGCTCTACTTCTACCCCAAGGACTTTACTGGCGGCTGCACTCTGGAAGCGCATAACTTCCAGCGCGATCTGGAGAAGTTCAAGGCAGCGAATGCCGTCGTGCTTGGCGTTAGTCTGGACACTGCGGACAGCCACAAGGGTTTCTGCACCAAGGAGAGCCTCACCTTCAAGCTGCTTGCCGACCCCAGCCACAAGGTCGTGGATGAGTACGGCGTTCCGCTCAAGACCTTCAACGATCCAAAGACCAACACGGCCGTAACGATCGCCATGCGCCACACCTTCCTCATCGATCCGTCGGGCAAGATCGTGAAAACCTGGGAGGTCACCGACATTCCCAATCACAGCGCCGATGTTCTGGCAGCCATCGCTGCCGGCGGCAAGTAAATTCCTTCAGCAAGCCCGAATCCAATCAAGCCAGAATCAAAAAGAGTACAGACGCAAAAAAGCCCGGCGATTAGGCCGGGCTCTTTTGCTTGCCTGGGTACTACGAGTTAGGGTTTGGGAGCAGCCTTCTTGATCGCCGCCTTCTTTACCGGAGCCTTTTTCGCTGCGGCCTTCTTTGCGGGAGCTTTCTTTGCTGCCTTCTTTGCGGGAGCCTTCTTGGCTGCCTTCTTTGCAGGAGCCTTCTTGGCTGCCTTCTTCGCTACGGCCTTCTTCGCCGGAGCCTTCTTTGCTGCCTTCTTTACTGCTTTCTTTGTTGCCAAAGTTTTACCTCTCTTCGTTGGTTTGGTGGTGCTCTTCTTGATCGCAGCCTTCTTCGCTGCAACCTTGCCGCCGCTCTTCGCACCTTTACTGCTCTTCTTTGCGGCTGACACTTTTTCGGCTTTCTTCGCCGATTTCTTTGCTGCGGCCTTCTTCGCCGGAGCCTTTTTCGCCGCCTTCTTCGCGGCTTTCTTCGCAGCCTGCTTGATCGGGGCGGCTTTCTTCACCGCGGCCTTCTTTGCAGGAGCAGCTTTCTTGGCTGCCTTCTTCGCCGGTTTCGTTTCTGCTATCGGCGCTTCCCCTACGATGAGAACTTCTACAACATCGGCGTCGAGAACGCTTGCGATGCTCTCTTCTTCTTCATCTTCGAGTTCGATTTCCTGTGCGGGATTGCCTTCGGCTGGTTTTGCATCATCGCCGAAGTCACTGCGGGCGTACATCCGTATTTCTTCTACCATGCCTTTTTGCCTCCAGCGCTTCTGCGCTGTTTGAGTTTGTGCCGTACTGCACGCAAGCGATACATAAGAGAGCTTGGGCGCATTCGCCTTCGGCGCACATTGTAGCAATAGCTTGCACGCTTTTTGCGACAATGACAAGTACGTAACTAGCTACTTTTGTATATTTTTCTTGGACGTGGTCTTGTGGTGGGTCGCAGTCTTTTTGGAATTGCCCGATTTGTGCGCGGATGAATCGTTCTTCTGCTTCGATCCAGACCGCGAAGCAGGCTTGGATGAGGCAGCTTTCGACGCCGGCTTAGCAGACTTCTTGCTCGATGCAGAAGTGCTCTTCGCTGTGGTCGCAGGCTTCGCTCCAGCCTTCACGCTTCCGCTTGCCGCTGTGCTCA
>Ga0302179_10002274_pt1 | contig 11248 bp, 8 predicted proteins | sample I_Palsa_E3_1_FD_198788 | JGI IMG/M metagenome (GOLD analysis project Ga0302179, IMG submission 198788) | Peat permafrost microbial communities from Stordalen Mire near Abisko, Sweden - I_Palsa_E3_1 | ecosystem: Environmental > Terrestrial > Soil > Palsa > Peat permafrost | place: Sweden: Abisko...
CACCCCAGGTCAGCGTCCTTCCACAACCTCGTCCTCATGCACGACGTGTTCGCCGGCGACATCCTCACCGATTTCCCGTTCATCGAAGCAAGCTTCGGGCTGTCTTTCGCGGGGGTGGCGCTGTGAGCCTGTGGGTCTTCCGGGGACTGCGCGACGGCGTGGTCACGACCCGCTGGCCGAAGCGGCCTGATGCCTACGCAGACGGCTGGCGCGGCCCCGCTGTCGTGCGTGATCCTGATCCCGCCGACACCGCAGGGCTGAGCGATCTGTGCCCCACGAATGCCATCGCCGTCAACCACGGCGGACGGCCCGGTCGCGTACGGCTCGATCAGGGCCGGTGCATCCTCTGCGGCTGGTGCGTCGGCGCGCGTCCCGACGTTTTCGCCTGGTCAGCGGGCGCGACGGGCCCGCGCGCCAGCGCGCTGACCCGGGACCGGCTGGTGGTACCGGACGTTCCAGAAACGGACGGGACCCTGGCCGCCGTCCGGACCGGCCTGCGCCAGCGAACCGCGGCGCTGCGCCGCAGCGTGCACATCCGGCACGTCGACGCGGGATCCGACGGCAGCGACGAATGGGAGATCCTCGCGCTGCTCGGCCCGGTGTACGACATTCACCGGCTCGGGATCTTTTTCACCCCCAGCCCGCGGCACGCCGACGTCCTGCTCGTCACCGGAGCCGGGTCAACCGGGATGGCCGGCCCGCTGCGGACCACCTACGACGGGATGCCCGACCCGAAAGTCGTGGTCGCCGCCGGCACCGACGCGGTCAGTGGCGGCCTCCTGGGCCAGAGCGACATGACGCTGGGCGGCATTTCTGACGTGGTTCCGGTGGACGTCTGGCTGCCTGGTTCACCGCCCAGCCCGTTCGGCATCCTCAGCGCACTGCTCCTCGCCGTCGGGCGCCTCGGCGACGGCCGGGAGGAGACGCGATGAGCGGGGTGTTCGCGGCCGGATTGATCCTCCTGGCTGCTGCGGCGGCGGGTGACCTGCTCGGTCTCCCGCACCCGGGACGGGGCTGGGCAAGCGGGCTGCCGTACCTGCTCGGCGCGGCCGGCTGTGGCTGCCTCGCCGCGGTCGGCGGCGCGGCGCTCGCCGGCGGCACCGTCCGGCTCGGCGTCGGCGGCCTGCTCGGGCAGGCCATTCCGGGCCAGCAGACGCTCGGGCTGGCCGCCGACCGGCTCTCCGGGCTGTTCCTGGTCATGGCGCTGGGTGCGGCCGTCCCCGTGTCGGTGGCCTTCGCCAGCTGGGCGGCGCGCCCCGGTTCCGTCGGCCGGAAGGGGCTCGCCGCGAGCTACGCGCTCGCGATCGGATCGCTCGCGGTGATTTTCACCGGCACCGACGCGTTCACGGTCCTGTTCGCGTGGGAATCGCTGACGGTCGCCTTCTACCTGCTGGCCGGATTTCAGCGCGGCCGGGCCGAGAGCGCGGGCGCCGCCCAGATCACGTTCGCGTTCGGGAAGATCAGCGGTGCGGCCCTGCTGGCCGGGCTGCTGCTCCTGGTCACCGCCGCGCACTCGATCAGCCTCGCGTCCTTCACCCAGGTGCCCGGCGGTGCGGCGCGGACCACGGCCCTGGTCCTGCTGCTCGGCGGGTTCGCGGTCAAGGTCGGGCTGGCGCCGTTCCAGGTCTGGCTGCCCCGCGGCTACACCGCCGCTCCCGGCCCCGCCCGCGCGATCATGGCCGGGGTCTGCGTCAACGCCGGGTTCTACGGGATGTGGCGGACCTTTTCCCTGCTGGGCCGGCCCCCTGGCTGGCTGGCGGGCGTGCTGCTGCTGCTCGCCGGGTTCACCGCACTGCTCGGCATCGCCCACGCCGCCGTGGCGAACCGTCTTCCTCGCGTCATCGCGTACTCCAGCGTCGAGAACAGTGGTCTCATCATCGTCGGCTTCGGTGTCGCGCTCACCGGCGCGGCCGTCCGAGACCAGCGACTGATCGCGGCGGGCCTCCTGGCGGCCACCCTGCAGATGATCGCGCACACGGCGGCTAAGTCGCTGCTGTTCACCGCTAGCGCGGGTATCGAGGCCGCGGCAGGCAGCGACGATCTGGAAACCTTGCGGGGCATGGGCCGGCGGACCCCCTGGAGCGGCACCGGGCTCGCGATCGGATCGCTGACCCTGGCGGGGCTCCCGCCCACCGCCGGATTCGTCTCGGAATGGTTCCTGCTCGAATCGCTCATGCAGCAGTTCCGGGTACCAGGTCTCGGCTACCGGCTGGTGCTCGCGCTGGCTGGCGCCGCGGTCGCGTTGACCGCCGGGTTCGCGGGGGTGACGTTCGTCCGGCTGGTCGGTCTCGTGGTCCTCGGCCAGGGGCGGCAGGCCCGGCGGGTCCTGGCTGGGCAGCACGGTGACTACGGCTGGGCCGGGCGCGCAGCCCTGGTCCTCCTCTCGGTGTACCCGCTGGCGATCGCCGCGGTCACCCCGCTGGAGATCCGGGTCATCGCCCGCGGGCTGTCGCCGGTTGTCCCGGCCGCGGTCATCTCTGGTGCACTGAAATCCCCCTGGGTCCTTCAGCCGGTCTTCGCCGGGTTCTCGATCTTGTCACCGTCCTGGCTATGGATCGATATCCCCGTCCTGACCCTGCTGGTCGGCCTGTTCGCCTGGGCGGTATCCGGCCGGCGCCTGCTACGGGTGCGCCGGGTACCGGCCTGGCACTCGGCGACGATCGGTGTCGAGGGCGCCGATTCGTACACCGCCTTCGGTTATGCCAATCCGACCCGCCGTGTCCTGGCCAACGTCCTGCACACCCGGTCGGAGGTACGGGAACTCGTCACCGAAGGGGGCGCCGAGCTCGTGGATGAGGCCGGGGGAGCGCCGGAGGGGATGCCGGCCACCCTGGATGGCGGCCCAGAGCCGGGTGCCGAGCTTGACCTGACGCTGCGCGGGGCGCCGCACCTCGGTTACACCTCCGACGTGATCGAAGTCGTGGAGGCCTACGGATACCGCCCTGTGGCCCGCTCCGTCATGGCCATCGTCGCGGTCGCCAAACGGCTCCAGTCCGGCCGGCTCGACGCCTATCTGCTCTACATGCTCATCGCGCTGATCGCGGTCATCGCCGTCGTTACCGCACTCGCCTGAGGGATCGCGGCGAGTTCACCGGTGACGCAGAAGATGGCGAGTCGTTCGGCGAAACCTCAATCCGGGCCGAACAGGCACTCTCGAATTGGCGGCGGGGCTCGCCGTCAGCATGATGAGCACGATCGTTCCGCACGACCCCGCCGAGCGCAGCTACGAGGTGATCCGGAAGCCAGCCGACGGACTGGCCTACGCGCTGGCTCTCGCCGAGAAACACGACCTCACCCACCAGCGGCTGCGCGACAGGCTCACGGTGTGAAGGCCCGTCTCCTCTACCAGGACCGGGACTTCGACTTCGTGGCCGGCCGGCCGCCTGGCCACGAGGATCTGATCCGCGACCTGGAGCTGACCACCCTCATTGAGGCCATGGCCGCCGGTGACAACTTCCTCGCCGAGGTGTCCGCGCAAGTCCTGCTCACCTGCCTGTATGACCCGGAAGCCATCCGCTACCGGCGGCAGGTCCTGGCTGACTGCCTCGCCCAGCCCGAAGTCATCCGCCAGATGTACGCTGTCGCAACCGGAGCCCTGCAGGACAAGCGGCACCTGTGGGGAGGGTATGGCGGCTCCTACCAGAGCGTGTCGTCCAACCTGTCCGGCGCGGTCGGCTATCTGGACGCCTACGTGGCCCGACTGCGGCAGCTGCGGCAGATCGCCGACGGTCATGCCGGGAAGTTCCGCTCCGGCGGGCTGCGCACGCTGTTCGCCACGCTGCGGCGCGAGCTGGACGATGAGTACTTCGAGGAGGTCGCCGATCACCTCAAGCAGCTGCGGTTCCGTGCCGGGGTGCTGATTAGCGCCCAGCTTGACCGGGACAACAGCGGGATCGGCCTCGTGCTCCGTGCCCGGGGGGAGGGCCGGCGGCGGTGGACCGAGCGGTTGGGGGTCGGACCGCGCTCTGCCCACTCGTTCGCGGTCCCGCCCCGCGACGAGGCGGGTAGCCAGATCCTGATCGACCTCACCAGCCGGGGCGTCAACCTGGTCGCCAACGGCCGAGGGTGCCCAGCCGTCGACAGGCCCTGGAAGCACACCAAAAGTGTACTTCTATTGCCTGAAAAGTATTGCTGGTTTTAGATTGCATACGTAGGCTGACGGTGCGCCCGTCAGCCCCCGATCACATGCTCGTCTGACCCACGGAGAATCCAAAATATGACTGCTATCCGGCCAGCGCAGCGCGATCCCCGCGGCGCTGCCTGGCCATCGGGTCAGGGCGGTCGGCACGTCGCATGCGCCCGGCCGGCGGCCCGGGATGTTCTTGGCCGTCTAGGAATTCCGCAGGTGGTGCGGGTCCCGTGCTGACGGGGGCCTACCGGGATCTGCTCCCGGCCATCGCTGGGTGCGCGGCCACACTGACTGGCCTGCTGTTTGTGGCCATGACCGTGGCGGGCCGCCCCAGCCCATCCGATCGCCCGGCCGTCATCCGGCAGGTCCGCGCGGGTGCCTCCATCCTGGCGTTCTCTAATGCACTGACGATTTCGCTGATCGCCCTGGTGCCTGGAGACAATGTCGGGTACTGGGCGGTCACGCTGGCTGTCATCGCCATCTTCTTCACCGCCGCCGGGGCGCGATCTATCTTCTCCAGCCATATGGCGCGGCGGCACGTGCCGCGGCAGCTCGCATTGATCACCCTCCTTCTGGTGACATTCACATTCGAGCTCGCCGCCGGCATTGAGCTCATCCGGAAGCCGCACAGCAGTGGCGCGGCAGAGATTCTCGGCAACCTGCTGGTCGCATTGCTGATCATCGGAATTGCGCGGGCCTGGGAGCTGGTCGGGGACCGGGACACCGGCATCATCGCCTCGATCGCGGTGCTCAGCGGCCGTGACCCCGGCCACGATGGCCCTTTTCACGGGCGCGCCGCCCAAGCCGGCCACGACCACGGAACTTGACCCCGTCGTCGAAGGAGCGCGTCACGTCGTGCCGGATGCTCCGGCAGCCGCGGCCACCTCAGGCGCTCCGCGGCCAGGGTCCTGAACCGTTCCGGTAGCTCGGTGGCGTCGCCCGGGGGCAGTTCAATCGGATCACCCAATGGGGGTGAGGTCCTGCTGACCTGCAATGACTACGCTTTGTCTTCGGGAAGCTTCTTAGCGCAAGGGCACGTGGATCACTATGACCGACAGCCCCACTTCCGCCAGCAAACCAGTAGCGGCCAGCAGCCTCCCACCGCAAAAACGGAATCTCGTCGCCAGAATCCTGGCCGCACACTGGCTCCCGCTCATCCTGGCCGTGCTGGCGGTGGTGTTCATCGCGCAGAACCGCGCGCGAATTTCGATCAAGCTGTTCTGGGCCCATCTGACGTCACCGCTGTGGTTCATCCTGGTCATCACGATCGTCGTCGGGTTGATCATTGGGCTGCTCACCGCCCGGCGGCGTGCGCAGCGTGCCCCGCAACGCTGATCGCTCCGGGATAACAGCGGCAGATCGAACTGACTCACGGTAGGCACCCGACGGTCGGGCAGTAGCCGGGAACACGTGGTCGCGCCAGTTCGTTAGGCATACGAACTGTTAGGCTTCCGCACCAACCTGGGGATGACGACGTGAACGACCCTGGCCCGGGCGCTGAGACGCTGGACGTGCCGACCGCGCAGGCGGCCGTGCTCACCGTGATGCGCCTGTTCCGCACGCTGGAGCGGGTCGATACCGGCATGACTCCCCAGCAGTACCGCATCCTGAAGCTGGCGGGCGTCGGCGGGGAGCGCTCGGCCCGGCTGGCCGAGCGGCTGGCGGTCGCCAAGCCCACGCTGACCGCAATCGCCGACAGCCTGGTCGCCGCGGGCTACGCCCAGCGCGAGACCGAGGCCGGCGACCGGCGGGTCGTGCGGCTGTGCCTGACGGCCACGGGCCGCGCCGCCCTCGAGCGGGCCGACGCCGCCTATGCCGGCTGGCTCCGCGCGCTGCTCGGCGAAACCAGTGACCCGGCCGGGGTGCTCGAGGTCCTCCGCGACCTGGACGCGGCGCTGGATGAGCGGCGCCGGGCCCGGCTGGAGCTGGCATGACGGCACGCGGGCGGCCCGGGATGGCTGCGGGACCTGTGACGACGGCGGGGTCAGGCGCACGCCCGGGGGCGCAGAACGCCTGGCTGCGGCGGCTGGCCGGGTACTGCGCGCGGCACCGCCGCCTGGCGGTCATGGCCCTGGCCGGTTCCCTGGTGGCCACCCTCGTCCAGGCGGGCATCCCGCTGATCATGGCCTGGATCGTCGACAGCGCGATCCTCGACCACCACGAGCCGATCTGGCTGGGGGCCACGGTGCTCATCGTGGCCGGGCTGCTCAGCTTCGGCGGCGTCTACACCCGGCGTTACCGGGGCGGCCAGCTGTCGCTCGATGTCCAGCACGACCTGCGCACGGAGCTCTTCGAATCGCTGGAGCGGCTGGACGGGGCCCGTCAGGACCAGCTGCACACCGGCCAGATCGTCAGCCGCGCCATCTCCGACCTGAACATGGTCCAGAGTCTGCTCGCCCAGGTGCCCATGCTGCTCGGCAACGCGCTGCTCTTCCTGCTGTCGATTGCCATCATGGCCTACCTGTCACCGCTGCTCACCGTGGTGGCGCTGGCGATCGCGCCCGCGCTCTGGCTGATTGCGATCGCCTCGCGGCGCAGGCTCTTCCCCGCCAGCTGGGACGCGCAGCAGAAGGAGGCGGAGGTCGCCGGTGTCGTCGACGGCGCGGTGACCGGCGTGCGCGTGGTCAAGGGTTTCGGTCAGGAGGAGCAGGAGATCGACCGGCTGGAGGGCGTCGCCACGCGGCTGTACTCCGCCCGCGTCCGTGTCGTCCGGCTGACGGCCCGTTACAACCCCGCGCTAGCGGCCGTCCCCATGTTCGGCCAGGTCGGGGTCCTCGCACTGGGCGGCTGGCTGGCCCTGCACGGCTCGATCAAAATCGGGGTCTTCCTCGCCTTCTCCCTCTACATCGGGCAGCTGGTCTCGCCCGTGCGCGCGCTGACCACCCTGATCACGATCGGCCAGGAGGCGCGGGCCAGCGTGATCCGAGTATATGAGGTGATCGACGCCAAGCCTGTGGTCACCGAGAAGCCCGGCGCGGTGGACCTACCGGCGGGAACGCCCGACGTGGAGCTGGTCGACGTGGCCTTCGGCTACCTGCCGTCTGCGCCGGTGCTGCGGGGCCTGTCCCTGCATGTGCGGCCGGGCGAGACGCTCGCGGTGGTGGGAACGTCAGGATCGGGCAAGTCGACGATCTCCCTGCTGCTGCCCCGCTTCTATGACGTCAGGGGCGGCGCGATCCGGGTCGGCGGCCGAGACGTCCGCGATCTGACCCTGGAGTCGCTGCGCGCCTCGATCGGGCTGGTGATGGAGGACAGCTTCCTGTTCTCCGACACGATCCGGGCCAACATCTCCTACGGCCGGCCCGATGCGACGCAGGAGCAGATCGTCGCGGCGGCCAGGGCGGCGGAAGCCGACGAGTTCATCACCAGCCTGCCGGACGGCTACGACACCGTCATCGGCGAGCAGGGCCTCACCCTGTCCGGCGGCCAGCGCCAGCGGGTGTCGCTGGCCAGGGCGCTGATCACCAACCCGGCGATCCTGATCCTGGACGACGCCACCTCCGCCATCGATGCGGGGACCGAGGCACAGATCCACGCCACCCTGCACAAGGTGATGGCCGGGCGCACCACGCTGCTGATCGCGCACCGCCGCTCGACGCTCCAGCTGGCCGACCGGATCGCCGTTCTGGCTGAGGGACGGCTGATCGACGTGGGCACGCACGAGGAGCTGACGGCGCGCTGTCCGCTGTACCGGCTGCTGCTGACCGGCCCGGGCGAGGACGCCGAGGGCGTCGACGCCGGTGAGCTCGCCTACCACGAGAACGCCGGCCGGGGCGATCCTGCCGCCGGACGGGACCCTGCCTACGGCACCGTGACCCCCGCCCTGTGGGAGGCGGCAGTGGACCAGGCCGGGTCCACCGTCGCGGCAGGCGGGACCGGCAGCCAGCTGGCCCGGGTGTCGGGCTCCGCGATCGGCCGCGGCATGGGCGCCGCCGCGCGCGGCGGCCGGGGCCGCAGTGGCGCGGGCGGGGGCATGCTCGCGGGGATACCACCGACGCCCGAGCTGCTCGCCAAGGTGGACGCGCTGCCGCCGGCTAGCGAACTGCCCGGGGTCAGCCGCCCGGCGGCCCGCGCTGCCGACCCGCACTTCACCCTGCGCAGGCTGCTGCGGCCGATCGCGCTGGCGCTCTTCGTCGGCCTGGTGCTGGACGGCCTGGACGCCATAGCCAGCGTCGCGATGCCCGCGCTGGTCCGCGGCGGTGTCGACAACGGCGTCCTGACCAGGGAATTCCATCCCATCATCGTGATCTCGCTGGTTGGGCTGGCGATCGTGAGCGCCGACTGGGTCATCAACATCATCCAAACGAACGTGGTGGGGCGCAACGGCGAGCGGATGCTGTACACGCTGCGCGTCAAGATCTTCGCCCACCTGCAGCGGCTCGGCCTCGACTTCTACGAGCACGAAATGTCCGGCCGGATCATGACCCGCATGACGACGGACGTGGACGCGCTGGACACGTTCCTCCAGACCGGGCTGATCACCATGGTCAACGCGGTCCTGACGTTCACCGGCGTGCTGGTCGCGCTGCTGCTCATCAACTTCCGGCTGGGTATCACGCTGCTGACGATCATCCCGGTCCTGGTGGCGGCCACGCTGGTGTTCCGCGCGAAGTCCTCGCGGGCATACACCGATGCCCGCGAGAAGGTCAGCATGGTCAACGCCGACCTGCAGGAGAACGTGGCCGGCCTGCGGACCGCGCAGGCGTACCGGCGCGAAGGGCGCAACCAGGAGCATTTCGCCGCCCTGAGCGACCGCTACCGCCGTTCCCGGCTACGTGCGCAGCGCTACATCGCCCTTTACTTCCCGTTCGTGCAGCTGCTGTCCACCGTCGCCGGGGCACTCATCCTGTTCGTGGCCGCGGGCGAGGTGCACAGCAAGACGCTGACGGCTGGCGGCCTGATCGCCTATCTGCTCTACATCGACCTGCTCTTCTCCCCCGTGCAGCAGCTGTCCCAGGTCTTCGACGGCTACAACCAGGCCGCCGTCGGCTTGCGGCGGATCAAGGATCTGCTGCGGCGGACGACCAGCACGCCCGCGGCCGCGCACCCGCAGACCGCCGGCCGCCCCCGCGGCCAGATCGAGTTCCGTGCTGTGCGGTTCAGGTACTCCGGGCAGCCACAGGACGCGCTGTCAGGCGTGAATCTGGTCGTCCGGCCCGGCGAGACTGTGGCCCTGGTCGGCCAGACCGGCGCGGGCAAGTCCACGATGGTCAAGCTGGTCGCGCGGTACTACGACGTCACGTCGGGCAGCCTGCTCATCGATGGCACCGACATCCGGGAGCTCGACCTGTCCGGGTACCGGCAGCAGCTGGGCGTGGTGCCGCAAGAGCCTTACCTGTTTCCCGGAACGGTCCGGGACGCGATCGCCTACGGCCGCCCGGATGCCACCGACGCCGAAGTCGAGGCGGCGGCACGCGAAGTGGGAGCGATCGAGATGATCGCCCGGCTGCCCGGCGGCTTCCGGCACGAGGTGGCTGAGCGGGGACGCAACCTGGCCGCAGGCCAGCGTCAGCTGATCGCCCTGGCCCGCGCCTACCTGGTGGATCCGGCCATCCTGCTGCTCGACGAGGCCACCGCTGCGCTCGACCTGGCGTCGGAGGCGGCGGTGAACAGCGCGACGGTGCGGCTGACGGCCAAGCGCACCACCCTCGTGGTCGCGCACCGGCTGACGACCGCCGCACGGGCCGACCGCATCGTGGTGATGGAGTCAGGCAGGATCGCTGAGGCCGGCCGCCACGAAGAGCTGCTGGAGCGCGGCGGCAGCTACGCGGCCCTGTGGGCCGCGTTCGCCGGGGACGCCGAGCTCGTTGCCTGACCAGGGAATCTGAATACCGCTGTCGATCATCCGGGCACGCCGTTCGCCCGTGCGGCCGACACTCTCGCGCTCGTAGCGAGCATCGATAACCCGCACCTCCGAATGAACCTGGACCTTACGAGCGCCGAAATCATCGTGCTTCCCTGACCAGGGCTCGGTGCTTCACGTCACGCAGCTGGGAAGTACTGACCCGCGCCCTAAAGACGCACGGCACCGGGAAGCCCGTTACGGGATTGTGACTTTCGTTCGCCCCGGTAACCCGTCAATCAAGCGGCAGGGCGATCAAGCCGGACAAAGGGCTAGGTAACCGGCAGGTACTCGCAAGGGTTATGACAGGTGCATATCGAGGACATGAGGGAGCCGATTCGGACACGCTCCGTAATCAAGTCCAGCACACGCGCGGCCGTATGAGCACACTCAGTAGCCGGCCCTCAGAACCACTGAACGATTGCGGCCAACCGAATGAATTGCTCCCGAAATGGATTTGATCCGTATAGGGCTTCGCAAAACGAAACCACTGCAAGAGTGGACCACTTGACCGGGAATAATAATTATGAGTAGCTAATCGAACTCCATGCGCAGCAACGTAACATCACATGACGAAAGACCGTTTCCTCCCTCCAGCCAGGACAGCAGTCGTCACAGTATGCGTGCTTAAGTTCAGCGAGCTGTGCCCCGGAAAACCGGCGGCAGGCTCCCGTCCCTCGGCGGGTCGGCTCGTCCAGAACCAGGCACAGGCCAGCCAGAAGCGGAGCAAATCGACGCTAGCGGGAAATGTCGATTCCGGATATCTCAGGCACAAGGCGGGATTTCCCTAAAGGGCACGACAACCCTGGCGGAATTCTCTTTGTGCGGCAGGAGAGGAAGCGCGTGGGGTACTCTAATGCGCGATGGCAGGAATTTCGCCAACCACGGATTCCGGGTCGGTCGGCAGCAATTCACGTGAAATATCCGCGCTATGCTCGGGATCTCTTTTGGTCATCGGCGGTGCCGAGGACCGGACGGGCGACTGCGCGCTGCTCCGGGTCTTCGCGGAGCGCTCCGGCGGCACCGGGGCGCGGATCGCGCTGATCACGACGGCGTCGGGCGCGCCCGACGCGCTCTTCGCCGAATACTCGGCGGTGTTCCGCCGGTACGGCGTACCCGACGTGCGCGAACTGCGGCTGCCCAATCGGGATCAGGGCGATGGAGAGCGCACGCTCACAGGGCTGGCCCGGGCGACCGGTGTCTTCTTCACCGGCGGAGACCAGTCCCGCCTCGGTCCGCTGGCGGGATCGCGGGCGAACCTGCTGCTGCGCGACCGC
>Ga0302179_10002277_pt1 | contig 11231 bp, 14 predicted proteins | sample I_Palsa_E3_1_FD_198788 | JGI IMG/M metagenome (GOLD analysis project Ga0302179, IMG submission 198788) | Peat permafrost microbial communities from Stordalen Mire near Abisko, Sweden - I_Palsa_E3_1 | ecosystem: Environmental > Terrestrial > Soil > Palsa > Peat permafrost | place: Sweden...
CTCCCTCTAGGATGCCAATACAAATGCGTATTAGAAATCCACAGACCCCTCCCCTCCACACGTTTACTCTTCAACCCGAGACACAGGCCGACATTCCCGGTCCACATCGTTGGACCCACGGTATTCCCCGCACTCAATCGATCGTAGAAGATATCTCTCCGATGGATCAATGTGTACTTTTGAGAGTTCCAGGCTATTAAGAGGCCTTGGCGTTTCTTTTTGGCTGCGAGGAGGATATGGTCGTAGTTAAGATTTTGGAGGAGTTTAATGAAATAGGGCTCATATTGTTCGAGATCGACTTCTTGCATGCACAGAATTGTGGGATGATAGTGCGTTAGCTCTTTGGTTAGCATTTTGGATCTGTTTTTCCATTTCAATGTGTCGCCTGAGAACGTTAGATCATCTGTGTTAACAGGCGGTACCTGAGGATGGAAACAGTCGTCGACGGATGAGGGATTGGGCGAGGACGTTGTATGTCATTATTGTTATTCGTTCCGAAGTGTCCGATAAAGCGACTCCAGGGATCGGGAGCATCTCTCGCTTGATGAAGTTGTGGTTGAAAGTATCGGGTGCCTCGGCTTTTGGATCCGGCAGTCCAAGTTCGATCCTTCTCTTTTCTTTCTCCGCTGTACATCAGATCAAATACTAGTGCAAAAATACCCATCTTCACAGCCTTTTTCTGGCGCATCATCTAGGTCTCAGTAATATCCATATCCTGCACTGTACCTCGATCCATTCAGCAGGAGGCGGGCCATTTGTTCCCCAAGGTTTCTTTGACACGGGATCATGGCCTGGGGTATCTTGTTTCGGAGCCTTTCTCTTTTCGCCACACCGCTTCTGCTGTACTTGTTTCCCCTCTTCCATCAAATGACTCTGCAAAGACAGCAATAGCCGTCTTCCTCTGTAAAGTCTAATCCTGTCAACTGAATGATTCGAAGTGAAGGTTTCACGAAAATGATCGACACTCCTTCACGTGAACGATTATCGAGCCGCCGCCGAGCGAGACTTCGCCGTTGTCTTCAGACTAATCCTTTCAGGTTCCAGACAACCAAAACAATACCACAATGCCGTCGGATTCATACATACTAGCGTCCCAGTCGGCAGAGTACATCACCTCTGTGCTTCCAAGCAATATCCCTCCCCCCGAGATCGGAATTATCTGTGGCTCTGGACTGAGTGGACTTGTTTCGACGTTTCATGCGGATCCGCAGATTTCGATATCGTATGCTGATATACCGCATTTTCCAGTGAGTACGGTACCTGGTCATCAGAGCAGACTTGTTTTTGGCACGATGGGAGAGAGAAGAACCCCGATTGTAGCGATGGTCGGGAGAGTGCATTTTTATGAGGGACATGATATGAGCACGATTACTTTACCTTTACGAGTATTGCATCTACTAGGCGTGAAAACACTCATCGGTATAAGCCTCTCGCAAGATGAGCTTTGAGCTTACTTTAGTGACTAACGCCGCCGGAGGATTGAATAGGGAATACAATGTCGGCGACTTAGTTGTATTAAGGGACCATATCAATCTCCCTGGCCTAGCAGGAAACCACCCCCTGCGCGGCCCCAACGCCGACGAATTCGGACCCCGTTTCCCGCCCCTCTCAGACGCCTACTCCCTCGCCCTGCGTCAAACGCTCTTCAAAGCCGCCCGATCCTCCGCCATCCGTTCCCGCCGCGGTCTCCACGAGGGAATCTACGCGATGGTCTCCGGGCCAAGTTACGAGACTAGAGCAGAAGCAAATATGATACGCTTCCTCGGCGCCGATGTCGTTGGGATGAGTACCGTGCCGGAAGTCATTGTTGCGCGACACTGTGGGATGCAGGTCCTTTGTATTAGTTTGGTTACGAATATGGTTGTGTTGGAGGCGACGCCCCGAGGGGAAGATCAGGCGCTGGAGAGTGAGGCCATGACGAAGGGGATGGCGAACCATGAGGAAGTGTTGGAGGCTGGAAGGGAAGCAGCTGTGGATATGCAGGGACTTATTGGGGTGTTTATAGATCTACTTTAAAATGTCATGGAAAGCAGCGGGGGCTAGATCTGAAATAATAATAAGCAGAGACCTCTCTAATCTCGCGGAAAAGAAGATGATTGAAAATTGTTGGATAGAGGGGGTCTCAAAAAGCAAGAAAATATCAATGCATGTTGAGATCATTTCATATATTTATCGTATAAATAATTGATCCCTGACTTGCTTATTTACGACACGTATCCTCTGATTTTTCTACGGATGGTCCCGGGAGCTTCTTTTTCCAAATGCTTCGTGCTGCGCTTGAATTATATGCGCAGCCGTGATTTCCCTTGCGGTAGCAATATACCGAAGATGGAACGTGGAGTAAGCGTGAGATCAGGGGCATTAGTTAATTAATGGGAAAAGTCCGAAAATACACCTCCCGACTTGCCAAATTAGCAAAATACACCTCCCATTTTCGTGATTTCCCAAAGTACACCTCCTCACCCATTTTGCCAAGGCACAGCCCTGAAAATCATGTTGCTCGCTCGCACAAACGACAGAGGAACCCCGTGTCTTGCATGGCTGCATCAGCATCATCGCTTTACAAGGACGCGACGTTCAACAGCCTTGCAATTTAGAAGTTTATTCATCTTTTTAGAATAGAATCGTACTAATGTAAAAGCAATCAGCGAGATATGTCTTCATCCGGCCAAAATCTGCTTCATCCGGACAGATTCCAGCTCATCCGGACAGATTCTGGCGTGCCCCGGCAGATTCTCGTTTGCTAATATAATATCTTTCCCTAAGTTACAGGCTATCTCCACATGCATCAAGGATCAGATCACTATGGGTGAGGAGGTGTACTTCGGGAAATCACGAAAATGGGAGGTGTATTTTGCTAATTTGGCAAGTCGGGAGGTGTATTTTCGGACTTTTCCCTTAATTAATTAGCTACGGTTCCCCGGTTGATCGACATCCCGCCTAAGCCAATTCGCGGCCCCTTCTCTCACTCTGGTTACATTGCTATATCCTACCACGCGACAATGGATGATTTTCCTCTCGTTCATGCTATGAATGGCGATACAAAGGACCTTCTAGAAGAAATAAAACCGCGCACGGGCAACTATCGCTCGCTCATATCACAAAGGCTATCGCGGAGGCGGCAGAATCAAATTCGGGTATGGCTCCCCGAAATACCGCAGAATAAGGTTACGCAGCGGCTCAGGCGAGATACATGCGGGTTGAGCCCAGTTTAACATGTGCTTCCAATAAGCGGCGACCTTATGACCGCACGGTTCGCTTTAATCGTGTTGTTGCCTTGGAGCGGAAAGAGGCTTGAGCCCAGAGGCCGAAACAGGAGCCTGGGGCTGTGTCTGGAGCTTATAAGGCCGGCCTCAGCATCAGCCAATTCTCACACCTGCATCTCCAACTCTCACTCCAAACGTCCAACAGACAAACAACCTTTAAGCGCAAAGAAACATGGCCACAGTCCACCAGGAACACCACCATGCCGATCACGGCCACGGAGGACACGTCTGCTTCATCATTCCTTCGCATATCCTCCAGGGCATTCTCAACTCTGACACCGCAGAGCCGGCAGCCAAGGAACATGCCACGTTGGCACTCCACCACACTCACACCCTCCGCGCCGCTCGCGCTGCCCACGCTTTGAGTCTCCGTGCTCACACCAGTGGGCCTCCTAGCGAGCCTCCTGCGCAAGGAATCATTCCGCCTCATGTCCTCAGAGCGGTTGCCACGTCAGCAGAAGCTACTCCCGAGTCCAGGGATGCTGCTGCACACACTCTCGAACATTCCCATCAGATTCGTCTGCAACGCGAAGCTTTCCTTGCGACGGCTGCTCCTGCAGGGGAGAAACGCATGCTCTACACCTGCAACGAAAGCAAGCGTCTACCCGGCACTCTTGTCCGCGCAGAGGGAAAACCACCTGCTTCGGATGCTGCAATCAATGAGGTGTACGACAGCTTCGGCTACACCTTCGACTTCTACTCCAAGATCTTCTCCCGCAATTCGATTGATGACAACGGACTCAGTCTCATCGGCAGCGTTCACTACTCTCAAAAGTACGACAACGCCATGTGGAATGGACGGCAAATGGTGTTCGGAGACGGCGATGGCGTATACTTTGCTACCGGCGGCTTCACCAAACAAGTTGATGTCATCGGACATGAACTCACCCATGGTGTCACTCAATACACTGCAAACTTGGATTATCAAGGACAATCCGGCGCTTTGAACGAGTCCTGCTCCGACGTCTTCGGCATCATGGTCAAGCAATACCATCTCAACCAGAAATCCTCCGAAGCAAACTGGTTGATCGGCGAGGGTATCTGGGCCTCCCAAATCAACGGCGTCGCCTTGCGTTCCATGAAAGCCCCCGGCACTGCATACAACGACCCCAAGGTCGGAGGCAAAGACCCCCAGCCCGCTACCATGGCCGACTTTGTTACTACGGACGATGATGAAGGAGGCGTTCACATCAACTCTGGTATTCCCAATCATGCATTCTACCTTGTTGCTGTTGCTCTTGGTGGCTACGCCTGGGAAAAAGCTGGAAAGATTTGGTACGAAACCCTCACTGGGGGCGAACTTGCCAATGACGCCGACTTCAAAGCATTTGCGGATCTCACTGTCAAGGCAGCTGGGAAGCTTTTTGATCAAAGTGCGGCAGATGTTGTCACCAAGGCCTGGAAGGATGTGGGCGTCTACTAAGAAGGGGCCCTTTCAAAAATTCTATCTATTATATATAATATCCATGAGATAGCTTCGTTCGCTGAATAACACGCCTGTAGTCAAGGAATAAAAGTGTATTGTGATAAAAGGTGCTACCCGCGATCGCGTGAGATGAAGCCTTGGGATCTGCGAGATCCGTACCTGACCGAAGCCGATTTTCTCCGGGAAATCACAAACAATCCCGCCTGCAAAATTGAAACGCGGCATCAACAGCGGCGTTTGTCCACATCATGTTGACCGTCCCCCAGGCTCCATGGACCTACGACCTTGAAATCGCACTGTTCAATGCCCTGGTCAACTTCCGCCCCATCGGCATCCACAAGGCCATGCGGCTAGTCTCCATCCTGAACCATGTAAACTCAAAAGCCGGCCCCACAGACCCCGTTTTGACCCTCCAAGACATCAAGGACAAACTCAATGAATTGTACGATATGGAGGGTCTAGAAGAGCAGGAAGAGACGGAAGAGACGGACGAGGATCCAAGTGTGCAGCGCACTGAGTTCGAATTCCCGTTCCAGGATGTGGTGGGCATAATTGAGGATCGGGGGCGAGGTGTTGAGGGAGATTGTTCTCCACCAAGTTCTCCGGAGGCTGTCATGAGTGTTCGGTCTGGGCGCAGTGGAGGAGGGCGCGGACAGAAGAGACGGCGAGAGGAGAGCACCGCTGCGGCTAGTACAGAAGTCGGCTCCGACGAAGAGGGTACTCCAAAGTTTAGGCAACTGTTTATTTGATAGAATTGACTTCTCCTACAACAACAACGAGAATGAAACGACCTCGAACTACAACTGCTCAACGGAAAACTTCTTCCTCGGCTACGCCGGCTGCTAGCACCGCTCCAAAACGACGTGGTGGCCGACAGACCCGCAAAAAGGAGGAAAGCGAGGAAGAGGAACCCGAAGAGGAGGAGCCTGAAGAGGGCGACGAAGAGGACGAAGACGCAGAGGAAACAGAGAGTGTGCATGACACTGCTAGTGTCGCTGGTACAGATGGTGGACCTTCAAAACCTTTGAGGACCAGTTCCAGACGAAAAGGACAAGACGATGCGAAGGTTGAGACTGCTAAGCGCGGGGCAGCCAGAGGACGAGGAGGCCGTGGAGGCCGTGCCCGAGCGCGCGGTGGGCGAGGCGGTAGAGGGAGGGGAAGATGAGAAGCTCAATGATCTTGTTCATAGATCATGATGTCTTTTGTGAATAGCTATGCACATTGAAAATGGTATCTATAATAAACCAGAGCCTCAATCCAGTGAATCCCAAGAAAGCACAACGCCATGCCTAAACCAAGCAAACCGACTAGGTTATTGTCGACCATGCAAGCAAATCCTACTTCCTCTTTCTGACCCTATCGTCTCCGAAATCAATCCCTTGAACATCAACTTCCTCCCGCTTGACTTTTGGATGCCACGTCCCTGCTCCAGGACCCTCCTGCCTCCCCCCTATCCTTCCATGTGCGCTCTCCGGCCTTGACAACGGTTTTCCAGCACCAAAAGCCCAACTTTCCACAGATGCAACAGGAGTTTTGTCATCTGAATCGTCGTCTTCCTCAAAAATTGTGTCTCCTACAACTCCAGATACACTTCCTGCCGGCGTAGGAGCTGCATATAAAATCCCCGGTGGCGTTGAGGGAGGAACAGGAAGAGAGAATGAACTAAACAAGGCGTTTGTGTCGAGGATGTGGATGTCGTCAACACCACCGCTGGGGTACTTGCTTGGCGGCGGCACTCGATAGGGAGCTGGCGTAACTGTGCCGCTGGAATAAATTGATTCAGAGGGTGATTCTGCTGTCTTTGGACGGGATTCGATGGCTGGAACCACGGTCTTCGGCGGAGGTCGAGGGAAAAGGGTGCTGTTGAGGAATGAAGAGGCGTAGCTTGCTATACTACCGACAACAAGTCCGACGATCGAGGCGCAGGCGAGGAAGAGGTAGAGCGGATAGAAAGTTTTAGCCAGGTAATCGACTAATTGAACAGGCCAAACAATGACAAGCGTATAAATCCCCGTCCCAATAATGATGAATGGCTGAAACATGAAGACGAACTTACCGTACAAGAACACCAAACCTGCATGCAACGGACGCACCACAATCCAAAGGAACTGTCCAACAATCACAATTCCACGCCAAACAACTATCGCGCTCGATCCAATGACTTTCAAAGCCGAGATTCTAGCCGGCGTTTCGGTCGTCTGTTGCACCCTCGCAGCAGCTGTATCGTCATAACTGAAGCCCTCTCGAGGTTTCTGGAGCTTCAAGTAAATACTTGGAGAAACAGTTGGGTCTGCGAATGCATCTGTGATGATGGTTGGGGAATCTTCGAGGGGGCGGTAGACGGATTTCGTGTAGCTGAGAGTTGGGAACAGGACGATAAGGAGAAATGCAATTATTGTGAAGACAGTGACAAGATGCAGCGTTACGCGCGGTAGAAGAGGTATCTGAGCCATGTTGACCGCTGACGTCGATAGTCGGATGAGTCGCTACTCGCCTGGAAATACGTGATCCATTATTTATTTCGTAAAGATAAGATATTATTTAGTTATTTATCTATTTATCTATTTATCTATTTATCTATTTATCTATTTATCTATTTATTTACTATAATTACCCGAGCTGATATCAATTGAAAACTGCATTGAACTCCTGAGTCTGTAGGAGGCAAACAAAGACATAGACATCAAATATCCACACTCGCTAAGCATCGAACAAAAAGTAAACACGGGATTGCGGAGATTAAAACCGAAGTAGTTTCTGGTCATTCTTTGATCTCAAGAAGCGGAACCCGCCGTGCCGTGGTGATCGGCCAACGTCATACAGAGATACAACATATCAGCCACCAAACCACCGCCATAACTTGCTGCCTGCCAAACACCAGCGAAAGCATTGTCCGTCAACTGGTTGCCTTGTAGTCGTAGATGGCACTACGATTGGGTCTGAGGCAATTGCCCCTGAAACAAATGCCTCTCCCGTCGCGGCCCTTCTCATCATTCCCTCCTCTGCCACGCGGTCGCCTAATTGCACCACCATTTGTCCATCGAAGTCCCCAGCGTACCTTTTTCGGCATCAGGAAACACGCGACGGCAACTGAGACGGCTGCCGAGACAGCAAAATCCTGGGGGAAGATCTGTTTCCGTTTCACAGCATACTCGACTGTCTTTGTTGTTGTCGCAATCGCGGGATTCTTTATTTATGACGTATACCCCTGACGCGTTGACTCGCTGAAGAAGTAGTCGCAAACGTATCATCCGAGGGGACGGCCGAAGGATTTGGTAGTCCCACAATTGGCGACCAATCCACGGAGGTTCGGGCCTGAGAATTATCCTGTTGCGGATGTCCTAATCGACGATGAAGATACCCCTGGACACAAAATCAGTTCCGGAAAGCCAAAACTGGTGATCCTCGGGACTGGATGGGCTGTACACCTCCCTGCGTTCAAGTAGATCTAATACTTAGGCTGTCACAATCTTGAAAGATATCAATCCTGATGACTATCACATTGTCGTTGTGTCTCCTCAGAATTACTTCCTCTTCACCCCCTTGTTGCCTAGCGCCACAGTCGGGACCCTAGAACCGAGGTAATCTCACCTTCTATCGTGCTAAATTAGATCCCTTGTGGAACCTATCAGGAAGATTATGTGCAGGGCACGAGCACATTACTTTGAAGCGTCTGCCGAAGACATCGACATGTCCAACAAACTCGTGCTAGTATCCCAACCCGACCAAAACGGTGTTCTCCAGAAATTCTATCTCCCCTACGATAAATTGGTTATTTCAGTGGGTTCAAATACAAATACACATGGCGTGGATGGTCTTGACCATGTTCATTTCCTCAAAACTATCGCCGACGCGCGAGGCATACGAAATCATATCATGGATAACTTTGAAATTGCTTGTCTACCTACAACAACAGAGGAACAACGCCGAAACTTGCTCTCCTTTGTGGTTGCGGGAGGAGGACCTACTGGTGTTGAATTCGCTTCCGAACTGGCTGATATGATGGAAGAGGATCTTACCCCTTATGTACCTCCCCTTTTACAAAGTCATAATTGATGATAGTTCCCAGCGTTGTTGAGAGATCAAGTATCGGTCCATATCGTTCAATCTCAATCTCATATCTTGAACACATACGATGAAAAAATCAGCAAATACGCGGAAAAGAAATTCTGCAACGATAAAATAAACGTCATCACCAACGCTCGAGTCTCCAAAGTCGAAAAAGACAAAATTTACTACACTCTCCAAGGTGCAGACGGAAAAGTAACCGAACACGTCCTACCAGCGGGTCTTATCGTCTGGTCCACCGGCGTGACTCTCAACCCCATCACCCAAACCGTCAAGAATCAACTGATCCATGTCCAGAAAAATCGCCATGCTTTGGAAACGGATTCGCATTTACGCGTTTTGGGGGCGCCGATGGGGGATGTGTATGCTGTGGGAGATTGTGCTACTGTGCAGAATAATCTGGCGGGACATATTGTTGATTTCTTGAGAGCCGCGGATTGTGAGGTGGGCAAGGATCCGGAGAAGACGGAGCTGACGTTTGACGAGTGGAGGAGGGTTGCTGGGAAGATTAAGAGGAAGTTTCCTCAGGCGGCTTCTCATTTAAAGCGACTGGATAAGATTTTCTATGAGAGCGATTGCGATCATTCGGGCACATCTTTCTCTAAATATCCCTACTAATTATAGGCACATTAGATTACCAAGAGTTGGAAGAACTTCTCAAAGTCATCGATTGTAAACTCACGAGTCTCCCCGCAACAGCTCAAAGAGCTCATCAACAAGGGTGTCTCTCCCAACTAACTCGGCATATTCTAATTGCAGGGCATATCTAGCCAAGAAACTGAACAAGCTAGCCAAAGCCCAAGGAACACTCGAGCTCAACGAAATCAACGAAGGTGACATCGACGACGCCGTCTTCGAACCCTTTTCGTATCACCACTTCGGCAGTCTCGCATACCTAGGAAACTCGGCGGTATTCGATCGAGGGACAGGAGGCTGGGGGAATGTCCTGGTGGGGAAAATCATGGCAATGTATCTCTGGCGAAGTGTCTACTGGAGTCAACAAGTGAGTTTCCGGACAAGGGCGCTTCTGGCGTTTGATTGGTTTCGACGTGCTATTTGGGGGAGGGACTTCTCGAGGTTTTGATATAGAAGTATTGCTGCAATTAATGTCGACCCTTAGGTATCAATATAGGAGTCACACTGAAGCTTCACACATGTTTGTTTGACTGAGCAACAGAAGGACGTCTCCCAAACTCGATTGCAGCTCCAAATCAGGTTTTGATCAGATCTTACAGATCTAGATCTCCACAGTAAGTACATTAAAAGACACCCTTCAACTACTGAAACTAAGCAAGCTTGGAAAGAACCCGAATTCGTTGCAGGTTGTCATCATACGCAAATGGGTAGCAAATCCATTCAAACACGATGACGAACGTCAGCGAACAAGAGGACCCAGACTCAACAATACCAACCTGACGTGACAAACAGTGCAAAGCATTACTCCTTCATCTTCTCCGACTTCTCCAGAACCTGTCGCCGTGCACTTTCGAGTGCCCGTACCAATTCTGAGAGAGAACTTTGTGCGGAACCGATCATTGTACGAGCATCGTCGCTGAGTTGATCTTTATCCGAGTCCGTCAAAGTGATGTTGGTGACAGACCATGACCAGACCTAATAATATAATTAGTAAAACGACAAACGGAACTATACCTCAACTCCAAGTGCAGCGAGCGTATTGACAAATTTCGATTGAATGGAAGTCGAACAAGTCTCGATACTCTGAGAGAGACTGTGCCACTCAATCTCATTAGGAGCACTACGAAGTTTGTGGTGAAATTCTTCAAAAATCTTGGCAATGGCATAGTAATCGGCCACTCGAAGCTCTACAGAACATCAATATTCGCATACCATTTGATCTGACCATTCTTGTCTGCGTTGGTTCCAGGAATAACGAGCAAAGTGTCCCTTCGAGAGATATACGCAAGATGGGTTTGAATAATTCTCAGCATCGAATGACATGCTTCCAATGTCTCGTCAATATCCTCTCCTGCATTCCGACGGCGATAATCCCTGATCTCACGTAACGAAGCTTGAATTCCAGCCCTTGCGTCCGCCATAGCAGTAGTCAACGCAATAATCTCCATATGCCTCCGGTAGTTTATCTTTCACAGAAAATCCCCATGTATTTATACTGGTTATACTCCTTTAGCCAAATTCCTGATGATGTTGTTGTCAGCGGACGCTATTTGATGATTCCCGACTTTTATTTGTAGAAAAAAGCTATGTCGCACCGGCGGCCTTTGGCCGCTAGAAAAGCAGGTAACGTTTCCGTGTCCTTCTATGGCCACGAAACTGTGTACGTGTATTCGAAGTGCCAAGAAGCTCGGTGCGTTTGCTTTCATGATTGATCAACGTGACTGCTCGAAGGCTGTGAAGAAGTGTCACAAAGTTTAAAAAGGACTGGAGCTTCTTTAACAAGGAAATAACTTATTTTGAACGTGGGGTCCACCGTCGGGGATAACAAGTCACGT
>Ga0302179_10002278_pt1 | contig 11223 bp, 9 predicted proteins | sample I_Palsa_E3_1_FD_198788 | JGI IMG/M metagenome (GOLD analysis project Ga0302179, IMG submission 198788) | Peat permafrost microbial communities from Stordalen Mire near Abisko, Sweden - I_Palsa_E3_1 | ecosystem: Environmental > Terrestrial > Soil > Palsa > Peat permafrost | place: Sweden: Abisko...
TCCTAGTCTAGAGCTCGTGGCGCAGCGCAGGATGGAGAACCCAAAGAATGAATAGACCACACCATTAAGTTCGATCATTTTGCTTTCTCAAGATGCCTACCAACCTTCACCCAACCGTGCGGCAGGAGTTCCGCAAGTAGCGCCTCCCAGAATCTTCGGCTTCGACCTTCCCGAGTTTGCTAACACCGGGAATATTTCCAATCGGCGGTGATCTCGTCCACCTTGTCCAACAAACCGCCCCGGCGCCGTTGAAGAGAGCTGCCCCCGAAGGGACGCGCAGTAGAAGCTGGGTATATGCGTAATTCAATGCGAAGCGAAACCACATTCTCCTTGTCATCCACCAACGTAAGCTTTCCGGCTGTCAAGCCTTTGGCAGACTCCGGGAGGGGCTGATAGGAAAAGCCGCACAGCACGCCTCCGACCGGATAGCCGCGCTGCAACAGGTGGCGGTTGTTCAGAATCTCAGGCAAGCGCGAATCGAGTACGTGCCGATAGCGCCCCAGGTCTGGTGCGGGGATGATTTCGGTGGGCTCGTACTCCCAGCTAATGCAAAGTTCCGGCCACTGCGGCTCAAATTTCCATTGCGCGATTTCGGTGCCGCCCACGAGATTGGTGCCAAGACGCAGTCCGATTACGAAGCCGGTCCGTGACGGGCCCAAAACGTATACCGAACTCTCGGCATAGCCCGCCAATTGCTCGGCCCAGAATGAATTGCCTGCAGCGGCCGAATCTTTTACAGCGTCTAGATAATCCAGCGGACAACCCGCCGCGGCCAGCTCCACGCCACGTTTGTGCGAAGCCCCGAAGATCCGTTTGGTCATTAGAACCTCCTAGATAGAAAAATCCTCAAAACCTCAACACCTCAACACTCCGGCTACTGATTTCCAGCGTTCGCTTGGTTCGTGCCCGTTGCAGTCGCTTGCTTCCACGGCAGCGACAGCGCCGCGCACAGCGGACACTGGGGTTTCTCGGGAAGTTCGCGCAGCGTTCGGACGCCGTACGCCAAGGCCAGCTCATGGATCTTTTTGCGAACGTCGTCGGAAAGAACTAGCCCTTTCCTGCCGCGGAGAATAAATTCGGTCCGAATTCCGAGCGCTCGCAAGTTCCAGCCCACTTTCTCCGGCGAGAGCTCGGTCACGTCCCCACGCGCGCGGAGAACGGTATTTACGTCTTTGCAAACATCGGTGACGGCAAAATATTTGCCCGTTGCGGTATGGCATCGCGCCAGCAGCACTTCGAGAACGATCGCCGTCAAAAGAGACGCGTAACCTACGCGAACCTCGCGATCAGCCGGCTTCAATAACACTACGAGCCGCGCTTGCAGCTCGTTGTCATCGACAATGCAGGCGCCGAGGTTGTGCGCGAGGTCTTGCATCGGAATTGTAAATTGACTCAAGTCAAATGCAGGCGCTTTTACTCTGGGCAAAGTTAAAAGGCGGTGCTGGAGCAGCTGCGGTTGATATTCCGCGGCGATTTGTTCGGCCTTCGACGCGCTCAGGCGCGGAATATAATCCGCGGTTGGAAACAACTCGAGTTCCAGTGGGAAGCCGGCGCTTGCCTGATCGCGAAGGGGCTCGGGTGCGAACACAACGATCGCGCTGCTGGCTTCTACGAACTTGCCGCCGACGGCGGTGAGCGTGCCCCGCCGAGTCAGCGTCCGCAGTAGATTCAAGTGCCGACGCGTAGGTTCGAAAACTTTAGTGACAAGCGTAGGCTGCAGGTCGACCGCGAGCGAATGAAATTTCGGCAAGGAACGCTCGCTTACGACGAGTGCGCGCCGACACAGCAACGTCAGCATCTGCTCAAGAGGTCCGGTGGACGTTATGGGTGGCGACACGATCCACAAGAATGGCGCGGAAGGCAACGAGTCGCTGAGCCAAGTCGAGAAGACGAAAAACGTGAGAAGCTCCACAACATCTTTGCGCGCCGAAGTAACCTGCGAGATCAGGTCAGAAATGTTGTTGAAGAGTTTGCGCGTGGAATCGTAGGCCGCGATCTTGCTCGGCAACCGCAGCGAACGAAGGATCGTCGGATCGATGCGCAACGGAACGTAGCGCTCACCATTTCGAACAAACTGGGTCGCGGTTTTTACCGTTTTTCCGTCCGAGATCACAAAACCAAGTTCGCCTTTTGGAATGCGTACAAGATCTAGGACCGAGCGGTCCGAGAAGATTTTGCTGGCAGTCCGAACCACGATCATTTTGTGACCGGTCATGCCTTTTAGCTCCCGTTCCGGCCGGTTTTACGGCCGGGCCAAAAAAAAATGCGGACCGTCGGCGCCTTGGCCGACTGCTCCGCATTCTGAAGTACAGAAAATTAAGTCGCTTACGTTACAATCCCAAGCTTAATTCCGACAGTGGAATCTGTCAAGCCGTTCGCTATGCACGTACCAAATCTCTCGCCGCCACTCCGCACGGCTTCGCGTCATAAATCGGCCACGGCGATCAGCCGACGGTTCGGCGCTTTAAATTGTGATTGCGTACCAGAATTCCTCAAGAGTGTGGTCCTCGACGATTTGGAAAAATTGTGAATGTCCAAATCACATTTCATCCCGTTTCGCCGCAGCAAGAGAACCAATTGTTACGAGGCATGCATACTTCCCGCACGACGCGATTCGAAGCGGCGGTAGGCGCACGGAAAAGCTTGGCGCAAGGGAAGAGCGAGGCAGCAGAAGCGAATTCCCAGGAGGCAAAAACTGTATAATGTACTGTGTAGAGTTATCTCTACAACGTCCGGTGGCGCGTTGATGGGAACGTTGCGACGAGAAATTGTTCTGCCTTGAGCAGACGCCGGAGCCACAGGCGTGGGAAACGGGGGACAGTCACATGGATGTAAAAAGTGTGGACATTTTAAGCTTGCAACAGGTCGCCGATATGCGCCGTCAGGCACGGCAGTACCGGAAAGAGGAATCTGAGCGTCACGACAGGATGACCATGCGCGAGGCCAGATCTCTCCTCTGGTTGGATTTTTCGATGCTCGCCGCGCGGGCTGCCGCTAGAGGTATCGCATCCCAGAAAATGCAATTGCTGTTCGAATCGAAAGGCCTGAACAAGTTTGAGGAGACGGCAGCGATTGCGGAGTTGCTCTTTGCGGAACCGAGTCAGGGGAAGGGGCTTTTAGTGGAGTTTTCCGAGAGTCCGAGCAATGCATTTGAGGATCGGTTTCGCTGGGAGGCAAAAACCCGCAAGGTCCGGATTCATTTCTATCGGCTGACCGGCGGGTGGGTGATCGTTACTGTTCAGCCGAAGGGCGTCCCCGACGAATCGGATCACAAACTCCTGAAGGATTTCGGCGTTCAATGGTGATACCGCAGCACAAACGGGGGAACAAAAGCGTTCCCCGGAAGTTCGCGCTTGCCGAATAGGAAATGTTCATGCCCATTGTCGAATACACGCCAGAACTATTCGGGGATGTCAGTGAAATGGTTTCGCAATTCCCCGGCATTAGGAATTTGGCTCACCGCCCCTTTGTGGACTACTACTATGCCACGCGCGAATGGTCCAAGCTCTACCTGTATTATTCGAATTCTCGAAAAGTGGTCGGTACACTCGGGCGCGAACTTGCCCGGTTCGAATACAATTCCCGCGAATTCACGATTCGGATCGCTTCCAATTGGTACTCCCTGCAGCGCGGAGTGGGAGGCGAGCTTTACCAATTCTCCGCGCAATCGAACGCCGACAGCACCGGACTGATGTTTGGCGGGAGCCAGGACACCCTCAGCATTCTCCGTCACCATAAGTGGAATTTCATGCCGGGGATTCGTGGCTATTTTCTGAACAACCCCTGCAACCTGTATCCCGGAGAACCCTGGTGGCGGAGCGCGGCCAAATCATTCCTCCGTCGCGTGGTGCAAAGAAGAATCTCAAGTTTCGCGCCGCGCATCCCTTCCCATGTTTTCGCTGAGATCACCGTTCGTGAGGAAGGTTCCTATGCACCGGACTTGCTCCCTTCCCGGTCTCCCTTCCTGTTCCGATTCGCGCCGACCGCCGAATATTTGAGCTGGCGCTACAACCTCTCGCTTCCCTTTATCCGCTACCGGTTGTTTCGCGTCATCTCCCGCGGCGCGACGGTCGGCTATGTCATCCTCAGTGATTCGCCAGAAGAGATTATCGTCGCCCAGTGCGATGGCGAGGACGCTGCCGCTCTTGCTTACGGTGTATTGCTGAGCATTCTCGAGGTGGGCCGCGAGGATCAGGAGCCTCGTGCGGTTTTCCTGGTTTCTTGCCATTCGGAAATGAAGAAGATCTACCAAGAGTTCGGCTTCTGGGAACAACGTCGCGGCGATCTCCCATTCGCTTTTCGCACTCGCCCGCCGCAAGTGGATCTCCCCTTGGGCACCTCCGGTTGGCTCGTCAATTTTGGTTGGGGGGACAACGGAGTGCGTCCGCCATTTCGTGACCATGGCAGTTGAGCGTTGGGGGGGACAAATCTCCGGGGCGTCTTTGAAACGTGGACGTTGAATATTGGAGATAAAAGGTCTTGCCCTGGCCAGCGGATCGGCCATCGCCGTAGTATCAACTGGCGGCGCACAGCGCTAGCGACGCCCGTCGTGGTTTCCGCCCGAGTGCCGAGTGCGCTCGGAAGTAATCCGCGTGCCCGATTATCCATGTATTCGCGGGAGACAAATCGCGGCCTGATCGATCATAAATATCACGCTCCGCAATCCCCGTACGGTGCATTATACTTTCTGCGTGCGACGTCTATTTCGGTTTGGAATGAAACACTTCTTAGGGGGATTTATGAAAAAGCCCGCGATTTGGATGGTCTTGACGCTACTTCTCGCGGTGATTTCTTTTCGAGCAACCGGGCAGCAGCAAAACAACACACCGATGTCTTTCACAGGCGAAATTATGGACAACGAGTGTGCTGCGCAGGGAACCCATGAGGCAATGATGCAGAAGGAGGGTTTCAAAACTCCCAAAGATTGCACTCTAGGATGTGTCAAAGCCGGTGGACAATTCGTACTCTATGGTGCCGGTGATAAAAAAATCTACCAACTCGATGACCAAGAGAAGCCGAAAGATTACGCGGGTCAGAAGGTCACAATCATCGGGACATACGACGGCGAAACAAAAACGATCCACGTGCAAACCATCCAAGCGGTTCCTTAGACAGCAGTCACGTGAGAGCGTTTTCGTGAGCCTCATCGTGACACCATCGAGACGCGCGAACGAAGAGGCCGAACCACGAGGCAGGGCAATCGTTTTCCAATAACTGGAAGGTCTAAGATGAAGGCGATTGTTGTCCACGAATTCGGTGGTCCCGAAGTCCTGAAGCTAGACGAAGTCCCCACACCGAAGCCGGCTGCTGGGCAAGTCCTCGTTCGCGTTCACGCCGTCGGCGTCAATCCATACGACGCCTACATGCGCAATGGAACGTATGCCGTCAAGCCACCCTTGCCCTACACTCCCGGCTCCGATGGCGCCGGCGTCATCGAAGCAGTCGGACCCGGCGTTACCAAGGTGAAGTCCGGTGACCGCGTCTACATGGCAAAGACGGTCACCGGTGCCTACGCGGAGTACGCAATTGCACTCGAAAGCCAGGTACATCCTCTCCCCGCGAAAGCCAGCTTCAGCCAAGGTGCCGGAGTCTGGGTGCCTTACGGAACTGCCTATCATGGCCTGTATCATTCGGCGAAAGCGCGGGCTTCGGAGACGGTCCTGATTCATGGTGCTAGCGGTGGTGTCGGCATTGCGGGCGTCCAGTTGACGCGCGCCTCGGGACTGACCGTTTTCGGTACCGCAAGCAGCCAGAAAGGCCTCGACCTCGCCCAACGTGAAGGCGCTCACCAAGTTTTCGATCACAGCAAATCTGGTTACCTCGACGAAATCATGAAAGCCACGGGCGGCCGCGGCGTGGATATCATTCTCGAAATGCTGGCCAACGTAAATCTCGCGAGCGACATGAAACTCCTCGCCACCAACGGCCGCATCATCGTGATCGGCAGCCGAGGTGAAATCGCCATCAACCCGCGCGACCTCATGGCACGCCGGGGATCCATTCGCGCATTCACGCTTTGGGCCATCACCGCACCCGAAGAAGCAGAGATCCACGCGGGCATCGTCGCAGGCCTTGAGAACGGCACCCTGCGCCCTGTGGTCGGCAAGGAAATGCCTCTGGCCGAAGCCGCCCGCGCCCACAAAGAAATCCTTGAGCCGGGCGCTGCCGGAAAAATCGTTTTGGTCACCTAATGAAGGTCTGTGCATCCCCCAGCAGCTGCCAGAATATTTCCGCCAATGCGTTCATTACCGGGTGGGTCTGACCAGAATTGCTGTCAAAATGAGTAAAGTTTTTCCTCTTATAAGAATGCTGAGTGTACTAAGTGGCAGCTTCTGCATTTTTTTGAGCTAACTCGCTCATTTAGTGCTTGATGCGTCTCTTGTTCGCCCGTTAAAAATAGCTTTGATTATGGAATCCCCTGTGCAACGATAATGGACCCGCGGGGACCCCAGCGGTTTTGTGTCTCTGGATCTATTTTCCGATGTTGATCGGGAGTTGCGATGTTAGATGAAGAAGATGGACAGCCGTCTCGCAGCCTAGATGAGTACTGGGCTATTGTTCGCCGGCGGCGCTGGTACATCCTCATTCCGGTTTTTGCTTGTTGGGCGATCGCTTGGGCAGGGAGCTGGCTGGTGCCGTCAACCTTCCAGTCTGATGCGCTAGTTCTTGTAGAACAGCAAAAAATTCCCGAACAGTATGTCGTGCCAAACGTTACCGTGAACCTTCAGGACCGTTTACAGAGCATGACGCAACAGATTCTTAGCCGAACTCGCCTTCAGTCCACTATTAACCGCTTCCATCTTTATCAAACGCGTCGCCGGTTAACATTCACGCAAGCCGAGGATCCGGTTGAGCAAATGCGAAAAGACATCACGATCGAATTGGTGGAAGCACCCGGGCGGGCAGGGCAGCTTACTGCCTTCAAAATTCGATATTCAGCTGGCTCACCTGAGCTTGCACAGCAGGTGAACAGCGAGCTTACCTCTCTGTTCATCGATGAAAATCTCAAGTCCCAACGGCAACTTTCCGAGAGCACGACGACTTTTTTGCAAAGACAGTTAACGGATGCCAGCGAAAAGCTTCAAGAGCAAGAAGCCAAGGTCCGAGCATTCAAGGCGAGTCATTTCGGGAATTTACCCAGCCAAATGGAAACGAACGTTCAAATCCTCGGTGGGCTGCAATCTCAGCTGCAAAGTATCCAGCGAGCTTTAGATGGAGCGAACCAGCAGAAGCTGTATCTAGAGTCCCTGCAACAAGAATATCAATCGATCCAGGCAAGTTTAGGCAACGGAAGCTCAACGGCGACATCTCCGGATGCATTGAATACCGACCTCGTAGATTTACGCCACAAGCTTCAAGAAGCCCGGTTGCGATATACCGAGGACCATCCCGACGTCGTTCAGTTGAAAGACAAAATTTCAAAGATGGAAAAACTGAAACAAGACATTGATTCTGAAATCACGGCGAGTAAGCAACCCGCAAAGACGCCAAGTGATGTTGACCCTGGCGCTGCATTACAGGTACAGCACGGGTCAACTTCTCCCATGATGCAGATTCAAAGCCAGCTCAAGGCCAATGGTTTGGAGATTCAGAATTATCAGGAACGCGAAAAGAAAATCGACTCCGATATAACTACGTATCAGGCCCGTCTGAATTTGACACCGGAAACAGAACAAGAGCTGGCGGATATCTCCCGAGGGTATGAAGAGTCGAAGGCAAACTACGATTCGCTTCTCCAGAAGCAGAACCAGTCGCAGCTCGCCACGAGCCTTGAACAGAGCCAGCAGGGCGAGCAATTTCGCATCCTTGATCCGCCGAGTCTGCCGACTAGACCTTCGGCTCCGAATCATTTGCTCATCAGTGTCGCAGGCTTGCTGTTTGGTTTCGCGGTTGGAGCTGTCTTGACGGCTTTCCTTGAAATGACAAATGTTCGGGTTCGCCAGGAAAAAGATCTCGAAGATGCGGTTCCGCTCAAGGTGCTGATCGGGATTCCTCATCTAGATGCTCCCGGGGAGGGCCGCTTTCGCGTTCTGCTCCGGGGACTAGAGCTTGTCGCCGCGGTGGTAATGGTGATTTTGATCCTGGTTGGAAATCTTTACGCCTTTTACAAAAGCTAAGGACGATGTACAAAAAATTTTACGGGCTGACGCGTAATCCGTTCGGAGTCAGCCCAGATCCTTATTTCTTTTACCCGACGCCACGTCACACCGAGGCGCTTGCCAATTTGGCTTATGGCGTACTCCGTCGCAGGGGATTTGTTGTGGTCACGGGCGAGGTCGGGACAGGCAAGACGTTGCTTGTGCGATGTCTTCTGGAAGCTCTCACCAGGAATAAAATCGCATTTGCATATGTGTATAACCCCGTGATTTCCGTCTCGGAATTTCTCTCTCATGTGATTGCTGACCTAGGTCTTCTTCCGTTGGGGGGACGCACAAAAACCGAGGCGCTTACGCGCCTCAACAACTATTTGCTGGAGCGTTCGCGTCAAGACCTCACTACGGCGCTCGTCGTCGATGAAGCCCAACTGCTGAGCTGGGAGCTGCTGGAAGAAATCCGCCTGCTTACTAATCTTGAGACTACTAAGCACAAGCTACTCCAAATTGTGCTTGTAGGTCAGCCGGAGTTCGAGGAAAAGCTCGATTCACAACAACTGCGCCAATTAAAGCAAAGGGTCGGTCTACGTTGCAGTCTGAAGCCCCTGGAAATGAAAGAGCTGCAAGGCTACATTCGTCAAAGACTAGAACTATCGGGAGCTAACTCGCACGCAGCGTCGATTTTCCCCGATGAAACTATAGCTTTGATTCACCAGTTTTCGCGAGGCATACCACGCTTAGTCAACACGCTTTGTGAGAATTCCCTGCTATTGGGTTTCGGCCACCATCAACTCCAGATTACGCCCGAGATCGTCCAGGAAGTAGCCGGGGATCTTCATCTGAATAAGGTTGCGGTAGATTCGTCTGGAACCTTGGACGAAATCAAATTGCAGTCGAGAGTGGAGTCAGAGTGAGCCGACTCTACGACACCTTGCGAAGAATGGAGGGGGAGAAACGGAAGCCCGGAACGGCTGCGCCCGAACTCAACAAACCTCTCGCGCTGCTAAATAATATCTTGGGTCCGCCCGCCGAGAAGGCCGATGGTCCGCGGGCAAATATCAAACTCGGCAAGACGTCGCGTTTGGTGGCTCTCACAGACCCTAAGGGGTTAGGTGCCGAGAAATTTCGCGCCTTGGTGGCTCGACTGGAAAATCTGCGTCAGAAGGGCGAGCTGAAATCGTTGCAGATCACCAGCGCGGTGATCAACGAAGGCAAGAGTTTAGTGGCAGCAAACCTCGCGGTCACTCTAGTGAAGCACTTCGGCTATAAGGTACTTCTGCTCGAAGGCGACCTGCACAGGCCTTCCCTCGCGTCCTTGCTCGGATTGATCAATCCGGAAGGGATAAATCAATGGTGGCGCAAACGAGAAGAAGGTAACGAAATTGCTCGCTACATCTACAAATTGGATGAGATGCCACTGTGGTTTCTCGGTGCCGGGTCCGCGTGCGATCAGTCATCGCAAATTTTGCAATCGGCCCGATTTGCGGAAACGTTTACGCGATTAGTTGGTGGTTTTGACTGGGTTGTAGTCGATTCAACCCCCATGTCGCCAATCGTTGACGCTAACCTGTGGTCAAGGCTAGTGGACGGCACACTCCTCGTAATCCGCGAAGGCGTTACGCCGATCAAAGCCCTAAAGATTGGCGTGAAAGGTTTAGATAATCCGAAATGGATAGGAATGGTCCTGAACGAGGCATCCGAATTCGATCGTGTGAATTATTCAGACCAATATTACGGAGATAAGAAGAAAGAAAACCGGCCGATGAAAGAGAAGAAATCGAAGGCTGCGCCATGATCCGTTTTCTGAATGCCTATTTTCCAACCCGTACCCTCTTCCTTGGCGTTTCGGAAGCGTGCTTGATCACGCTCGCATTCGTCGTTGCTACGATTGCACGGTTAGGCAAGACCGATGCCTCGGTCATGCTCCGCTACGAGCAGGGTTTTTTGAAAATTCTCGTACTCACTGGAGCCTTCATCATTTGTATGTATTACTTCGATCTCTACGATTCTTCTATTCTAAGCAATCAACCCGAAATGCTCAGTCGGTTGTTCCAGGTTCTGGGCACCATGTGTATTCTCGTAGCCCTCGTCTACTATCTTGACCCACCCTTGGAATTGGGCCGCGGCATCACGCTGATCGGCTTGCTGACTGTTGCGATTATCCTGGCACTCTGGCGAGGCCTGTTTTCTGCGCTAAATCGCCGGCCTCAGTTCGCCGAACGCACCATGATCTTCGGAGATGAGCCCTGCGCCTCAAGACTTTTGCGGGAGCTCGAATCCCGCCCAGAGTTGGGTCTTAGCGTCGTGGGTCGAATTTTGGTCGGCGGCAACCGGAGCTACGAACTGAACTGGGAACGCCCCGACTCCGATGGGACATCCGATGGCACTATTAGCGACAAGGAGCTTCCAACGGCCATCGGTCTGCAGCGAGTGGACCGCGTCATAGTTGCCCTGGATGACCGTCGCGGAAGACTTCCGGTTGAACTGTTACTCTCTATGAAGAGTCGGGGCGTGCGCGTTCAGGACGGCACTGAGGTTTATGAACAGGTTACGGGGAAAATCCCAATTGAGTCATTGCGCTTGGGCACGCTCCTTTTTTCATCTGGTTTTCGTCTTTCTCGCTTTCTAGTGATTTACAAACGCGCTGCTTCTATCGCTGTGTCGATCGTTGGTTTGGTCCTTTGTCTGCCCTTACTTCCTTTTGTAGCCCTCGCTATCAAACTGACTTCGCCTGGACCTCTTCTCTATGGCCAAAGACGTGTCGGAAGAAACGACGCCATTTTTTATTGCCACAAGTTCCGAACTATGCGCGCCGACGCAGAGGCCGATACAGGTGCTACCTGGGCTGGCGATGAGGATCCCCGGATTACTCGCGTGGGGCGTTTTCTCCGGACGGCTCGGCTCGACGAAATTCCTCAACTATGGAACGTGCTGAAAGGCGACATGAGTCTTGTCGGTCCACGCCCCGAACGCCCAGAGTTCATAGAATGGCTCAAGCAAGAGATTCCTTTCTACAACCTCAGACATACTGTCCGACCTGGAATCACCGGCTGGGCGCAAATACGATACAAGTATGGAAGCTCCGTCGAAGATGCCAAGGAAAAGCTTCGCTATGATCTTTTCTATGTCA
>Ga0302179_10002283_pt1 | contig 11208 bp, 24 predicted proteins | sample I_Palsa_E3_1_FD_198788 | JGI IMG/M metagenome (GOLD analysis project Ga0302179, IMG submission 198788) | Peat permafrost microbial communities from Stordalen Mire near Abisko, Sweden - I_Palsa_E3_1 | ecosystem: Environmental > Terrestrial > Soil > Palsa > Peat permafrost | place: Sweden...
CGAATCACGCTACCGCCACTAGGTGCCAGGTGGCCAAATTGAAAGGCAAGCCGAATACGGTGAAATCTGCGGGTATCGAGGCCCGTCCTGGCACCATGATATTATGGGAGACATGCAGTCCCCTGCAGTTGGAGTGGTACGACTTAAGGTGGTGGTCAGGGGATTATGGTGCTAGCATATTGGTGGAAGCAAATCCCTAATTTACTTCGGCGATAGACTTAGCCCGCTCCTCCTTTCCTGGTATACCGGCTTCGCCCCGGCATGGGCACCTATAGAAAGTGCCGAAGTCATCGTAATCGGTTCAGCCCTGGAGCATATCCCGCCCGGCTGGACCGGCCATATCATGGGCACCGGCCGCATACGAGCAGACTCTGTCCTTCACCTTGAGCATGCCAAGATCCACGCTCTGCGCGGCCCGCTCTCAGCCAAGGGAGTTCCGGGGACCTTCGCTCTCGGCGATGCCGGGTTGCTGGCTGACGAGATGGTTTCAGTCGAGACCCGTGATATCGAGCTGGGCGTCGTCCCGCACTGGTCGGACACTGACCTGTGGAACTGGCAGTGGCTTCAGAAACTTCATCCTGTCCTGATCTCCCCCTGGGATGACCCTCGTGATGTTATCCGCACAATAGGCCGGTGCAAGAAAATCGTCACGTCCTCTCTCCACGGCGCTATCATAGCCGACGCCTTCGGCATTCCCCGCAGGATCGAGCAGGCCCGGCGTCTTAAGGACGATCCGCGTGAGGGGAACTTCTTCAAATTCAGGGACTATAACGAGTCAGTCGGTGTCGAGACTGAATTCGGCCTGGTCCAGGAACCTAATGCCGGTGTCGTGTCAGACCGCAAGGCGGAATTGTACGACGCTTTCAATGAACTGGGGGAGCAACTGTGCTGAACCGTCATCACCACGAGAAAATATCCCTGCTCGTGCCATTCCGTGCGGACGTGCCAGAGCGCTGGCGCAACTGGGCCTGGCTGAGGCAGTACTGGGAGAATGAGCTGCCTGAGGCTGAGGTCATCATGGGCCGGGACGATGCCACGCCATTCTGCAAGACGCATGCCGTGAATGACGCGTTCGAGATGTCCAGGGGTGACATCCTGGTCATCCTTGATGCCGACTGCTATATCTCGGGTAAGTCTATTCTTGAGTCCGCTCGCAAGATCCGTGAAGCCAGGTACGAGCTGCGCAAGACATGGTTCATCCCGTATCGCAGGTTTTACCGGCTGACCGAATCGGCTTCAGTCGAATTGCTGGGGTCTGACCCCGCCGACCCGGTACGCTTCAGTGATCCTCCTCAGCCGGATCAGTTCGAGGGCCAGCCAGCCAGCGCGTCCTTCGGGCACTGGTTCGGCGCGCTCATCCAGGTCATGCCGAGGCAGGCTTTTGATGATGTCGACGGAATGGATGAGCGGTTCTGCGTTGATGAGGAGACCCAGATCCTCACCAGAAGCGGCTGGAAGTCACGGACGGAGCTGCGCGAAGGCGAACAGGTGCTCACACTGGATCACGAGATGGGACTCAGTGAGTGGCAGCCTGTGCTGGCCGTGAATTCGTTCGGCGGCGAGCACGAGATGATCTCCATCGAGAGCAAGACGCACTCCTCCCTGACCACCCTGAATCACCGCTGGCCGGTCGTACACCGCCCGGACTACCGGCCCGGTACAGGCTGGGGGTCGAGGAAGGCACAGCGTACCTGGACGACCACCGGGGACATCAAGGACAGCGACAATGTTCCCACGGCTGCGCCATGCAGTGACCTTCCGGTGGAAGCCAAGTACACTGATGCCCTGGTAGAGGCTGTCGCGTGGTGCTGGACCGAAGGCAGCATCACAAGGCTGCGTGGCAACCGGCCCGGCCGGGGGGTGACTATCTCCCAGTCCTTCGTCGTCAATCCGGCTAACTGCGACCGGATACGCGCCTGCCTGGCTAGTGCGTTCGGGCCGTCGTCGGCCTTCCCGCGCCGGGGGAAGTCAATTGTACCTGACATCCCGCGCTGGTACGAGCGCGAAGACCGGCGTAATGTGCTGTTCGTGTTCAACGCCGAGGCCGGGGAGATCCTTCAGCACCAGGCTCCGGGAAGGGTACCCACTCATGAGTTCCTGCTGGCGCTCACCAGGGCGCAGCTTGAGGTGTTCATCAGCGCCTCCATCCTGGCGGACGGCAGTGAGCGCACAGGCGGCGAGTACGAGATCAGCCTGGCCCAGAAGAACCCGGCTGCGGCCGAGGCCTTCCAGTTCGCCTGCATCCTGGCCGGGCATGCTACCTCCATACGTACTGCCCCGGTCATGGAGCGCTACGGGTACGGCATGACCACCGTGCGCATCCGCCAGCAACGGGAATTCCGGCTGGTAAAGGGAACCCATCGCGCCCTCACGCTCACCGGAACCGTCTGGTGCCCGACGACACCCAATGGTACCTGGCTGGCCAGACGGAATGGCACTGTGTACTGGACAGGTAACTCAGGGTGGGGCGGCGAGGACATCTCCATGATGCATGCCGTGGACACGCTGTGGGGCAAGCACAGGCTCATTGACGGCCCGGTCTACCACATTGCCCACCCTGTGATCAAGGGCGACTGGATGGCCACCAGGCAGTGGGAAGGCCAGGTAAAGCCTGAGATGAATGACGCCCTGTCCGGGCGGTATGAATACGCGAACGGTGACAAGAAGCTGATGCGCCGCCTCATTGCCGGAGGTAGCGTGTACGAGGACTGACCTAGCCAGCCAGTTTGACGTACCAGCCGGGGAGGGTGTACTGTGGGGGCATGGGAAAGACACTAGGTGAGATGACTCCCGCAGAGCGCGCCGCCGCGATCAAGCGCGCGGCCGAGAAGTTTCAGGCCGAGCTGGATCGTGACGCCGAGGCTATCAGTACAATCCTCTCGGAGGAACCATGACTAAGATCGACTCAGCAGTCCGCAGGGCTGCGGCTGAGACCGCTGTGCTCGCCGGAGTCTTCGGCACGGGCGAGCGGGCTGACGAGATCATCGCCGCCGCATGCGCCCGGCACGAGCGCCTGGTTATCAAGCGAATCATCGACAAGCTCCAGCTCACAGCCCTTACAGACAGTCACGATGAGCTGTCGACCGCGACACTCGTCTGGTTCGCGACCGAGCTGGACAACGAGCTAGGCCCGTCTGATCAGGCACCCTACACGCCTCAGGACGGGGACGTACTCCAGCTAACGCTGACGGGAACCATCACCAGCTATGAGACTGCCGGTTTCGGCCGGAACGGGCAGGGTAGTGCTGTACTGTGGGAACTGCAGTCTGCCGAGGGGATTATCATCCCGCTGGCCGAGGAGGATTTCGAAACACTTGGCGTTATCAAGCTGGCATGATGACTAACCGCCTGCGCCCGGCCTCAGACGTCATCAACTACTGTTACAACTACTGCTTTGGCTGCGGTAATTTCCGTCCGCTGAATGATACTCTCAGGTGTAGCTCATGCGCAGTAAGACTGCTGGGACAAATGAAGGAGCGTCATAATGCACACGAGAATGCAGGTCATTTCTAAGCGTCAGGCTGCGCACAAGGTGCTGGACATGCAGCCGCAGAAGGCGGTTATCGTCCGGGAGGGCGTGTACTGTCATACCTACGAGCACAGGGACCGCCCGGCCCGGCTCATTTCTAACTCGACAGGAAAGCGAGTCGCATGACATACCGAGGTGAGCCGTTGTCGTTCGAGGAACGACTGGCCAACTACACCAGCCACCCTGCGGCCAAGAGGAACCAGCGACCGGACGGACTCAGCCCGAGGCAGTACAAGCGGCTGATCAAGAAAGACCGGCACGCGTGGGTCAAGAGCACTGAGGGATAATGGCACTATCCGACGACATAAAGGCAGTCCGGGATCTTCTGGCTGATGCACTGGCAGAAGCAGAAGAGGACACCGAGGAGTCGGAGGACATTACGATCTACGACTTCCTGGCGACTGCCGATGATTATCTTATCGCAGCGCTGGGGGAACTCAAGCCTCCGGCGTGAGATACTTAGGGGAGAAGGTGGTCCAGATGATGAGTACTGTGGAAGCACCGGCAATCGAGATGCTCGACCCGGACGATATCCCGGAGCTGACGTCGCATGACCGGTGTGATCGGCATGCTTCGGGTGTCGCGCAGGCGTACGTCCGCATCCTGATCAGGATCGTGGACGGTAGGCCGCATTACCTGGACCTGTGCTACCATTGCGTGAACCTGCTGGAGGCAGAGCTTATCATGTACCCGCACCGCCGGGACCAGCGCGAGGACCTGGCTGTAAAACCGTAAGGCACCTGGAGGGGCAATGAAAGATCCGCTGCAGAAGTATCTTCTGGACGCAATGGGAATGGTAAGGACGCTGGATCAGCTAGAACTGTCACAGCGGAAGTACGTCAAGGACGCGGCGTGCGGGAGCAAGAATCCCAGGCTGTTCGACACGGACAGGCACAAGGGGGAATCTGAGGCGCGGATGGCAGACCGGATCGTAAGAGCCAAGGCCGTCTGCAATACCTGCCCGGTAGTAGCAGAGTGCTTCGCGGACGCCCGTGCCAATCACTACGAGCACGGGATCTGGGGAGGACTGACTCCACTTGAGCGCGGCATAATCCCGCGTAAGCGCTCGGGCAGGAGGAACCGTGCGAAGGTCTGATTACATCTACGTGGCCCTGCTTGAGGTCTACGGAGTCAGGACACCCAAGGCGGCGTTCACGGTCAAGTACGAGATGGTGCGCTGGCTGAAGCAGCAGGAGCATCCGTACTTCTACCTGATATGGCGCATCCGGGATAACGACGTCGACGCCAGCATCGGAATCGCCCCGGTAAAACTGTCCGTGGAAGAGCTGCTGAAATAGTGCCTACACCCCTCGTACGCGCGAGCGACGAAAGCAGTGGCCCGGACATCGACGCCACTGGCCGCCAGTGGATGCACCTGCACATCATGGTCTGCAAGGACTGCATAGAGCTGTTCCGGACCAATCGAGCTGAGGAGCTGGCCAGGAAATTGCTGCTGACAGGATACTGTGAGCACAATTACGTATGGGTCCTTAAGCCGTGATATCCTGATAGCACAATCCCGGGTCGTTTAATGGCAGGACGACAGGCTCTGAACCTGTTAACGCTTGTTCGACCCAAGCTCCGGGAGCTGAAGTGTTATGCTTTAATTGAAGCACGATCCAAAGTAAAGGACTTCTCATGGCAATTGCTTATGGTGTCACCGCCGTTAGCGCGCTGACGACTGCCTCTCTCGTCGCCGCGATCCTTCCGGCCGATGGCCAGTCGGGTCGTGACTTCCGCGCCAACGCTGTCAACCTCAATGGCGGGGCTACCGCCGGTTCTTCCGCCTTCCTCCCTAGTCCCGCCGCTGCTCCCGTTGCTGTGAGCGTTCTCGACAACGCCGCGCCCTGGTACGGTATCTCCGGTCCTGAAACAGGAGACGCCACGACTCCGGTTGTCGGCTCGTACAAGCTCCACCTCGTGCCCGTCGTAGGCGACCCTAACGGTTCGAGCGTCCTGCAGTACCTTCTGCCGCCGAACGCGCTCGTGGTTACCGCCACCGGCTAAGCACGCCTTGACACGGTACGCTCACAAGGTGTACCGTCTGCGTTAAGGGAAATCCCCAGGTCGGGGTAAGAGTCTCCCCTGTCCTGGGGATTCTCGTGTTCAGATGGAGGAAAGCATGACACCTGAGAACGTGGCTGACATCCTGACCCGCGACCGGGAAAGCCATCCGCAGGAATTCATCCCGACAGGCAGTCTTGGCCTCGACCTCGCGCTGGGAGGCTGGCCGGTCGGTCACATATCTGAGCTGTCCGGTGAACCCGACTCCGGCAAGTCCTGCCTGGTTGACTACGCCATCGCCAATATCCAGAAGACAGATGAGTATGTTTACGCCGGGGTCGTGGACGCGCACGGGACCTTCAACCCGGATTACGCGAAGAGTATCGGCGTAGACCTGTCCCGCCTGTGGGTAGTCCGCTCTCTTTCTTCCCTCCCGTTCTTGCTGATGACCTGCGCCCTGGTAGTTATCGACCCGCTGCTGGAGGTTGTCTACCCGCCTCTTCTGCAGGGATCTACGGTCCTGGTCACGACTGAGCTTCGCAGGAACCTGAGCCGGAACCTGACCGGACCTGTTGCCAGGACCGGGCAGCTCAATGAGATTTCAGCACGGGTGAGCCTGCGGTCTGTCCTTCATGAATCCCGCCGGATCACATCGTGGAAGGTGGCGCTGGCAGCCTTTACCCCGCCTGCTGACACCGTGGAGGGCTGGTTCGACATCCTTGACTATGGTATCAACCATGCCCTGGAAGTCCTGGATTACGCTGTGGCACTAGGTCTGATCGAGAAGAGGGGAAACTGGTATAAGCCTCTCGGCTGGATCACCCAGAAGATCCAGGGCCGGGATAACACAGCTATCTGGCTGGCCGAGCACCCAAGTGTCATGCTCGCGATGGAGACGCAAATTCGCTACAATGGGTAGTATCTGGTGTAGCAAGGAGTAATCTTTTGAGCAGTAGCCTGGATAAAATAGCCGAACGTTCCCGGCCGGTGCACGCCATTCTGATGAGCGACGTTCCTGCCCCGAGTGCTGTAAGCCATATCGCGGGGCACGGCTTCAGTACCTCGGTCAGTGTTGTCAAGCGCTGGCGGAAGGAGAACCGGCCGAGCGAGGAGACAGTGCCTCAGTTCACGACCTCCGACCGGTCTGAATTGCATTCGCGGCTGGACGAACTACTCGACCGTGCCCAGGCTGATCCGTCATCTGTCAACGGATTCAAGATCGCGGCGTGGGATACAACCGTCAAGAACATAGCGACGGGCATACCCGAGACCCACCGGAACTACGGCCTGCGGCTTGGCGTGACTGAGAAGATGGTACCGGCCTGGCCTGTCGTCCAGCCCGCCGCCCCGGTCGTTATCAATGTCTTTGACGGGCTTACCGGGCATCACAAGCAGCGTACCCGTCCGCATACGCCGTCACAGGACAAAGTCGCTCTAATCTTGCCGGACCCGCAGATCGGCTACCGGTATTACATGGACACCCAGGAGTTCGACCCGTTCCACGATACTGCGGCCATCGACGTCGCCCTGCAGATCGCTGCGGACCTCCAGCCGGATTTGATTGTGTGGCTTGGCGACTATCTCGACCTCGCACCGTTCTCTCACTTCGAGCAGGAACCAGCCTTCGCCCAGACGACTCAGCGAGCTGTCGACTACGGCCATCAGACACTGGCTAAGCTCCGGATGGTAACCCCCGATTCCAAGGTCGTTGTCATGGAGGGTAACCACGACCGCCGGATGCAGACCATGGTGACAAAGAATGCCATGGAAGCATTTGGTCTGCGCCGGGCGAACGAGCTGGGTGGCTGGCCAGTACTGTCGGTGCCGTTCCTGCTCCGGTTCGAAGACCTCGAAGTTGACTATGTAGGCGCGTACCCGGCTGGCAGCTACTGGATCAACCAGCGGCTCAAGTGTGTCCACGGAAGTATCGTGAGGTCCAACGGGAGCACTGCCCTGGCCGTGGTCAAGGAAGAGCGGGCGTCTGTCATCTTCGGCCACATCCACCGGATCGAGACCCAGTACCAGACGTCGGACGTTTTCGGCGGCGGCTCTGTACGCTTCGCTCACACTCCGGGGAGCCTCTGCCGTATCGATGGTGCGGTTCCGTCTGTTAAGGGCTCCACGGACCTCTCAGGGCGTCCTGTGGCCAGGTATGAGAACTGGCAGAACGGCTGTTCGGTAGTCAACTACCGAGAAGGAGATAGTCCCTTCAGCCTGGAGTCGGTTTTTATTGATACCTTCAATAATTACAGAACTGTGTACGGTGGAAAGGTGTATCATCCTACTGTCGTGGCGTGATATTCCTGGGTACGAGGGGCTGTACACAGTCTCTTCGTACGGCGAGATATGGAGTTTGCGCAAGAATAAAGTGCTGAAGGCTTTTCTTGCTGGATCTACAGTTCCGCATTTTCAGGTACAGCTTGTGGACAAAGATGGTAATAAAAAGCACTGGTATGTGCACCAGCTCGTTGCTCTAGCATTCATCGGCCCCCGAAAGCCTGGGGAAGAAACCAGGCACAAGGACGGTAACGAACTTCGGAATTGCGCGGATAATCTGGAGTACGGCACCAAGGGGGATAACCAACGAGACTCAGTGGCGCACGGGACGCACAACAACGCTCGCAAAAAAGAATGCAAGAACAAGCACAAGTACACCAAGAAAAACACGTACACATTCCCAGACGGTAGACGTGCGTGTAAGACTTGCATGCAAGCTTCTAGGGAGCGTTACCTCGCCAAGAAATTGGTATCCTTAGAACATGGACCAGCGAGACCCTTACGACGCGATCGTGCACCGTCCGCCTAAGCTTCCAGTAGCTTCGGAGATTCTCCAGCGGCAGGAGCACGAGTCTATCTTCCGGGAGCAGATACCCGCACCGCGCGCAAGCGCTCTCACGCGGCCTCAGGTCGCACGGGATGAGGTCTGCGTCCTGGATGAACGTGGCGGGCATTACCGGCTTGGGCGTGACTGCCCGCATGGTGTACTCTCTAACGCGGAGAACATAGGGACGGACGCAGACGCGGAGCGGGCAGCCATGTACCCTCCCCGGCCTTCGCTGGGAATCCTGGACAGTGCAGATACCGATTTCGGACGGGGGACCAGGTGAGCCAGGAAGTGCTTAACCCAGCGCAGTTCTTTCACGGCTCTAACGCAAAGCTGGAGCCAGGCAAGGATCAGATTACCCCCGGCCGGAAACATACGTATTTCACCGAGCACAAGCCCACCGCTGCCCACCTAGGCAAGTACACGTACACCGTGCAGCCCACTGGTTCTTACGAGCCTGATGACGGTGGTATGCGGGATTCTCATAAGAGCGCGCAGCCATTGAACATTCTTAAGCGGGAGGATTCATAATGCCAGGCGCAACAGGTGCAGGCTTCTGGGCTAAGCACAAGGATGACACGGTCTCCCTGGAGATCGAGTCACCCCGCTATTCAGGTGCGCCCTCAATAGCCATGCCAGAAGGCTCTCCTACCTGGACGTACGAGCCCCGTTCGTCCCGTGTTGTCTCGATGAGTTACTACAAGGATGCCCAGCAGCTTTATGTCACCTGGCAAGACGGCGGTGTTCCGTACATTTACGAGAATGTGACACCGGCCAATGCCGGGGTCATGAAGAGGGTCAAGTCCGTTGGCCGGTATATCAACAGCTTCGACCAGCAGCACGTGTACGGCCGGGTGGGGTAAATGAGTCAGCAAGTCCTTAACCAGGCACAGTTCATGTCAGTCAGGAAAGTCGGCAAGCTGAAAAGCGGTAATCTCCGGGGTGAGGGAACGGTGTCTGACTGGGATGCCCTTCCGCATGATAGTCGTTACGAGGCTGATATAGCTGAGCATGGTGTCCAGCATCCCCTGACTATTACCCATGATCCGCACGAAGGTACGAGCCTGACTGAAGGGCATCACAGGTATTCGGCTGCAGTAAAAGCCGGGCAGAAGGATGTCCCGGTGACACACCAGTACAAAGATAAGCGCGGGTACATCTATGACCATCCCGTGCGTCCGTTAGGAATACCGAAATGAGCGCGCAGGATCATCTTAATCCCAGGCAGTTCAGGATAGAGCAGGACAGTGACTCAGACCTGCATGCGTTGGACACGTACCATCCTGATTTCGGCGCAGGCAAGGTCCCGGTCGGTTCCTTGTACTGGGATCGTCAGTCTGGTAAGATCACTAACGTAACTGTCCAGCCTGAGGCCAGGCGTCAGGGTGTTGCCTCCAGGATGTACGCACAGGCCCAGACGATGGACCCGCCAGCCCGGCACGCACCGGAGAGTGAGCGTACGGGGCTGGGGAAGAAATGGGTCAAGGGCGTAGGCGGGGATTCAACCGGATTTCATTAGGGGAACACATGGCGAAGACACACGAGATATGCTGGCCCCGGCTGTGGTGGTATCGTTCCTTCATGCCCCCGGCCTGGAGCTGGACCCGTCTCGACCCGCACGCGCCGACTTACTCAGTCGCCTGCGCTTACGAAATCACCGAGCCCTTTCGCGGGTCGAGGTCGGTAGTCATCCGGCTAGCCGGGACTCGCGGAATCATCCTGCACTGGTGGGAGACCAACCCGGAAAGCCTGGAAGACGATTACGTCATCGACGGCGTGGGGTACAACGACGGACGCTGGATCGAGCGTCACCTTCTCCGCTCGCTCCAGTCCACCAAGGGCAGCAAGTCTTACCAGGACTCCGTCACGATCGATGACGAGACCATTGAAGTCGTGACCTACGACAGCCCGGAGGAGGCTGAGGCCGGTGAGGATTTCGGGTATGTCCGGCTCTACAACAGCTTTGACCAGATAGGCCCGGTCCCGGATGGCATGGTAGGTGAAGTCTGCCTTGACCCTGGTGCAGAGCCAGATCACAGACCGGTCTGCAACGATCCAGATTGTGCCTGGTTATGCCCTGGCGTAGCGCAAAGCAGTACAGTAACCTGCCTGACTGGGATGACGAGCTGTACGCCAAGATGGAAAAGCGCGTCTCCAGGATGGAGAACTACGCGCTCCTGGAGTGGGCCGACATCACCGGCTCTGGTATGGCCAGGGCATTCAGCGACTACCGGAAGGACGCGGACGAGGTTTCACTGATCGAGATCCGGGAGGGCCTGATGGCGCTCTGGGCCTTGACCAGGGAACTCAGCTTGCGCCGGAAGGCTGGCGTCTGATAGAGTCAGGCCATGGAGGAACACATGACCAGCGACCTCAGGCTGAGGGTCTACCTCAGCAATCAGATGTCCCGCAAGGCCGAACATAACTTTCCCTGGTTCAAGGCCGTGGCCGTAGATCTGCGCCGTCAGGGCATCTGGGTCCTGCCACCGAATGAGATCATGCACGGGGAGACACAGCACTTCAACGACGGCTGGACTCACCAGGACTACGTCAACGCCGACATAGCTAAGATGCTGCGCGAGTGCAACGCTATTGCGGTCGGACCCGACTGGCAGTATTCGGAGGGTTCGCGGCGAGAAGTTTCTGTGGCTCTCCTGGCTGGCTGGCCAGTCTACAAGGTGAAGGAGTGGCACTCCATTCTCAGGCCAGTTGAGTTCAGGCTGGAGCTGGTATGAGGACGACCAGGCGCACCCTGAAGCTCTTCCCTATCCCCTCCCCTACCCCCTCCCCCGTGAAGGCAATCCAGGCAGTGCCCTCTCATTCCTGCGGCTTCTGCAGTACTGGTCATCAC
>Ga0302179_10002285_pt1 | contig 11206 bp, 10 predicted proteins | sample I_Palsa_E3_1_FD_198788 | JGI IMG/M metagenome (GOLD analysis project Ga0302179, IMG submission 198788) | Peat permafrost microbial communities from Stordalen Mire near Abisko, Sweden - I_Palsa_E3_1 | ecosystem: Environmental > Terrestrial > Soil > Palsa > Peat permafrost | place: Sweden...
GTATTCCGAGGTTGTTCAGGGCCTCTGGATACGTGGGCCGAGACTGCAAAGCTCTCTGCAGATATTCGTAGGCGTGCGCGGTGTCATTCGCTTGCGCGAACACCATTCCCAAGCCGTAGTTCGCGTCGGCATCCGCCGGGCTGACCTCAAGAGCCCGCTCAAATGTGTGGCGCGCCTCGCCCCAGTTCTTGACCAGTCGATACGCGTTGCCCAGATTGTTGAGAGCGATCAAATGATCGGGACTTAGCTGCAAAGCTTTCTGAAAGCAACGTATCGCTTCTTCCGCCCGGCCTTCCCGCGTGGCCAGCAGTCCAAGATTATTCCAGGCGTTCGCCAGCGTATCGGGATAGCTCGCAGGAAGTTTTACCGCGCGTTCGAAGCTCGCGCGCGCCTCCGCCGTCTTCTGCTGATTCAGATAGGCGCTTCCCAAGCCGTAAAGCGCTTCGGCGCTCGACGGATCGTCTCGGAGCGCAAGCTGAAACGACAACGCGGCCTGATCATAATAGCCTCGCTGAAAAAACACCGAGCCATAGGAAAGATGGTTGCGTCCAAACTCAAACGTGTCGGTCACTCCCGCAAACGGCAGCGCTCGCGCCAATCGCTCCGGGTCGGTTCGAGGAATATGCAGAAAGTCCTGTTCGACACGCTCCGGGTTCACAGGCCCTTGATAAACTTTGACGACATCGCCTCGGCCGTCGATCAGGAACGACGTGGGCAATCCAAGGTCACGATGCCGGTCAAACAGATAACGGAAGAGAATGTTGTAAATGCCAGCCACGTCATCCGATCCGCGAAGAATAGGGAACGAAAAACGGCGCTCGCGATGCAAACGTTCCAGACCTTCTGCGTCAGTTGGATCGTCAACGTTCACAGCGAGCAATTGAAGACCCTCCGCCGCCCACCGGGCGTGGACGCGGCCGAAAGTCTTCAAATCTTCCCAGCAGTTCGCCGATTGCGTGATCCAGAAATTAAGCAGCACCGGCCTTCCGCGAAGTGCACCGAGATTGTGCGCTCGTGCGGCCAGGTCGGACAGGGAGAAATCCGGCGCGGCCACGGGCGCCAACAGCCAGGTTTCAATTGTCGTGGGAAGTGGTTCTTTCTCCTGCGGCGAGGCGTCAGCAGACTGGCTGCGCGATGTCGTTTGCGTTCTGAAGGGATCGATCCGAGCAGGCTCGGCGCCCTCTTCCACCCAGACTCTGTGATTCGGCGGAAGGTCGTGAAGATTCTGCACCAGCCCACTCGGCCAGCGGATTGACGCCCGTACCGCACCCTTGGCTTCTCCCAGTCCGAAAAATACCTCCTTGCTATGCTGCGAAAGAAATCCTGATCCAGCCTGCAGCATTCGAGTCTGGCGGCCAGCTTCCGTTTCCACCGTAATCGCCGCGCCGATGGCGTCCCGGTTACTCTTCGTGCCGCGGAGGCGAAAAGCGATCGAGGGTGGCAGAGTCTCGATCACGTTCTTCAACACTCGCAACTGCGGACCGTTGCGGTTTTTCAGGAACACTTCCTGCCGTCCGTCTTGATCGAAATCAGCCAGGGCAAATGCTCTACCGTCTTCAAGAAAATCCAACCCGACTACGCCCGAAACGTCGGATAACGTTCCATCCCGATTGTTCGCGTAGAAAACATTCCGCTCGAACCCGCTCCAGGTGCCGTCTGCCCGAATCAGTTCGTTGATGGCACTCCATCCTTCCTCGTAATCATGCGCAGGTTTCGCTCGGTCAGGCGATTTGGCAACCACCTGCCGCCAAAAGAAGCTGTTTAGATCCTGCCGGAAGTCGCCGGAAACCATACCATTCGCAACGTAAAGATCGGGGAAACCGTCATGATCGAAATCAAAGGCGTCGCTCGACCACGACCAGCGCCCCATTCCAACGCCGGCAAAACTCGTTCGATCCTGAAACGTCCCGCCGCCGGGTTCGCCGCTCCTGAACAACGAATTTCCCATCGCGTGCTTCCGGTAGAGATCCCGAACTTCTTTGGGCGCGTCTTTCTTGAAGATATCCTGCTCGGAAATTCGCTCGCCGGCTGCGGTCCACATATCACCAACGTAGATATCCTCGGCGCCGTCGTTGTCGTAATCGAGCCAGCAAATGCTCATGCCCGCGCCAATGTCCTCCACTCCCGCCTGCGGAGCGACATCGGTAAACGTCCCATCGCCGTTGTTGCGATACAGATTTTTCCGGCCGAAATCGTTCACCACATAAAGGTCCGGCCATCCGTCGCGGTTGTAATCGCTCCATCCGCAGCAGAAACTGTAGCGTGTGTTCTTCTGATTGAGGCCGGTCTCCGCAGTAACGTCGCGAAAGGTTCCGTCGCGATGGTTCCTCATCATGAAGTTGGGAGGGCCGTTCTCGGCATCGTGATAGGGCACGGGATATTTGTATTGATCGGTTCCCTGGTAATAGACGTATAGACAAAAATAAATGTCTAACCATCCGTCGCGGTCATAGTCGGCAACGGCCGCGCCCGTAAAAGTTCCCTGCGGCGGGTTGGCGAACTGAAACGCGTCGGGCTTCCGGCGAAATTTTCCTCCGCCTTCGTTCAGGAACAAAAGCGGCCCGTTTGCCCGCACGACCACTACATCCTGGCGTCCATCGTTGTCGAAATCAGCAAACAGCGCGCACGCTGTGTTATCGAGGATCCCCAAGCCAGACGATTCCGTGATGTCCTCGAACGTTCCATCTCCCCGGTTTCGATAAAGCCGGTTGGGAAGCCCGGCGGGCTGGCAAACATAAAGATCGTCGAATCCGTCGTTGTCAATGTCGGCGACCGAAACCCCGTTGTGTCCGTAGATCTCGATGCCGCATGCGCCATCGAGAACCGTTCGCCAGTAGTCAGCTCCCCGCAGCATTTGAGCTGAATAAGAGGAATTGCCGCCAAGAACAGCCGTTGCGATGTCGCCGAAAACTGCAGCAGCGGAACGGCTCTGCGTCTCATCCAGCGCCCGCCAGCTGCGCAGCCTAAACTCACCAGCCGCCGGGTCAGACGAAATCCATTCGAGGTCCCAGTACCCCACGCGTTGCTCGCGGTAGAAACCGCTTCCGGATCCCACCAACTCGTAACGCACGCGAGTCTGCAGCCTCTCCGGAAGTTGAGAGGGAGCCACTGCACTCGCCTCAATGCTCGTCACCTGGAATTCCGCGGTCCTGATATTAGAGAAGACACTCAAGGCCGCTCGCAATTCCGGAACAAAAGCATCGCGCCCGAGAGTGATCTGGGAAGAAAATCTATTCTGGTGAACTTCGAGTATCGAGCCGGGCCGCACCAGCTGCGAATCAACCGGACGCAGCGATGAACCTGAGAAATCCGGCGTCAAAACTGTTCTTATCGCCTCCACATCCTGTGGAGATCGGAGCAAGTTCGAACTCCATTCCGCAAGAATCGCGGCGATCTGGTCATGGTATTTTTCGGTGACGAATTCGTCGAGACCGGCTTGCGTCTTGAGCAGCAGCCCATCGAGCGGTCTTTGGGCTCGATAGTGGGGATGCAGATGGAACTCGCCGGATGAAGGCGGGACGGAAAAATCGATCGGAAAACTGGACGGGAAGGCAAAGCCGCGCAGGCCGGCGGGGACCATCGCTACCGACGCTCCCTGACAGCAGCGAACGAGAAAGTCACGCCGGCTTGGGTCAACTAGATTCGGCTCAGCCAGACGAAAGTCGCCCGGATGACGCGTCTTCCCTGCCCTACTCAGAGCGTTGCCCCCGGATATTCACGTGTAGGAACCGAAATCTAACATCCAGACTTGAGCTCGTGAACGGCGCCCAGCGACTCTCGCGAACCGTGTCAGCCACAGCTACATACCTTCGTCAGCGCGTGCCGGCTTCGAACTGAAAAACCGTCACACTGTGAAATGCTCGCCCCGGCTTCAACTCCGTCGTTGGAAAGTTCGGGTGGTTCGGCGAGTCGGGAAAATGTTGCGTCTCCAGGCACAATGCAAAAAACTGTTTATAGACGCGGCCTTCTTTCCCGGTGATCGACCCATCCAGGTTGTTCCCAGTGTAGAGCTGCACTCCCGGTTCCGTTGTGAGCACACGCAGAATGCGGCCAGTCGTCGGCTCATACACCTCGGCGGCCTCGGTCAATTGCCCCTGCGCATGATCGAGCACAAAGTTGTGATCGTATCCCTTGCCCAGGTGCAACTGAGCATCGTCCGCGTTGATCCGCTCGCCGATAGCATGCGGGGTTCGAAAATCGAACGGCGTGCCTTCCACTGGCTTCAGTTCTCCCGTAGGAATCTGACTCGCATCTGCAGGAGTGAAGCGGGAAGCATCGATCTTCACCACATGACCGAAAACATCACCCTTGCCTTGCCCGGCCAGGTTGAAATAGGAATGGTTCGTCAGGTTGAGGACGGTGTCCTTATCGGTGGTCGCCGCATATTCGATCCGCAACGCGCCTCCCTCCAAGGTGTAACGCACAGTCGTCGTAAGCGTGCCGGGGAAACCCTGATCGCCATCCTTGCTCACATAAGTGAGTTCGACCCCATCCTTGATTTGTTGCGCCGTCCAGACCACCTTGTCAAATCCGCGGATTCCTCCGTGCAAAGCGTTGTCGCCGTTGTTCTTTGGAATGGAATAGGTCTTGCCGTCGAGCTGGAAGCTGCCATGCGCAATACGGTTCGCGTAGCGGCCAATAATCGCTCCGAAATAGGGCGTCTGCGCGATATACTGATCGACCGAATCGTAGCCCAGCACTACATCGTCGAGCTTTCCGTTGCGATCCGGCGTGCGCAGCGAAACAATGATCCCTCCGTAGGTTATGACGCGGGCTTCGACCTTGCCATCTGCCAGCGTGTAAATATCGACGGCAGTCCCATCGGAGGTATGTCCGAAAGCTTGTTTGGAAACGCTTGTTTTGCCTTGCATAGATATGGTGAGAATAATCAGAATAGCGGGAATTGCCAACCAGCAGTGGGCCTTGTTTGAAACCATGGTTCCTCATTTCGGTCTGGAAATTTTTCTGCCCGGATCAAAAAAGATCAGCTTCTTCGGTAGTGCGCAAACTCAACTCGCAATCACGACAACAGCGTATCAGGCCGCGCATCTATACAACACAATATCTCGTCGCAGCAGAAAGTTGTCAGGCCCGCCAATTGCCTGGAATTCGCGGCGCCGAAACCGCCAGTCTTGGACTGGGGAACCAAAGCACAGGGCCCCCACCCAGGGCGAAAATTGCGCTGGGAGCCGAAATTTCAGAAGGCGCAAGATATCATTGCCAGTGCACGTCGTGGCGGCAACAACAGGCCGCGCGGAAACACGGGCGAATCGCTAAATGAAACCAGAGAATCCTCCGGAAGAGCCTCATCGTCGTTTCAACCCGCTCACACGGGAATGGGTCCTGGTGTCGCCGCATCGCTCCCAGCGGCCCTGGCTCGGTCATCTGGAAGCGGCCGCCGTTTCCCCAGCCTTGCCTTACGATCCCGGTTGCTATCTCTGCCCCGGCAACGAAAGGGCGGGCGGGGCGCGCAATCCCAGATACGAAACCACATTTGTCTTCACCAACGACTTCGCGGCCCTACGACCCGACGTTCAGGCCATGAGACAAGATGAGTCCGGACGCGGTTTGCTGCTTTCGGAGTCTGAGGCCGGGACTTGCAGGGTCGTGTGTTTTGCACCCCGCCACGATCTGACTCTTGCGCGTATGACCGTCCCGGAAATCACCGGAGTCGTGGACGTGTGGGCCCAGCAGTACCATGAGATTGGATCTTTGCCCAACGTGAACTACGTGCAGATCTTCGAGAATCGCGGCGAGATCATGGGTTGCAGCAATCCCCATCCCCATGGGCAAATCTGGGCCAACCAGACTATTCCCAATGAGCCCCGCAAAGAACAGGAATCGCAGCAGGCCTATCTGGAAAAGAACCGCTCCTGCCTGCTGTGTGACTACCTGCAGTTGGAGGCAAAAATCGGGACGCGCATGGTCCTGGACAACGCTCATTTCGCAGCCCTCGTGCCCTTCTGGGCGGTGTGGCCGTTTGAAGTGCTGCTACTCGCCAGGCGCCATACCGGCGACATCGCATCTCTTGACCCTGTCGAGCGCAGCAGCCTGGCTGACATCTTCAAACAGCTCACCACTCGCTACGACAATCTTTTCGAGATCTCCTTTCCGTATTCGATGGGTTTCCATCAGTCGCCCACCGACGGTGAGGCGCACCCGGAATGGCATTTTCACGCGCACTTCTATCCGCCGTTGTTACGCTCCGCCACCATCCGCAAGTTCATGGTCGGGTATGAAATGCTGGCCAGTCCGCAGCGGGACATCACACCAGAAGTGGCGGCGGCCACTCTCAGGAATCTATCTGGGACGCATTACGCAGAACTCAAACTGCCCTGAAGCGGGAACGGCCGGAATTTCAGCTGCGCTCAAAACACGGAAACCGCCTGACTCTGTCGTGGTCTTTCATACCGCCGCAACTCCATCGGAATTGCTGTTTGGTTGCTTTCCCTCTTTCAGTTGCTTGATGTACCGATCAATCGACCAGCGATTCCTCTCCAAATACGTCAGCAAGACAAAGTACAAAAGCACATAGATGAGTTGGGCTCCGGCGGCATCCCAATTCTGCGCCAAGCAGGTCCCAATTTGTAATGTGAGCATCAGCAGGCTGCCTGCGATCAGCGCGAGTGATGTCCACAACCCAAGGATCAGCAACAGACCCACCATACCCTCGCACCACGGCAAGGCGACGGCGACGAAATGCACCAAGAATCCCGGCAAGGGAGCGTTGTGCATCTGCTTGTCCATGTACGCGGCAAAGACGGCGTGGTCACCGATCAGCCGGGAGAATCCGTGGAGGAAAATATTCGCGCCCAGAGTGAGGCGCAGAAGCAAGTAGGCGATCTCATCTTTCTTGATCATAAGAATGACCTCCATTATCTCCGCTCGACTGCTCACCTGATCTTCGTGACTACAACCTCTTTAGACGCTCTTTATCGCACTTCAAGATTCATCAGATACGAAGCCGAGGGCGAGCGACAAGCGTTCAGTTCACCATCGCCTCACCGCAGCATTTCTTGTATTTATTCCCCGAGCCGCAGGGCATGGCTCGTTCCGCCCGACCTTGGGAGTGCTCCGGCGATGTTCCGAAGTGCGGCACTCGCCCCGCTTGCCGATGCGCCCGGAAATAGCGATAAGCCCCCAACAGCCCAGCCACCGCGCGAATAAGCAGCAGCCCAGTCGTAAGGTGTTGGAGCGGAGAATCGATTTTTGAATTTGCGCCTTGGGGTGTCACCGAGGCAGGATGCCTCGGAAAAGGCGGTAAGGAGCACGTCGTCGTAGGCAGTCGTAGGCAAAGGTTAGTTGTTTGTTTTAGGGTTCTCGCATTCGGGGTCATCGCTCACGCAAATGACCGGGAGAGGGTGGCGCATCGGCGATTTCTATCGCCTTCTTGGTTGCTGCTTGTATTACGTGGTCCCAACCCTTAAATTTTCCAACCCGATGGGGCTGCCGCACGTAAACAAGCGTTGTGTCCCATACATCATCCCCGAGGTTCTTCATGCGAACCTTAACTTTATGATTAAGCGGAGTGGTTACGGTGATTTCCTCGCATGAATGTTTGCGTCCGTCTAAAGTCTCGATCACGCCTTTATCAACGGTATTGAGTGTCCCCGTCTCAAAGTGGTTTCTCGCCTCGGTATAGCTCATCAGATTCCTCCAGTTCCCCCCCGAGAACTAATGCGTTTTTCTCCCGGATCGACTTTAGAAACCTGTCAAATTGCTGTACCGCAGGAAGTACGGGAGTTGGAGGCGGTCGAGTGAAGAGCAGGTCCCTTATCGTCATTACCTATCATCCAGCAGCAATGCCTTCCGGAATGCTCACTATTGACCAGTTCTTGACGATTGTCCGCCTCCCTTTAACTTAATGGTGATGTCCAGACGCTGTCTTCCACGATACGACCCTCGTGCCCGTCGCCTTTCAGACTGGCGAGCAGCCCCAACGCAGGAGCCAGAGTTGCGGCTGACAATGGCAGAGTTAGCTGGCCCGTCTGCGGAAAGAACGCGGTTGGACTCAGGTGGAACTAGCGGAGCGGGTCGGTCTTTCGCAGACCTTGATCTCGGATTATGAGCGGGGTAGGCTGCGGCTGAACGCTGATATCGTGGTGCGGCTTGCTAACGCGCTGGAGGTCACCGCCGACGAACTGCTGCAACCTAACGGACGGCAACACTCTTTGCGCCGCAAGCCCAGCTTGCGCGTGCTGCGCCGTTTGGAGAAGATCGAGAAACTGCCTGCTCATCAGCAGAACACACTGCTAAAAACCATCGACACATTCTTGCGGGGAGCAACCGCTTCGCGCTAGAACAACCTTCGAACCGATGCCGGACAGACACCGGACAAAGCCCGGATGCTCACCGGACGCCGCGTGCTTTGCGGCTGTGTGCCTCTCGTTGCGCCGAAGGCGCAAGGGATGGTGTCTTAGCTCATCCTGCCTTCGCGCTGCGCCCCGGCTCCCATTTTCTTTCTCACATTTTTTCGATAGCTGGAAGCAAACAGAGCGGAGAGGGAGCCGTGTCAAGGCCGCGCGTTTTTTGCGCGTTCATCGGAGCGTAGCGCAGACCCTTGACGCGGCTCCCGCGCTCCGTACACTCTCCAGCGAAAAAGGGAGATCACCGCTTCCCGTCGCCGCTGGTTTTTTCTGGCTGCGGTTTCTTCCGGGCCGCCTGCTGCAACTTGGCGGCGAGTTCGTGCTTCACTTCGCTGATTTGGTCCAGCATTTTGTCGAACGCTTCCGGGGCCAGTTTCTCGCCTGCCGCCAGGGGCCGCAACACGTTGACTAGCAGCAAGCGGACTCCTACGATCTCGGCCAGCGCCGGATCGTGCCTCTCGGAATCGCTGGCACCTCCCCGCAGGATCGCCTCGCGGCACCATTCCCCGAGCGTCCGTCCGCTCGCCTGCGCCGCCGTTTCCAGCCGCGCGTACTCTTCCTCGCTGACTTTGAAACCGATGGATTTCGTGCGCAGCGGCGGCTTCACCATGTCCGGCCTTCCTCTCTCGCCATCACAGCCGAGACTAGCAGCCGCGCTTAAGAATCAACAAGTTCGCCTGCGTTAACTTCCGGTTGCTCGACAGCAACCGGATCGGAGGATTTTTCCTCTAGCCGCTCTGCTTTCAACAGGTTCGCGCACGGTAACCCAAAGTTACCGCGCAGCACCCTTTCAGGGGTGGAGTGTCTCTCCCTTCCACCCCGTGCGAAGCACGGCTTTAAACCTCATCCTCGCCACGGCACTCCGGGAGCACGAAAAAGCCACCCCTCGCCGTGCCCGAATCGCCACGCCCCCGGACAGCAATCGGCAGTCGAATCAGGACCGCATCGGGCGGCTAAACGGACCCGGATCACGGCGCGGATCGACGGGCCAGGACACCCCGGAATCAGGAACGGATCAGCACCCTGAAACGGCAAGGCCGCGCCACAGATCGGCGCGGCCAGAACCCAAACCCACGGCTAAAGAAGAAACTCTCAGAACACCCGAGCACCGGAGAGAGTACCTGCCTGACCTCGCCCGCTCCCGGATCGCTCGCCCTGCCCGCCCAGAAACGCCAACGGCAGGTACTCTGCTCGGCGGTCAGATCAGCGAGTAGAGCACAGCCGGTTCACTACTTTTCACTCTTCTTCGGTTGGGGGTCCGTGTACGCCTCGCAAACAAGGGAAGGATCGGCAGCGGATAAGTCTTTTACGGAAAGCGCAAACCTAGGCTGCTTCTCGATCTCCTTGATAGCCGCTGCAAGGTGCTCCTGCGTCCACGTACCGCCAAGTGGAGGATTTACAAAAGAGACGCCGCTCGGCTCATCCTTGGACAGAACAAAGCTGGCGTTGTTCTGGATATTGAACGCCTGATGGCCGTCGTGCTCTGTTAGGAAGATCGCAAAAACCAACCCATTCGAGTGAGCGGGAGCCTCATACTGAACCAGGTAAATGACCCTGTCACCCGGATAGGATTTCTCATCGAGAGAGTACCCGAAGGTCAGCTTTGTTGCTTCCGAGGATGGCAGGAACTTCTTCGCCTCAAGGCACTGAGCGGCATGAAGCAAACGTTGTGGCGTTTGCTCCTGCGAGTAAACGGTTGCGCCCAAGCAAAACAGCAGCGATATCGCTAGCGTGATTTTCTTCATAGCGTCCTCCGACCTTGCGAGCTAGTGCCCTGGATCATTGTAGATAACGATCCAGGTCGGTCGCCGACTGACGCTGTCTCTGAAGGGACCGAACTTTTCGTATACTGTCTCACGGCCCGCCGCACCCTTAAGATGGTTCATCGCACTCCGCGACTGGATACTAGGATTGTGCGTGGTTCCAAACTGCGTTCGACCCTCGACCGGATCGGCCCCACCATTCGCTCTGTTCGTAGCGGCGTCCCTCATAATTTGTGCGTCCTGGGTTGAGGCGGTCCCCGTGGCCGGTGCCACTTTTGCGGGATTATCTAGATTTGCGTTGTTGATGAGGGTATTCGCCAGCGCATCTTTGGCGTCTCCCAGCACGTCTGGATTGCCTTTCTTAGGAGTACTCAGGCTGCCAACCTCATTGGTCATAGTCTTTTCGAGAGCACCAACTGTAGTGTTCCCCTCTTTCGTATTGTCATTGGCCGTATTTTGCGCCAACTCTTAACCGCGTAACACCTCCTTCTCGTTGCTCTAGTAAGGAATGTCTAGCTCCCCAAACGCTGAGGTCTTGTACTCGGCAGCCGGGTACTCGCGCCGGAGCTCAGACGCAAGGCCCTCATCGCGAGTGTAAACATAAAAGTAGTGATCGTCGGCCAGCCTGATCGTAGCATCCGCACTCAGCATGGCAGCTTTGTCATTATCGGCCCCTAATCCTTCCGGCCCTGACGTTCTTGAATAGAGCAAAAAGAAAGCCCAATCATATTGAGTCGCATCCGCTACCTTTCGTAAGAATTCATCGCGTCCAAGCGCTTGTTTCTCGTGTCGCATTAATCCTGGGCAGGCCCCTATCAAGTCCAGTGCTACCACCACGGTCACCGCAAGCCTGCGAATAATCGGTTCAACAAATGATGCGACACTTGCGCCCGAAAGGCCATGAGGGTCGGTCACGATAATCTGGTACCAGACAGAGCTTGCTATTTCAGCCACGGTTTCCTCCGTTCTTGGTGTTAATCCTGCGGGACAGGCTCACCGGGGGCGGGTGGCCCGGCTTTCCGTGTTTTTCCTTCCCGATCCGGAACAGTGGGTGCCCCGTCCTTGCGTTCTTTGCAA
>Ga0302179_10002288_pt1 | contig 11195 bp, 9 predicted proteins | sample I_Palsa_E3_1_FD_198788 | JGI IMG/M metagenome (GOLD analysis project Ga0302179, IMG submission 198788) | Peat permafrost microbial communities from Stordalen Mire near Abisko, Sweden - I_Palsa_E3_1 | ecosystem: Environmental > Terrestrial > Soil > Palsa > Peat permafrost | place: Sweden: Abisko...
CTCTTGGTCGTTTTTCCCGCCAATATTTACACCGCTGTCTCCCACGTGTCGTTTCCCGGAATCTTTGGCCAAAGTTGGGTGCAATGGCTTCGTTTGCCGCTTCAAATTCCCCTAATTCTGTGGGCTCTGCGTTATACCAAACGATCGACAGCGGTACCTGTTTAGAGGGGCTACTTCAGAGTTCTGGGAATCCAAACCCGTTAAGCGTGCTCGTGAATTGTGTCTGGTGCGGCACACCGGGGATATTTGTGGGGAAGAATGAGTCTCCATTGAAAGCGTTTGGCGATCACGCCGCCGTCGATCGCTCCCAACCCGGGGCCGGTCAACGCGAAGAATCGCAAAGTAGCTCGTTTCACTCACGGCCTCCAAGGCAACGTTTCGTGAATCCCGGAAGAGCGCTCGCGTTCCTCTGAAGGTGGTAATCGCGATCAAGGATGGGGCGCTGAGAGTCAGACGTGCGGTGGCAAGAGCGCTCGTCTTCAACCTCGCCGAGCTACAATCGCGCTAGCGCCTCTGCGTCAACTGAGCCACATATCGAAATCGATGCCAACCAAATTGCGGCAGTGAGCTTTTTTCGGTCGGTGTGAGAGAGGTGATTATCAACCACGTTTTCGAGTCACCAATTGAGGACGGGGCGAGTCTTCACTATTTCAGGCCAACCTCGCCATCGTACTGTCGGATGACCTCGTAGCACTCGCAGGCGGAGTCTTCAAGTTTCTTGCGGTTCACGATCTTCACTGCGCCACGGGTGTACTGGATGAACCCTTTCCTCTGCAAAACACCAGCCGCCACGCTCACGCTTGGCCTGTCCGTCCCCAGCATGGTTGCGAGAAATTCATGAGTGATGGGCAGCGACTCCGAATCCACTCTATCCTGAGTCATTAGCAACCATCGTGCCAGGCGCTGCTCAATGTCGTGCAGCCGATTACAGGCGGCTGTTTGTGCAACCTGCATACTCCGAGCGACTGCATAGCGGCTCAACACCGATTGAAGAGGTGGAGCGGATTCCAAAGTTTTTTGCAAAGCTCTGGCCGCTACTCGAAATCCATCCCCCGAGATTTGCACTACCGCGCGAAGCGTGCTCCTGCTCAGGCCGACAGCCGCCGGTATTCCCGTAAAGCCCTCTCGGCCAACTAGGCCAGCTTCGGCGGTTTTTCCATCTTTCATTACGACTACCAGAGAAATCAAACCTCGGTTCAAGAAATACGCAAAATCCAGCTTTCCCGGCTCGTGAAGGACTCGATGGTTTGGCAAGCTGATGTATTCGAGATGAGGAAGAAGTGAGTTGTAGTCGCTATCGGGGATCGATAGAAGTATTGTGTTGGCGACGGGCTTCCCGGCGACATTCCTCCGCGGCCCAGACTGCACGACTTGGAGGTCTTTGTTCGCCATAAACCAGAACCGAGAGCCGGGGGCATGAACTCACCTGTCATGCATGGGAAAGTAGAACACCGCTTATCTCGCACCACTCGCGAAATTATACAGAGTCCGCTGGCTCCCCCACATTACCCTTTGTAGGGCATCCTACATTGGCTTTGGCGTTGCCACGCGCAAGCATCACGAGGTTCGTGACTCAGGGTTCCGCGGCTTCAAAGGAGGTCCCAAATCGGCCACGCGGAGGACAAAACTCTTATCCCTTAGGTAGGATGCCCGACAGACCGTCAACACTGCAGGTGATACGCCTATGGTGACGGTATGGCCCTCCGTGCTGCAGCCAAGAAACGCAGCAAATTCGATCCCAAGAAATTCCTATCGACCATCAATGGCGGCAGGAAGATCGCAGCGTTCCCCAAAAAGAAGACGATTTTCGTTCAGGGCGATCCGTCCAATGCCGTTTTTTATATACGGAAAGGAAAGGTGAAGCTCAGCGTTGTATCGAAGAGTGGGAAAGAAGCCACACTCGGCATTCTGAACGAGGGTGTTTTCTTCGGAGAAGGTTGCCTTACAGGACAGCCTCTCCGCCTGTGCTCCGCAACCGCAATGACCGATTGCTCTCTGATGCGAATCGACGAGAAGTCCATGATGGAAGTGCTTCACCGGGAACACGAGTTTTCCGATATGTTCGTGGCGTACTTGCTGACACGGAATATCCGATACGAAGAGGACTTGGTAGACCAACTCTTCAACTCCAGCGAAAAACGGCTGGCTCGGATTCTGCTGCTGATGGCCAATTTCGGGAAGGAAGGTAAGGCCGAAATTTTGGTTCCCAAATTCAGTCAAGAAACTCTAGCAGAGATGGTGGGCACAACTCGCTCTCGGGTTAGCTTTTTCATGAACAAGTTTCGGAAATTAGGGCTCATTGATTATCACGCTGGCGATGGATTGCAGGTCCATAGTTCCCTTCTCAACATTGTTCTTCACGACTAAGGCTACGGGCAGAAAAATGCCTCGCGATGCGAATCCTTATCATTGACGATAGTGAAGCCGTACGCCGCGGCGTGAAGGACCTGATATCTTCAGAGACAAGCTGGGAGGTTTGCGGGGAGGCGCGAGACGGGATGGAAGGAATTCAAAAGGCGAGAGAACTGCATCCGGACGTGATTCTGCTCGATATAAGTATGCCGGGCATGAACGGACTGGAGGTCGGCCGGCGTCTCCGGCAGGACTCGCGGCTTGCGATAATTCTGATAATGAGCCAGAATGATGCGAGCCAATTGCTGCCCAGCGCCATCGCGGCGGGCGCGGATGGGTGTGTGGACAAAGGCCGTATCACTGTGGATTTGGTGGCCGCCATCAAGAACGCACAAGCGCGATGCGATTAAAGTTCTGAAGTGTTGAGAACAGATCTCGCGGTGTTCGGAACGTGCCGGTAACGGACACGTTTCATGAATGCGAGGTCAAGAGTTCCGCTTTTGAGGCAATCTTTGGGGTCATCGGACGAAAACTGAGTATTGGACTCGGGTCGCCAATGCGTGCTGATCGCTCACTTGTCCGCTACTCAGGTAGCTGCTTTCGGGAAGTTGAGCGCGGAAGGAGTAAAGACACTCACTGTGATCAATCGACTCGACAATTACCTCAGGCAGTCTGGCACGCGGACGAAACCGAGTACGGATTAAACCACCAGCCACAGTTCAGGTTCACGCCGCGAATTTCGCGGGGTTCGCAAAGCGACTTCGGCGGTTCTCGACGGCGAGATCGTTTGCCTCGACGGGCGTGGGAGGTCGCAAGTCCCTGACCTCCTGTTCCGACAAGGCGACCCTCGATTCGTTGCGTTCGATTTGGTTTGGTGCGACGGGGCGAGGCGGAGACTTTGGCGGTACGACTCCGCGGCCTTCTCATACTGCCCCTGCTCAACGTACACGGTGCCCAAATTGAGGTAACCTGCGACTCTCTGGGGGTAGCTCTCGATTGCCTCCTGATACGTCTGGGCCGCTCTAGCGAGTACTCCTTCACGCTGGTGGTTACGCTCGTTTTTTATGAAAGGTGACTTAACTGGCGCTTGGGCAGTGTGCCCAAAGATCGCCGACTCTCATGAGGGGTTTTCCAAATTTAGGGCGAACCCGACTTCTGAATTCCTGGCGCCTCTCGAATAGACTCAATCCCGTCATCTTGGTCGCGCAAAATCCAGAAGGAGGGGGAGCATGAACACGCGCACAGGTATCAATACGGAAGTCTGACGAGGAGGAAACGAATTCGGACGGAAGATGTCTGGCAGTTTCGCTATTACGAAACCACTCCAGAGGGGCGGCGGCGCCGGAGGTCAAAGATCATCGGTGTGCTGAGCGAGTATCCAACAAAGGCGGATGCACTTTGAATTCTCAAACGATTTCGACTGCGGCTTAATCTTCAAAATCGATTTGGCCTGCCGGTGACACTCGATGCTCTCGCGGATGACTACGTCGAGAAAGAGCTGCCATTGCTACGCTATGGAACCCAGCAAGCACATCTCTCCAGCTTGAATCGCTGGATACGACCGCGTTGGGGTGGATGTCTTGTCTACGAAATCAAGCCGATTGAGGTTGAGCAGTGGCTTCGATCTCTGCCATTGGCGGAGATGTCAAAAGTAAACCTGCGCAGCCTTTTGCATCTTGTGTTCCGGCATGGACGGCGCTGGGAGATAACCGACGTCAACCCCATTGATCTGGTACGGCAGCGCGGGGGGCGACGATCCATCCCGCGAGTGCTGAGCGTGCATGACATGCGCTTGGTCCTCAGAGAACTTATTGAGCCTTACCGCACGATGGTTCTGATAGCGGCCTGTCTCGGTCTGCGGGCCAGCGAGATCATCGGCTTGCTATGGGGCGACTTTAATTGGGAGGACCTCACCCTGCTGGTGAGGCGAAGTGTTGTCCATGGCCGAGTCGGCGATACGAAGACGGAAGCCTCGCGGCTTCCTCTTCCGGTTGATCCGCGTCTGGCCGATGCCATCAGAGCACACTGGCAGCGGAGTCTGCACCGAGAACCTTACGACTGGGTATTTGCGAACCGCAAGGGGAAGCCACGCCGGCAGGAGAACATTCTGCGACGGCACATCAAACCGGCCGCCGTGCGTGTCGGCGTCGGCAAGATTGGCTGGCACACGTTTCGCCATTCTTACTCGAGCCTGCTGCGTAGAGTGGGGGCCGACATCAAAGTCCAACAAGAACTGCTGCGGCACTCCACCATCCAAAGCACGATGAATGTGTATACGCAAGCCATGTCGGAGGGCAAGCGTGCCGCCAACAGTGTGGTAGTTCGGAGCGTTCTGCCCTCTGACACTTGCAGTGGTTCTTCGATTCTAGTGGACACTTCAGAACTAAAATGCGTTGTCAATGCGGTCTCAGCCGAACGCTTACTAATAGTCTGTAGAGCAGAGAAAACTATGTCGGGTGATTGATCAACTCGATTCGCGTTGCGGGCCTGCAATTATTGAACGTTCGCCAGAGCACTCCAGATCACTCGACATAGTCAGGAGGGTAGATAGTGCCGCAGCGTATGGGGATGAATTTTCTTGCGGATGCCCGCCCGCTGGGCAGCTTTATGGCAGGCATCCCACACTACCTTGGAAGTAATGGGGTGATTAGCAGTGTGCCAGCGACTGCCCGGGAATAACCAGGTTGTGGGTTTGCGCCTCAGCCCTCGCCAATACTCGCGCAAGGCTTCCAACAACTTTGGGCTAAGCATCACGTCGCGATCCTTGCGTCCCTTCCCGCCTTGGATGTGGATAATCATTCGTCGACTGTCGATATCGGTGATCTTCAGTCGAGTCAACTCCGCGCGCCGCACTCCGGTGGCATACAGCGTCATCAACACAAGGTGCGGGGCTAGCTTTCGCCGGCCGAATAGCTGGGCTTGATACTGGCGGATGTGCTCCGGTCCTAACTGGTTGGGAGGGCGGTGAAAGTGAAAGGAAAACTCAGTCACGGCACGGAGGTAGCAGTGTATGGTACTCTGAGCGCAATTACGACGCTCGAGTTCCTCGAGCATCATTTTGCGAAGGTGGGTCATAGGTTAGCTCCTTATGACCCAACCTTATCCCTTCATACACACCGCTGACACCTAGCACGCGAAAGCGTCTGCCGCAACGCGGCTTCGTTCAAGTCGGCTTTCAGGAAGTAATCGATTCCTCCTGGATCATGGGCAAACCTTCAATAATCCAACGTGCCAGCGTTGGCCGGCAATTTGCACAACATCGCTGCCTGTGTTTGGGATTCTCTGTTCGGACGGAGCCGGCGCGCTGGGTTCAGCTTCCGGCCTCTTGCCCGGCGAGTTCGGTTCGGTACTGGATTGCGATTGTTCCGTCGCCGTTGCTACTGGGGACGGGAATCATTTCAGTCTGGCGGACATTCCGGCCATGTTCGACTTTTCTAAAAAAGATTCCTTTGTGCTGCAGGAGGGAGCACCGATGGGATCAGTCATGTGGACATTTTCCATCGCATTTTCCATCGCATAATCGCGGCACACCTTGCCGAAATGCCACGCAAAATGCGATGCACGACGTAATGTAACGTATTGGGAACAAACGGGGCGTATGACTTCAGCACGCTTGTAAGGCAGGCGGTCTAACCGGCTGAGCTAACCGCCCGCTCCGCAAGGACGCAATCGGCAACTGGATTGCCGCTGATGCGATTGAAAATCGTCGTCCGCAAACAAAAGTTCGAGAACACTACCATCAATTGCCGGTCAGACGAGGAACGCGATCGTCGCGGGCTGCTACACTTTCTTGGTGCGAAAGTTGATCGTCAACGCGGATGATTTCGGCCTTACGGTCGGAGTGAATCGGGCCATTCTGGAAACCAGTACCGCCGGCGTCGTGTCGTCCGCGACGTTGATGGCCAACGGCCCCGCTTTCGAAAACGCGGTAACTGCTGCCCGCCTGGTACCGAAACTCTCTGTCGGCTGCCACGTCGTATTGGTAGATGGAACGCCGGTGTCGCCTCCGCAGACGATCGATACTTTGCTGGCAATTCGCTCCGCCGAACCTGGGAAGTTCTATTCCAGTCTTTCCGCCTTTGCCGCGCGCGCTATGTTGGGAGGGTTCGATCGCGATCAACTGGTCGCGGAAATCACGGCGCAGATAAAGAAAATTCAGGCCGCCGGTCTTGAGGTCACGCACCTCGACAGCCATAAACACGCCCACATTTTTCCCGAGATTCTGACAGCGCTGCTGCGGGCAGCACGGATCTGCGGTGTTCGCGCGATCCGCAATCCGATCGTTCCCATCAAAGCGATGCCAGCACGGCAACTCAAGCAGAGGCGCGACCTGTGGAAGCGGTATGGCCAGGTGCGGATGCTGCGCACTTTCTCCAAGCCATTCCTTCAGCGTACAAAGCGCGCTGGACTGCTTACCCCCGACGGCGTCATTGGGGTGGTCGAGACCGGGTCGCCTGAGAGTTCCGGCTACAGTTCGCTGCTGCGCGACACGCTATCGAACCTGCCGGACGGAACCTGGGAGTTCGTCTGCCATCCTGGTTATAGCGACGCCGATTTGCGCGCAACTCACACCCGATTGCTGGAGTCGCGCGACGAGGAACGGCGCCTACTGACCTCGCCGGAACTGCGTCAATTCCTCGAAGAGCAGAAGATCGGCCTCATCAGCTATAAGGAATTCATGGAACAATCCGCTGAAACCCCCTCCTGAGTGAGCGGTAAGAGGTGCCTAAAGTTGTGCTGCGCTCGTTACTGCTCCCGGCCAACTTTCGAATACCGCGCCGCATCAGAGGGCGGTATCATCGCATAGGCGAATAGGGTGCTGAACTGTTTCCGAGGATAGGGATGAGTGATTTAAAGGGCGAACCTCGTCTGACCGTAGATCTCCCGGTGCGGATATGGGGAATGAGTGCAGAGGGACGCGCTTTCTCGCAACACGCTCGCGCGCACAACATCAGCTCAGAGGGAGCGCTGATCTCCGGCGTCGAGAGTGAATTGAAAGTCGGCGACGTAATTGGAGTGCAGTTTGAGCAAAAAAAAACGCGCTGTACCGTGATCTGGATAGTCAATACAGGTCCGGTCAAGAAAAATGAAGTCGGAATAAGGCTCGTGGCCGAACAGGAATGTCCGTGGAAGGCGCACCTGCCGCTCGATGGCTCAGCCGTCGAGATCGACCCTTCGAACCGCCGGCGTTTTCACCGCCACAAAATCTCGCTGCCACTGGAAATTCGCGACGAGCGCATCAACATGCCGATCCGCATCAACGCCACCGATGTAAGCGGCAATGGATGTTACATCGAAAGCATGCAGCCGTTGTCGCGGGGAACTGTGCTACGCGTGGATTTCTGGATGGACTCGGAGCATATTAAGATTTCGGCGGTCGTCCGTACGTGCGATCCGGGGGTGGGGAACGGAATCGAGTTCACAGGCATGCCCGTTGAAAGCAAGGCGCGCCTGCAGGCTTATCTTGACGCGATCGACCCGCAAATGGGCGTTTCCGTTCCAAAATTGAAATAGGGTTCCGGAGCCTTCGACATTAGGTCGAGGGTTCCGCATAGCGCGCCAGCACAATGGCGCGAATCAAGCCGGCCATTGTGTATTCGCGCGCCTCGATTGCGACTGGCATTTGTAGTTCGCGCAGCGTCGCCGAAGTCACTGGTCCAATCGAAGCAAACTGGACGTTTCTGAACAAGCTGCCTTTGCGAGGATCTGCATCGTTGCCTAGCAGTTCGGCAAAGTTCTTTGCCGTAGACGAACTGGTGAAAGTTACTACGTGAGGACGGCCGGTTGCGCTTTTCATCAGAGCGCTCAAGCGCGTCCGCGATTTTTCTGGGACGACTGTTTCGTAGGCTTCAATTACATCGACTTCGGCTCCGGCCCTCCGCAATTCCTCTGGAATCACATCGCGGGCTACTTTGGCCCGGATCAGCGCGACGCGCTTGCCTTTGGTCTGGTCGCGCAGGCCCTTAACCACCGACTCGGCGACGTATTCCTCCGGAACCATCTTGACCTTTAACCCATGCTTCACAATCGCGTTCTTGGTCGCGGGACCGATGGCGGCGATCCGGAGGTGTTTGAGCATCCGGCGCGTGATGCGAAGTTTGCGGACTCGTTTCCACAAGGCTTCAACTCCGTTGGCGCTCGTCAGGATGAGCCAATCGTAGCGCTCGATATTCTTCAGAGCATTGTCGAGGGGTTGGTAGGATTGCGGCTTGCGAATCTCGATGAACGGGATTTCGATCACCGATGCGCCCAGGCCTCGCAAGCTCGTCGAGAGGCTGCCGGCCTGGTGGCGGGCACGCCCGACGAGAATCCGGGTTCCGGCTAGCGGGTGATTTTCGTTGGGCTTGCGCATGAAGTGGCTATCAGCTTTCAGCTGCTCGTTACCCTTTGTCGCCGGGGTTCCCTCCTTTGTCCCGGGAATATTGTTGTTTGAGACTTAGGCATAAAATTCCGCCAACATCTAAGAGTTTATGACTTAGAGGTAGAGTATTAACAAACCAGTAACTTACATCGTAAAGAGCGCCGAAAACGGGATTGGGGCAGTTTCGAGGCCCGTTTTGGGAACCTCTGAACTGCCCCAATCAGAATCCCCATGGTCGCGCGCCAGGTGAGTTGAGTCAAGGGATTTCGGACTCGTCCGCCATAGTCCCCGGGGAGACTGAGATTGGTTTTCCCGTTCGGCTAGTGGCATCTTTGCTGATTCCTGGGCGCAATATCAAGGCTGTTGGGGCAGCGCGAAACCTTCGCCGTAGACCTCTTCGAGAATCACATCGCCGCCTCGACTCAGAAGAATTTCGGCTACTTCTTCCCCTAACTGCACGGGATCATCTCCCTCCCGGGTTTCGCGCAGAATTTTGGTGCCGTCCGGGTGCGCTACCAGCGCGCTGAGGCGGATGCGGTGGCCGATGGCTTCTGCGAAGGCCCCGATTGGAACCTGGCAGCCGCCGCCTAGTTTATTGAGAAGGGCGCGCTCGCACGTGGTGGTGGCGCGGGCGGCAGCGTCGTCAAGAAATGAGAGAAGCTCCCGCGTTACGCAGTCGCCGTTGCGAATTTCGATTCCCAGGGCGCCTTGTCCGGCGGCGGGCGTCATGATTTCTGCGGAGATAACCTGGCGAGCAAGTTGCGTTTTGCCAAGGCGGTTCAGGCCGGCAGCGGCGAGAATGATCGCGTCGTAATCGCCTGACTCTAGCTTGCGCAGGCGGGTATCAACATTTCCTCGGAGAGCGTGAATCTTCAGATCGGGACGAATCGCCATCAGCTGGGCCTGCCGTCGCAGACTGCTTGTACCCACATTCGCCTGCTGCGGTAGCGCTTCGATGCTGGCGAACTTCACAGAGCAAAAAACATCGCGCGGATTTTCTCGGGTGGTGATGGCGGCGATTTCGAAATCCGCAGCCAGTTTGGTCGGAAGATCTTTCAAGCTATGTACGGCCAGATCGACCCGGTTTTCTACGAGGGCTTCTTCGATCTCCTTGGTGAACATGCCTTTGGTGCCGACCTTGGCTAGCGGTACGTCGGTGATTTTGTCGCCTGTAGTTTTGATGATTTCGAGTTCTGCGGTGTGGCCCTGAGCACGCAGCAACTCGGAGATGTGATTGGCCTGCCACAGCGCCAACTGCGAGCCGCGAGAGCCGATGCGCAAACGGGGCATCAGTTGCGGCCTTCCTTGTCCGAAGTTTTTTGAGAAATCGTTTGTGAACTCGATTGTGGGCTTGTTTGTGGAGTAGGGGCGCGGCCGGACTTCACGGTGGCGATCTCTTTTTCTTCGACTTCTCTGTGCAGATTGAAGAGACGCCGCACGAGGTCAATAACGGTCGTCGATTCAGGATCGCGCGCGGCAGTTTTCAGCGTGCTGATGGGGGTGTGCATGATTTTGTTTACGATGCCACGAGTCAGTGCTTCGACCGCTAGCTCCTGATCGGTGGTCATCGTACCCAGGCGGCCGCGGACGCGATCGATCTCGGCTTGGCGGATGATTTCAAGGTGCTCCTGCAAACTGACGATCGTCGGGACAACATCCAACGTCTGCAGGCGGGCGTGGAACTTGTCGACCTCGCCATTCACGATAGCCTCGGCCTTGTCGGCTTCTTTTTTACGATCGGCGACGTGCGAGGTGACGGCTTGCTGCAGATCGTCGATGTCGTAGACGAAGAGGCCGTCGATCTTGTTCATCGCGGGATCGACATCGCGGGGAACGGCGATATCGATAAAGAACATGGGCTTATTTTTGCGCAGCGCCATGAGCTTTTCGCCGTGTTCGCGCTTGAAGATGAAGTGCGGCGAGCCGGTCGAGGTGATCACGATGTCGGCGCGATCACAAGTGTCGAAGAGGCGACTGAACTCGATCGCGTGTCCGTCAAATTTTTGCGCCAAGCGAATGGCCCGGTCGTAGGTGCGATTGGCGACAAACAGAGAGGCAGCGCCATGCGCCAGCAGATGCCGGGCGGCCAGCTCGCACATTTTTCCTGCACCCACCAGGTAGACGCTCTTGCCATTCAAAGTCCCGAAAATTTTCTCGGCTAACTCAACGGCCACAGACGCAATCGAGACTGAGGAAGATCCGACTGCGGTTTCGTTGCGCACGCGCTTCGCTACGGCAAAAGCCCGGGTGAGCAATTGATCCAGTTGCGAGCGCACGGCTCCAACGGCGCGGGCAGTAGCGTAGGCTTCTTTAACCTGGCCCAGGATTTGCGGTTCGCCAACGACCATCGAATCAAGGCTGGCAGCTACGCGAAAAACGTGGCGGATAGCCTCATCTTCGCGGAATTCGTAAAGATGGCTTTCAAACTGGGCAAGATCGACCTCGAAAAACTCGCGTATGAATTCGCGCAGATCGCCGGCCC
>Ga0302179_10002291_pt1 | contig 11191 bp, 9 predicted proteins | sample I_Palsa_E3_1_FD_198788 | JGI IMG/M metagenome (GOLD analysis project Ga0302179, IMG submission 198788) | Peat permafrost microbial communities from Stordalen Mire near Abisko, Sweden - I_Palsa_E3_1 | ecosystem: Environmental > Terrestrial > Soil > Palsa > Peat permafrost | place: Sweden: Abisko...
CGAAGCGCTTGGAGGGAAGCGGCAAGGTTGTGCGCAACATTCGGCTCTACAACGCCGGAGAAAAGGACAGCCACTTGCTCGACGATCCGGAAGTGCTCGCCCTCATCAACGTAGCCCTAAATCGCGCGAAGGTGCCCATGCCCGCCGGCGCACGCCGCAAGCTGATCATCAGGTCGGTCTCGGCGAAGCAGCGGCCTCGCCGGATCGCGCGGCCAACGTAGACTAGGCTCATCGCGCCCCAATTTGCTTTGTCATTTCAACCGAAGGGAGGAACCTACTATTTGCCGGAGTCGGCAGAACAGCAGGTTCCTCGCCTTCGCTTCGCGAAGACTCGGAATGACAAGCAGTTTGGATTTCCACGGTCAATGTTCCCCGTAAGGCGATAACCACTTCCGAGCGGGAACATTTCCCTCCCACGAACTAAAGATAGGGGATGCGTTCCCGCTTTCGTTGACCTGGATGATCTCCATTTCGTCTTGCAGTGAGGCCGTGGCTCCAGCCAAGATCTGAATTTGAATCTCTAACGGAGCAGCAAACGATCCCGGCGAAGGGATGAAACTAGCCAGACCATTAACATCGCTCAGAGCCGTGCTCTGGCTCGCGCTGAGGATGACGGGCATTCCAGTTTGCGTGACGGTGGGATCGGTTGGCGCCATCGTCAGACCGCTCCCCGTCGGACGCATCAGCGTGGCTTGAAAAAGCACGCTCGCCGCGAGCACGGGATTGGGCGGGGTCGATGAGTCTGTCACGCGCACGGTCAGAGACTGAAGCGCCGTCCCCGTTATGACCTGACCCGCGCCGGCCACGGCCTGCAGGTTCAGCATCGCGGCGGCCACTGCGTTCCCGTAGATGGTTTGGCAAGGATTATTTCCCGGGGCCACGCAAGCGCTGACTTGCACGTTCGCAGCAAAATTCGTCAAGCTGAGCGTGACCGACGCATAGCCGCTACTGTTTGTCACTGCGCTCGCAGCACTCAGCGATCCGGTTCCCTGCGTGATCGTGAAGTTCACGGTGATGCCACTCTTCGGCGTGCCCAGATCTACAACCAGCGCGGTAAGCGGCACGCTAACCGATGCTCCCTGGGCGATCCAGAGGTAGGGCGTGGTAACTCCGATGTCCTGAGATGTAGATGTCGCCGTCATCGTCGCTGCGACTGACTGAGCAGGGTTGTAGGCGCCGGGAGCAAGAGTGGCCGTGATCGCGGCGTTCCCCGTAGCGGCTGGCGTCACCCATGTGGAAGCGATTCCGCTTTCGTCGCTGATGGCGGTACACGTGGAAGCTCCGCTGCAGATTGAGAGCGTAGCGCCATTCGTGGTGGTCCATCCTACGGTCGCGCCGTTCACCGGGGTCACTCCATCGGAAGCAAGCACACGCACGGTTACGGGATTCGTGGCTTGAGTTCCCACCGGCGTTGGCGGATTCACGCCGCCCTGTAACAGGACGATCTGGTCGGTAGCAGCGGCTCCAACGGTCAGCACGCCGGTCATGATGGAAAATGCGCCGCTCACCGGATCGCTGATGGTGATGGTTTGCGGCCCATCGCTTTGCGCGGGAACCGTCGTCAGCATCTGGCTGGCATTGGTGGCAAGCAGCGGGACGCCCACGCTGCCGACGGTGACAGCGAGCCCCGGCGCAAAACCCGTGCCCTGCAACGTGATCGCGCCGCCATTCACAGAAACACGCGCGGGGATTGCCGAGTCTCCGTACAGCACATGCGCGTGATAGTGGTAGTCGGGCCGGCCGTCACCTCGCAGATCGGCGATGCCGATGATGAAGCTGTTCGAGTTCAAGACTTGCGCATCAAGACGGCTCATGCCGAAAGTTGCCGAGTTGAACGGCGCGGCGGTGAGAGCCGGCGGAGCCGTGCCCTGAGGATCGCCCAGCGTCCACATGCCTACCACGGGTTCGGCCTTCGACTCGGTGGGGCTGCTGGTTTCGTCGAGCGCTGTGACAGCTACCGACAATGTGCGGTTGGCTTGGGCTGTAATAAGGAAGTAGCTGACGTCGCCGTAGCCGCTCAACGAGCCCACCCAGTCGCCTGCTGATGGAACTGGCGCGGGTGCGCTCCACGTCTCTGTCGCGGCCCACGACGGTACCGGTTGAGCGCTGCCGGACATGAGCACGTCCTGCTCAAGCTGCCCTCCTGCGCTCACGGTAACCGTCATGGGCTGGAAAGTTCCGGAAGGTGCGACTTGCGCTGGGTCGTAAGGACACACACCGGCCGACCACAGCGGATCCAGAGCCTCGATCGAAAGCTGGTATTGCGCGGTGCTCGCACCGTTCGGAATTGGCAATCCTCCGAGATCGAAAAATCCCTCCAGGGTTGGGTCGGACGATCCGAACTCGTTGTAAGGATTTCCCAACGGATCGTCTAATCCTGTGATGGGATTGCCGGCGTTGCCCGTGAAGAGGAATCCGGAAATCGACGTGGCTCCATACGCGTCAGAAGGCAGGCCGGTAGAAGGATCAATCCAGCGCGCGACTACGTTCACGCCCTGCATGGGCTGAGCTTTGGCACCCGTTTGATTCACAAAGTAGACTGAGCCATAAATGCGTGCAGTCATGGCAGACGCACCCGCCGGATAGAGGCGGGACAGCGCGGCCACATCATCGGGCGCCAGCTGATAAGGATTCGCGTAGCAGATTGTGATCGGTATGCAGTTAACCGAATCCATAAAGTGCATCACCGGAAAGCCAGCGTAGTCATCGGCCGTGGGAGGCGGACTACCGGTAATGACATTCAGATTCATCTGCGACCATCCCAGACCAATCACGCCGCCAAGCACTCGCACCAGCCGGTATTCGACATCCGTCAGCTGCGACGACTGCAGCGCACACTGGCCATTAATCACGACCAGCGCGTGCTGAAAATTTGCTCCTGCGCCGAAGTTGTCCGCGCCGCCATAAACTGCGTTCCAGAAGCATTCCGAGGGATCGCCCGCATCCGCGCCGAGCAGCGCATCCGTCACCGTGCCGTCGTAGTCGTAGACGATTCCAATTGGGGTCTGCGTGGCGGAAGGGGTGATATCGGCAGGCGCAGTGACGATCCCGCTGGAGTTGACGGCGATGTTGCTTCCGTTGACGTCTTCGACAAGCTGGCCCGCGGCGCTGGCGGTCAGCGCCGCGGTCGAGACAGCAGTCCACTGGCTAAACGCATTCGCGACCAAAGCATTGGCCGACGCGTTCGGCAGGATCGGGCTGAGGTCGCCTTGATCAGTGTAGTAGTTCACCTGTCCCATAGACCAGGTAATGGGCTGGCCCATAGTTCCGGAATTGAAGTAGCTGGAGCCGGCAACCCATTCCGGCCCTCCGGCGCGGGCAAGCATGGCGAAAAAGAAAACGATGACCAGTGCTGAGACCAGCCGGAAAAGGAACGAGCGCGCAGCTATGTTTTTTGATGCGGTCATGTCTGGCTCATTTCTCCCCGCCCGAACGTTGCACCGCCTGGGCGAAGTCAGCATAGAGAACCACGGATTTCCCGCCGGTTCTTACGGCCAATACGGGATCTACCGCGACGGTCGCGGCCTGCATTGCGTTCATCACAATCCTGCCCTGAGCATCGACGGAGAATTTTCCAATACCTCCGGCGACCGGGCTGGTCAGGCCCAGCTTGCTCGGAGAATACAGAAAGAGCAACACTCGTTCGCCGACGCGGTAGCGCTCACCGCCAGTCCAAAGGCCTGCCCACTCCTGAATCGTCAGGCTCTGGCCAGCCGACGCGCCGCGCATGGCATGCTCTACCTGAAAGGTGACGGAGGTGGACGCAGGCGATCGCCCGTTTGGTGAAGGCGAACGTCCAACGGACGTAACATGGCCGGAGAAGATGATGCCAGCAGCGCCCACGAGCTGCGCGAAAATCGGTCTCTGCTGAGCAACCGGATGAGCCGTAGGCGGACCGGACGGAGGAATCCAGACGGGCGGCACAGGCCACGACTCGCGCGGCAAAGTCAGATTCGGGGCATAAGCACGCTCGATGGCAGGAGCGCCATCAGGCGCGCGAGCCACCCGGGCATCCTGCCCGAATAGCAATCTAGGCGAAACGAAAATCAGCGAGCACACGGCGAGCAGACGCCAGCAACTTCTCATGACAACCACCTGGAAACAAATGTCTGCTCGAAGGAATCTGGGAAACCGGGATCATCGTAGAGCACCGTCGAGAAACAGCACTGTGACGGATGTCACAACCAGCCTGTGGATTAAAAGGTTTATTCCCAATCTGGAACCGCGCACTGGACGAAGATACGAAGGCCCGGCAAGCTCAGAGCGAGTGGCGCAGATGTTCTTCCGCGCTAAGGTTAGCCCCAGCCAGCAGCAGCAATCCCGTCAGAAACGCCCAGAACATCAGGCTCACCGAAAGCGCGAAAGGCCCGTAGACTTCAGCGAAATTCAGCCACGGCAGTGCCAGGATGTAGCCATACTTCAACGCCTCTGAGAGCAGTCCCATGATGAAGGCGCTGGGCAGCACGGCGCGCGCCGGAACCTTACCATTGGGCAGCACCCAGTAAATCAGAAAGAAGATCCCGATGCTGGCGGCGATGGCGAAAGCCTTCATCACCACAAATCCCACCACGCGAATAAATTCCGAGCCATGGCCGCGCAGCAGAAAGCCCATCAGCGCCACGTTTCCGGCAGTCGCCGCAATTGAGAGCAAAGCCAGCACTCCGCAGCTGAAAGCCAGTCCAAGCGAGATCAGTTGATTGCCAACGTACGAGCGGTTGTCAGGAAAGCGCCAGATGCGGTTGAGCGCGACCTCCAGTGGCATAAATATGCCGGACGAAGTCACCAGCAGAATGATTAGCGAGACGATTTGCACCCGCTGCCGCGAGTTCACCATAGCGTTCAGGTTGCGGATGACGAAATCTTGCCCGGCAGGAAGAGAATCGCGCAGGAACTCGACCACCACGTCATACATCACACGCGAGTGAAAGACTCGCCGGATGAGCGTCATCAACAGCACTACGAACGGAAAAAATGACAGGATCGAGTTAGCTGCCACCGAGAATGCAAAAGTGTGCACATCGGTCCGCAACAGGTATTTGGCGGTCGAAAAGACCCTCCTCGAACGGATACGGGGGGCGGGCTGAATGGGCGCTACCGGGGCTTCCGCGGACGCTGCGACACTGGCTGTGGTTTGATCGGGCACAGGCTTCTTCTCTAATCCTATCAAAGGGTTGCGGCTGCTTTCGGCCTATCAGGGGCACTAAAGTTCACCGTCCGAAGCACCCCGTTTCTTATACCTTGTCAAAGCTTCAACGCTGCCCTCAGGGCTAATTTTTGGCCTAAGATACTAATTTTTCTTGCGAAACGATTTAATAATCCTTATTATCGGGGCGCTCATAAACCGGGCATCGCCCGACATGAGTTCGTAAGGCAGGTTGATGTCTTGAGCAGGGCAGTAGAAATCAGCGCCGAGGGTCGGCTCCTTAAGTTCGCGCCGCGGTTTCTCTACACGCGGCAGAACCGAGGAGTCTTTTGCTTTGGGGCAGTTTCTTCGGCACACGCATAAACAGACGCAACCGAGTTCACCGGCTTTCTCGAGGGGGCGCTTCGTCCGCGGTCTCGTTCGGAGCAACATTGCGAGTAATCCTGGGAACTAATTCTTAATGATCAGAGGAAAGGAGTTTTCTGTGAGAGAGAAGGGAACAGTAAAGTGGTTCAACGGGGCGAAGGGATATGGCTTTATCCAGCGCTCCACGGGAGAGGACGTTTTTGTACATTTCTCGGCGATTCAGGAGAACGGCTACCGCTCGCTCAACGAGGGTGAAACCGTCGAGTTCGATCTGCTTAAAGGTCCCAAAGGCTTTCAGGCGGGCAACGTAGTCCGCGCCTAACCTCGATCATCGTAGATCGCGAACCCTCCCGCTCCCAGGCGGGAGGGTTTTTCTTGCGTGCGGCGACGGATCAACTCTTCTTTCGGTAGTGGTGAAGTTCGGCGCTTACGCTACTGTCATCCTGAGCGTAGCCGCCTTTCAGGCGTAGCGAAGGATCTCCCGCTTAACTGGCCCAATGCGAGAGCCACACTGCACCAGTACCTTCTTTTCTACTGCTTGAGGGCCGAAGGTTGATACCGTAATATTCATTCGCCAAGGAACACATCCAATGAGAAACACTCTCCTTTTTAGCGCAGTCGCCGCACTTTTTCTTCTTCCCGCCGCCGCGCAGCAGCCATCCATCACACGCCTCGATGGCAGCAAAATTACCTCCCCAGAAATCGATGCTACCGTCACGCGCGTAATGCACGCCGCCGAGGTCACTGGAGTGGGTCTCGCAATCTTCGACCACGGAAAAGTTGTCTACCTCAAGACCTACGGCGTCCGCGACAAAGAAAAAAATCTCCCGCTGACCGAAGGCTCCGTCATGACCGCGGCGTCCCTCAGCAAAGTCGCGTTTGCCTACATGGTCATGCGACTCGTCGATGAAAAACTCCTCGACCTCGACAAGCCTGTCTATCAGTATCTGCCCAAGCCGCTGCCGGAATATCCCGCCTACAAGGACCTCGCCGGCGACCAGCGCTACAAGCGAATCACAGCCAGAATGCTGTTAAGCCATACCAGCGGCTTCCCCAACTGGCGCTGGTTCAACGAAGACCGCAAATTGAACATCAACTTTGAGCCCGGATCGCGCTTCGCCTACTCCGGCGAAGGCATCAATCTTCTGCAGTTGGTGGTTGAAAGCATCGCCAACAAACCGCTGCAGGAATTAATGAAGATCCGCGTGTACGAGCCCTTTGGGATGACGCGCTCCAGCATGATTTGGGAGAGCCGCTTCGAGAGCGACTACGCCAACGGCTACGACGAGTGGGGACGATCCCTCGGTCCTGAGAGAAGGCCCGAAGCCAACGCCGCCGGATCGATGCAAACCACACTCGCCGACTATGCACGTTTCATGCAGGCCGTGCTGCAAGGCCAACGGATAAGCAAGCAGACCCGCGAACAAATGCTGAGCCCGCAAATTCAGATATTTTCCAAACATGAGTTCCCTTCCCTCTCAACCGAGACTACCGACGAGAACAAATCCATCCGCCTGAGTTACGGCTTAGCGTGGGGCCTCTACTGGACTCCCTACGGCAAAGCCTTTTTCAAAGAAGGCCACGACGAAGGCTGGCGGCACTACACCGTCTGCTTCGACGACCACAAGAACGGCATTCTCATCATGACCAACAGCTCGAACGGGGAGAGCATCTACAAAGAACTGCTGGAGACGGTACTCAAGAACACATTCACTCCGATCGAATGGGAAGGCTTCACGCCCTTCGACAAGCTGCCGCCACGCGAACCGCTGAAAGCGCACAAAGCGGTCGCCGTCGATTCCAAAGTGCTTGATCGATACGTCGGCCGCTACGGAGACCCACCCGATCTGATCCTGACCATTCGCCGCGAAGGCGACCACCTATCCGTGCAGGAAAATAACGAACCCAAACAAGACTTATTCCCCGAGAGCGAAAAGGATTTCTTCTCGAAAGTGGCCGACGATGTTTTCACCTTCGAAGTCGACAGCCAGGGCAACGTCACGAAGATGACGCTGCATACCGGCGGCAGAGACATACCGGTCAAGCGTATCGACTGAAAGCGAGAGAAGTGAGAGGCAGTCCCCGCGGAATGCTAGAAGTACTCCACAAACGAATCCGCCACATCAGCCCCGTGGTTGTTGGCGATGCGCGTAGCCGCCCGCTCAACGTTTTTCATCAGTCCATCCAGATAATCGCGCGAATCAGAAATGCTAACCACGCCGATGGTAGCGCGGTTCCACACCGGCGACGGATCGATTTCAGCAACCGAAACATTGAAGCTCCCGCGTAGCCGGTCCTTCAAGCTGCGCAAGACTTGCCGTTTGTCCTTAAGAGATTGCGCCGCTTCGATGTGAAGTTCGAGCGTGAGAAATGAAATCATGCAGGTCGTTGGTCGTTGGCCGTTAGTCGTTGGCAAAACCGCATGATCCAAGGTTTTTGGCTAACGACCAACGACGAACGACCAACGACGGTTTTAAGCTATGACTTCCGCCGCAATCCGCTCAGTAGTGAACGCTTCCATCACATCGCCCACCTTGATGTCGCCATAGTTCGCGATGGAGATGCCGCACTCCATGCCGTTCGTCACTTCCTTGGCATCGTCCTTGAAGCGTCGCAGCGATCCCACCTTGCCCTTGAATACCTGCACGTTGTCGCGCAGCAGCCGCACTTCAGCGTCGCGCTTGATCAGGCCATCACTCACGCGGCAGCCGGCCACGGTCCCAACTTTCGGGATGCGGAACACATTCAGCACCTCGGCGCGACCCTGATAATGTTCCTTGAAAGTAGGTTCGAGCAAGCCGCTCATGGCGCGCTTGATCTCATCCTGCAGTTCGTAAATGATCGAGTGCAGCCGGATATCCACTTTCTCCTGTTCGGCAATCTCCTGCGCCTTGCGCTCCGGACGTACGTTGAAGCCAATGATGATGGCGTTCGACGCCGAGGCCAGCAGAACATCGGTTTCGGTAATCGCGCCCACGCCCGAGCGCAGCAGCTTCAACCGCACTTTTTCGTTCGAGAGCTTGGTCAGCAAGTCGGTGATCACTTCCACCGAGCCCTGCACATCGCCCTTCAGGATGATGTTCAGTTCCTTCGTGCCCGCAGCCTTGATCTGCTCCGCCAAGCCTTCGAGCGACACGCGCGAACTCTTCGCCAGCGCGGCTTCGCGCGACTTCTGCTCGCGATACTCCGAAATGCCGCGCGCCTTATCGCGATCGGCAACCACAACAAACTGATCGCCAGCCTGCGGCAGCGCTTCCATGCCAATGATTTCCACCGGCGTCGATGGAGGAGCCGTCTGCAACTGCGCGCCGCGATCGTCAAACATGGCACGCACTTTGCCGTAAACGTTGCCCACCACAAAATTATCGCCCGCGTTCAAAGTTCCATTCTGCACCAGCACCGTGGCCACTGGACCGCGTCCGCGATCCAGCTTCGCCTCGAGCACCACTCCGGTCGCCGCACGCTCTGGCGTAGCCTTCAACTCGCCCAGGTCGGCAACCAGGCAAATCATTTCCATCAACAGATTCAGATTCGTTTTCTTCTTCGCCGAAACGTCGACGAACACCGTCTTGCCGCCCCACTCTTCCGGCACCAACCCACGATCGGCAAGCTGCTTCTTCACGCGATCCGGCAAAGCGTCCGGCTTGTCGATCTTGTTCACCGCAACAATAATGGGGACCTCGGCAGCGTGCGCGTGATCGATGGCTTCCACCGTCTGCGGCATCACGCCGTCATCGGCAGCCACCACCAGCACAACAATGTCGGTAGCCTTCGCGCCGCGCGACCGCATGCGCGTAAACGCTTCGTGACCGGGCGTATCGAGAAACACGATCTCGCGTCCCAACGCCGGCGATTCCTTGTCCGTAATCTTCACCTTGTAGGCACCGATGTGCTGCGTGATTCCGCCAGCCTCACCGCCAGCGACATTCGTGATGCGGATGGAATCGAGCAAAGTTGTCTTGCCATGATCCACGTGGCCCATGATCGTAACCACCGGCGGACGTATGCCGGTTTCCGGCACCAACTCTTCGCTGGCCGCAGCGGCATCAATCTCTTTCGCAGTCTGTTCTTCGAACGTGATTACGTTCGTATCCGCGCCGAAGAAGCGCGCCACCTCACTCGCCAGCTCCGCATCCAGCGTCTGGTTGATCGTGGCGAACACACCCTTTGACAGCAGCCGCGAGATCAGATCCTTGGCGCGAATCTCCAGCTTCTCCGCCAGATCCTTAACGCTGATTCCTTCAGTAATCGTGATGCTGCGCGTGATCGGCATGGGCTCATTCGACACCACCATGCGCGGTGGCGGCGTGTAGCCCTTCATCGGACCTTCCTTCACGCCGCGTGGAACATAGCGCTGCCCAGGCCGTCGCGCCGGACCACCCGGTCGCGCACCCGGACGCGTAGTCCCTGGAGGCGGAAGCGCTGGACCCACGCCCAGCGGACGGGCACCAGCGGGCGCAGATCGCGTAGGATGCATCGGCCTGCGCTCACCCGGACGAAGCGGCGGACGCGCCGCTCCCGGCGGTCCACCAGCCATCGGCGGACGTCGCTGAAAGATCGGCTGTCCCGGCACAGGTCGTCCCGGCATCGGCCGTGTCCCGCCTATCGGAACCCCAGGCTGCACCGGCGGCGGCGTCGGACGTATCGGAGCCTTATACACGGGTCGTGGCCCAGTCTGCGGCACGATCATACGCGGCGGCGGAGGCATCGGAGCAACCGGACGCGCCGCAATCGGCGAAGCCGCTGGCGGAGCACTCAACGAAATTACCGGCGTAGTTGCCGCCGCTGGAGTCTGTACAGAAGGCGGAACAACCGGACGAACCGGCGGCGCACTCACGGGCGACGCCGCACTCGGAGGCGCTATTGCGGATGGCGAAGAAGTCTGCAAAGGCGTCTGCGATGGAACGCGCGGAAGAATGGCCGGAACCACCGGAGCCGCTGGCCCCGCGCTCACCGGAGGCGCCACTACGGGCCTGGAAACCGGTGGCACAACCACAGGCCGGTTGACCCCAGCCGGAGGCGCAACCACCGCAGGCTGTTGTGCCGGAGCATGCGTCACCGGGGGCGACGCAAGAGGTGCCGACGGACGCGCCACCACCGGCGGCGCAGCCGCTTCCTTCTTCTGCGTGATCGCTCTCAGCACATCGCCGGGACGGGAGATGTTCGACAGATCAATCTTGGTTTTGATTTCTTCTTCGCCGCGAAATGGGCGTGAACTCGACTTGCCGGCCGAAGACGAACCTTCCGCCGAGGAGCGGATGTACACACGCACCTTCTCTGCTTCATGCTCTTCCAGAGAACTGGAGTGCGTCTTCTTCTCGGTCACCCCTACAATCGGAAGCGTATCCAGAATAGCTTTGCTCTTTACTTCCAGCTCTCGCGCTAGATCGTTAATGCGAACCTTACTCATCCGGCCTTTCGTCTCCCCGCGTTTTAGTTAGGTCATCATCGACCTCGCGGAGTCGCTTTCTTCGGTCCCTCGCCGTTTAACTGATTCCAGCGGGCCATAATTATTCTCGTGTTTCAGAAGCAGATTCTTCTTCAGGAGTTTTTTGCTCCTCGGAATCCTCCGCCTCTCGTTCGCTCTCGCCGGCCAGCGCGTCCGCTTCGAACGTGCCTTCGTCGGTCGATGCAACGGGCGAAGCAATCACATCGCTCGCCTCCGCTTCATCAGCGGAAGCC
>Ga0302179_10002308_pt1 | contig 11146 bp, 8 predicted proteins | sample I_Palsa_E3_1_FD_198788 | JGI IMG/M metagenome (GOLD analysis project Ga0302179, IMG submission 198788) | Peat permafrost microbial communities from Stordalen Mire near Abisko, Sweden - I_Palsa_E3_1 | ecosystem: Environmental > Terrestrial > Soil > Palsa > Peat permafrost | place: Sweden: Abisko...
GACCGTCGCGAGAACGAAATGGACGACGAACCAGCGACGGTGACAGCGCACCTCTGGCGTCGCCAGCAGGTAGGCAAACAGCGTTTGGCCCAGACCCACTGAGAAGGTAAAGATCGATGTCACCAGGAACAGGGGTATGAACCAGTACATCTTCTGCCCGTTTCCCTGGTGCAGAGCGAGGTAGGCAAGGAACGGGTAGGCCTGCAGCCCCACCCACGGGTAGATCTGGCCCCAGCCCATCAAGAAGCAAAGTCCGGCGCGCTGGCGCCTGGAGAGCTCGCGCGAGCGGGCGAGCCGTGGAAGGTGCTTGACCGAGACCTGGAACCAACCTTGGGCCCACCGCAGTCGCTGATGGAACAGCGCCCCGATGGTGGTCGGCGCCAACTCCCGCGAGCGCATCGCCGGGTCCGAGACGATGCGCGCAGAGCGCTCCAGCGCGCGCAGCGACGAGTCGATGTCCTCGGTCAGCATGTCGCCCTGCATGCGCACCTGGCGCAGCAAGCTCGAGCGCCAGTAGCCGTTCGAGCCGCCGAAGATGCCGAAGTCATGGAAGCGAGCTCGACCCGGATGACTTGCCGCGTAGACCGACTCGAACTCGACCGCGACAAGGCTGCTCACCCACGACGATGAACCATTGCGCACGACGCAGTGACCCTGCACGATGTCGACGCCGCTGGAGATCCAGCGCCACGCCCGCTCGAAGTTTCCTTTGTCGGGATGGTGGTCAGCATCGAAGATGCCAACGAACTCGCCCGTGATCACGCTCAACGCTGCGTTGACGTTCTGCGCCTTGGACGTGCTTCCCTCCACCTGCAGCAGCCGCAGGCGAGGCTCGCGTTCAGCCAGCTCCCTGAGTTCGTGCTCGATCGGCAGGGGCTCGGGGGTGTTGTAGGCGAGGATCACCTCGAGCGGACCGGGATAGTCCAGCGCGAGAAAGGCGTCGAGGGTATCGCGGATGGTTGCCGACTCGTTCGGGAGGTAGGCGGCGATCACCGCGGATGCCTGGGGGTAGGGGGCGCGAGCCCGTTCAGGCGGGCGGGGAGGCTCCAGCGCCAGCAGGCACTCGATCCATATCGAACCGGCGGTGATCACGAAGGAGGTCACCAGCGCGTCATAGACCGGTCCGGTGAAGCCGACGCCAAGCGCGCCGAGCACGCTGTAGAGGAGATACGGGACTCCCAGCCCGATCAGGAAAGTGCAGGCGATCTGACCGGCACTGCTCACTGGCAGCATCCGTGCAAGCAACCGCCGCGTGAATGACCGCGGCGGCGGCAATGCCGTTTCCGCGCCGACCTCGGGGCTCCAGGCAACGGCAGTGAGATCAAGACGTTCGCCGGCAACGCGAGCGGCTCGCGTCGCCCGCCTCAGCACGTCTGGCGTCGCGGCCCCGGCGCCAAAGGAAGCAAAGCCCACGACCGGGGTGACGGGGATGTGCTCTTCGTGGATGGCAAAGGTCTTTGCTGCCAGGTTGCGGGAGAGCTGTTCAAGTTGCTGGCGCACTTCGCGCGGTCGGCCGGGAGCAACGAGCAGCACGATGTTCCCGACGTCGTCTGAGTCGACAACACGAGCGGAGCCGGGCTGACCGGCTATCCACGTCTCCACCTGTGCCCGCAGCTGGTCGCTGGCGTGGAAGCCGAGACGGGCGCGTACGCGGGGAAGCTCGACCAATGACATCACCGCGATACCATCCGTGCCCGCTCCGTCGAGGCGGATGACTCGGCTCTGGTCGATCAGTGTTACCAGCCGCTGGTCGTTCTCGGGAAGGGCCACTTCACCCAATCCAGCAGTGCCGACGTCATCGATATCGGCGAAAACGATCGTGGCGTCATCGGGAACGATGCCAGCCGGGTCAAAAACGATCGTGGCGTCATCGTGAACGATGCCGGCCCGGTCAAAAACGATCGTGGCGTCATCGTGAACGCTGCCGGCCCGGTGAATATCGTGAACGATGCCGACACGGTCGAACATGACCGTGGCGTTACCCTGAATGCTGTACGCCTGCGCAGTCTTCCCTGGAGCCCTCGCGCCACGGTCAGCATGGTCGTCGCCGGCACCCCCGCCCGGTTTTTTTTCCCACCAGTGCCCGGCGGCACCGTCATCGTCAACGCTGATGTTGATCATCGCTCATTCCCCCACTTCGCTGATTTTTGCCAGTAAGTCAAGTACGAGCGAAATGACCCCAGCGGTTCACGCCCGCGACGGGTATTTACGATTTCTCCCCTTCCCCCCAGCCCAGCCCCGGGTGGCTGCTGTGCGGGGTCGTGCGGCAGGATCATGCCGGAATCAACGAGGGACACGATCTCACTCGACGACGCGCGGATGCCGAAATCGCGCTTGAAGTCAGGATCAAGGGTTCCCGAAGGTGTCACTACTTCATGTATTACGAGCCGCCAGTCATGGATACCCTCTAGGCCCTTCCAGGTAGTATCTATGGGCGAGCCGATCAGGATGATTTGCCGTAGCGCGCAATAGTCCTGCAAAAGCAACGACTCAACCGTTGCCCTAATGGTACTTTCGTTGTCCCGGCAAGGAATAACCACGCTTACTGTCGGGAAGCCCCTAACGGGCGCCGACGGCGCGTGGGCACCCTGACAGCCGACTGCGCTGGCTGCCGTCGAAGGCTCGGCGGCAGCGTCCACCGGCGCGAACCGCGCCTCATGACGGCCTCGGCTCGGACTTTGCCGGCCTGTTGCGCCCTCGGGAGCAGACGAAAAACTATCACCAGGTCCGCTAGGCGGAACGGGCGAGACGCGCGGCAGACCAATATCGGGGCTCATTTAACCCCGCCGCCTGCGCTATACCGGAGCGCGGCAGCGTATCCACTGAGCTGTATACGTTCCGACAGCGGATTACAGGTATCCGCCGCCCGGAAGCAACTATTAACTCTTGGTGAGTGTTGCTGAATTTGGGCAGTTCTCACTCCGCCACCAGACATGGTGCACCCTCCCATTTACCTGCACCCAAGGCGTAGGCCCTGACCCCCCAAGGCGACCCCGGTCAGCAGCGATCCCGGACTATTCCGACTCATCGTATGCACAAGAGACGCATGCCCGTCAAATGCGGCATCCGATGTAATCGGACGACTACTAAGAGTCTTTGAATGTATACAGATTTATTCTGACGAGGGCCGAAAGGGGCGGTAATCCCAGTCCAGGACGCCAAACTGTGCTTCGAGGCTGCCCCGCTGCCATGATCAACTTTTCGATGCAGAGGGCGCTTTGATGCAGTTCGACCGATATGCTCCTGTGCGCTGGATTGGTTACAGCAGAGTTAAAACTACGTTTATTCCGAGGTGACAGGTCACAAACCAGCAAGTGATATCTCATCGAGCCGGACAGCTGTTAGGGCAGGTCACGTGGATCATGTGTTAGGGCATGTCCCGTGGGTCGTGTGTTAGGGCATGTCCCGTGGATCATGGATCGGGGTCCCTCGGCCAGATGCTGATTGACGTAACATCGATGATGGTCTAGGAGATGCGCTCGCGCTTGTCCTAGCGGGTGGCCACGGCGCGGAACAGCTTGAGTTCGTTCAAGCATTTCCACGGTATTGCACTTTGTGTACAGGATGCGGCGGACCTCGCCCACATGCTGATGGGCCGGGCGCCACGGTACAATTGGCGTGCTGACCGTCCCTCATTCCCGGTCGAGGGATAACGGGCAGGCGGAACGGGAGCGTCGTTCTGTAGTAACCTTGAGTAGCACAACACATATTTTTAGATGGGCGGACTGTAAACGGTCCGCCGTTCGGGGGCACTCGAGGCTCAGGAGGGCGGGCGTCTTGATCACCGCACCACGCCGGTGCCTCCCGACCTACCGCCGTCTGATCCCCGTTGCCCGTCGGGCCCGCCGCCTTCAGCAATGCAGATCCGGTCACGTGCAGTGACCACACGGCAACGCTGTCCCGGCTAACTTCGCAGCGCCGTCGAACTTGGCGGGCGCTCGGCCAGCGGTACCGTATCGTACTTATCGCCCTCACATTGATAGGAGGTGCCGTGGCTGCCCAACCTTCGGCGGCCGCCCAGGGCCAGGTCGATTCCTGGCTCACAACAGCGGACCAGTCCCACCTTCTCGCTCCGCAGTCTCCGCTGAACCTCTCGACGTCTGCACCTCAAGACGCCCACCCCATTTCGGTCGACTCGTCGAAGCGCTACCAGGTGATGGACGGATTCGGCGCTTCGCTCACTGACTCCTCCGCGTACGTCATCTCGCAGCTGCCCGCCTCAAAACGCGGCGAACTGATGATGAAGCTGTTCAACGTCAATACCGGAGCCGGTTTGAGCTATTTGCGTCAACCGATGGGCGCATCGGATTTCGCCCGCAGCAACTACACGTACGACGACATGCCTGCCGGCCAGACCGACCCAATGCTGGCGCACTTCAGCGTCGCGCATGACGACGCCTACATCCTGCCACTGCTCCGTCAGGCGCTTGCGATCAATCCGAGTCTCAAGGTGATGGCCACCCCGTGGAGCCCACCGGCGTGGATGCGTACGGGCCACTCGCTCATCGGTGCATCGGGTGGCACGCTCGAACCGCAGTACTACGACGCCTACGCGCAATACTTCGTGAAGTTCGTGGAGGCATACGCGGCGGCGGGCGTACCGGTCGATGCCGTGACGCTGCAGAACGAGCCGGAGTTTGCGCCTGAGGGTTATCCGGGGATGCTGTTCTCTCCCGCCGACCAAGCGACCTTCATCATCCATCTCGGACCGGCACTGCGAGCTGCTGGACTGAGCACCAAGATCATGGCGTTCGACCACAACTGGGATCTGTCCTCTTACGCCAAGACCGTGCTCGACAACACCGACGCTGCGCAGTACGTGGCCGGAACGGCTTTCCACTGCTATGGCGGTGATCCCTCGGCTCAATCGGACGTACACGACGTAGCGCCTTCCAAGGACGTGTATCTCACGGAGTGCTCCGGTGGAGACTGGTCGCCCGACTTTGGCGCCAACCTCAACTGGGGCGTCGGGAACCTCGCGATCGGCGCCATCCGCAACTGGGCCAAGACGGTGCTGCTGTGGAACCTTGCACTCGACACCCGAGGCGGACCAACCAACGGTGGTTGTACGAACTGCCGTGGGGTCGTGACCGTCGATCCCTCGAGCGGCGCAGTGGACTACAACGTCGACTACTACGTTCTCGGAGCCTTCTCCAAGGTGGTGCAACCGGGAGCGGTGCGGATCGACTCCAGCACGCTGGAGTCGATCGGCGTACAGAACGTAGCCTTTCGTAACCCGGACGGCTCATCCGCGCTCGTCGCACTCAACTGGGGAAAGACTGCACAGTCCGTATCAGTCAACGCAGATGGCCGGTCCTTCACGACATCGATCCCGGTGGGCTCGGCGGCGTCGTTCCGGTGGCGCCGGGCCAAGCGGCACGCGGGAAGGGACGCAGCCGAATCAGACGACGCGCAGTAGGCCTCGCGGCCCGGTACCTGCGCTCTCGTAGGCGGCCTGGATCGCCAGGCGGATCCTGGTGCCCGCCGCCCGTGCGACTGGCGGCGGGAAAGCGTTTCCGATCTGCCGGTACGCGGCCGTCTTGCGCCCGTAGAACCGCCAGTCCTGCGGGAAGCCCTGAACGGCGGCCGCCATCGGAAGCGTCAGCCGTGGCATGTAACCGGCGGGGGCATCCGCAGCGGGCGGCGCATCCGCGAGGCCCCGGCCATCGACGCCAAGCTTCCGCCATGCCTCACGGGCGCGGGTGGGCCCGAGATCCGGCCCGCCGTGCTTGCGCGATCCCCCTACCAGCGTTGGGCCTACGCCATTGGCCCGCCTGGCCCATGCTTCCGCGCCCCTCCAGCCGCCAGCGGCCATCAGATCGTGCAGAGCCACACCGACCGTCGGGGGCGCCCCGACCGCACTCGGCCACTCGAAGTGGCGGTACGCGTCCGGCCTCATGGCGACCAGGATGAACCGGGCACGCGACTGCGGGACCCCGAACTCGCAGGCATTCAGTACCTGCCAGTCCGCATCGTAGCCCAGGTCGTCCAACTGGCGGAGAACCTGCTCTCGGTAGCCGGCGAACCTGGCCTGGGCGAGCCCGGGTACGTTCTCCAGCATCACCGCCGTCGGCTCGCACTCCCTGACCAGGCGCAGCGCCTGCGGGAACAGGTCGCGGTCGTCATCGGCGCCGAGCTGCCTGCCCGCTACCGAGAACGGCGGGCACGGAACCCCTCCGGCCAGCAGGTCGATACCTCGGTAGGGGCGCCCGTCGAAGTGATGGACGTCCGCCTCGACGACCTTCCACGCGTACTGCCGGTTCAGCCGGAGGGTCTCGCAAGCGTCCTGGTCGATCTCGACCGCCGCGGCATGGGAAAAGCCTGCTTGCTCCAGCCCCAGGGACTGCCCGCCGGCTCCAGCGCAGATCTCCAGGCAAGTCAGCTCACGCACGAGATCCCCCAATATGGCCGGGCCGGAGGTTCCAGCATCATCGCGTCCATGTTCTCGCGACCTCCCCTGGACCTCGCGCGAGCCCCGCAGATAGCTTCAGACCGCTCTCCGCCTCGGCTGACAGGAACGTTCTCCCCGGCACAGATCTCGACCACGTCAAGATCTGCCACCTAGGCCTCCTTCGCTCCAGCCGCCTGACGCCCAGCCCGGCCAGTCTCAGCCCGGCCAGTCCCGGCCCGGCCAGCTCACCGACCCATCTTCCCGCAGCCCCGCCGCCGGTGGGCGGAAAGGCGCGCGTTGTCACTCACGTGTCGGAAGTTGCCCGATGGCTCATTGCCGGATCATGTGCCAGGACCATACCGCCGCCCGCCGACATTACTGAGCGAGGCGCTAAGGCGCGGGCCGGGGGAGGCGCTCGCCGACGACGCGGGCGTGCCTGGGGGAGAGCCCGCGCTTGCGGGCCGGAGGCTGCTTGCGCGCCAGTTCCTCGGGCAGCGTCAGCAGCGGGTTGGACGTACTGTCCACCACGGTCTCCGCGATCTCGATGACGCGTCGGCCACTCGACCTGGCCACGTTCCTGAGCAGGTCGAACGCCTGCCGAGGTCGCAGCCGGTGCCGTTCGGCGAGCACCCCGATGGCCTGCTCGACGCGAACCCGCGCGGTCAGGGCGTGCTCGAGCTGGGCGACCGTGACGGCGAGCCGCGCCGCCTCGCCTTCCTCGGTCGATCGCGGTGGGCTCGCGGGCGGAGGCGCGGGCGACCCGAGCTCGGCGGCCAGCAGGTCGGCGAGCACCATGGCGCTGGTCAGGTCGGCGGCCTGCTCGTCTCCGACCTGCCAGCCCTGCCCGCTACGGCGGACCACCAGCCCGCTAGCCTCGGTCGGCGTATCCCCGGTCACTGTCTCACCTGTTCTTGTCACTTGCACCACGAACCGTTCTGCTCAATATTTTCCCGAACGGCACTGGTATCAGTCCTGGGCGAGAAGCTCACCCTGTGCCGGCGGCGAGCTGCGCCTTGACCTGCGCCGCGGACGGGTTGCACAGCGCGGTGCCGTCCGGGAACACCACTGTGGGCACGGTCTGGTTCCCCCCGTTGACCGACATCACGAACTCTGCCGCAGCCGGGTCACGCTCGATGTCGATTTCGGCGATCTCGATGCCCGCCCTGGCCAGCTGGTTCTTCAGGTTCCGGCAGAAACCGCACCAAGTGGTGGTGTACATAGTCAGCTGACCGGACACCTGCCGCCTCCTTAAGTGTGGTGAAATTACCGGTTGGTGTAACACCGGCGGAGACCCCCAGCTTCCCGAGCCCGGATACGGCAGGATGAGGCAGGTGGCGGACACGGTGCTTGGAACCTCCGACGCGCTGCTTGCCGGGCTTGACCCCGAGCAGCGCGAGGTGGCCCTGGCGACCCGCGGGGCGGTGTGCGTGCTGGCGGGCGCGGGTACCGGTAAGACGCGGGCGATCACCTACCGGATCGCGTACGCCGTGTCGGCCGGCCTGGTGAACCCGGCGCATGTGCTGGCGCTGACCTTCACCGTCCGGGCCGCCGGCGAGCTGCGAGGCCGGCTGCGGCAGCTCGGGGCGGGCCTGCGCCCAGAGTTGGGCTTCGGCGAGCTTGGCCTGGGCCTGGTGCGGGCGTCCACGTTCCACGCGGCCGCGCTGCGCCAGCTCAACTACTTCTGGCCGCGGGTGATCGGTGGAAGGCCGCCGCAGCTGGTCGACTCCAAAGCCGCCCTGGTGCGCGAGGCGGCGAAGCTGGCGCAGGTCCGGCTGGAGGGCTCCGCGGGTAAGGGCAACAGGGGTGCGGGCCTGTCCGACGCGGCCGCCGAGATCGAGTGGGCCAAGGTCAGCCAGGTCCGCCCAGACGGTTATGCGCGGGCCGCGGCGGCGGCCGGACGGTCGCCCGCGGCCGGGATCGCCCCGATGGCCTCGGTCTACGCCGCCTACGAGCAGCTGAGGCGAGACCGGCAGCTGATCGACTTCGAGTCCGTGCTTGAGTTGACCGCGGCCATCCTGGGCGAGAACCAGGCCGCTGCGGACCAGGTCCGCCAGACGTTCAGGTATTTCGTGGTGGATGAGTACCAGGACGTGAACCCGCTGCAGAAACTGCTGCTTGACGCCTGGCTCGGCGATCGCGACGAGCTGTGCGTGGTCGGCGACCCGAACCAGGTGATCTACTCCTTCACCGGGGCCACGCCGTCATACCTGACCGGTTTCAGCGCGGAGTTCCCGGCGGCGACCGTGGTCCGGCTGGTGCGGGATTACCGGTCGACGCCGCAGGTGGTGGCGGTGGCCAACCAGCTCGTCCGGTCCGGGGCGGCGCTGATCGCGCAGCGGCCGCCTGGGCCGCGGCCGGTCCTGGTCTCCTACCCCGACGACGGCGCCGAGGCCGCCGGGCTGGCGATCCAGATCCAGGCCCTGTTGGCCGGGGGCACCGCGGCCAGGGAGATCGCGGTGCTGGTCCGGATCAACGCCGACACCGAGCGCTTCGAGCTGGCGCTGGCGCAGGCCGGGGTGCCGTACGTGGTGCGGGGCGCCGAGCGGTTCTACGAGCGGCCTGTGGTGCGCCAGGCGCTGGTGCTGCTGCGCGGCGCGGCGCGGGGCGACGCGGTCGGCGTCGGCCGGGGCGACGCGGCTTACGGCGGCGACCCGCTGCCGTCCTCGGTCCGGCATGTGCTCACCGGCATGGGCCTGACGGCCGGGCCGCCCGGGGGCGGTGCGGCGGCACGCGAACGCTGGGAGTCGCTGGCGGCGATCGCCCAGCTCGCGGACGACATGCACGCCCGGCGGCCGGACGCGACGCTGACCGACTTCTCCACGGAGCTGGACCAGCGCGCCGAGCTGGGGCATGCGCCGGCCGTCGACGGCGTGACGCTCGCCTCGATGCATGCGGCCAAGGGCCTGGAGTGGGACGCGGTGCTGCTGCCGGGCCTGGTCGAAGGGCTCATGCCGATCGTGCACGCCCGGACGCCGGACGCGATCGAGGAGGAAAGGCGGCTCCTGTACGTGGCGGTGACCAGGGCGCGTGAGCACCTGTACCTGTCCTGGTCCCCGGTCCGCGCCGCGGCCAGCGCCGCGGCCAGCGCCGCGGCCAGCGCCGCGGCCAGGTCCCCGGCCCAGCGCGGCGGCCGCGGCGCCGGCCGGCCGCGATCGCGCTTCCTGGATGAGGTCCGGCTGCGCTGATGCGAGATACTGCGCCGGTGACTGATACCGCGAAACCGCGCTCCGGGACGAGGTGAGGGCAGATGTCTTCCGAGCTCGACCGGCTCCTCGATCTCCTCGATCTGGAACAGATCGAGCTGAACATCTTCCGCGGCCGCAGCCCCAAGGAGCGGGTGCAGCGGGTGTTCGGCGGCCAGGTGGCCGGGCAGGCGCTGGTCGCGGCCGGGCGGACCGTGCCGTCCGACCGTCCGGTGCACTCCCTGCACGCCTATTTCATCAGGCCGGGCGACCCGCTGGTGCCGATCGTGTACACCGTGGACCGGGTACGGGACGGGCGGTCCTTCACCACCCGCCGGGTGTCCGCGATCCAGCGCGGCAAGACGATCTTCACCCTGTCGGCGTCCTTCCACCACCCCGAACCGGGGCCGGTGCACGCCGACCCGATGCCCGATGCGCCGCCACCCGAGGCGGTCGAGCGGACTTCCGACCGGCTGCGCCGGGTGGTCGGCGGGGCCCAGGCTCAGCTGTACGAGCACCCCATCGAGCTACGCTCGGTCGGCCCGCTGTCCGCCGAGGCGGCGCTTGATCCCGCGCTGCGGAGCACTTCGAACCTGGTCTGGCTGCGGGTGGACGGCGAACTGCCCGACGATCCGCTGCTGCACGTGTGCCTGATGACCTACGCCTCGGACATGACGCTGCTCGACTCGGTGCTGACCGGACACGGCCTGTCCTGGGCCGACGGCCGCACCTCCGGCGCCAGCCTGGACCATGCCATGTGGTTCCACCAGCCGTTCCGGGCCGACCGCTGGCTGCTCTACGCGCAGCAATCGCCGGTGGCCTACGGCGCCCGGGGCCTGGCCCGCGGCCAGGTGTTCACGCAGGCCGGCCACCTCGTGGTGTCGGTCATGCAAGAGGGCCTGATCCGGTCCGGGCCGCCGGCGTCCTGACCCCCATAGACCCTCCGGGTGTCCTGCCGCCGCTGGATTCGGCGAACACCCAGGTCAGCCCGGGACGTCCCTGGCGGGCTCCATGATCACAAAATCCCAGGTCAAAAAAGTGTTGCCCCTTTCAGGGAGCAACACTTAGGCTTCTCGCATGTCCGTGGGCTAGTTGTCGACCACTCCCGGAGGGAGGTGCCCGACGTGGCAAGCATCAACGCATCCGCATCGTCCGAACTGACGTGGCCGTCGCGCCTGGGTGCTTCCAGCCCGCGTGCGGTCAGCTTCCCGGGGATGAGTGTGGCCACTGCCACTCGTGGCACTGGGCCGTGCGCTGTTCTGTTCAGTTCTGTGGGCGCGTATGCCGTTCCGCGTCTCCGGGGCAAGGCCGCGTTCGCTGCCCTGCCGCCGCAGACGGACGTCGTCGCGACCCTGCTCGGTCAGACGAATATCCACAACTACATGACTCGCGCCTACGCCGTTGGTGAGGGCGCATCGGGTCCGCCGCCAGAGCCTCCAGACTCTAAACCGGTCTAAGCAAAGACCGGCCAAGTTCCCCTTGAGGCCGCGGACCCGCACACAGGGTCCGCGGTCTTAGCCATTTAAAGGCCTAGGTCCCTCGGACAGGCGAGCAATCGCGTGACGACAACTAG
>Ga0302179_10002314_pt1 | contig 11140 bp, 11 predicted proteins | sample I_Palsa_E3_1_FD_198788 | JGI IMG/M metagenome (GOLD analysis project Ga0302179, IMG submission 198788) | Peat permafrost microbial communities from Stordalen Mire near Abisko, Sweden - I_Palsa_E3_1 | ecosystem: Environmental > Terrestrial > Soil > Palsa > Peat permafrost | place: Sweden...
ACTGAACATTCGCAATATGTCCCTTCTTTGCCAAATCCATCCAATTGGCCTCATACAATTTCGGCCCAATCAAGAAATTCAAATCATCAATCTTGTCATCTTCTCTGACCAACGTGGCCGTCAGGCCCAACTTTGCATGTGCCGCAATCGTCGTCACGACCCGTCGAAAGATCGCTGCGGGGACAACATGCACTTCGTCCAGGATGATAAATCCCCACTCGCGAGACGTGATAAAGTCCATCATTTTAGCGGCGTCGTGGGCCCGTTGGCGGGTATTCGCGACCATGGAGTAGGTTGAGACGACGATACCGGCTTGGCCTTTGAAGCGTTCTTTGCTGTCTGCGGTGAAGACGGCGATGCTTTCGGGTTTGATGTTTGACCATTGCAGGAATTGTTGGCGCCATTGCATCACTGAGACACTGCTAGTACATAGGACCATGATACTTTTTTTGATTGTACAGGCTGCTGTGATTCCAACGAGGGTTTTCCCGGCACCGCAGGGAAGGACAATGATCCCTGATCTCGCACGTCCGTTCCCAAACATCTTTGATAGTGATTTTTCTTGGTACGGCCGAATCTGCGTCGCGGGTTTCAAATCAATTTCCAAGTTCGGATTCACCGTATCGTTCCGGAAATCATACTCCTCCAACATCGGATAATCCAGATCCCGACATCTCTTCTTCACCGTCTCAATACTATCCACATCGATCTCAAACGAATGCACCGCATCACTGATATCATCGTCATCTTCCCTGTCAACACTAATCACCGGAGCAAAGAAATCCTCCCCATCAGGCGCCCTTTCAGCCTCCTTCACAGCCTCCTCCTTTTGTTTATCTTTGGGTACTGTTCCGGGGATACGGAGTTCGCCCATTCGGGGGGCGGATTCTCGGTTTAGTTGACCGTCATTGGCTTCTGTTTCGATGCGAAGGGGACCAATAATAGGGTCCTTGAGAAGCATTTGGAGGACTTCGGCCTGTGGACTTTCGACAAAGTAGCGGTTTTGTTTGAGAACTAGTTTTACTTTGCCGTAGGAGATGGTGCAGTTGCGGATGAAGTTGATGATGGTGGAGGAGAGCGGGACCTTGGAAAGGCGACCTAGGACAGAGATGATGTCCTCGGTTTGGAGACCGACACTTACTGCTGCGTATAATGAATACGTCGTCAGCTTGTACTCATGAATATGCGCAGGTCTACTTATTAACTCAGGCTTTAGTAGGGCGGTACCTGCTCACGGGCTCAGCAATAGCAACCAAGAAATCTTGGGCTTGTTCAGCTAGCGGTGAGAACCCTTCCAATATAATCCTTCCGTCCTCAGGATTGATCCACAAGGGCCTGTAAGCGTGATCCGGCTTGAGCTTGAGGAGTTCCGTGAAATCGTGCTTTCCGAAGATATGCGACAAGTTTGATCCTTCAGAAGCTCTTCTTTCGCCTCCTTTTATCTTCAGCTTGATCTTGCGAGGCTGTCTTGGCTGATGTTGGAAGATTTCATCGCCAGATTCCTGGTCATCAAGGGAATAGTCGGCGGCTTCCAGATCGGATGGCAAGTCCTCTTGCGCGGGTGATGCGCCGGAATTTGGAGTTGCAGCATTTGAAGACTGTCTCTTTCGTTTTGAAGACATATTGGAGGCACCTGAATAAGCGTCAGCGATCAGATAAGCTAGGCCAGATACCGCTGGAACGTCTCTTTGGGGTTGACGACATCCAACGACTAGTGAAAGGGTGGATGACGGTGACTCAGGCTGGACACACACAAGGTGCTCAATAATTTATAAGGAGTATGGACGCCAATCGACTCTGCTGGAATCGCTTACGTGAGCCTCCCACGGCTAAAATTTTTTTAATCATTGAGGAAAATCTTCCTTCATTATTCACGAAAGACTTAAAAAAGCAACGCTTAACAGCAACCAAACAACAACACTTTACTCTTCAAACAAACAAAGAAACAGAGACTTGCAATCATGGCAGAACCTACTGGACTTACCGACATCGAGGGTCAAGAAATCGACTCCAACTGGGATGAGGTGCGTTCAGTTCGTACCCACAGCTAACTCTGTGACAGGTCGTTGACAACTTTGACAACATGGGCTTGAAACCCGAACTTCTACGAGGTGTCTATGCCTACGGTACGTACTTCAAACATGCTGTGTCTTATTGCAGGTTTCGAGCGTCCCTCCGCTATTCAACAACGTGCCATTATGCCCGTCCTGAAGGACCACGATGTCATTGCGCAGGCTCAATCTGGAACTGGAAAGACCGCCACCTTCTCCATCAGTGTTCTTCAGAAAATCGACCACACTGTCCGACAATGCCAGGCTTTGATCCTAGCTCCCACGCGAGAGCTTGCTCAGCAGATTCAAAAGGTCGTTATCGCACTTGGAGATTTCTTGAACATTGAAGTAGGATCATCGCTTTTTCAAGCTAATCTTAGTGCCACGCTTGTATCGGAGGAACAATTGTTCGCGAGGATATCAGGATCCTCCAAGAAGGTGTCCATGTTGTCGTCGGAACTCCCGGACGAGTATTGGATATGATCCAAAACCGTCGCGCTCTTCGCACCGATCACATCAAGATGTTTGTCCTCGATGAAGCAGATGAAATGCTTTCCCGCGGTTTCAAAGATCAAATCTACAATATCTTCCAGCTCCTCCCCCAAAACACTCAAGCCGTTCTCCTTTCAGCTACCATGCCCTCGGATGTTCTTGAAGTAACACAAAAATTCATGCGCGACCCTATCCGCATTCTCGTCAAGAAAGACGAACTCACGCTTGAAGGTATCAAACAGTTCTACATTGCCGTCGAAAAGGAAGATTGGAAACTCGATACCCTTGCCGATTTATACGAGACGGTCACCATCACTCAAGCCGTTATTTTCTGCAACACTCGCAGAAAGGTCGATTGGTTGACCGACAAATTGACGCAGAAGGATTTCACCGTCAGTGCCATGCACGGTGATATGGACCAATCTCAACGTGATGTCATCATGAAGGAATTCAGGAGTGGCTCGTCTCGTGTATTGATCACCACCGATTTGTTGGCTCGAGGCATTGATGTTCAACAAGTCTCCCTTGTCATCAACTACGATCTCCCCGTCAACCGTGAGAACTACATCCACCGAATTGGACGTGGTGGACGTTTCGGTCGTAAGGGGTACTAGCCACCAGTGGACGTATCTAACATTAGTGTTGCCATCAACTTTGTCACAGCTGAAGATGTCCGAATGATGCGTGATATCGAGCAATTCTACTCGACCCAGATCGAGGAAATGCCAATGAACGTTGCGGACTTGATCTAAAAATTTGCAGTGGGGAGAGAAGGGGCATGAATCTAGCATCTTATTCATACCCAGGGGTCACAAAACTGGATGTCGTGGTCTTGTGTAAACGCACGTACAATCGATGTACGTTGGTGGTCTTTTTGATGGTTTCTTTTATTTTTAGTATTCTGCTCTCCATTAGTTGGGCGGTCGTTTTAGGATGTAGATGATGATGATGTAAACGTTTCTCCGGGAGATATAAAACTCGTCCTGTACCTTCTGAGTCTTTAAATGAAATGACAGCGAATCACTGCATACGGGAGGTACCGCCAGGTTCGCTGTTGCGACGTGACGGGGACGGTTCTCTGGAATAGGCAAATTCTGAAATAGGAAGTTGGTTCCGACGTGAGCACGATCACCACTCTAATTTCCCGCCTCGGTCCGTTATCACGCGCGAATCATCATCTCACGGTCGGTCTTCCCACCGTCTCTCCACATTGACCTTCTGCTTTCTCTCATATAATGCTTCGTGGCCTTCGAACTTGCGCTCTTCGAGCACGACCAGCAGCTGTTCCCCGAACTTTCCGTCGTCCTCTAGCCACTGCCTCTGCGGAAACATTCAACAAGGCACACGCAGCCCTTCCTCCAAGCGCCATGTCCATCAATAGCTTCCTCGATGGCGAACCCAGTAAACCCACTGTGACCACAAATATCCCCGGTCCCAAAGCCCTCGCTGCAAAGGAAGCAATGGGGAAGCTCCAGGATGTACCTCCATCCCCAGCTTCAAGCTAATTCTAGGTTCGCGCGGTGAACACCATGGTGTATGTTATACAAGCCTTCGCCGCTGAGTTTTAGTGATTATGAGAAGTCTTATGGAAATTACATGGTCGATGCAGATGGAAATACATTCCTTGACGTCTACGCTCAAATTGCTTCAATTCCAGTATATCTCCGTTAGGATCAAGCTCATGTAGGTCGGTTACAATAACCCTGCGCTCCTCACAGCAGCGCAGTCCCCGGAGTTTGCTCGCGCCCTGATGAATCGTCCTGCACTTGGTAAGCCGCCATTCCGCGGACTAAATCTGACGGTAGGCAATTTTCCGCCAAGCGACTGGGGCCAGACTTTGATGGATAGTTTCATGTCCATTGCACCACCCGGACAAACTCGAATTTATACGGCCATGTGTGGTAGTTGTGCCAATGAAACGGCTTACAAGGTATTCTTCTTTATGCATTGTCTGATTTAGGCTGCATTTATGTATTATCGTCGTAAGGAGCGAGGTGAAGACGGCGAATTCACTCCAGAGGAATTATCAAGCTGTATGCGAAACGAAAAACCTGGTAATGTCCCCCTCGGTACTGTACTAATTGAAGGCTCTCCTGATATGTCTATCCTGTCCTTTGGAAAAGCCTTTCACGGGCGAATGTTCGGCTCCCTCTCCACGACGCACTCCAAAGCGATCCACAAAATCGACATCCCCAGCTTCAACTGGCCCTCCGTTCCGTTTCCTATGCTGCAATACCCTCTAGCAGAGAACGCGGAGGCCAACCGCGCAGAAGAACAACGCTGTCTCGCCGAAGTCGAGTCCACCATCAAAAGCTGGCACTCTCCCGTTGTCGCCGTTGTCGTCGAACCGATCCAATCTGAAGGAGGCGATAACCATGCGTCGCCGGAATTCTTCCGTGGTCTACGGGACCTGACTAAACGAATGGGTGTGCTCATGATCGTGGATGAGGTGCAGACTGGAGTGGGGAGTACGGGGACTTTTTGGGCTCATGAGAAGTGGGGATTGAAGAAAGGGAATGAACCGGATATTGTGACGTTCAGTAAGAAGTTTCAGGCTGCCGGATGGTATTTCCATGATGAAAAGTTGATCCCTAATAAACCTTACCGGCAATTCAATACCTGGTACGTCACATTTTCCGAGATATTTGGATCTTTCGTGGAATAGGGCTGATTGTAGGATGGGAGATCCAGTGAGAGCATTAGTTGCCAAGGCAATTATTGCTGAGATCAAGAAAGGGGATTTAGTCAAGAATACCAAGGTGACGGGTGAATATCTCTATGCTGGCCTCGAGAAACTATCCCAAAGGTTTCCTACTCGAATTGGAAATCTACGCGGAAAGGGAGAGGGGACGTTTATCGCATGGAACGAAACTTCCCCAGCCGCCAGAGATAAGTTCTTGGTCGACATGAAGAAATACGGCGTCAACATGGGTTCAACAGGAGACATGAGCGTGCGTTTGCGACCCATGTTGATTTTCGGCAAGAAACACGCCGATATCCTCCTCGAGCGTCTGGAGTCGTGTCTTTCTGCGTCCGCCTAGAGAGTAGACGTCGAAAGAGCCATGTCAGAGAGAATGGAATGGGAAGGAGGACCGGTATTGATTGGCCTGAAACATATGATTGAGGAGCGACAGCAGAGAGAAAATCACTTACAAGACGTGTTGGATTGCTTTCGAGGGAAGGTGCCGTTTCCGTGGGAAATGGATGACGTTGTGCAGGATATGATTAAACGAATGGAAGTGGAAAAAGGCATCGTGGGGTTTTCAAGTTGGATTGTTTAGTATTGGATATTCATTCCTGCTCTTGTTTCCGTTTACCTTACTTAAATAGTTTTTTCACACTTCTGCCTCTTCGTCCAGCATTTGATCCAGAGTTATTGACCCTTCGAATCTCCCGCTCATTAATCTTCAACATGCCATTCTTGAATTTACCCACCGACGCCGGAGTCCTCAATCCCCTTTCTCGCGGTTTCTGGATCTTCGATTTCTGTTTCGTAGCCATGACTATTCCCGCTTCTCGGGACTCTTTCTCTTTCTTCTCCTCTCGCGTTTTCTTGGCGTTCTGAATACCTTGGCGGATTCGAAGAGGGACATTCCCTTTCGTTGCCTCTTTGCCTCCGAGGTGTGATATTCGTGCATCAAGCGTAAGGTGTCGTAGTCGGCCTGGATCTTCTTTGTTTGCATATTCCGATAGGAGATTAGATTCTCTGAGAAGTCGTTGGAGAGCGACATCATTCTGCAGATTCAGCGCCTCCTCGTCCGGCGATTCCAGCTGTTCTTTCCCTTGCGCTTTCTTGATCAATGACGCCGCTTTCGGTAACCGAGACGACTATCATCAGCAACATGACAAACAAAGTATCATCACCATGAAAGCCTTCTTTGAAACGATTTCAGGCTCCTCAAACTCTTCTTCTCCGGTCTCTCGAAACTCGACTACCACAGGACCTGTCGTGGATTGACGACTGTCCTCCGGGGGGTGGTCTTGTATTCCCTGCCATTCGTCTTCCGACTCTGGGACTTGCTCTTTTGCGACTTCCTTTTCGGTGTGCCCTCGTTTTCTCTTCTTTGATTTGCTTTTGGGGATGTCTATTGTCCCATACTGCTCTTCAAAATGCCGCTGAAGCGCAACGAGGGGGTCCTTCATGGCGTGTCAAAAATAATTGATCGGCGCACGGTGATGGGAGTTCACTGATTTTTTTTCGAAGTGGCGTGGAATCGCATAACCAATCTGACGAGGGAAACTCACGCTAAAGGGGGATGAAAAGAGTTACATGTCTAAGATTACAAAAACAAACTGAAAGACATTTGTATTGATAACTAATAGGTTCTGCGTGCTGCCAACATCAGACGAAGCGACAATCCATCAGATTAATTGCGATCGCTTATCAGATCCCGAGTCTCCCTATCAAACTTGTCAATCCAATTCTCACACTATCTATCCATTAAAGAAGGAATAGTAACACAAGCAGGAGTCGCCATATCTCCATCAATCTGATCCAACAACTACTGGGCCACGCCAATGATTTCCTCGGAATTAGTCCCGGTTTGGAACACATGCCAATCAATTCATCTTTACTTAACAGCCCCCCCTGCGAAACCTAGGATGGTCGACACTCTGTTCAAAGAATATAATAACATCGTAGTGACCGTGGTGTCTCCGGTGGAGAGAGAGGCGATCGACGAAAATCCCCTCTGCCGCATAAATGAGATCTATTATATCGGGATTGGGTTATATATCGCGATCGCAGTGTCTTCCAAGTACGACAAAGTGAGCGCGTTATAAGCTTAGAATCAGAAGAACCTGCGGGAATGGCAAAGGTGCAACTAGCCGCATTCTGTACTCTTCAGGGACGTTATAGTCAACGACGGGCTTTGTGAGATGGACCTCTGTTCCAAACTAAATATCTTCTCGTCATGGACAAGCAGACATTTTACTTCGGTGCCGTTATTCGTATCGATCAAGTACTCCTATTTCAAAGACTATGATGATTCATCTTTGAAGAATTTCATCTGCACTAAAACTTCAATGACTCTTCTTTCCTCTTTAGGTACTGCAGCTGTTTCATAGCTAGAATCGGTAATCTTCAGCAAGACCATACTAGTATCCGAGACGCATGAGACGCAGGTATCGATCATGTCGTCTGTATCATCAGAACCACCCTCCCGTTCAGTCATAACCTCATTCCCTACTAACATCTTCGAGTCCCAAAACCGTAACTAAACGCACTACACAACTCAATGGGATCCAGCAATACAGACCTCACTTCCGTGCGGGGGATGGGACTACGAACTCGTGTGTCATCATTCTGAAATAGAGATCAGCATAATCGCATCTGACACCCCAGGGTGCCCCGGGGGCGTGGGGGACCTCCCGTTACTAATAGGACCCCTTTCGGCTCGCCGCCGGGAGATGAGATGAAGTGGGGCCGTGCACGCGTGGCTGTTCCTGGGAGGTTAGCTTAAGCGACCACGCGGCGGCTGGAATGCGCCCTGTAAGGTTCAACGCATACATACATGTAGTCTAGGAACTTCTAAGCGCGGGAGGAGGTTTAAGAGTGTTGTTGCGGATAGGATTGACGGGCTTTGAATCTAAAAATAGCGGCACAAATGATACAGGACTTAAGCGGAAATGGATCTTATCCTATGGACTGGATTGTTTCTGGGATAATTGTGCAAGGACTCATGTTAATCTCTAGCTCTACTTAACTAACATCTCCCAAACGCATGCATGGAAATCATCATTCAATTCACCCGCGTTTCAAGTTATCCCGAGATCGATAATAATTTGACGTTTCAATCCACCCCCCGCGCGCATGTAATCTAAATTTATAACATTATTAACATACCAGCGCCAAAAGCATATGATGAAAAGCACGTTTGACGCGGCCGCGCGCAGAGCGATACATATGGCGAAAGAGCATTCATTCATTCATTCATTCATTCATTCATTTATTTTGGTAACTCATCTCGAGCGCCCTTGAAATTTAATAAAACCGCTCGTGGGAGGACCCACGTGGCCGCGGCCGCCGCGCGCCGAGGTTGACAGGCATTTGGGGTTAAGTATCTTTCCTGGGCCTTTGTGAGAAGATTAATGCTGTAACTTTCAATGGTTTATTTTGGCTCGTTTTTCGAAACCGCGACGACCTGGACTCATTCTTTCGAATGACTTTTTATCATGGCGGAACTTCACTTAGGCTACCTGTTGTCTGTTCTTGAAGACTCGCAAGCGCCGTTTTACGAGACCGAAGAAATGTCTCGCCCCTGCTGATTCCGATCGGATGAAAAGAATTGAATTCTGCTTTCTGACGCCTCTAGCAACACAGCTGTGGACAGGTTTCTCGGAGAGTAGAATGTCGACATCCATCAGGTGCATATGCAATCCCATGTTCTCCGGATCACGCTACATTGGTTCTACACGGTGAATCTGATCCCACTGATGATGATGATGCGACGGCCATGTGGGAGTTTCTCCAAATGGTTTTCTCTGAGGAAGAATGTTGCAAATACAATAGGTTAACGGATCTCGGGTTACGTGGATGTCAGTCATCAAAGTGGTCACTGAATATTAAACCGGTCATCCTACCTTCGTCATCCGAGAAGTCTAGCGATTGGGATACGTGTTCTGTCGTCATGCATCGCGTTTTGTAGAAATTAAATACTTGGATTGAGGCATAGTTATTCGTCATTTGCTCTTCATTCGTTCGCAACATAGAGAACGGACGTTGAAACGTTGTTCAAAGACGAGGAATGTCAGGCTATTCTTGCCAATTCCTTGGTCCAAGTTATGCGTGGCTTGAGATTGGGTTGCGGTCGGACTCGCGTGGGCTCGGAAATCGGGCGTCAAATAAGAGACGGACGAATGACGCCTTGTTCAATTCCAGTGTCTGCCGTCTGGGCGAAAAAAAAAACTGTGTCAAGGAGACCGAATGAACTACGTAATGCGCGCAATGGTGGGTGACAGGCCCCAATCGCTTGCTGTTGGCGGCTTTTAAATTGAGTGAAGAAAGGGGGCCTTCCGCCTCGACAGCGCCAAAGTGTGGAGCCCGTTCTCATTGGCCGGCAGCTGCTTTCACTGTGGAAACGGGACACCCAAAAGCTTCCACTGTGTCGTGACTTGTCGTCAATACAATTAAGCAGCATCGCCCTCCCTCCACCACGGGATTCCGAAAATAGCCCGAGCCCGAGCCCGTCCCGAAACATCCTTTCAACCGCTTCGCGTCACGGATCAAAGGCCACGGCGACAAAGCCTCTGTCTCTGAAGCCGCCAGCCAACAACGTGCGCGCCCTGGATCCCATCCATGAACGCCGGTGGGCCCCCTGTGTATAGACCCCAGCTCGGTGGAGGCGGTGCTGGTGGTGGGCAACAGAATCAGAATCAGCTCGGACATCAACACAGCAGCAATATGTCCAACAATGAACGTGACGATGGGCGCCGCTACCAGAACGGGTACCCAGACCTGGCTTCTCCCATGTCGCCGTCAGCCGGGTCCGACTTTTCATTCTCAAAATACTCCAACGACACGTACTCCCAGCAACGCAGTCTAGGCTACAACAACGAGCCGCTTCCCAACTCGGCATCCAAGAACAGTCTAATCAGCCAACGATCTTCAGGAAGCAACGCTGGGTCTCGCGATAGTGTTGTCATGGAGCATTACGTTGCCCTGAAAAATTATCTAACGCGACATCTCGCCGCTGAAGGCACAAAACACTCATTCGCATTTCTAATAGCAGGACTCAATCAACGGCAGAATAAAGCGAGGGAGAAACTGATTCGTCTGTCACGACAACAATTTAACGAACTGTCGACGGATGTATATGACGAACTCATGCGTCGCCAGAATACTTCTAATAGTATTCCCGAGGATAGGATCCTACTAACTTCTGCAGATCAACACTTTCTTGCCCCGAAAGAAAATTTCCATCCAAAACGAAATCAAGCCCGCCAAAAACTCGCTACCCTGCCTCCCGGACGATTCAAAGAACTTGCCTCGGACGTGTTATACGAGATTGAACGGCGGTATCCAGTGTCCGTGGATGCTGCAAATAATGGTAATCAATATCTTTCGACGGAGGAGAACATGCAACGGACCACTAGCGCTTCTTCGTTGGGATCACAACGGAGCGACCAGAGTTATAATCCGCCATATAGTTCACGGAGTGATGGATTAGCGGCGTCTGTCTCTCGCGATCGATTTCCTTCCAATAACAGCCTTAATACCCTTTCGTCGCCATCAAAGTCTGAAGGCGAGAGTGGCGCAATCCAGCGGACCGGTATGCCCACTTCGATCATTCCAAATAAATCAACGATGGTAGAGGAAGATATTCCCGAGGAGGAGGAGGATATACCCCTGCAAAGATCGGCGTCGAATAACAATCCTGTGCAAAAGTCCTTCCAGTCGAACACTATTGTCCCAAATACATCGACCATGGTTGAGGAGTCTGAGGATGAAATGGAAGATAATGCCGATGAGGATAATGCGCGTGTAGCATCTACTTTCGCCCCTTCTACCGCCGCGAGCACAAAATCAATGTCGCCCCCTACCTTCAAATCAAATGCCTTTGCAAATGCGAACCTCAATGGCTTGAAGAATCGGTCTG
>Ga0302179_10002321_pt1 | contig 11125 bp, 15 predicted proteins | sample I_Palsa_E3_1_FD_198788 | JGI IMG/M metagenome (GOLD analysis project Ga0302179, IMG submission 198788) | Peat permafrost microbial communities from Stordalen Mire near Abisko, Sweden - I_Palsa_E3_1 | ecosystem: Environmental > Terrestrial > Soil > Palsa > Peat permafrost | place: Sweden...
CTAACCCCTGTTCAGAACCCTTCCTCGCACCGCATATAATCATTGTCCTTTCCGGAATGACATTACCGACTCCCAAGGACAGCCCCGTCGCCGCAATAATCGAGACATCCTCTTTCACCTCATCCGTCCTTCTCTCACCGACGATTTCTTTAATCAATCTAACAACTTCCTCCTCTCGAGAACATGCCAAAAGTCTTATATGTCTGTCCCAGAATTGTATACTCTTCAAGCCATGTGACCATGCTTCCTCATCGTCCGCGGCGCCCTGGACATACATGAACCCTTCGAACTGCCGATACCCCGATGGAACGGGCTTTGACGCCGTTACCAGAATGACCGGATAACACTCTTCTGGCAAGGTAAAGTCCATGGAAGATTCAGGGGTGATGAAAATCGGTTGAAGCGGTTTCTCTACTAACGATGAGATAGACGCGATATCCACTCCACATTGCTAGACAAGTTAGATCAGAACCATACAGAATATAAGGTACCTTGAACGATTGCAGAAACGATGGAAGAAGCATATTGATCGCAGCAACTTCCTGAGCCGAAACACTCCCCTCCGGCACCCGTAATTCATCCACCCAATTCACCCCTCTCCGTAGTCTCACAGCCCGATTAATAACGGCACACCATATCGGCACAGTCTTACTTAGCGAATCAGGGATTCTCTTTCCCCGTCTCGTCGAATCCACCAATACAGCCCTACCATCACGTCCACCCAAAATAGTGCAGGGGAGGAGTGTACCCTCCATGTGTGACGATAGTGTTTAGAAATTCAAGGTTGAGTCGTCGTGTGTTGAATGACCATTCTCCATAATGACCATCGGTGGATTTAAAGTATGCCGACGAGTGGTATTGCGGGGAAGGAATGTACCATCGTCCACAGCGTTCGTTTGCTATGAATAAGCGCTGTGGTGATATGGGAGGGGGGAGTACCGACGAGGGGCAGGTGGGAGAAGTAAGTTGAAAGAGAGTGGATAAATTGAGAGTCGTAGTAGATGGATTTGAGTCTGTTTAGACTACTTCGTTAGAAGTCTATTAAATTGGGGGATGGAGTACGTTGAGAGTGTTTCTCGACGGAGTGCTTTTTCCGTGTGTCTTGCGGAGAATGGTGAGGATAATGTGCTTTCAGTATTCAACTGATTTGTTTGATTGAAGGATGCTTCTTCGTCTTCGGAAGTAGACGAGTCTTCGTTATTATCCGTCCGCCATAAACTCATCCACTCGTCGTCCGTCCAGGATACCTCGTTGTCACTCCAGAGAATCTCAAAAGTGATCTGCATCGACGATTGATCTGCGAATTCCGTTCCCAAAACACAGTCCATCCAAACCGCATTAGAATGGCAACAGCAGAAGACACATGTCGTGCAATCCTCGAAGCCGTAGACATCACTCGAACGGTGCCTCTCGCTCAGACATACCAGATTCTTACTTGTAGGACGACCAAGATGCGTATATCACATACAGCACCATCCTCGACATTCACCTATCCAATGCCCTGAAATTCCCTCCCTCGCAACAGATCGCGGTCCTGCAAACAGTCTATGATATCCTCTTCGCAGACGAGAATGTATCACCCTCTATTTAGTGTGTAGGGATCTAATTGAAGGCGGAGCTGCTGGAGAGTATTGGTTGGGATGTGGTTTCTATGCTTGTCCCGTTCCTGGGAAAGAAATCTACGAGCGAAATGGGATCGAAAGTGCTAGACGTCGTGGTGGATAAAGGCAACGCAAAGGAAGTCTTTCTAAAATCGGTTGAAGCATTAAAGGATATAAAATATGGCGCAGACTACGAAGATACCGCGGGGGTGGAGGATCCAGGGGAAGCCACCTTAGCGGAGAAACTATCGGAATTCACTGTGGAGGATACTGAAGTCGATCCCATTGAACAGACCACAGAACTCTACAAAGCTGTTTTCAAAGGCACTTATATGGAGAGTAATTTTGTCTTACCGTAGTATTTAAACGAATTCGAACGGATCGACCTTCGCGGTTTTTGACGACTTTTGCTGCTGTCATGTTAACTAACTTATCGATGGCGTTTCAATCTCTCGTGGACTCGGATCAACTCAACGCTCTTCACTCACTCATGTTAGATTTCATTACTTCCTCCTTGGCGCTGTATGATCTTGATTCCGAGAAGGGGAAGGGGTTTAAAGAAGTTCTAGCGGGTGTGCTTACTACGTATATCCCTGTATACATGGGGAATCAATTGCTTTTCTGGTCGGGACGGTATTGGGAGGAAGCTCATCCAGTGATCTCAAATCGTGTCAAAAGCACGGATCTAATTAACGAGAGCCTGGAACAAGGAGTATTGGCATTGACGGTACTGTCCTTGTTGAACGCAAGAGATTAATTGGAATAGGAGAGTGCAGAGAAACTTGGATTATCCACTGAAAAACTTTACGATAATTTCTTTCCTCAGAAAATCCCTGAAGAGCTTGACGCTGATTCAATTTATCCTGATGGAGACTCGTTCATTCCTATTGATCCCTTGGGATGTCTCCTCCTTTTCTCCAATATATATACACTCAACTCGGCCGACACAGAAAAGTTCCTCTCAAAGTATTCGACAAGAGATCTACTTTCGCTGCATAAACGACTTGTGGATAGTTACCTCGATGAAGCATCTTTCAATACAATTGACGCAATCCTTCTTCCGGGATTACATCTCTCTACCACTCTTTCCGGCGACGACGTCCCTTCCTTCGAGGATCCAACAGATGCTTCCTCCTCAGACTTCCTAGAATACCTCCAGGTCTCTCCTCAAGTTTCCAAACCCTCGCGAATTTCCCTCCAAGCTCTTGAGTGTGAAATTGGAAATCAGGATGGGGTGCTGATTGCAGAGAATGGCGGCAACGGCAGCGACATGTGCGTCTGAGAATTTGAGACCCCTGATATATACTCTCGTTGAAAGGTTACTTGAGAAATGCTCTCCTCAGGGGAGATTGTATTATATTCTTGATACGTTGGATCATTGTCCTTATGATAATTTGAAAGTCGCCGTCATTGGGACTCTCAAGAAACAACTCTCCTCTCCGGAGAAGGTATCCCTCCCGACACAGATTCCTTCGTCCCCTATTTTCTTGTTTAAGGGGACTGGTTTGACTGGCTAATTGTAGGGATCGTTGTTTAGTTCACCAGGGTTATTGAATGAGATTGGACCGAGATTATTTCGACTTCCCTCGGAGGTCTTAAAAGATGAAGAAACAGCATTAGATAAAGTTACCTTTATCATCGAATGCCTAAACCTTTATCGTTTACTCCTATTGAAGAAAGAGGATACAGTACTCCCCGTTCTCATGTTGATAGTTGCTAATTCAGATTGGAGTAAAAGATCCCAAACAGGTGATGCAAACTTATTCTGCATGGCTGGTGCCATTGAGAAAGAGTGTGGAGAATTGGATCAGGGTCGCAGGGACGGAGGAGGAGGTTTGTCGGGTTGTGGTGTGATTGCTTATCGTAGGATCAGGAAAGATTGTTGATGTGGAGGATTGTGGTAGAGAATCTGGATCGGATTGATGAGGCTAGTAGGAGTTTTATGGCGTAATGTCGTCGGGGGTGATGGCACAGGTTTTCGGATTTCAAGGGACAGGTCAGTTGCGGAAAAGAAACTGGAGTAATAAACCTCTTTATCAAAATAGTGCGCGTGGTAGGTTAGTCGAATATGAACGCATAAGTATCCAAAATGTGTATCGTTTTAAAACACCAAATTTAGTGGTAGACTTATGAATTTGAGGCAGGGCACGTCGGCTAACTAGGGCGAGATAGAGTCATTGACTGCTGCAGCCGCATCCCTCTCAAATATTGCAGAATCGTATTTGTAGCTGTAGATAGGTTTTCCCGACGCTTTTAGATACCGCGCAGCACCGCCGAATAAGCCTTGTGTCACCCAGATGATTATGTGCGCTCAATGGTGACCGCCGTTTGTGGCGATCGGCTATCAAGTTGACCGAAATACACAATCTGCGATGAAGACTATAGCTACAGTAGATGCTACCCGCTTCATATGCATAAAGGATATTCAGGGGTTGGTTGGCCGGTCAACCAAACCCCAGGCTTGATGTCATGTGATCTAATCATCTGTATGACGAAACTGATCTTCCTAATATCAACAAAAGCCGGCAAGGCATAGCGACTAGGGCCATGATTACGTCCCTGAAACGAAAGAAACCTGGAAATACCTCCTCAGGAAAAAGTGTTTCAAAGAAGGCGAGGACTGTCGCTACAACTGTCAAGGCGCCCGCTGAAACAATTTCCACCCATACGGCAACATCACTTGAGCACCTCATCGATCGCCCACATGTTCAATACAATCCCAGTGAGGATGATATCAGTACTTTCTCTTTGTCTTGGCCGCTGATGATATAGTTTTCCAGATCCTGGAGTGTGAAGATGCTTCAAAGGATAAGATGGCGCTAAATGGCATCAATTCCCCTCTCGTCGATAAAGAGCCTTCGCCGCAGGTTCGGTTACACGGTTGCACAGACAAAGGTGTCTCTGTGGTGTGTCTACTCCAAGGATTGTACCCTTATGTACTCCCTACAGGATCTGTGCTGACATAGCTTTACTTCCCAGTCGGTGCGTCATTCGATGAGGATACAGGTATTCCAAGACTACTCGCCGCAGTTAAGAAACAAAAACCTGATGTTCAAATCCATAAGACGGAGATTGTTACAAGAGAGCCATTAATGTATTATCGACCTAACAAGGAAAAATACACTCGCTTTTTGAAAGTGTACTGCGGAAGTACTGCCCACCAGAATGCCATCGCACGGATATTGGAGATGAGTGATAAGCATCCAGGTTTGGAGGAACTGATGGACGAGGGGAAGCTTTACGATTTAACAGTATGTCCTTTTTAGTATAAGTTGATATTAGGTTTATGAAACAGGGCTTGCATATGATATGAGAACTATGGTGGATCTGGATATCGTTGGTTGTGGATGGGCCAAAGTGCCGAAAGGAATGTGGAAGGAACTGCCGAAGACGAATGTCTATAAGGCTCCATATGAGAGATATGGGCTTGCAGTGGTATGTGAAGGGAGGGTTGTTGAAGGGCTGTCGCCGACTGCTACAAGCACCGATCCCGAACGGTAAATCCTTAAGCTAATGTGCTAAGATGCAGGACGAAACACTGGAGTAAACTTGCTCCACTGCGAGGAATCTCTCTTAGTACTATTTCCTTAGTAGAAACGACAGGTAAACCGACCGTCACCCCTAAATCAAAACCAAAGCCCGATGACGACGAATCGTTACCTCCGACCTACATCGCCTCCATCGCCATGGTTCTAACTTCGTCACCGCTCTCCTTTTCTCCATTCGATCAAACAATCCTGCTCGCTCATTCCGGTCCTGATATCCATCCATTGACTGTCTCCAGCACGATACACACTAGGAATTACAGTTCCGAAAAAGAGATGCTTCAGAGCTTCCGAGACTTCTTAATTGACTACGATCCCGATCTCATCACAGGTTACGATGTCTGTGAAGAGATATCAGAAATAATTGATCGAGCTAAAGCACTCAACCTTCCGAAATCGTTTCCGTACCTGGCTCGACCAAGCAGCACATCTCTCAAACCACGGTACCTCATGCCTACTATCTGACTCATGTAGATCACGTCAAACGTATAATGCAAGTTGGGTGCGAGCACAGCGACGGATGGCAGGAACATCGAATCGTGAGTTCATCGAATTAGGCTGCACCGGTCGACTCGTCCTAGACATGAGGACAGTAATGGAGAAGGAAGAACGGCTTCGAACGTATTCATTGAACGAGGTTTCCGAACATATACTTGGGAAGAAACTGGAGTTCCTGTCGGCTACAGTCATATCCAAATTATTGCGTTCGAAAGAGATGGATGACAAACGGCGGGTTGCGGATTATGCTATTAAGCGCGCGTGGAGAATGTTGGAAGTTATGAGGAAGAATGCTTCTTTGGTCAGCGCGGTCGAGATGGCTAGGGTGTTTGGGTTGAATTTTCAGGAGGTATTTATGGGTCAGATGAGAAGAATGTGGGGGTATGGTATGATATTGGTTAGGCTAACCCAGGTTATTGTTTCGCTATAGTAATGCTCGGGGAGTGATCGTTCCCGGAAATTCAGATACTTCATCGAGTCAGATGACTGAGGTAATATTCTTGGGAAGCAAGCTGATGAATGAGAGCCCCTTAAACTGGATGCCTGAGGTCGCATACGACACAGAAAGACCTATCATCGTGCTTGATTTCAAGAGTCTTTATCCCTCCATCATTATCGCCAGAAATCTATGTTTCTCAACCCTCCTTATTCGTAAGAATGATCTCCCACCAGACTCAGTCCATGAAGGCTACGGTCCTCAAGAGTGTTATTTCGCTTCCGCAAATGTTAAACCGGGAGTTCTTCCCGCTATGTTAATCCACCTCCTTGACGAACGGGTAAAAGTCAAGAACTTGATGAAATCAACCACAGATGCATCACAGATACTCGTATTAGATGGGCGACAACGGGCAATCAAGGTTGCGGCCAACGCAGTTTATGGAGCAACTGGGGCACCAAGTTCAAAGTTACAATGCCTGCCAATTGCAGAGACGACAATCGTTGCTGGCGCAAAGTCTCTGACTATGGCGAAAGAGTTGATTGAGGAACGTTATAGCGATGTTGTTAGTGTTGTTTACGGTGATACGGACAGTGTATTTCTGAAGACGAAGACGAAGCTCAGTGTTCCTGACGCCATCGAGTAAATCCCCCCTGTCTCTGTTCTTATGTCAGATTGGGTGACACAATATCGAAGAACATCAGCCAGGAGTTCCCGAATCCGATATTCTTAGAATTCGAAAAAGTTATGTTCCCATCCATGTTGGTCAATCGAAAGGTATATATGCCGTCGACAGAATTTAAACATAGCGTTATGCTGGCCTAGCATGGACCTCCCCTAATCAATCGACCGGAGTAATTGATGTCAAAGGCATCGAAGGAGCAACTCGCCGAGATAGCGTCCCCATTATTGCACAAATCATGACGGAGATAATGACCCTCTTATTCCCTCTGCACAAGACCAACAACGGTGAGAATATCATCACAGCAGATGAGAGAAATCATATCATTCAAAACGTGCAGAAAGTGGTCAAAGTTGCCGTTCGCAAGATTCTTGGTGGAGAATTGGACATAGGAGAGTTTATTATGACAAGGGTAATAAACTGAGTATACTCGTTGATGGTAGGGATTATGGCTAGGAACAACATCCGGAGACTATAAGGGGAAGCAAGCGCATATCGCTGTGGTTGATAAAGTCCGTAAACGAGATCCGCGACGGATATTCAAGGATGGCGAACGGTATACTGACCTGATGAACCGGTTAACAGTAGTGTGTCGTATGTATTGATACAAGCTCCGCCAAATGCCAAAGGCTTTGAAAAGGCCGAGGTTCTACCCACTACGTAACTAGACCATCTCACTCCAGGATCCTGAATACGCAATTACGCAAGGTCTGTCTCTCGATTGGAGTTACTATCTGGATCATACCGTCAAAAATCCGCTGAGCCGTATCCTTGAGTAGGCCCACCTTAGAGCGCGTTCCTAAAGTCAGATTACTCATCCCAGCAAAGGATATTCCATCTCTGTTTGCTACCACCGTACGCGCATCAGTCAAGAAGTCATTTGCCGGTAAAAATAACGCCATGTCAGCCTTCCTTTCGGCTGGGGCAAAATTGGTCGCGAAATGCATTATTTGCAAAAATAAGACGGCGCCGGGTAAAATGCTTTGTTCTGATCATGAAAATCTAGACGCAGTGGTTGCCGCCGAGAAACAGGCTGCAATGGAGAAATTGGGAGAGGATTATAATTTACTAGATAGTTCTTGTCGGAGTTGTCAGGGAAATATTGCGAGGGAAGTGCTTTGTACTAATTTGTATTCCTCAGATGGAAAACTGCTAATCTCTAGGGATTGCGGGGTTTATTTCAAAAGAATGAGAGCTGTTGCTGAATTCGAGGAAGCTAGGGAAGACTTTGAGGAATTTGTTTCGGCGCAGAAACTGGATTGGTGAGAAGGGATTTATGATGAACAAGGTAGGACTTCTGTCACTTCTATCCAAATCCAACGGTGTACTTTATTGCATCCCAACTGGCCAACAACAAAATCGTTGTAACTTTCATATCCTTCCGTTTCTACCCTTACCCTTTCTCTTCTGAGCTGTTCCACCAACGTATTTCTATAGATTTTGAACTCCTGTGAATTGAGATTACGAGTTTTTAAGCCGGCTTCTTGTGAGATAGGAAAGCATTTTGGACCGAGGGGCCAGAGACTGGTTTAACAGTGTATTGTCGCCAAATTAGGGAGGAACGTCTAACCATGACTTTCTACGCAGTCTCGACATCAGGAGAGCACGATGACTGAAAAGAATAGTGAAACAGGCCTTTGATTAAAGCTTTTTCTTCCCTTAAAGCTTCACCGTTCCTCTTGATTGATTCCTTGTACGAACCAGCAACGGTGAATCAAGTGTCAGATGAGGCTGAGTTCGCACGCGAACCGCACGGGTATTTGTAAGCCAAGGCAACCTTCAGCGACCCAACAGGAGAGATTGATTTTAGATCCTTGCCCAGTGTTGGCGAGAAACCGAATGTTCCTTTTCTCTCCAATTTCTAATCTAGAATTCTGCCCAAAAATCAGATCACGATCAGATCAGATCCGCACGGCTAAATAGCCGGTTCTGTCCCCGGATCGCCGATACGCTGATCCTTCCCTCCGACTCGATGTCGTCCGATGCCACTGCGGTTACCCTTAAAGGCTCCTGCCTTTGTAAATGGATAAAGTTTACGATTTCGATTCCTCAAGGATCTCAGCGTTTACTCACCTCAAGCGGCAAAATCGCCGCAACGAACTGCCACTGCGCGATTTGTCGCAATTCCATGGGGTCCCTCTTCGGTACGTGGGCACATATCCCCGCAGAATGCTTCACTGTTTCTGACCTCGCAATGAATCTCGGAACCTATCGCAGTAGTGAAAACATAACCAGGACATTCTGCAGAGTTTGCGGAACGAGTTTGTTCTGCGCGGAAGATGGTTGGAAGGTCATACCCGAGGACAAGAGCGTCAGCAATCAATTGTACAATCGGGAGATAAAGGGGAAAGAGGGACGTGTTGTGGACGTCGCTGTTGGCGCTATCGATGATGCGGATGTTAGAAAGCATGTTGAGATCGTGGAGCACATTTTTATGGAGAGTGCACTGTTGCGAAGGCAGGATAGCTCACTTCCCAAGTACCAAGGTTCAAGGCTGTGCTAATCATAGGTACCGGAAGGATGCAGATTCAGAAGAATGGCAAGAGTCAGATGCAAAGTTATAACTATAAGAGCGTCAATGATTGCAACCCTAGCATCTTATATGTCTTCTCCATGATAGCGGCTTACAGCCCATGTTATCTACCCTAGCTTGGGCAAGATACTGGTCCATGTTCGCCCAAGACACTCCCGTACACAATTTTGGAGACTTAAGCCTACAAGATATCAATTTTCTTTACTGATATACATATCTCTAAATCTATCCGATCAAAGCAATACTTCCCCCTACAATCCCCTGCACAACCCCCTGCGCCAATCCCATCCAGACTGCCTGAAACAAAAACTTTGGCGAAAACACTGTCCAAATAAACAAATGGGTTCTCAATATTATACAAGCAGCGACCAAAAAACACATCACAACGCCCTGAAGCCAGACACACCAGCTCATCCACTGTACATATCCCTTTAACCGAGAGAGATGGAGCGAGCAGAGAGACCAGTATATTGGTCCTGCCCAGTTGGAGATGAAGGTTAGTAATCCGACGAGAGGGATCGAGTAGGAGGATATGCCGTTGTAGGCGTTTGAGAGGTCTATTGAGGAGAGGGAGTTGGAGTTTCCCAGAGCAAAGAAAGAGACGTGTTGCATCCAGAGAGAGGTTATTTGGAGCCACTGCGGGTCTGCGTTGGATGATTCGAGGAAGAGACGTTGAAGTTCGAAGAGGAGGAAGAGAGGGATGTTGACGTAGCGGGATTGACCCAGGAGGAAAATGTTGATTAGACTGAATGCACCGGTTATCCAGTGTCGTCGTGGCCGTGGAAGAGTGATCCATCGAATTGAGTAGCCTATTAATCCGAGCGCAAGAGCGATGAAACTTATCCGTGCTTTCGTGATGAGGGAGGATGACCATGAGGGGGGGATCTGTTGAAGCCAGATGGGTAGTGTTTCGCCCGCTTCTGCTGCCATCGATATCTTGAATATGAAAGCTGCGCCGACGAGAAAGACCAGCCAGAGTATCCTTCGAAAGAATTCGTCTTCTCGGAACGTGTGCCGGAATACTGAATAGCCTGCTAGAAGGTATGTTGATATCACTAGTATCGCAAGGAATTGGGGATTTGGTTGCAAGACGAGTTTTCCTATATCAGGTGCCCCAGCGAATTTCTGTCCCGTCTGATTCCACCGACGTATAATACTAAGGAGAGGAAGCTGTACGAACAAAGCGAGAGACCTTGTACTTGAAAACATTGATTTTGCACGCAGACTTCATCAGCGCTAGAAATGGGGAGTGATACCTCTCCAGAAACGCGACAGCGAAGTGCGTCGCAGTAATCCAGTACCAAAATTGTTGCTCCTCCTCGACATAGCTACTTGCAAACATGATCGCGCCGAATGATAACGTCACGGATACGAACTCGAGTTTCAAAAATGAGGGGTAGGATGAGCGGAGGATTGGTAGACTAAGGAGAGACACGCTGACGAGAAGAGTGACAAGACCGAGGTACATGTAAGATACCCGATAATCTGTAGAAGCAGAAGCGAGAAGAGACTGAGATGCAAGAAGAAACTAATGTCAGACGCTATGTAGTATGAATATTACTTCAAAACAGTCTTCAACAGATCGTTGTGTGTCTTGATTGTTCCATGAAGATTTGCATTTACTCCATGAACAGCCAATATCCCCTTCATCGGAACAATCTGACGTATAATCGACATCAAATATCTCTGGGCGACTGAATTTGATGAGGTTTGAAATTTGGACAATGTTACTCCCCGTAACAGCCAACTGATCTGTTTGATCTACAATTAGCACAGGGTCTGGTGGAATTGTACCTTTCCATAGGCGCAGGAATGGCTTTAATAAAACGC
>Ga0302179_10002324_pt1 | contig 11114 bp, 5 predicted proteins | sample I_Palsa_E3_1_FD_198788 | JGI IMG/M metagenome (GOLD analysis project Ga0302179, IMG submission 198788) | Peat permafrost microbial communities from Stordalen Mire near Abisko, Sweden - I_Palsa_E3_1 | ecosystem: Environmental > Terrestrial > Soil > Palsa > Peat permafrost | place: Sweden: Abisko...
CGCTGAATAACGTCCAGCTAGGGGTCCAGATGCGCTTGACGATGGGGCAAACGCCAGTGAGATGGAAGAAGAGCCCCAATGCAATAAGTATGACTCCCGTGATGACGAACTTGCGGATGGGCTGCCGAGGCGCCGCTGCTTGAAACCATTGTCCTGCAAACAGGCCCAGGATCATGGTGCCCAGCGTGGGGATAAAGCTCAGGGTAAGATACCCGCCCTCGTTGAACACGAATGGGTGTTCGCGCGGAAAGAGGTTCAGGAACCACAGATCGAAGGCCTGTCCAAGGTTGCTGTTCTTATTCCAGTGGGCGCGAAAGCCGGTGTAAAGGTGATGCCAATCGGGGGGCACGCCGACCGCAGCGTAGTCGAAGTTCGGGCCGGGAGCGGGGTAGAGCGCCCAGGCCAGCCAGTATCCAAATAGGAGGGCGCCAAACGCTATCCATTGATCCCGAGTTGGCCGGAAGGCTAACAGAAAGAGAAAGGTGTAGCCCAGGCCGATTTGCGTCAGCGTGTCTTCAAAAGTGAAGTTTGTCTGGGTACTCGCAAGAGAGCGAAGAAAGATGCCCAGCGCGATCAACAGCAACGATCGCCAGATGGTATGGCCAAGCATTTTAGGAAATGGAGTGCCCTTGCGCTGGCGGCTCCTGATGGAATAGGGGAGGGCTACGCCTACCAGGAAGGAGAAGGAGGGCTGGATCATGTCGTGCAGGGAACAACCGAACCACTCGGTGTGGGTCTGGTTCCAGCCAAGAACTTTCCAGAAGACACTGTGGTTGAAGTACGCAGAAACTTTGGAGAACGAAAGCACTTCTCCCATCATCAGCAGCATGACCAGGCCGCGATACGCGTCTACCGCCAGATTGCGCACGGTAGCAACATCCATGGACGGACGGGCAGGCGGGGCGGTTATGGTCTCTACGCCCGCTGCTGGTGGCTGCTCAGCCTGCAGTACCTCGCTCATCGTATGCTCCGAATCTTTTGCCTAGGCAGTTATTTACATCGACGTTGAGCCCGGGCATAAAGACTTTTACAAGGCGCATTGAGCTGCGCACTCGATTATGAGCTATGATCGTATCGTTTAATTTCGAGTTGTCAACCGGTTCTTTCACTTGACAGCTTTTGCCTTCGAATAAGATAGATACGAAGCGCGGGCGGCAAAAAGGCCATGGTGATCAAACCCGCTTCGGAATGGGCTCTGGGTTAGACTGTTTGGCGAACCGCAAGCTGGCGAAAGAGAATGTGACTTGAGCGCGCGCAAGGGCCGTCCCCTATCGAATGAGTTGGAGGCCGGTCCCTACCCGGCCGAGGACGAGTCCGCCCTGCCCCGCCCACTGGATGGCATGATGGCGGAAGAGCGGCGGACCCAGATCCTGCAGATTGTGCGCAGCGAGGGCCGCGCCCGGGTCAATGAATTGGCCCACCGCTTCAGCAGCTCGGCGGTAACCATCCGCAACGACCTGAACGAGCTGCACCAGCGCGGATTGGTCTTGCGTTCCCACGGCGGAGCCGTGCTTCCGGAAAAGATTCTGCGCGAGTCCCCGGTCTACGAGCGGCTGAAAACGCACGCGGAGCAGAAGCGGCGGATTGGAGCCATGGCGGCCACCCTCATTCAGGACGGGGAAACTATCATCCTCGATTCCGGAACGACCACCCTCGAAATCGCCCGCCAAATCAAGAACAAACAAGGACTGCAGGTGATCACGAACGGGGTAAACATTGCCGCGGAGTTGCTGGACGCGCGGGGTGTGCAGACGTTCATGGTGGGTGGCACGATTCGGGGCGAGTCAGCGTCGGTCGTTGGCCGCTCGGCCGAGGAGATGTTCGAGCAGTTCTCGGCCGATAAAGTGTTTTTGAGCGGCGCGGGCTGCGATCCCGATTTCGGCGTGAGCGGCGCGAACCTGGATGAAACCATGGTCAACCGCGCGATGCTGCGCATCGCGCGGGAAATCATCCTGGTGGCCGACGCGAGCAAGTTCTCCAAGCGCAGCATGGTGCGCATCGCGCCCTTTTCAGAGATCGATATCATCATCAGCGACACTGGCCTGCGCACCGAGATTCAGGAGAAGGTGCGCGGAGCAGGCTGCAACCTGATGCTGGCGTAGCTGTTCCTGCGGCGGGCGTGAGCAGCTTCTAAGAAGTACAGACGCCCGGGCCGTCGTCCGGCGATCAATGAATCTTTACCCCCTGAACCACGCGGGTGATCACCCCATCGGGGCTGGGATTATCCGGATTCAGCCCCAGGCGAAGGCTTAAGTGATAGCCAAGCAGCTGGGGAATCAGGACCTCGAAAGGGGTGCGGAACTCATCCGGCGCCTCCGGCAGCACGGCGGGAATAACCTCAGCAAACAAGCGGCCATACTCGCCAGGGCCGGCGATCGCCACCGGATAGCCAAGCTTCTTGGATCGAATCTCCTCGATCAGGTCAACTTCATAAAGCCGGCGCACCGGATCACTCGAGAGCAGACAAAGAACCAACGTATCGGCTCGCAGGAAAGACATCGGACCGTGGCGAAGACCGAGATAGGTTTCGGTGACCACGGGAAAGCGTCCCCCAGTCATCTCCAGAATCTTGAGTCCGGCCTCCCGGCCCCAGCCCAGCAGGGGCGACGAAGAGAGCACAACGATACGTTCGCTTGCGCGAGCCGCAATGCGCCGGCACTGTTGATCGATGGCAGCCAGAAGCGTGCTCGCCCGATCACTCGCCAGACTGGCGTGTGGGGCCACAGTGTCAGGTTGAGCCAGGGCGAGACCCGCCAGCACCAGGTTTGAAAATGAACCGGTCATCACCAGGCTGCGGTCGTTGGTGCGCGGATCGAGGACGATGAGCCCATTCAGCCCGGACTGCACCAAGGAACTCTCCTGGTTGCAGGTGATGGCGAGTTGAAGAATGTCCGGACGAAGCGCGCGAACCCGCTCTACGACTGCAGCACTTTCCGGGCTATTGCCGGAGCGTGCCAGGGAGATCACGGCATCCACGTCGACCAGGTACCGTTGGGGATCGACGAGAAGGTCAGTGGTAGGAATGGCAACGGCCCGTGGCCACGCGGAAGCCGCGGCGGACGCGGCGTAAGCCGAACTGCCGGCTCCGGTCAACAAAACACGAGCCTTCTCGAAATCCAGGTTCAGCTGCCCGGAAGCGGCGCGAACGCGAGCCACAGTCGTGGGCCACAGTAGCGGCTGCTGAAAGATTTCTTGCCATGTATAAGCGGGCTCGTCGGGGCGGCCAATTGCTGCGGCCACTGATTGAGATTCTGGCATTGCGTGGGAACTCCGTGACTCGTTCTGGTAAGAGGATTTTCAGACGTAGCGATCAATCCTGAGTTGCTGCGGAAGTATATCGTAAGCATCCGTAAACACCAAGCCATTAATTGACAACGATCGAAGCCTCGGTGGAACGAGCGCAATCCATGGAACTGGAGTCACAAAACTTCCCCCAAGCCCGAGCTACCTGCACTGTCTCTTGCCGCTGACCGCACTGCGCGCGGTGGTTTCGATTGCTTGCCTCTGCTTGTATGTGAAAATCTTCTTGACTTCCAATTAAGAAGCGATCAATACTTCAACCCTAAGAAACGATATATTTCGTAATCCACACGGCACCATTCGTAAGGCCCCGCACATACCCTCGCGCATCAAGCGCGGGATACGCAGTTCAAGGTTTTACACAACGATCCATCAAGGGTTTCAGGAGAGCTCCATGACTACGAAGAAGCTTCTCAGGCCCGGTAACGTTGTAAGCGCTGCGTTATCGCAGATTAGCACTTCCTGGTAAGCGGCCCAGCGATCCAACCGGGGTTCTTCATCTTCATCTCCATCTTTGTCTCGCGCTTGCGTTCCTGGAGCGAGCGGAAGCTTTCTGGCGAACGGGTTAGGGCCCTAACGTAGCGAAAGGAAGCAACATGTTCACCATGTCACTCGGTCCGATCCACTGTAAAATCGCTCGTCTTCTTACCCTCTTCACGTTGAGTCTGTTTTTGCCCGCAATGGCCCTTTGCCAGGTGGATACGGGTTCGATATCCGGAACGGTGCGGGACACCAGTGGTTCCGTGATACCCGGCGTTAATGTGACCCTCACTAATCTGGGCACTGGACAATCGATTTCGACCACCAGCAAATCGGCTGGAGAGTACACGTTCTCACCGGTAAGGATCGGGCGTTACTCGGTGTCTGCGGAAATGACTGGTTTTGAAAAGATACAGCAGAACAATGTCACCGTAGACGTGCAAGAAAAGGTGCAAGTCGACCTCTTGATGACCTTGGGAAAGACCAGCGAGACGGTGACGGTGGACGCTGCGCCGCCCGCTTTGCAAACTCAGGACGCCTCGGTGGGGCAGGTGATTGGGCAGCAGGCGATCAACGACCTGCCATTGAATGGGCGCAATTACACCTTTCTGGCCCAACTCGCAGCAGGTGTTAACCAGGGCCAGCAAGACACGCGGGGCTTGGGCAGCAGCGGAGCTTTCTCGGCGAACGGATTGCGTCCGGCGCAAAACAACTACTTGCTGGACGGGATCGACAACAATTCAAACCTGGTGGATTTTCTCAACGGGACGAATTATGCCATTAAGCCCCCGGTGGATGCGATTCAGGAATTCAAAGTCTCAACCAACGATTACAGTGCGGATACGGGCCGTTCCGCGGGTGCCGTTTTGAATGCCACGATCAAATCAGGTACGAACCATTTTCATGGGGCGGCATGGGAGTTTTTTCGGAACGATGCCCTGGACGCCGCCAATTATTTCGAAAATGCGAATGGGCTGCCGAAAGGCCGGTTTCAGCAGAACCAGTTCGGGGCCACACTGGGAGGCCCGATTATTCACAACAAGACTTTCTTCTTCGTGGATTACGAAGGCACGCGTGCCAATCAGGCGATCCCCTATACCAGCACTGTTCCTACCGCAACCGAGGTTAGCAGTGGCTTTACAAACTTTTCTGAGTTGCTGGGCCAGGGAGGCACGGTGACGGACATATTGGGCCGGAGTTTTGCGCTGGGTCAGATCTTCGACCCTTCCACGACGCGCGCTATCTCCTGCGGGGTGCAGGATCCGGTAACAGGAATCACTGCTCCCTGCCCTTCGGGTACGTCGACCGGATCGAACATAGGCTATGCACGCGAGATATTTGCCGGCAATATATTGCCCGCGGGCCGGCTGGAAGCCAACTCAATCGCCCTGGCAAAACTCTATCCTGCCGCAAATAACACGGGACTCTTCAATAACTACGGATCCAATCCGATTTCGACTAATACCGTCGACCAGATGGATGCTCGCGTGGACCACGCGTTCAGCACAAAAGACAATATTTTCGGGCGCTTCAGCTATGTGGACAATCCTGAATTCATTCCCGGTCCATTCGGCGGGATGGCGGACGGAGGATCATTTTCCAGCGGGAACCAACAAGCGACGACCTACAGTGCGGCACTGGGCGAGACGCACGTGTTTTCACCGAACTTAGTGAATGAGGTTCGCCTGGGCTACAACCGGCTCAGTGTGACGCGGCTGCAACCCAATGCCGATACTCCTGGCATCCCCGCTCAGTACGGCATACCGGGAGTGCCCGCAGGAGAGTCAAACGGTGGCCTGGGCGGTATCTTCCCCACAGGACTTGGGAACCTTGGCAGCAGTGGATACTTGCCCTCGATCGAACTAAGCACCAACACCCAAATTTCGGACAACGTGACCAGAACGATGGGACGCGAAACCTTCAAGGTGGGATTCCAGTGGCAACGGCTGGGATTCGCGATTCTTCAACCTCCGAATGGCAGGGGAAGCTGGACCTTCAGCGGCCTCTACACCGAAGTGCCCACAACCACGGGAGGCAACACAGGATTGGCCCAGATGCTGCTTACGCCGATCCCCGGAACCGTAGCCGGCGCGGCCGACTATGTTGGAGGTGCCGACAGCATAAGTGATTCTAATGTCGCAAACACCTCCATGAAACATAACTACCTCGCGGGTTATTTCCAGGATGATGTTAAGGTCACCCGAAAGCTCACTTTGAACCTGGGTGTGCGATACGAATATTTTGGACAGTTGATTGCAAAGTATGGGGCACAGTCCAATTTTCTACCGGGCGGGGGAGCGAACGGCGCATCTGAGTTTCTGATAGCTCAGGCGGGTTGCAGCACACCCCTCTCTCCCGACTTTCGCGCGGCGGCAGCCCTGGACAACATAAACATAGCGTGCTCGAGTCAACCAGGGCTTGGCGTATCGCAAAAAGGCAATTTTGCGCCTCGACTCGGATTCGCGTACCAGGTTACGCCGAAGTTAGTGGCTCGTGGCGGATATGGAATCTTCTACGGGGGCTTCGAGAATTCAGTGGTGGAGACCTACGTTGACTTCCCGTTCCAATTCAACCTGAATTATCCTTACATGACGCCGAATGCGCCGATCACCTTCTCCAATGGGGCGATTGGTACCCTCACCACAGGCCTCACCGCGATCTCGTTGAATTCAGCGCAAGTCGAACCCGGAGGCGTAGGATTCCTCGGTGAGGACTACCACTTGAAGACCCCTAATACCCAGGGTTATAACCTGACGTTGCAATACCAACTCGCGAGCAATGACACCCTCCAGGTCGGCTATGTAGGAAACACAGTGCATCACCTCGGGAGCTACGTCAACCCGAACACACCGAGAGAGATTTTGCCTCCTGGATTGAATTCATTAGCCTACTCGCCGTATCCCGACTTTTCGGGAATGACCTACACAAGTTTTGGGACAAACAGCCACTACAACGGGCTGCAAACAAATTATGAGCACCGGTTTAATCAAGGGCTCTACGTCCTGGGTAATCTCACGTGGTCCAGCTGTATGACCGACGCCGTGGACGTTCTAAATACGACCGCGTTGACAGGATATCGCGCACCGTTTCTGCCTGGCTTCGGCAAGCATGGCGACTTCGGGCGATGCGAGTTCGACACCCAGAAGGTGCTTCACGTGAGTGGGACCTACGAGTTGCCTGTTGGCCGTGACAGACGCTTCCTGAGCAGCGAGGGTAAGGTCATGAACGCCATTCTCGGAGGTTGGGATACCAACGGGATTCTGACTCTCCAGGACGGGCAACCCGGAACAGTCCCCTGTCCTATCACCACGACTTCAGGCTTTGGCTGCAATGCAGACAAAGTGCCTGGTCAGTATATTTATTCAGGTCCTCACAATGTCAATCAGTGGCTCAATCCGGGGGCGTACGCCAACCCTCCCATAGCCACTACCATTGGTCAATCAGATTTCAGCCCACTGGGCGGGTCGCCGAGCAATTTCCGGGGACCGGGATTCCATCGTTTCGACTTCTCGTTGTTCAAGCAGTTTGTTGTGACGGAGCGAGTCCGGGTAGAGTTCCGCTCGGAATTCTTTAACTTGACCAATCATCCCAACTTTTCACTCCCTGGGTTTTCGGGTAACGGCGTAGTAGCCGCCCCGGGGGCACTTAATTTCCTCAACACGACTAACTTCGGAAAAATCACTTCGGTACGCGACGGTCAGAATGACCAGCGTGAAATCCAATTCGCGCTCAAAGTGTACTACTGACGACTGGGCGCCCAAATCTTGCCACAAAGCCAGTACCGCCGCGCTTCGCGTGCCTTCCAAGTTAGCACCAACAACTTGGCCAGTCACTCGCGGCCGGCGGGGCAGTTCTTTGGGATTCAAGCTCCCAATGAGCACGTCCTGTAGCTTCGAAACCTTCGAAAGATAAATGGCATAGACCTGGAGTTCCCTCTAGCTCCGGCTGGCTCCCCGTCTAGCCCGCATTTCTCACCAGCTCTGTCGAAAATCAAGGTGCAACCTCCAGACTTTGAGTGGGTGGCCCAGGTCTCGATTTTGAGACCTGGGTTTCTCCTGAGAAATCGGTCCTACCGGAACACCCAGGTCTCAAAATCGAGACCTGGGCCACCCACTCAATATTGTCCGCGCCATTTTCATCTTCTTAGGCGGGCCCGCAGGACCCTCTGGTGAGAAATGCGGGCTAGCGGATGAGAAAGAGATGAGGGGCCGAGGTGAGCAGGGGTTTGGAGTTCCATGGCATGAGAGGCAGAACTATAGTTTGATTCAGATGACACTGAGAATTCCCGCGTTAAGGAGGCGGGCGGCGACGGCGCGTAATCTGTTTATGGAGACGCTTCCAACTTGCTTTTCGTAGCGTTCGTGAATCATCAGAAAATTCGGTCCGTCTTCCACCAATGAGAGCAAGGTAGGAACGCATACTTGCCCGCAGTATCGTATCCCCCGAGGCTCCTTGGCAGTCACGGCTACTTCCTGAAGCTCGATACGGTCATCTTCCAATACGGGGCGCAGGAGCAGACGGGTGTTGGCACTCACTCGAAAGCGCGTGCAATCGTCCAGGTTCAAACTGGTCGTGAGCGGTGAGATCCCGTCGTCAGCATGGCTGGTTTCAGAATCTGGCTGGCGCCAAACGCTCGTCCGCCGCTTCCAAAATGGTTGGTCGATCCAGCGGGTTTCGCGGTGGTAGAGCCTTGCTAATGAATCGATATGCAATCGGTACGTTGTTTCTTCACGTTCCTGATAGAACTCGATTGCCGGCTCGGTGTGGTCCGGCCGGCTAAGAATGGTCTGAACAACCACATTTGCTGCAAGCGCTGATGTGATCGCTTTTTGTATCCCTTGCGACGAAAGAGGGTCGAGGGTCGACGCCGAATCCCCAATGAGCAACCAATTGGAACCAGCGACGCGCCCTACAATCGTGGGGTTGGCGGCAAAGATCCGGACGGCACCATTCCAAGCGGCTCCCTGCAGCCGCTCACGAATGTACTGCGTTTGGGCCAAGGCGTCGCAATAGACTTGCTTGGCGCAGGCGTGAAGATGTTCAGGCAATAAATCGCGATCAGTCATCCATCCCGTGACTCGTCTGCTATCTGCCAAGCCTGCGGTGTAGAACCAGCCGCCTGGAATTGACTCCACCAAAGTATTATGCTGGTCAGGCATGACAACACCAGAGCCTTGCTGCCAGTAAGCTATTAACCCCACCAACCTGCCATCGTTGCGTACTCCCAGGCGGAGACGGCGGGCGAGAAACCTTGAGCGGCCGGTGGCGTCACACAGAAATCTCGTCGTGATCGACGCCGATGCCCCAGATTGAAACCGGACTTTAACACACCATCCTTCGGGTTCCGGATGAGCCTCTGTGGGCCAACAGGGTTGGAGCAACGACGCACCCGCACGTTGCGCGCTCGCGAGGAGCATGCTGTCGAGTACCGCGCGCTCCACCTGAAAGCCACAGAAATTGTTTTCCGTTGAATGGGCGCTGTAGTAGAGGTCACTTGATCCCCAGGCCGACAGGTTCCCCGTCGTGTGCGGGAAGTCCAGCAACTCTGAATTGCCCAGGACTTGGGCCTGCTTAAGCAAGGATTCGACAGCCGGGGTAAGTGTTTCACCAATCATATATCTGGGAAAGGCTTGGCGCTCCACTACGGCAACCTGAAAGCCCTTACTGGCCAGACGGTGGGCCAGCACCGAGCCGGCAGGACCTGCACCGAGAATCAGCACATCAAAGTTCATGACTGACTCTGCTGCTTTCGGCGGTTGGTAATTGCGTATTGTGTGGGGCGGTAATCAGCAGGGCTTTTCTCCCGGGCGGGATCGAGATTCAGAGCGTCATCTTCCTCATCCACTCTGCGCGTGCATTCTCGAATCAGGGCTTCTCGAACCGCATTGACGTCTGATCGGGGATAAGCCTCCACAATTCTCGCCACCAGGGCGGAGACGTGGGCCGCCGCCATGCTGTGACCGCGCAGGTTGCGCCTTTGCGGCGAGCCGGGTAGCGGCCGCGGACAAGAGTGCGCTCGAAATTCAACTTCGCTGTTTTCCGTGTATGCATAGTCGTTCCAGCCGCAAAGCTCATCGCCACTCGCGCCTAAGACACATGAAAAGCTCGCCGGAAAGACGCGCTCCTCTGAACCCGCGGCGATAAGAATAATGTTTCTTTCCGCGGCAGCTGCACAAGCCTGCCGCAAAGCATCGATCCCGGAGACCTGGTGTGTTCCCAGACTCATGTTGATCACGCGAATGTCGTTCGCGATAGAAGAGCGAATGGCCGCAGCCAGGACTCGAGATTCGGTCCGCAAACGATCTTGTAAGATCTTCACGCTGTACAGCGCAACACCGGGCGCTTTGGCTCGAATGATGCCGGCGACCGCTGTGCCATGTCCGTCGTAATCCCGGTAGTCGTCACTGAAGGCAATCTCGCCGCTCGCATCGCAGGTTATTTTGACCCCGCCAGATAATTTCCCGACGTGTGAGTGATGAGCATTGATTCCACTGTCGATCACCGCGACTTTAACGTTGCGTCCTGTGGCCTGTTGTAAGGCCTTGTCATGAAGGCGCAAATCTGAAGACATCATGTCGCCACCCCTACGGGGGTCGAGAGTGTTCGCTGGCGCTGAGCTGCGAGGTGAAGCTGCTGATAAAGGCCATCCATCCTCAAAAGCTGACGATGGTCGCCAACCTGCGTGATGCGGCCCCCTTCCATAACGACAATTCGATCCATATCCACAACCGACGAAAGTCTGTGGGTTACGATGATGGAAGTGTGTTCCCCGAGCCACCCGTCCATCGCTTCCCGAATGCGCGATTCAGTTAGGACATCGAGGGTCGCAGTCGCTTCATCAAAAAGCCAGACCTTGGCTTTTTTCAAAATTGCTCGGGCAATGGCAATCCGCTGTCGCTGTCCCGCGGAAAGCCCGATCCCTCTTTCTCCGACGACGGTTTGATAGCCGTGCGGAAGAGACAGAATGAACTCGTGAACGTCGGCGGCTTGCGCAGCCGCACGGATGTCTTCAGCTGTCGCATGCGGGCTTCCATATCGGATATTCTGCTCGATCGTGCCATGGAAGAGACAGGGCTCGTGAGTGATGACCGCGATGTTTTCGCGCAGGGTTTTGAACCGGAGTTCGCGCAGATCGTGCCCATCCAGCAAGATCTGTCCCTGCTGAGGGTCGTAGAAGCGTAGCAATAACTCCATGAGCGTAGTCTTTCCGGCGCCCGTAGGACCAATGATCGCCAGCCGGCTGCCGGCGCGGACAAGAAGGTCGATATCATGCAGGGTCTCCTGGCCAGGTTCATAGTTGAAGGAAACGCCTCGAAGTTCAACTTCGCCCCGAA
>Ga0302179_10002327_pt1 | contig 11103 bp, 8 predicted proteins | sample I_Palsa_E3_1_FD_198788 | JGI IMG/M metagenome (GOLD analysis project Ga0302179, IMG submission 198788) | Peat permafrost microbial communities from Stordalen Mire near Abisko, Sweden - I_Palsa_E3_1 | ecosystem: Environmental > Terrestrial > Soil > Palsa > Peat permafrost | place: Sweden: Abisko...
CCGGAAAACGCCAAGGTCCTCTACGCCTCGGATGCTGCGCATGACGTTAACCACCTCGTCGGCCTTGGCTTCCAGGATTCTGAGGTTCTCTCCGTAAATTTTTACCGCCAGTGCTCCCTTGACGCCGCTCACCGCTTCTTCCAAATTGTCCGAAATAGGCTGCGAGAAATTCCACAGCACCCCTGGAATTTTCTCGAGCTCCCGGTCCATCGCTTCGATCACCTTTTCTTTGTTTTCGTGGAAGACTGGCCGCCATTTGTCCTTGGGTAGGAGATCGACGAAGTACTCGGTGTCAAAGAACCCGGTGGTGTCCGTGCCATCGTCGGGCCGCCCAACCTGGGTAACCACCTGCGGCACTTCAGGAAAGGAGCAAAGCACTCGGCGGGCCTCCTCCATGATGCGGGTGCCTTCGGTTGGGCCGGTGCTGGGCGCCAGTGTCCCGCGCACCCAGATCGCACCTTCATCCAGGTGCGGCAAAAATTCCGAACCGATCACCCCACCGAATCCGAGGTATAGGGCGAGAAGCACCGAAAGAGCCGCGATGCCTACCGTCCATACCCGCTTTCGAATTGCCCAGGTGACCGCAGCGCGATAGCGCGCGGTGAGATACACCATGGCCGGGTTCTGCCATTCCTTCGCGCCGGACCGAAATACCACCGTCGAAAGCGCCGGAATCACCAACATGGAAAAAATGACGGCGCCGAGAAGTGCAAACACCACCGTCCAGGCCATGGGCTTGAACAGCTTCCCTTCCACCTGCTGCAGCGTGAAAATCGGAAGATACGCGGTAACGATGATGCCAATCGCATAGAAGACCGGGCGCTGCACTTCGTGCGCGGCATGACGTATCTGTTCGAACGGCGTACCTTGCTCAAACCCTCGCCGCCCCAGATGGCGAACGATGTTCTCCACCATCACCACCGCACCATCAACCACCATTCCAAAATCTAATGCGCCCAACGACAGAAGGTTCGCGGAAATATGCCGCAGGTCGAGACAGATCGAAGCGAACAACAATGCGAACGGGATGGTGAAAGCCACGATGATCGCGCCGCGCACATTGCCCAGGAAGATAAACAGAATGATTACCACCAGAATCATGCCCTCAGCGAGGTTATGCATGACCGTATGCGTGGTGTAGTGAACCAGATCGTCGCGATCCAGATACGGAACGATCTTCACGCCCTTCGGCAAAATCTCTCGATTAAGCCGCGCCACCATGGCGTGAATACCATCCAGCGTGGTCGCGGTGTCCGCGCCCTTGCGCATGAACACGATTCCCTCGACCGCGTCGACTTCATCGACAACCACGCCATCGGATCGATGAATAGCCTTGCCGATTTGTCCCAACCGTATCTTGGGCCCCTGGGCAACAACACCAATATCTCCAACGCGAATGGAGGTGCCGTTTTGCGTCTTGAGGACCGTTTTTTCGATATCCATCGTATTGCGGACCAATCCCACCGCGCGAACGTTAATCTGTTGCGCGCCCTGCTCGATGAAACTCCCACCGGCGTTTGCATTGCCATTCGCCAGCTGCTGCTCCACCTGCGCCAAGCTCAATCCATACGCGATCAGCTTGTCGGGATCGATCCGCACTTGGTATTCGCGGGTTACTCCTCCAAACGAAGAATCGTCCACCACGTCCGGCACCGATTTCATATATTTGCTGATAACCCAATCCTGAAGGGACTTGAGTTCCATCACGTCGTACGCGGGATTGCTGCTTTTGACCGTATACCAATAGATTTGACCAACAGGACTGAAGTCCGGGCCAATTTGCGCAGTGACATTCGCAGGCAGGGTCACCTGTGTTACGCGTTCCAGCACTTTCTGCCGATCCCAATCGTTGTCGGAATCATCGTCGAAAATCAGATTCACCACCGACAGACCCGCGAGAGAGGCCGATCGCAGGTGCTGCAAGTGCGGGATGCCGTTCATCTGAGTTTCAATCGGAATCGTGACCTGCTGTTCAACTTCCTCGGCTGCGCGTCCCGACCATTGCGTGATCACCTGTACCCAAACGTCGGCAACATCCGGATAGGCTTCGACTGGTAGCTTTTCAAATGAGATGACACCCCAGGCGAATAGCAGCACCGCAAGACTCAGCACGATGAACCGGGAGTTCAGCGCAAAGTCGACCAACGAACGAATCATCTACTGTTCCACCGTGTTTTGCAGTTCCAGCGCGTTGGAAACGACGGTGTCCCCGGGCACAATTCCCGAGGTAATCTCCTGCAGGCCGCCGGGTAACATTTCGCCGCCTTTCACTTCCACGCGGCGGAATTTTTTGTCCTTGGTGGGAACATAGACCCAGTCGCGATCGTGAAGATGCAGTACCGCTGAAGCTGGCACTGCTGCCGTCGTTATTCGTTTTTGTCCATGAAAGGTCGCCGTGACAAACATCCCCAGTCGCATTATCCCGGGATTGCTAAGTTCTATCCGCACCTTAGAAGTGCGGATGTTGGGATCGAGAATGGGGCCAACATTGCTGATCACCCCGGAGAAGATCTTGTCAGGATACGCGTTGAGCCGCACGTCGGCCTTTTCGCCGACATGCACGATGGCCAGATCGTTCTCGAAAACGTCGCACAGAATCCAGACGTGGGTGAGATCGGAAATGGTCATCGGAGGATTGGGCGAACCTAAGCCCTGTATCCCACCTGCATTGGTCACCTGCTGATCGGTGATGACTCCGGATATCGGAGCGCGGACGTCCACAATCCCGGACGGCTTATTCAGGTCGGTACTGCCGAGCACTTGGAGTTTTTCCGCGGCGGTCTTTACGTCAACCTCGGCTTTGGCGGCAGCATCTTGCGCAACCTGGAAATCGTTTTGCGAGATCGCGCCTTTGGCGAAAAGATCCTTGGCTCGCTCCCCTTGCGAACGAGCCAGCGTTTCGTCAGCGACCGCCTTCTGGTAGTCGGAGAAGGCCCCGGCGATATCGGAACTCTGCACGCGCAGCAGCAGTTGGCCTTTTTGCACCGTATCTCCCAGGCGCGCCGCAATTTCCACCACGCGCCCCGTCGCTAGGGAAACCACCGGCACCGTGCGGGAGATATCCGGGGCAACCGTACCGGTCACTCGCAGCTGCGAAACGCTCGTATGCTCCACCGCGGTTGTCAGCGGAAACTGGTCGGGGCGATCGGCTTGAAAGACGTTGGGATCCTGAGCGGTTTCCACGTTGAGAGGTGGGGGCGCCCCGGCGTTGGGGTCCGATTTGGCATCGCCACAACCGGCGAAGGCTAGTACACACAGCGAGTAAGCGGAAAGAAAGCCTACGGCCAGGCATCTCATGGAGACCTCACGTCCCACGGCAAGATTCAGTTGACCTGGCAGCAAATCACGCGAACATGAATCGGGCGCTACGCTTGTGTTACAGCGTGACACAAACGAGCGGCGCAGCCAACGAACAATCTGCCTGATAGAAGAGCATGTAGGTAACAATATGCCACGAAATTGTAAGGGGTCTGAAGGCGCCGCTGTTGAAGGTGATCCAGATCGTCGAACTTGCCTAGAGCCAACCAATTCTGCTCAGGTATGGTCGCACCGTCGCAGACAGATGAAAGACTCCGGCCGATCCTATCCAATTGCTGTATCTTAAGTTCCGCATTTTGCGGACTGCGCTTTCGCGTAACCCGCGAGATGACTCGGAGGGTGGATCGGTGATCAGGTCTCTGACGTTCTTGTTGTTCTTTGCAGTTACCTATGTGCCGCTCGCTCGCGCTCAGTCCGAACCGGAAGCGGGCGGACACGAATTGCAAGTGTGGACCGGGGGAGGCCACGGTCTCAATGGCAGCAACGCCAGTACTGGCGTCTGGAATGTAGGGGCTAGATACGGATGGGTCCTCACCGACCCGATTTTGCCAGGTCCATTGCGAGGCCGATTCGAATTCGCGGTGGACGTAGTTCCGGTCTTCTTAGTGATGCAACGCACCGGAACGGCCTACGGTTTCGGTGTGAACCCCTTCGCCCTGAAGTGGAATTTCATCCCACGGCGTGGCGTAGCGCCGTATATCGACCTCGGAGGCGGTACCTTGTTCACCAACGATTACGTACCTCCGGGCACCTCCCACGTCAACTTCACGACTACTGGCGCCATCGGCGCACACTTTCTGCGCAGCAAGTACAACTGGAGCGTCGACCTGCGCTTCATGCACATTTCCAATGCCGGCCTCAAGACTCCCAATCCCGGCATCAACACCATTCAGGTGCGGCTCGGATTCGGGCGATTCATCCAGCCTAAGTAGCGCCGAAAGCTCTGGACAGGTACCATAGGGTTGCTCGCAAAAGATCTGAAGATCCTGCCAAAGCTTGGCCGACAGGAAACGAGGTTGAAAATGAGACTGAGTCTGATCGCAGTTTTGCTGGTAGCAGTCATCGTCGCGACGCTGGGGATCAAGTCGCTTCGCGCCGAAGATAAAACGCCGGCCGTTGGGTCGGCGGCCCCGAACTTCACGCTGAATTCGCAGGAAGGCAAGCCGGTGAGCTTGCGCGACTTCCAAGGAAAGTGGGTGGTGCTGTACTTCTACCCGAAGGATTTCACCAGCGGCTGCACTGTCGAGGCCCACAATTTTCAACGTGACCTGGCCCAATACGAGCAAAAAAATGCCGTGATTGTCGGAGTCAGCGTGCAAGATGAAGACTCGCACCAGAAGTTTTGCACCAAAGAAGGACTCAACTTCAAGCTGCTGGCGGATACCAAACACGAAGTCTCTACCGAGTACGACTCCACCATGAACTTCGGCGTGATGAAGCTTTCGGCGCGCCACACGTTTCTGATCGATCCGCATGGAAATATTGCCAAGGTGTGGACCGACGTAAAACCGGAAACGCATAGTGAGGAAGTATTGGCGGCGTTGACGCAACTGCAGGGCAGCACTTCAAGTAAATAAAAGCGCTCTTAGCCCTGGGTTTAATCTCCCGCGATGGCTCTGTGTTGCGCCTTCGTCAGCGGCACTACCGATAGTCTGCCTTGACGAACCAGCGGCGAGTCAGCAAATATCGGATTGGCCTTGATCTGCGTCAGCGAAACCGGCTTTGCCAGCGCTTTGCCTGCTTTAATTTTCACCACCGGCTTCTTAGGATCGGAAGCGTCCACCGAAACTACCGTGGCCGTGCCCACCGCGACCTTGCCGTCACCCGTTTCGTAGATGATCAATCGGGAGCCCGGCTGCATCTCCCGCAAATTCCGCAAAGCCGTGGGATTCGAAACCCCATCCCATTCGGTAACCCCGTCGCGCAGTAAATCCGCGAACGAATAACTGGTCGGCTCCGTTTTTAATAGATAGTCGGACATCGGCGAACCTCCGCTCTCAGACGCGGCCCGTAGATGAGCCAAACGAAAGTATTCTACACGCAGAATTTTGCGTTTAGAATCGCAAGTCGTGACCCCGGAAATCCAGACGATCCCCGTGGCAGGCGCTGGCGAAGTATCGGCTATTTTCATGCGCCCGGCAAAGGCCCGTTGGCTGTTGACCCTGGCTCATGGCGCTGGAGCCGGAATGACCCATCCGTTTCTGAGGGCGCTCGCCGAAGAACTCGGGAAAGTCGGAGTGGCAACCTTGCGGTATCAGTTTCCCTATATGGAGCAACACCGAAAATTACCGGACCCGCCCGCGGTGCTTCAAGCCACGGTGGTCGCGGCGGCCACCGCTGCTAAAATACTCGGCAAAGGGCTGGCACTTCTCGCCGGCGGCAAATCGATGGGCGGTAGAATGACGTCACAGGCGGCGGCCACGCATACCCTCGCGGACGTCCGAGGACTTGTCTTCTACGGGTTCCCGCTGCATCCGCCCAACAAACCGGGCGCCAAGCGCGCCGAGCACCTCTCGCGGGTGACCATCCCGATGCTGTTTCTACAGGGGACTCGGGACACCTTGGCGGACCTAAGTCTTCTGGAACCGATTTGTGCAGAGCTCGGCGCCCGAGTCACACTTCACGTGCTGGACACCGCCGATCACGGCTTTCACTTCCTCAAACGCTCGGGCAACAGCGACGCCGACGGCCTCCGCGAGCTTGCCGAAACCACGGCGTCCTGGGCAGCAAAATTATAGCTATTCATCGCCACCACCCGCTTCCCTGGAAGTTGCAGGCGGGGTTGCAAGCGTGGCATCGCCCTTCACATAATGGCCATACCAAGCCAGTTGCCGCTGGTAACGATCTTTCATATGCGAAGGCGTGCGGAATTCGTGATATTCGCCGGGATAAACCACCAATTCGGTGACCCGGCCCAAGCTCTTTAGCGCCTGATACATCTGTTCGCCCCCCAGGATGGGCACATTCCAGTCGCTATCGCCTCCCATAAACAAAGTCGGCGTCGTGATATTGGTGCTACGGTAGAACGGCGACAGCTTCTTCCAAACCGCTTCGTTTTCCCAGGGGCGCCCCAGCTCGGTCTCGTAGTCCTTCTGGTATTGATCGTGGCCATAGTTGCTAATGTTCAAGGCCTCGCCGGCGTCGGAGATGGCCGCCTTGAACTGCGTGGTTTGCACAATAATGAAGTCGGTTGAAATCGCACCGTAGGAATGTCCGCCCACGCCCAATTTGTCGGGATCGGCGATTCCTTTCTCCACCGCGTACTTCACAATGGCCATATCGTCTTGATAATCTTTGTTGCCCCAATCTGCAAAGATCGCCTGGCTGAATTTTTGCCCGTACCCCGTTGAGCCTCGTGGATTCGGCAAAAGGCTCGCATATCCATGGGCGGCCATCAGCTGCGCTTGCGCCTGGAATTCTGCGTAGTAGGACCACACCGGCCCGCCGTGCGGACGTAACAGCGTTGGATATTTCTTTCCCGCAGCGTAGTCGATTGGTTTGTAAAGGTACCCCGCGACCGACGTGCCGTCCTTGCTTTTGAAGTGTATGTACTCGCCTTGCGCGAGCTTCAACTGGCTCAGCAACGCGTCGTTGGTATGAGTCCGGCGCGTCGGCGGTTCGGTGTCCGCCGCCTGAAAGTACACCTCGTCGGGCCGATCCATCAAGCTGATCTGCGCTGCAATCGCTCCGTTACTGGCAATGGAATAGGCGTACAGCATCTGTCGAGCGGCGCTGGGGCAGGACACTTCCCCACCCTGGACCGGAACCCGGCACAGGTTCTGAGTGCCGTCATCATCGGCGATGAAGTAGATATTCTTGCTGTCAGGAGAGAAGTGCGGGTCGCTGGTGACTCGGTCTAGCTTCAAGGTCAGAACCTTCGCGGCTCCCCCGGCGGCAGGCGAGACACCAAGGTGCTTGGTAGCGTATTCGAATAGCCGAGGTTCAATTTGCGTTACGTACGCGATCCATTGCCCGTCCGGCGACCAGGCCGGCGAGTTGTCCTCCCCGGGATTGGTAGTGATCTGTGTAAGGTGGGTGCCCTTGTCGGAGTTGCCGGCATCCACCGTCCAGATGTCGTTGTTGTAGTTGCGGTCGGGATCCGCAGAACGATTGCTGGTGAACGCCAGCCGCGCGCCATCTGGGGACCAGGCCGGTTGGGAGTCGTCGTAGTCACCCGAGGTCACTTGGGTCAAACACTTCGAAGCGATTTCAATCACGTACAGGTGGGTGCGGCGGCCGTCAAGATAACCCACCTCGTCAGCCTTGGTCTGCAGGCGATCGATCACCCAAGGCCCCTGCGCCTTGTGCTTCTTCGTTCTCGCCGGCGCAGTCTCGGGCTGATTGCTGAAGTCTGGCCTCAGTTCCTTGCGCTCCGTTGCTACCTCCAGCTCTTCGGGCGTGGAATCACGCAGAACGAGCGCCAGGCGCCGGCTATCCGGCGACCACACGAAATTGTCCACATCCTGCGGCGTGTCAGTAAGCCGCTGGGCTTCCCCACCGCCGCGGCTCAGCAGCCATACTTGTGTTTTCCCCTCATTACGCTCCGACAGAAAAGCTAGAAACTTGCCGTCTGGGCTCCAGCGCGGATGTGAAGACGAGACACCCTCGGAGGTCATCTGCGTAGGCTCTCCGCCACTCGTAGGCACCATCCAGATGCGCTCTTCGGTCCGGTCGTCTCGCAACGAATAAGACTTAACCGTGTAGGCGACCGCTTGACCATCGGAGGTGATCTGCGGATCGCTAACCTCGCGTATCTGAAATAGGTCGTCGATGGTAATGGCGCGTTGGGTCGGGGCTGATTGCGGGGCCGATACCGCGACGGGCACGACGCCAAATGCATAGACCAACCAGACCGCTCGATGAAGTTTCATCAACGGACTCCTTATAAGGAAGTAGGAAGGAAGAAATCGAACGGCGGAGTTTAACACAGCGAGCGCCCGCGGCAGGAATCGCCGGGCGTCACCGGCAACGCAAGAATCTACCTGTTCAGGCAGTAAGGCAGCCTACCGTCACGCTGAAAAACTTTGTCCCTGATGCATTTTCTTCTTGCATGCGGGGGCGGAACTTGTATTCTTCGATTGCGAATTTGCTCCAAGCCCGAGAGCGACGTCGCCCGAGGAGGACGAGACTAAAAATTGAGTACGTTATCGCTTCCCTCCCATCTTTCTTCCCGTACATTTCCCAAAGCGAAACCTAGAGTCGCCAAGCTAACCTTGTGGCCGCTCGTCGCTGCGACCTTTTTTATGGTGTCCGGCGGTACGTACGGAACCGAAGAAATTGTTCATGGCGCCGGCTACGGTCGCGCTATTTTTATTTTGCTGCTCACCCCGGTGCTGTGGAGCTTGCCCACTGCATTTATGATCGGCGAACTTTCCAGCGCGCTGCCCGCGGAGGGCGGCTACTACGCGTGGGTGCGCCGCGGGTTAGGTAATTTTTGGGGCTTTCAGGAAGCTTGGCTCTCGCTGGCCGCCAGTATCTTCGACATGGCCATCTATCCGACACTCTTCGTGGGATATCTCACCCAAGTCGCGCCGTGGTTCCGCGAAGGTCATCGCGGGGTGCTGGTGGGACTCTTCGTCATTGCAGCTTGCGCGGGACTGAACGTCGCCGGGATCAAGGTAGTCGGAATCACCTCGCTGTGGCTTTTCTTTTTGCTATCCGCTCCCTTCGCGCTGATTGTCCTCCTGGCGCCGTTCCGCACCGGCGCCGTTGCCGATGTCCACGTCGCGCCGGTCTCCTCAACAGTGGGATTGGTCGGTGGCATCCTGATCGCCATGTGGAATTACATGGGTTGGGACAACGCCTCCACTATTGCGCAAGAGGTCGAGCGCCCTCAGCGAACCTACCCTCGCGCGATGTTAGCGGCGGTAGTTCTTGTTTCACTTACGTATGTGGTGCCATTTCTCGCGGTCTACGCCGCTGGCGTTCCAGCCGCAGCCTTTAGCGGAGACGGTGCTTGGGCGCAAGTCGCCGGCATGATCGGCGGAAATTGGCATGGGGCCAACTGGTTGGGCTTCCTGGTGGTGCTTGGCGGAATGATGAGTGCTTTTGGAATGTTCAATGCACTGGTTATGAGCTATTCGCGTCTACCGCTGGCCATGGCCCGTGATGGCATGCTGCCGAAGATTTTCGCCAAACTGCAAACTAAGACTCGCGCTCCCTGGGTGGCCATTATTGTTTGCGCGAGCGGTTGGGCGCTGTGCCTGGGGCTGGGATTCGAACGACTCGTGACCCTTGACGTGTTGCTGGAGTTCGTCACTCTGGTGGTGCTTCGCTTTCGCGAGCCGCACCTCAAGCGCGAATTCCGGGTTCCTGGCGGCATCGCCGGCGCGATCATCGCGGGACTTCTGCCGTTGGGTCTGCTGAGCTTGGCGCTGGTAAAGGGCGAGCACGAAACGGTTCTGGGAATGAACGGACTGGCCTTCGGAGCCTTGATCGTGGTCGCAGGATTTGTCGTATATCTCTCCACCGTCAAATTCCGCCGGCGGGTCGTCCGGCCGGCGCTCGTCGATACTGTGGAAGCCGCTTAATTCCGGGTATCTCCAAGAATTAGAGGACTATTCGAGGTCCTCGGGAACGTGCGGCCTCGCTCGAGTCGTGCGCGTCCCCCAATTGCAACATTCCCCGGCCAAAAGGGTTATACCTGTTGTGGGACTTAGTCCCGGGAGGAATCGAGTATGAACGCGAAAAGTTGGACACATGGGTTGCTGGTGATGGGAGCCGTGGCGATGTTCGCTGCCCCGGTACTCACACGCGCTGCAGCGTTGCCCCAGGACGCCGCGCAGAACCAAGCTGCTCCCGCAGCGCAGAACGCTCCATCCAGGCCAGACCTGAATCTGACCGATGACCAGAAAGCGCAGATGAAGAAGATTCACGAGGCTGCAAAGTCGCAAGTCGATACTATAAAAGCTGACACGACTTTGAGTGCCGATCAAAAACAACAAAAGATTCAACAAATCCATCGCGACTCCGAGAAGCAGGTGCACGCGATGCTCACCCCCGAACAACGAAAGCAGATGAGGGAATATCGGCAGGAGAAGAAGGCCGACCGGCAGCAGCAACAACCGCCTGCGCAGCAACCTCCAACTCAGTAAGGTTTGATTCCGAAGCTACGCGCAGTTCGAAGGGACCCCTGGTTCGCCAGCCGTCCCTTTTTAGTAGCGGGCCACGGATTGCACAAGAGCAGAATGCGCGACGTTTGTTATGCTGCTCGACGTGTCACCTATCATCCCGCACGGCGCGTCAAAGCACCTTCGAGCACAAAGACATCGGCTACTGAAGGTCAGCGTTCTTGTGGTGCTGTTCTCCGCGGTGGCACTTTTGGCTGCCAATGCATTCGTCGGGAACGCCGCAAGCCCACAGCAGGCTGCACCTCAACAGCCCGCATCGACTGCAACTCAGCCTAATGGTCCCCCGCAAACTTTGACCTCTCCTCCGGCACCTCAGAGTGCCGCCCTAAGTACTGTGGTGCTCGATCCCGCCCACGGCGGCATCGATTCAGGAGCACGTGGCGCCGGCGGCATTCGGGAAAGCGAAATCGTACTGGAGTTCGCATCTCAGGTTCGAACCGCACTCGAATCGATGTCCTTTCAAGTGATGCAAACTCGCCAGGGAAACGAAAACCCGTCCTTCGACGACCGTTCAGCCATCGCCAACGCGCAGCGCGGCGCGATTTTCGTGACCCTGCACGTCGCCTCCTCCGGCCTCCCGAGCACCGCTCGTGTTTACGTCATGTCGGACCTCCCAACCCTGACCGATGCGACTGGGTTGATTCTGTGGGACCGC
>Ga0302179_10002336_pt1 | contig 11091 bp, 13 predicted proteins | sample I_Palsa_E3_1_FD_198788 | JGI IMG/M metagenome (GOLD analysis project Ga0302179, IMG submission 198788) | Peat permafrost microbial communities from Stordalen Mire near Abisko, Sweden - I_Palsa_E3_1 | ecosystem: Environmental > Terrestrial > Soil > Palsa > Peat permafrost | place: Sweden...
TCGCATGACAGTCAGGTTGGCTTTAGAGGAGGGATACGTCCCATATGATTATTATACAATCTGCTCTACTATCCCTGTAGGGTATACCACAATTCTCGTCCTTCTCAAACGATGCTCCTCGCCTTGTCCGCCTCAGTCAACTTCTTCCCTGCCAACGGAAAAGGATTCTTCAAAGGTTCCCTACAGTCAACAGATCATCTTAAAATCAATGCATACTTTCGAATCTCCCAAAAATCCTCACTCGATCCCTGTTGTCGTAACCGTGCTAACTTCTCATTCCGTCGTCGCCCAATCGCAATCTTGGCTTCCAGTGGAGTCATACTCTTCGTACCTATACAAAACCGTAATTCCTGCCAGTAAGGAACAGGCGACCGACGGACTCCGTAGCGATAGTAATCTGATCCCATATGCAGCGGTAAATGGTGTCGAAACCATTCCTACCGGTTAGGAAAGAGAACAGAGGAAAGGATGTACATCAAAATGACGCCACGTATCGCATGGTTCGACATCAGCGTAGAGTTTTGCTTCAGCCGGAGTATATGAGAATGACTTTCCGCTTACTAAATCTTCTGTTGGCATTCCAAGTAATGATTCCGTGGACGACGGTGCGGGTTCGGATTCCTGTTTTGGTGATGTTTTAGGGGCTGGTTGCTTGGGATTCTCGGACTTTGGATTGTGTGTTTTTGCGTAGGCATTGACTAATTGGCGCAGTTCTGCGTCCTGGTCAGGAAACTCTTCCTTTCGTCGACTCCAACCCATGTTGACAGACTTGGCAAAACTTCGGCGATGGATGATCTTCAAGGCACGAAGCGGCCTTCGACCGCCATATCTCCACTTGTTGCTTCGGGTGGGTTAGGGTACTGCTGACATGAAATCGAGTTCGCGTTACGTCCAAGCTCAGTCGCTGCCAGAACCTCCTCGTTTGACCTGCCATTCTCATCCGTGCATCTCGTCTCGCATTCGAGCATGGCGGAAGTCAAACTTGACGCCAAAGTCTTCCACAGAAGAGCAAAAGCGCTGCTCAACTTTTGGAAGGTAACCTCCCCCTTCGCTCGAGACTAGGCCGTGAACAAATTTCGCGATCTCCCGTGCATCGCACAAAGTTTTTCGATGGGACGTGAGGCTGACGTGGTGTCTAGAAGCAGAAGGATGATCCTACGTTATTTGCTGGAGTCAGCAGTATTCTCGTCGTGGTCGGACAGTCCGATGAGGAGAATCCATATCAAAAGTCGACTTCATTACATGTATTTATCCTGCCTCGCGTGATGGGGTAGAGGCTGATGGTGGTGTAGTCGTGGCTCTTCGGATATGAGTTTCCTGGGATGGCAATGCTTTTGACGCAGGAGAAAATCTACTTTGCGACGAGTGCGGCTAAAGGTATTGTACTTGGGAGATGTGCTGATGACAGCGAAACATCTGGAAACACTAACTGGAAAGGATGGTGGCGTGCCATTGGTAATCCTAAAGAGAACGAAGGATGAAGAGGCCAATAAGAAAACGTTCAGTGATATCACGGATACCATGAAAGCTTCTGGGGTAGCAACTGAGAGTACAAGGGTAACCGTAGAAATCTGTTGGCATCCTGGCAAAGGATAAATTCCAGGGGAAATTTATGACAGAATGGGAAGCGGCTTACAAGACCATCAAAGGGGATATAGAAGAGCACGATGTATCACCGGGAATTGCCATGGCCATGAGTGTGAAAGATGAAGATGAACAGGTATATCCCATTTACGGTTTGACTGATCGAAGAAATCTATCCAAAGCGCCAGCAAAACGAGTCTTGCTCTGCTAACCTCATTCTTCGAGGAGGAAATGGGCGATATTATTGAAACCGAAAGAAAGGTGACTCATATGAAATTGGCAGAGCGAGTGGAAGCCAAACTGGACGACCAGAAATTCCTCAAATCACAAAAGTTAGGAGCTGATGTTCACCTTTCATGTTCGAGAGCTAATATTAGTTCGACCCAGAACAACTGGAATGGGCATATACTCCGATAATTCAAAGTGGAGGAGTTTACGATCTCCGTCCGTCGGCTATATCCGACGACCACAATCTACACGGCGGAGTAGTTCTATGCTCTGTGGGAGTAAGGTATAAATCTTACTGCTCAAATGTCGGACGAACATACTTATTCGACCCCGATTCCAATAAGGAAAAATACTACAATTTCCTTGTCTCGCTTCAGAAGAAAGTGTTTGAAATGGTAAAAGACGGTGCCGTTATCAAGGATATATACAACAATGCGATTGGACAAATACGTGCCAAACACCCTGAACTGGAGTCACATTTTGTCAAGAATCTGGGAAGTGGAATCGGAATCGAGTTTCGGGATTCGACGACCTTGATCAATGCTAAGAATACGAGGACTTTGAAAGCGGGAATGGCCTTGAACATAAGTATTGGATTCCAGAATCTGGAAAATCCCAAGGCCAAGGATCCAAAGGATGCGACGTATAGTCTTTTATTGGTTGACACCGTTATCGTTACGAACGACGCGCCTATCGTCCTCACCGAGTCAGCAAAAGATATCAAACATATCTCGTTCTTCATAAAAGATGACGAGTCCGAGGTGGAGAAGAAACCTGCCAAGAAACCCGAGAAGAGAGGAGAAGCCAAGTCAACGAATGTATTTACTCGCGATCGAACACGTGGTCAAGGCAAGGATTTCGATGATAATGATGAAGTTCGACGACGGGAGCATCAAAAGGAACTGCATGCCCAGAAACAGGAAGAAGGTCTAGCCAGATTCAAGGATGGAGAATCCGAGGCAAATGGGTCTAATGGGCCCCAAATCAAGAAATTTGAATCCTATAAACGACCGAGTCAATTACCGTCAAAAATCGATGAGCTTCGAATCGTCGTGGACGTACGAAATCAATCGATCATTGTACCGATTTATGGAATCCCTGTGCCATTCCACATTTCTACCTTGAGAAACGCAAGTAAAAACGACGAGGGGGACTATATCTATCTCCGTCTGAACTTCCTGACACCTGGTCAAGGAATCGGCAAACAAGACACTTTGGTAGAGCCTTCCCTGTCCTTCTCTGACATTAGCCATTTGACGATCCCAATGCGAATTTTGTGCGAAGCTTGACATTCCGCAGTGCCGACGCAGCACGAATGTCGGAAGTTTTCCGCAACATCCAGGACTTGAAGAAAAACGCCGTAAAACGAGAGGCGGAAAAGAAAGAAATGGAAGACGTAGTAGAACAAGAAAACCTGCGTGAAATCCGCCACAAGCGTCCCCAACGTCTAATGGACGTGTACGCTCGTCCCAACGCTGACAACAAGCGCGTCCCGGGAGAACTCGAGATTCATGAAAACGGTCTACGCTATCAGACTGCCGTGCGAAGTGATTCGAGGATTGATCTTCTGTTCAATAATATCCGACATGTGTTTTTTCAGCCGAACGATTCGGAATTGGTCACTCTTATACATGTGCATCTCAAGAATCCGATTATGGTGGGGAAAAAGAAGACGAAGGATGTGCAGTTTTATCGAGAGGTTGCGGATGCGCAGGTTGATGAGACGGGGAATCGGAAACGGAAGTATCGGTATGGGGATGATGATGAGCACGAACAGGAGGCGGAAGAAAGGAGACGTCGCGCGGCTATGAATAAAGAATTCAAGGAGTTTGCTCAGAAAATCGCCGACGCGGTATGCCCCTAAGCAAGACATGGGACTAATTACAGAGCAACGGAGAAATCCAGGTCGATATTCCTTTCCGAAATCTTGGATTCAGCGGTGTGCCTTTCCGCTCGAATGTACTATTGCAACCTTCAACGGATTGTCTGGTTTGCTTGACAGAGACGCCATTCCTGGTCGTGACTCTTTCAGACATCGAAATCGCTCACCTTGAACGTGTCCAGGTATATCCAATTCGAGTTAAAGCCTAATGCCAGTTTGGATTGAAAAACTTTGATCTGGTTTTCGTATTCAAGGATTTCCATCGCGCGCCAGTACATATCAACTCCATCCCCATGGAACATCTAGATAACGTCAAGAGCTGGCTAGAGTATCTGCCCACTGAAGAAACGACTAATCCTAGTTCCTGCGATATTGCTTTCTCAGAGGGTCCACTGAATCTCAACTGGACCACAATCATGAAGACTGTCAACGAAGACACGGCCCAATTCTTCAAGGACGGAGGCTGGAAATTCCTTGAAACGGAATCAGACGATGAATCAGATGACAGTGAATCGGTCTCTGAATTCGAAATGAGTGAGGAGGATTTCGAAGAGGAGGAAAGTGAAGATGATGAAAGTGCGTTTGATGAAGATGCGTCGGCGGATGAGGGGAGTGAAATGGATGACGATGACAGTGGCGAGGAATGGTCCGAGCTCGAAGAAGAAGGTATTCCCCTTGTCAAACTTTGTAGTTAATGGGTAGCGGCCAGATCGGATAAGCGGAAGGCAAATGGATCCGATGATAAACCCGCGAAGAGAAGAAAATAGGGATAACACCAATGGTTCTGCTATATAGTTGAATGTGAACATTATATCTGTTTCCTTGCCTCTTGGTTCCCGCTATTTACAATCATGCATCTGCAAAGGCGTAATTCGCCAGGGTATCCAGATCAACCTCCTTCGTTGGTATCACTTGTAATCGCTCACCTATAACCACCGCAAGTAAATGTTTACATATCGCCAATAGGTCTCCCTGCATTTCACCTCCCCACTGATCCATTCCCGTCTCATCGTCTCCTGTATATTCAAATGGATTGAACTCTTGGCGTGAAGAGAATGCAGAAAAGATGAAGGCAGGACAAGTGCAATGCCATGCTCGCGGACGGACTTCGTAGACTGGCCGTGAAGTGGTGGAGGGAACGAATCGCGATGGCCGTGTCTGAGACGAGCGAACATAATATATGGGGGCAGTGATGTCCAAAGGAGTGTGGACGTCTCGTGCGAGAGTATAGCGCGTAACCAAGCTGTTGTCTAGGAGGTCAAGACTCGAGAGAAGTAGTTGCGGGAAAAGTTGATGCAGGGCCACTAGGGCTTTCTCCGTGTTGGAAGGTAGAGAGTTGATGGTCAACGCTGACGTTTGGCCTGTTGAGCCCGTCGTCTGTGGCAAATCGTTTGATGCAGAGCTTCTACTGTCATCGATGTCGGTGAGCAAGTCTGTTAGAACTTGTCGCAGGGATGGCAATTCCATGCATTCATGTTCACACAGATTGCCGGTTCGCCGATCAATCAATCAACGCAATTGATCTAGATTCTGGCGAATCATACAAGTGAGATGGTTGTGACCAGATGAGATACAGATTGAGAAATAATATGGGAAATATTCTACAAAAGGCCTTCGCATCGATTCTACGGTAATTGCTTCCCCTCTTCTATGAGGATGAAAGTCGGCGCGCTTGCCAGAGCCCCACACGTTAAACTAGTGAAACGCATGCACTGCCATATCTCACTTGCCAGAAGATTAGAATAATAAATATGCTTTCTTGAATTTCCACTAGCTGCCTTTCTTGCTTTTACTCTTTGCCTGGAATTCTCTTCTCATTCCTGTCAATGGAGGCTTGAAATAATACACACCTAAACTCCTCGCAATGAATCCTTCCCAGACCGCTTACAACAAATCCTTATTCTTCGGCTCCAACCACCAAGTATTATTCCTCCCATCCTGATACTTGACCGGAAACCCCGCCAACTCCTCATCCGACACCCCATCCAAGCAAACAACACTGATACTGACGATCTCGCCGCCAAGCTGCGGTTTATTCAACCGATGAAACGCATGCACCCCACACGTTTTACAAAACAACTGGTGATGCGCCTCACTCGCAAGCACAAAATCCGTCAAATTGTCCTCGCCGGAGAGTAATTTGAAGTTTTCGGGTTTCGCGCGGACGTACCATAGGCGCAGTTTCCAGCAGGTGGTGCAGTTGCATTTGCCGGTTTCGGAAAAGTCGGGCGAGACTTGGAATTTGACGGCGCCGCAGAGACAGCTTCCTTTGTATTGTTTGAGGGACATTGTCTGTGTAGAGCTGGAACTGGTTTGGTGAGGAAGGGTTCTTGAGGGAGTTCGCGATGGGCTTTTGAGGAAGATTCGGACGGTCTTTTATATTAAGGCGAAAGGGGAGTTAAGCGCTTGTTGCCGAGTGGGTCACAGCGCATTTGCACCTGAATCTGGGGAGATAAGCGCTTGTTTCCGAGTGGGCCATAGCGCGTTTCAACTGCACCTGAACGAAATACTGACGAACCTGTGACATTTGCAGTTTGCAGTTTCCGCACGACAGAACCTCAAATTGCAAGGAGAATGAAACATCAAAAAGACTTTCTTTGCAGCATAGGCGAACACACAGGGTTTTAACGAAACTCTGTTAGGAAGCAAGGGGACCCAGTATTCTAGCGAGATGAGCATGAATATCCGCCGAAGTTGACCGAGGAGAATACGAATTGACAAGATTGCAAATGGAATTATCCATTATCCATTATTTCTACTCCCTAGATCAACTCCTTTCCAAATAACTCCCAACAATACCATCATACCATTCCCGATAACAAGCCCAATTAACCCTGCCGACCTTCCCAACCGCCCCCAAAACCTCCCTAACCTCCCCCTCCATTTCCCCAAACCCCATCCCAGCAACGGCGACCTCCCCGCCCGCCAGCGCATTAATAATAAGACTCTTCATGCGTCGCTGTAATAACACCACACAAGGATCATTGCCCGTTTTAATGCGTCGGATGACGGACACGAGGGTCTCGCGCTTAAGCTGTGGCGAGGAAATAAACTGGTCGATTTCCGCGACGATGTTCTCTGCCGACTCGGATTGGAGGACTTTGAGACGCGAGGAGAGGGTCGTCCAGGTGATTTGCCGGGCTGTGCTTCCTGCGCTGAAAGTCTTGGAGACGAGAAGGATTGCTGCTAGCAGGATGATATCGTTGAGTTGACTACGGAGACGTTGGATTCGATCGATGTCCAGGGAGAAGGTCTCTGGAATATCTGTGTCCGAGAATAATAGATCAGTATATGCATGTCGCCAGATATCAATGCTTGAGGGCGGAGGAGTATTCGAGCTAGCACGCTCCTCACGTAACTTCCCAGCGGGTTCCTCGAGCCATTGCGTCGTCCGAGTCAACGTCCCTGTACCCCTCTTAATGTCCTCCGCAAACTTGGTCCGTTCGTACTGTTGCGCCTGCTCCAACAACGCCGGTCTCGCAACGCGTAAATGAAAATTCGCCGAATCCAACGCCATCAAAGCCAACACCTCCGCAACCTTTTTAATCCGCATTACAAACGTGTCGAGATCATCTACGCCATTGATCGTGGAAATAGAAGCCACGTCGCCGTCTCGAATCGGAGCACATAACTGTCTCATGGCATGGAGGATATAGTTCAAGAATTTTTGGATATCGAAGAGTCCGCGTTGACATTCTTGTTGTACGATCGTTTCGTCGAGATGCTCGGAGAAGGTCGTGTAGGAGGGACTGGAGGGTTGTAAGAGAGATAGGATACGGGATTTGATGTCTTTGACTAGGGTTGGAAGGAGGGATTGATCGCCCTCGCGGAGGGATAATAATAAAGAGGCATAGAATGTGTTCTTGAAGAGTTCTTCTCGGGAACGTTGGTCGTCCGATTTGATTGGAGGGACAAGTTCGTATTCGGGATTTAAAGCCAATTCATGCATGATCTGTCGATTCGATAATCCCTGTCCACCGAAACTCGGCGGTTCCACTATTTCCATTTGAACGTGTTCCTCTGGGGCAGGATCGTTTGTGATCGGGAGGGTCTGAGCTCTTTGAGCGAGGGCGTGTCTCCTTCGACCGGCTTGCACGGCAATTCGCACCACATTCCTTGTTTCGTTGCCAACGAGTCGTCGTATTTTTGACAGAAGGAGCATTTGTCCCGACTTGATTCCCTGGGTGTATTCCTCCACCACGGCATGCATTGTCGGTGATTTCTGGATATCAAGCAACATCAGATCCAAATCGACGAATTTGCCGACCAACATTTCGACGAGAACGGACGCATCGTGGACTTTCCACGCTTGAAATGCAGTGAGATAGGTTGTCCATAATTCAGACAATTCAACAGCTGAGGTAAAAGTGCGGTTATGATGTTCTAGTGCAGTGACAAATCCCCTTGCTTTCGCAATCAAGTCCTGGAAAATGTTAGATCCCCTTCGGTAGTTGGGTACCATCTCTAAAGACTGGTCATGAGAATGTAGAACCTCGGTGGTATGTCCAAGGATCATAAACGCGGACAGAAATGTCCGTACAAGGCCATCGACTTCTTTCTGTCCAATCTCGGGATCGACGAGTCCCAAAACAATCAACAGTCGAGTCGCGGCACGGATCGTAGCAGGGACCTTGAATTTCCCTACGACCTGCTCGAAAGCGTATTTCGAGACGCTCTCCAGCGAGATTCGTTGAGACTGGAATTCATTGACAGCTTTTTGAAGACGTTGTTTCCTCCATATACGTTGGATCCTTATCGCCGCCTCGGTACGTGAAATCCGACTTGGACTGCGTCTGCCTCTTGCAGAGAGTAACTCCTCTCTCCTCCTCTCTGCACTTTCCAACCTCTCCAAAATATCAAGACTAGCAAGTCTGGCAACCTCATCCCGTTCCTTCTTGACCTTTCTAGCCCGAATCTTGGCCTCCTCGACTCTGCGCCCGCAGTTCTCGGCGGTCAATTTCAACAGTCGATCACGATTCACGTCCGCGCGGGCCATCCTGTCAAGGAGACTCTCGAGACGACTTTGCGGAGTCCTGTCGAGTTTGTACTGAGTGAGGGCGTGGTGGATGTTGGCGTGATGGAGAGCGAGTCGGGCGCGCTTGGCTTCGATGTAGTGCGTGCGACGGGTGGTTGCCTTCTCGAGGTGCAGTTGTTCTGGGGATGAGTGTGCTGAGACGTTGGAAGGGCGATGATGGTGGAGACGGCGTCGGATCGGGGTTGTGTAGTCGAAGAGATAGAAGAAGGCTCTATCAGGAGACGGAGTTGATGGCTCCATCGCTCAATGCAACAGGCTGTAGCTGGGACTGATACGATTACTAATGGACAGGTAGACGGGATGCTGAGGCAATGAGCGAATGCCGCACAGGATGCGGATAGAGAGACGACGGAGGATGGGTGCGGTATCCCGGGGACGATGTTGTGGTGTGCTGGATGATGGTGAGGGAGTGGACGGTGGAGGGGGGCTGGCGTGATCTATATCTATTATTGCCCGATGCAGAGTGACACTAAACTTGGCCCGGCTCCCCACGAACAAGCTAGCGGATTCTATCTGGTCGCAATCGTAATCAGCTGCTCAGGGGATCTCGCCAATGATTGGCCACACCTCGTAGCCCGCGTGTATTTCCTTGAAAACGAGAGTTAAGCGGGAATTGACCATGGGAGATATTTAGGTCCTCCCGCTCCCACAGAAAAGTTGATCGAAACAGTGTCCGAGCAGTGAATCGGTGCGATCAACTCCGACAACAGTTGACCCATGTCGTCTCAACCACCACCACCACCACCACCACCGCCTCCAACCGGTCCATCTCATTCAAGAATGGGCCCACCATCTTCAGCACTTCCTCCTCCACCACCGCCACCACCGCCTCCTCCTCCACCGTCCGATCCCATCCCAAGCTCATCAAACGGCATGCCACCACCACCTCCCCCATCGAGTCGCACACCACTCAGTATCGAGAAGCTCCTTGAAAAGAGAAAACAAGAGGAACAAGCCAAGTCAAAGGTACTTCATCTCGTGCTAAACTCTACTAACTTGATGCAGCCGAAGTTTCTTTCAAAGGAAGAACGCGCGCGAATAGCGATGGAGAAACGGGCTGCGGAAGTCGCTGCTAAAAAAGCTGGAGCACAAGCTAAAGTCGACGCAGTACGTTCTTCCCTCGCACGCGAAAATCCCTCTACAACACAACGCAACGGACATATCCCGACTGGGCCCCGCGCTATGAGCAATGGTCGCTCAGACTACATCTACGACCACGATGACCGCAGGAACGGCGTATCGCCTTTACCACCCGTACCTCGTAACGGAAAGGACGATATGAATGGGAAGCGTGATTCTCGTGATCCCTCTACCGAAAGAAACGGCGATGGATCTGCTACTCTTGACGACAACGAAGTCGCCTCGATAAAGGCAAAGTATATGGGCTTGACACAGCCAAAGACCAAGAAACGACGTCTGAATGATCGCAAATTCGTGTTTGATTGGTCGACTGATACGGACACGTCTACTTCTGCACAGGACGTTGCAAAGACTGTGAATGTTGGATTTGGAAGGGGACATATGGGGGGTTTTGATCATCCTGGGAACCCGAGGGGGGGACTCGATCGACACTGGACGGAGAAGGAGTTGATTGAGATGACTGAGCGAGATTGGCGGATATTCCGTGAGGATTTCAATATCAGTACTAAAGGTATTTTCTTCCTCTGTTCTTCAGTAGCTAATGTGTGTAGGAGGCAGTGTTCCTCCGCCTTTGAGAAACTGGGAGGAGGCGGAATTGCCACCCGTGTTACTGAAAATCATACGTGAGATTGGATACAAGGAACCTACTCCCATTCAAAGACAGGCCATCCCCATCGGTCTCAAATGCCGCGACATCATCGGTATCGCTGAAACCGGATCCGGTAAAACAGCGGCATTCGTCATCCCCATCCTCGTCTACATCAAATCTCTCCCCCCCATCAACGATTTCAGCCGAAACGACGGCCCCTACGCCATAGTTCTTGCCCCGACCCGAGAATTAGCCCAACAAATCGAGCACGAAGCCCAAAGGTTCGCCAAACCAATGGGATTCAATGTCGTGAGTATTGTCGGTGGCCACGCCATCGAAGAACAAGTCCACAATCTACGAAACGGTGCAGAAATCGTGATCGCAACACCAGGTCGTCTGGTCGATTGTCTGGAGAAACATGTCCTTGTGCTGAGTCAGTGTAACTACGTGGTGATGGATGAGGCGGATCGGATGATTGATATGGGGTTTGAGGAGGACGTGCAGAGGGTGTTGGATGCGTTGCCATTGTCGAATGTGAAGCCTGATACGGATGAGGCGGAGAATCCCGAGTTGATGAGCAGAATTGTCAGGTTGGGGAGGAAGGATTTGAGGTATCGTCAGACAGTTATGTTT
>Ga0302179_10002340_pt1 | contig 11085 bp, 13 predicted proteins | sample I_Palsa_E3_1_FD_198788 | JGI IMG/M metagenome (GOLD analysis project Ga0302179, IMG submission 198788) | Peat permafrost microbial communities from Stordalen Mire near Abisko, Sweden - I_Palsa_E3_1 | ecosystem: Environmental > Terrestrial > Soil > Palsa > Peat permafrost | place: Sweden...
TGTCGTAGCTTTTCTAAGACCATGCGGACATGTCGTTTGTGTTCCGAGGCGGGTTCCGAGTAGATTAACACATCGTCCAGATAAATGACTACAAAGACATCGAGATATTTCCGTAGGACATCGTTCATCAGATGTTGAAAGGCAGCCGGTGCGTTGCAAAGACCAAAGGGCACCACGTTGTATTCAAAGTGACCGTACCGGGTTCTAAAGGCCGTCTTCCATTCTTCCCCTTTGGCCATTCGGAGCAGGTGGTAACCATCTCGCATGTCCAGGGTCGTGAAGCGTTTTGCCTTACCGACCTTGTCCAGGAGCTCCGCGATCAAGGGGAGGGGGTATCGGTTCTTGATCGTGATCTTGTTGATTCCGCGGTAATCCACGCAGAGACGGAGGCTGCCGTCAGCCTTCTTGACAAAGAGGATGGGGGCACCGGCGGGGGACTGGGAGTGTCGGATGAACCCTTTCCGTAGGTTCTCATCGATATACTTGCGGAGGACGTCGAGTTCTAGGGGGGAAAGGTTGTAGACCGGCAGGAAGGGAGGTACGGTTCCTTCCTGCAGCGGGATACTGAGGTTGTAGGGCCAGTGTTCGGGGAGCTTGTGCGCTTCGGTCTTGCTGAAAACATCAGCGTAATCTTAGTATTCAGCCGGGATCGTGGAGGTAGGTTTCGGTTTAGCGTCGGTGTCTGCTGGGGTCATGGTTAGCTGGTAAATTTGGGAGCCCGGAAGTCGTGCACATAGGTTGAACTCGGCGGAGTTGATCCGGAAGACTTTCGGAGTAAGGAATGGGTTTCGGGTCTTCGGCCGAGCGGCCGGGGCCTCCGGGGTGGCAACCGGTTGCGACTGCGGAACGACCGGGACCATTGGTGTGAACATAGGCAAAGACGTGGGCAAGGATTTGGATCTGATGCGATGGCGTGGTTCTTGGTGTCTTGAGGTCTTCTGCATGCAAACCTCCGAGTTGGGCAGCCTCGCACTCATGGCGGGCGCTGCGGACGAGGATCGGGGAGCTCCGGGAGCTTGGGTCAGGTCTGATAGACATAACAAGGACGAAGGCTGAGGTTGAGGACTAAAGCGAGGTGTTCCGGGATTCGGCGTTGGCTTGGAGGACGAAGTCGAGAGTTGAGGTCGGGGGCTTGGGCTGGGTTCAGGGTGCGGGAGTTTGGTCCGGGACTGGGCTGAGATGGTGCAAGGTGTCTGGACTTGGCATTCGGAGAGGCAGTACTCAGAGCCGAAGGTGATCTGGTGGCGTAGACCAGCGGATATATGGATCGTATCATTTTAACCAGGGGATCCCGAGGATCATAGGGCGTCCTCCTAGCTTGGTGACGCTGAACTTTAGGTTCTCCGTGTGTGGCCCGATTGCGAGAGTGAGGAAGGCTTCATGAGAGACCAAATCTCCTTGGCTCTCCTTGCCATCGGCCATTAGGAGTCGGGTTGGGCGAGACATGGGGTAACTGGGTAGAGAATGCATTGAACTGAAATCTGAGTCTATAAAATTGTGTGTAGCTCCTGAATCTACCAGAGCAACCGTGTCCTTCCACCCCTCCGCCGTTTCTACTTGAACCGGGAGTGAAAAGTGCGCGTTCGGAACTTCGGAGTAAGGTTGGAAGTCGGAAGCGAGGGTGTTCGAGGTGGCGAGAACTTGGAAAAGAGGGGCTTCGGGGTATCTGTTGCTCAGGGGGGCCCTCTGGGTTATCCCTGAGCCAGGGCTTTTGACGCGGCTTCGGCGTAGTTGGGGGTTTGAGCCGCTCGGGCCTGTTGCGGCGGCGGAGTATAGTTAGTCGGCGGGGCTAGGGGACAGGTTGCGAGGCGGTGCTGCTCGGACCCGCAGTAGTAACAGAGGTTGTTATCGTAGCGGCGTTGTTTTTCGGTTTCGGTGAGGGGTGCGCGGAGGTGTGATCTGGGGCGGTGTACCATAAGGTCTAGTTCCATCGGGGTGGATCCATCAGGGGCCGAAGTAGGGGCAGGTGCAGGCCGAGGAGCAGCCGGAGCGGTGGCTGGAGCACTTGGCCGGAGAGGCGGGGAGTTGGCGCGATAAGGTCGGGGGTTCCGGGAGAACTGCGAAGGGGCCGACGCTTCAAGTTTGCGTTCCAGAAGGCGTTCGAATTGTCGGCTATCAATCCGGAGGGCTGCGGAAGAGAGGTGTGCAAGGGTTGTTGGAGTGGGATTTTCATAGACAAGGCCGTCCTTTACCGCCGGCTTGAGGCCCTTGTAGAACTGGCTCGCAAGAGCTTCATCGTTCCATTTGACAAACCCCTTGATACGGTTGAAGTCGGCAAGGTAAGAGGCGACGGAAGAGATCTGGTTCAAGTTCCGGAGTTCCCGTTCCTTAGAGCGCACAATATCCAGGTCTCCGAAGGTGTTTTCCAGGGACTTTGCGTACTGTTGGAAGGATTGGAACTCGGCGGGGGTTTCTTCGGTGGGGTTATCCATAGCTCGGGAGTATTGATCCAGGAGGGGTTGAAACCAGTTGTACGCGGCACCATCGAGATAGCCGGAGGCGAAGAGGACCTTTTGGTGCTTGGTCGGGAAGAGTTCGGGGCGGCTGAGGAAGTTGTGTCGGCACTTAGAAAGGTATAGGTATAGTTTGTGCCTGTCCCCGGAGTACATCTCAGGAGGGGACACCTTAGCACTACGCATCGGCGGAAGGGACATCGAGGCAATCGGAACAGGGACTGGAGCTATCGGGGCTGGCGGCGGAGGGGGTTGTGGCGTGACTGAGGGGGTAGGGGCCTCGGGGTAGGCGAGGCAGGCTAGCGCTTGGCTCATTCTTTGCATCATTCCTTCCAGCACGACGATTCGGTCCTGTTGTTGTTGTTGTGCTTCCCAGGCACCCTGCGTTGGGCCCTGGGGTTGGGAGAAGTCGTTGTGGACGTCCATTTCGTCGGAATACATCTCCGGGGAGGTTGGAGCGTCGTGGTACAACGAGGACGTGGACTGAAGACGAGAATGCAGGTTGGCGGAGGTTTCGGGGTGATGCCTGGAGAATCGATGAGCTTGGCGAGGACTCCGAGAAGGGTCCAAGGGCTAGGCCGAGAACAAGAAAGGGAGTTGGCGAGCTTGCAAACTGTTACGGAGCGAGTCCCGGGACACTCGGAAGGAGCTCCGCAACTCTCGGGGAACTAGGAGGGAGGGTCGGAGAACTAGCCAGGGACACCGGAGGACTAGGACGAGGTTGCTAAGGATGAATTGTTGCAAGCTAAGGTACATGAAGATTCTCGGGGGTTTAAGAGCAGTCCCCGAGAAACCTAACCTAACTAACGTACTTACTAGAACTCCGTTCATGTCAATATTCCAGACTCGCCACACCTGTTTGAGTCCATAGAGGGAGCACAGAAGCCTGCAGACCATCTTTATTTTCATCCCCTGTCTCTCAAATCCCTCCGGCTGCATCATGAAGATCTCCTCGTCAAGCTTTCCAAGCAGAAATGCAGTGATGACATCCATCCCATGGATCTCCCACTGTTCGAGTGCAGCAAGCGTGAAGATGATTCGGTAAGTTGTTAACTTAGCGACAGGTGCGTAGGTTTCGTGATAGTCGACGCCGTAAGCCTGTGTGAATCCGCGCGCGACCAACCTGGCTTTAAATCTCACGATTCTCCCTTCCGCATCCCTCTTGGCCTTGAAGACCTATTTGCAGATGACGATGTTGCGTCCTGGAGGTGCCTCGACAAGTTCCCATGCGCCGTTCTTCATCAACGAATTGTATTCCTCCTTGATCGTGCGCTCCCTCTCTTTCCTGTAGAGGAGGTGGTTGACAGCTTCCAGATAATTGCAGGGTTCTGCCGATTCACTCCACATGGTCGTTGACATGTGCGCAGAGTGCCTGGTCCTCCTCGTCCATTCCTCCGATTCGTAGCGAACTGGGGGTGCTCGGCACCGAGGAGGAAGCCGGGGTTCCTCCTGAGGTTGCTGCGCGCGCTCTGGTTCTGAGGATTCTTCACGCGCGTCCGTTGTGACGGTTTCAAGCTCATCCTCGTCGTTTGCCGCGTCCTCCGCAGCTTCCTCGCTGTGCTCATCTGATGCGGCGCGTGTATCTGGTGGACAAGGGAGGACCTCGATCATGTCGTAGATAAATCTCTCTGGCTCCGCGGCTGGCGTATGATTCTTGACTTCGTTGATGAAATCCGCGTATGCCGTAACTGTGACTTTGTTGCAGTAATGGGTTCAGGTCGGGATGTGACCGGGTTTCACCTCAATTCATCCCGGGCCGGTGTAGACCGGTCCTGGTATGAAGCAGACCGGTTTCTTACCGGCTCGGGAATAGATCATGGTCAAACCGACCTGGTTTATTCTAGGAGCTTGGATGGACCGAGCCGGAGACCGACAGTTCTCAAGATCCTCTGGACCAGCCCGACCTTGGATCGAACCGGGACCGAACTGAAGAACCGGTTGAATGTAACGGGATGTAACGTGAATAGCAGTGTTTGAACGGAAAAAAGAGTGGTTCCTGTTACACGTCATCCGTTACACGGCCTCCAGCTCCTGGCGCATCCATTCAGCTAGCGCATCCATTCAGCTCGTGGCTACATGCCCCAGCGACCATTCTCCAGCGACCATTCTCCAGCGACCATTCTCCAGCGACCATTCTCCAGCGACCTGCTCCAGGAGCTCCATGCGCCAGCGACCATTCTCCAGCGACCATGCTCCAGTGACCATGCTCCAGCGACCAGCTCCAGGAGCTCCATTCTCCAGCGACCATTCTCCAGGCCCTAGCGCATTCGCAGAACAAGCTCGTGCCTCCAGCTCGTGGATGTCACAATGATGTAACGGGAATAACACTCTTTGAATCGAAATAAGAGTGGTTCCCGTTACATCCCTGTGACATTCTCCCGTTACAGACCGACCGAGTCTCAGTTTGGGAAAGGACATATTTCAACCCGACCTGGTGACGCCGGTCCAGAACTAGCTCTTGAACTCGGTCGGCTCTAGGGGGGTTGGGTCCCCGCTGCACTCCAGAACCGACTATGTTGAAGATGTTGGGACCGATACCGGGATTGACCTCATCTCAGAACTGGTGATCTAGGAACCGAACCGGGCCGGATCTGACAAAGATCTGACCGAGATCGAGCCGGGGACCGATAAACCAGGTCGGGGTGAGTTTCGGGTCCGGTCCTGGACCGACCGAATGCCATTACTGCTTTGTTGTCAACAGGGTTCCAGATGCGATACTGGTTCTTGCCGCCGTATCCGATCATGATCCCTTCTCCTGCGTGCGAGTCCAGCTTCTGGTTCTTGGACTTCGGGATGTGCGGCAGCGCTTTTGTGCCGACAGCGATGAGGTGAGATAGGTTCTCGCCGTAGAGCGCTTCGAATGTTGTCTTGTCCCTCAAGGACCGAGTAGGACTGCGATTTTTGAGATAAACGATGGTGCGCGCTAGCTCTGCCCATAGTTCTTTGGGGAGCTTTGTCTTGGCGATGATGGAGCGAATCCTCTCGCAAATGGTCCGATTCATGCGCTCTGCGACACCATTCTGGTGTGGCGTATAGGGAGCTGTTTCCTCGTGATGTATGCCGAGTTCTCTGCACAGTTCTCCCATTTGTTTGCGATATTCTACACCGCCGTCTGTCCTGATTGACTTGATGCGCCTTCTATCCTGTTCGAAGATGTTGCGGAAGTCCATGAAAGCGTGTCGAACTTCTAGGGCCGTCTTTAACTGCAAGATGTATAGATACGTCATCCATGTTGCATCGTCGATGAAGAGGATGAAGTAGCGCGCGTTGCCGAGAGAATTTGGTGTGATCCACCCACAGATGTCGCTGTGGATCAGGTTGCCAGGTACTGTGCGCCATCGCATTGCCTGGTCGCCGTAGTGCATCGTTTGTCCTCCTTGGATGCACGCTTCGCATTTGTCGTCGTTCTCGACGGGAAATGTCTTGGGGTCGATAGCTACCCCTTTGGCCAATTGCTCTACCTTCTTGACGTTCCATAGTCCTAGATGAGCGAGACGTCGATGCCATGTATCGTAAGGGAGCTGAATGAACTTTGAATTGATCGTTTTGAGTGCGCTGACGTCGATGCTTACGTCGATGCTGACGTCGACTGTCTTGACGCGCGCGAGTTTCCCGTGGGGAACAGTTGTAGCTACAACGCGGCCGTCCTTGATGATCTTGGTGCCGCGCTGGGGGTGCATGTTGACTTCTGCGCCGTTTGCAAGCAGGACGTTGGTCCACAAAAGGTTGACATCCATGTCTGGCACATGGAGAACATTCATCAATGTTATCCGAAGCGGAGATTCTCCTCCGTCCTCCACCATGATGTCGATATGACCAATTCCGATTCCTTGCAGCTCTCCCTTTGCTGTATAGACATTAACAGCTTCCCTGAGCGGTACATATGAGCTGTAGAGGTGGCGATAAGGTGAGAAGTGCTCTGACGCACCTGAATCGAGGGTCCAATGTTTGGGATCCCATTTCTCGCCGATTTTGCTGTCTGCTTTGACGCTAGCGGAGCGAATCACATCCAAGGATGTGTGGAAGGCGACATTAGCACTATCCTTGATGGATGACTTCCCGTTGCGACGTAATTCGGGGTGAAGTGACCAACATGTTGACTCGACATGGCCAGATTTTCTGCAGTGCGCCCAGTGGAGGTTATTTGGTGGATTGCCGGGATTTCGAGCTGAGTTCCCGGAGTTGCGACCTCGAAACCTGCCTTTTCTGGAAGTTTGGTTGGTCAGCAACGCAGACATCACCATGCCTCCCTGAGCCGAATTTTTGCGCTTTCGGAATTCGTCCAACAAACGATTCTTAATCACTTCCAGGCGCATATCGGTCTGTCCCTCGAGTGCTGTAACAGTCATCTGATACACAGAGGGCATAGACAGCAGAAAAATGGTCCTATAGACGATATCGTCGAGGTAGACGCTGTGCTCCTCAAGTTGATGTTTGGCAGCCGTAAAATCGTGAATATAGCTCTCCATGTCGGCGTCCTCGGCCATGCGCATGCTGATGATGTTCTTGAGGGCCTGGGCCATCGTAATATCAGTCGTAGGACGAAATCGGTCCTTCAGAGTCGTCCAGATCTTTGCTGGATCATCTTCATCCTCCACATAGGTGATCAGTCGACTTGAAATCCCTGACAGTAGGATGCGACAGGCTGGGAATGCCTTCTTCTCGTAAGCTTCGAGTGCTGTGTCATAGGCAACGTGGTCTTCGTCCGATGCATCTGCCGGTTGCGCTAGGGCTTTAACAGTGCCCTCAACGACCTCAAACAGTTTCTTCTCGCGCAGGATCGCTCGTACGATCGTAGCCCAAGAACGGTAGTTTTTCTCGGTGAGCTTCTCGATTCGGGAGGTTGAAGATCGTTCGGAGTCGTTGATGGAGGCCATTGTTGTCAAAGATGTCGAAATGTTTGAGGATAACGGCTTTGCGAGTTTGTTTGATGGAGAGGTTTTGTCGCAGGATGAATTCGTGCGCGCCGATTAGTGCTGCATCTCGAATCGATGCTTGATGCTTCGGTTGTTTGTGGATGGGGCTAGCTGCGCTACGCCGGGCTCATAACCTGAAGAAATTGGTGCGATGTGCGATCAAGAACTGATATTTCTCTCTTCTATGATTCTCTATCAACGCGCTAGCTGGCTCCCTTTATCTTTGAGCTCTCCGGATGCGGTCCATTCGGTCCATTCGGTCCTTCGGTCCTTCAAAGCCATCAAGCCACATTGTCCTGGAGCCGAGAGTGGCATATTTCTTCACCCTTTCCCTGGCCGAACACAACCACCCCCTCCTCCCGTGGAGCTTGAGGATGACGTGGAATGGGAAGTAGAAGAGATCTTGGACTCGCGCATCCAGCGCGGAAAGATACAGTATCTCGTCCACTGGCTAGGCTACGGACCTCACGAGCGCACCTGGGAACCCCCGGACCATCTCTCAAACGCCACTGAAGCTGTCGCCGAGTTCCATCAACGTTATCCGAATCGTCCGGCTCCCAAAGACATCCCCCCCGATACTCCGGCTCGTCACCGTCGCTAAGGCCGACTTCCTCGGCCCTGACCTTGGCCGACTCAGCGCACTTCTCGGCCTACTCGGCGTAGCCCTCGGATGTAGATACAGAGCTAGGACCTTCTCGGAGGGGAAGATACTGTCATGAACGGAGTTCTAGTAAGTACGTTAGTTAGGTTAGGTTTCTCGGGGACTGCTCTTAAACCCCCGAGAAGCCAAAACGGCTGCTCGGACTCGTCTCAGCCAAGCCAAGCCGAGCAGGGGGTATTCTCGTTCTCAGCTTGCTTTTCTCGGTCTTCGGTGCCTGGCAGCCTGGGGCCTTTTGATTGGCCGAGAATTCATGGCGCCGCGCTAAGAACGGATGTGACATTGCTAAGAATAACGCGCGCAGCTGGCAGCACGGTTGATAACTAAGAATGGCGCGAGTAGCTGACAGCGCACTAAGAAGCTGAGAGTGCGCGACGTCGCCAAGAGCATGCGCGCTTCCAAGAACGCACATGCGGCCGACCCTACTGGCGTCGCTTGAGCGTTAAATATGTGCTACACTGCGCTGACAGCTGCGCGCGCTCAGTAGCTAAGAATAGCTCGCAGCTGCTAACGACGTGTGTGCTTTAGAGAACTTATACCACACAAAAGTACCTTGATGGCGTCGCGCGAGTGTTAATTGTGTGCTACAACGTGCTGATGGCTGCGCTCGCTCCGTACCTAAGAATAACGCACACAGTTAACAGTGCGCACAGCCGCTAAGCATGTACGCAGCCGCTAAGAATGCGGCCTTCTGATTAGTCAATGACTAGCCGCTGGCCAATCAGAAGGCTGTATTCTTGGTGTGCCTGAGGCCCTGAGCAACTCCGAGAACTCTGAGACGAGCCGAGACGAGCCGAGCAGGGCGGCACCATTCTCAGTCTCGCCTCGGAGTCACGCGCGCTCGGCTCGGCTCGTTCTAGGACTTCCAATTGGCGCTCAGACTCGGCTCGGCTCGGCCGAGAATCAAAAAACGGCGCTCGGTCTCGGCTTGCACTGAGGAAGCCGAGACGAGCATCGAGCATGCTCGGCTCGTTTGCAGGCCTGTCCCCAAGGAATATAGGCGATTGGCAGACATAGAATTGTTTCTTAGCTTGCAACATAGATCTTTAAGACAGAAGACAGACTAGAACTGCAGCCCGTTCCAGATCCACAACAGTTCTTCATCTTGCAAGGTCACTTCAAATTATCTTATTCCCATTCGCAGCCTGTAGTCTCATTCTTGACCACAAGAGGAGAAGACGTCACTAGCCAGGGGAGAGGAAGAGCCTAGAGAAGAGGACGTCACTAGCCAGAGCAGAGGAAGTCGCTAGCTAAAGAGGAGAGGAAGTTGCTGGCTAGAGAAGAGGACGTCGCTAGCCAGCGGAGAGGAAATCGCTTGTCGCTAGACATTTGTCAGTCAGTATTGAAACATTTAATTCGCTAAAATTGAGAACTTTTAAAATCCTTAATATTGGGAAGAGGTCCGTGAATCCCGATTTTAGGGAGGCCTGCCCCGGTCCTACTTAACCTGGCATTCACATGTAGGACAAACCGTCCGTGCATGTGTGGTGAACAATAGGCTTTCCGTATTTCGGGTACCACTCAAAATTGCTTGCCATTTATGAGCGAATTCGAGTGAGGCTCGAGCCCCGTGACGCTGGAACCTCGCACGTGCACAGCTATTTCGTAACGTCCCATTGGAAGGCGTCTCTGAAAGTTTCAGAAGTTGGAACGACCTGATCGCACACAGCGGCCGGCATTTCATGACAGAGACTACACAATAAAGACGCAGGGGATGGGAGGGCATCATCGAGCACCCGTCGGTATGTGCAGTCGCCTCAAAACGTTACCCCTGGCGCCAGTCAGTCTCACAGTTCATGGCGCCATGGTCGGGCCCGTGCTTGGGTCCGAAACTGTTTCATGACCACTGCTCGTACGCTTGAGGTGGAGGCCGCCCCGGCGGAGGGTCTCCTGTTATGGTAGCTGTGGCTGTTTCATAATTGTGTTGGTATAAGCGAACCCCGTGTTTCAGATTGACACTAAAAGCCGAAGGTCTTTCAGATGCCGAAGGGGATAAAGGGAGTCCCACCCCCTCTGTCGTGTCCGTTTGATTCGAACATCATCTGAACGTCTCTACAGTTGCGGTTCTGTATCTCATGATTTCTCCAGCGCAGAAAAAGCATGCTCTCGAAGTGCTCAAAAGCTTACGGCGACGTTGTGGAATCGGCTTGGATCACGAAGCAATGACATTTTTTCATGAATTCGCAGAAGGGTGTGATCCCTTGTAGGTCTCCTCTGCAGAGGTTTACTAATCTTCAGTCTCACCAGAGAAATTTATCACAGCGTTGTGCACTTTATCTTGGAGCTGATTCAAAATGCGGACGACGCGAAGTTCCCCAAAATTGCAGGACATGTTCCTACCCTGACTTTCACCCTGGACTCAAAGACCAATCGGCTCGTTGTTCGGTGCAACCAAATTGGTTTTACGGACGCAGATGTGCGGGCTCTTTGTCATGTTGGCCATAGCAGTAAAACCATGGGAAGCTCAGACAAGAAGGATCTGATTGGGGAGAAAGGCATTGGTTCGAAACACATATCTCTCACTGCGGCTAATCGAAGGATTCAAATCGGTTTTTGCGGTTGCCGACAAGGTAGCCATTTATTCAAATGGATACAACTTCATTTTGGACAGGACAAATCTACTTGGCACAGTGTGCCCAATCATCGAGTCCGAATATCTCAGTGAAGAGTATATCGATGATGATGACACCATTATTGAATTGTTCCTAGCATTGGAAGACGTGGATAAAGCGAAATTGCGACGGCGCTTATTGGATTTGGAACCGGAAATGCTTCTCTTTTTGCGACGGCTTCGCCGACTGGAAGTCAATTTCCGGAATAAACGGATCTTGGCCCACGAATGCAATAAATCCGCAATGGTGGCGTTTATTGCCACAGATGAACCATCTGGCCGAAGTTTTAAAAAGTACCACCTGTCTAACGAGGATTGGACGAACCTACCGAAGAATGAAAAGCGGAGAAGTCAGCAAACCCGCACTACTTTGGCCTTTCCTTTTTCCAACTCAGGTCCCGTCATTGCTCACCAAAAGCTTTATGCATTTCTGCCTCTCCAGCATAC
>Ga0302179_10002342_pt1 | contig 11081 bp, 12 predicted proteins | sample I_Palsa_E3_1_FD_198788 | JGI IMG/M metagenome (GOLD analysis project Ga0302179, IMG submission 198788) | Peat permafrost microbial communities from Stordalen Mire near Abisko, Sweden - I_Palsa_E3_1 | ecosystem: Environmental > Terrestrial > Soil > Palsa > Peat permafrost | place: Sweden...
GGTGGGAATGAGATGCAGGGTCTGCCGCATTAGAGACGTCTTCACCAGGGTGCGAGTCTTCCACAACGCGTCCTCAATCCCGGCTCGCGTTAGGGCATGATTGCGCGTCCAGAGCTGCAGATAGGCTGCCGACATGATCTGCGCCTGCACGCCGCACATATCGCGGGAGATGGTGACAGCGTCCGCGGGAGGGTTATCCAACAGGTGGTGGCGCCGCAGCCGGAAGCTTGCGATCGCATCGATCCGACTTCGTGGTGGAGTTTTCGGCATTCGCCTAGCAGCAGCCCATCTTCACTTCGCCCGCAGCGGTGAGCGGAGGACCGAAGGCCTCCTGCGGCGCGGGAGCGCCGTTCGCCACCGCAATCCAACGCCGCACCGCATCGAACACGACGAGAACCACACCCAGGATAAAGATGCTCATAAGCACGGAATCCAGGTAGCCGGTAAACACCTGACCGGGCTTGGAGGTCAATGGCCAGAAAATGTCCTTGATCGACAGCACTCCCGCCGTCAGCGTGGTCACACCTACGAAGCACATTGGAACGGCCGTAATCCAGGCATACTTCTGCTTGCCCATGTTAATGAGGAATGTAGTCGTCACCGCCAGCGCGATAGTCGCCAGCAGCTGGTTTCCGGTTCCGAACAACGGCCACAGTGTGGAAATGTTTCCTGTATAGATCAGGTATCCCCAGCCGAGAACCACAAAGAAACTGGTGATCAGATTCCCCGGCAGCCACGCACTGTTGCCGAATGGCTTGTGCACTTTGCCCATGAGTTCCTGCAGGACGTAGCGGGCCACGCGGGTGCCCGTGTCGATCGTGGTCAGGATGAACAGAGCTTCGAACATGATGGCGTAGTGGTACCAGTAACCCATCAAACGATCCATCCCAGGCAAGCCACGGAAGATTTGTGCCATGCCTACCGCCAGCGAGACCGCGCCTCCCGTGCGGCCCGCTAGTTTCTCGCCAACTTCGCGGGAGAACATATCCAGATTAACCGTGGTTATGCCCAGATGACTGAAGACCGCCGGCGCGGTATTGATGGCAAAGTAGTCGCCGGGATACAGAGAGCACGCCGCAATCAGAGCCAGCACACCTACCAGCGACTCGGCGATCATGGCGCCGTATCCGATGAAGCGGGCGTCACTTTCCTTGTCCAGCATCTTGGGCGTGGTACCCGAGGCGACCAGCGAGTGAAAGCCTGAGATCGCGCCGCACGCAATGGTCACGAAGAGAAATGGAAACAGACTTCCTTTGATGATCGGTCCGCCCCCATGAACGAACTGGGTAAAGGGAGGAAATTTTATATTGGGATGAACCACAAAGACGCCGATGATCAGGACGGCGATCGTGCCCAGCTTGACGTAGGTGGAAAGGTAGTCGCGCGGTTCCAGTACCAGCCAGACCGGGAGAACGGATGCCACCAGACCGTAGATCCCCATGAGGAAGGTGATCTGATGAGGAGTGAAAGTAAGCGATCCCGCAAATCCACTTTGAGCTACCCAGCGTCCGGCGACCACGCTGCCGATCAAAAGGATGACACCGAAGATGCTTGGGCCAGTAACCGTTATCTTCCCGGCATGGCTTTTGAACATCCACCATCCCATGATGACGGCGATGGGAATCGTCATGCCGATGGTGAAGACGCCCCACGGGCTATTCGAAAGCGCGTTGACCACTACAATGCCGAGGCCGGCGAGCGTCACCAGAAGAATAAAGAGCACGGCGATCATCGCCACCAGACCGGCGAAGGGACTGATTTCGGTGCGGGCAACATCGGCGATCGAGCGGCCGCGATGACGCACAGAAGCCACAAGCACGGTAAAATCCTGCACGCAGCCAGCCAGAACGGCGCCGACCAGCAGCCAAAGGAAGCCAGGCGCAAACCCGAACTGTGCCGCCAGAGTGGGCCCCACCAGCGGTCCTGCTCCCGCGATGGCGGCGAAGTGATGTCCGAAGAGCACCCATCGCGGCGAAGCGACGTAGTTATGCCCGTCCGCGTAAGTGTGCGCGGGAGTCGTGCGGCGATCGTCGAGCGCCAGAGCCTTCGCGGCAATGAACGCGCTGTAGTAACGGTAGGCCAGGGCGTACACGCACAGCGCAGCCAACAAAACCGGGAAGGTATTCATGACTCGGTCCAGATTAAGAAGGTGTAGCCAATCCTGCCAATCGCACGCATCCTACACCATCATGGAATCCGGCACAACGCTTGCCTAACAAGAAATTCACGCTAGAATGTCGGGCACAGACCGCTGCCGAACCGAAAGGATCGAGTATGCACATGCCACGCAAGAAGAATGCGGAAACTCAGGAACAGCACCTCGTTCGTTTTGGACTGGGACTCGCCCGCTGGAGTGAACGATGGTTCCCCGATCCGCTGATTTTTGCGCTGCTGGGAATTGTGGTGGTCTTTGTTGCCGGACTTTTGCTTCATCAAAGTCCGGGCAAACTGGCCATTCAGGGTGGGAAGAACTTCTGGACTCTGGTTCCTTTCACCATGCAGATGGTGATGATCATCGTCGGCGGATATGTCGTCGCCTCGACGCCCATCGTATATCGCGCCATCCGCGCCTTAGCCGGGATTCCGAAGACGCCGCGGCAAGCCGTCGCCCTGGTCGCATTGTTCTCCATGCTGACCTCGCTGATCTCCTGGGGCTTGAGTCTGATTTTCAGCGGACTCTTCGTTCGGGAACTGGCTCATCGCGTTAAAGGAATGGACTACCGCGCCGCTGGCGCCGCAGCGTATCTCGGACTGGGCGCCGTGTGGGCGATGGGACTATCGTCCTCGGCCGCCATGCTGATGGCGACTAAGTCGGCAATGCCGCCCTCATTGTTCAGCATTAGTGGTCTGATCCCGCTCACTCAAACTTTGTTCTTGTGGCAAAGCATGGCGACCACGGTGATCCTGATCGTACTGTCGGTGCTGATCGCCTACTTGTCGACGCCTTCGGCGGAAAATGCCAGAACCGCTGAATCCTACGGCATCGAGTACGAACCGATTCGCTCCAGCCTGGAAGATAGGAGCAAGCCCGGTGAATGGCTGGAATACAGTCCGCTGCTTACCGTTCTAGTTGCCGCGCTGTTGTGCTGGTATTTGATCGACGTCTTCCGCACCTCACCGCAAGGCGCACTGGCCGCGCTCGATCTAAATACGTACAACTTAATATTCATCACGGTTGGGCTTTTGCTGCACTGGCGCCCCAAGCGCTTTATGCGAGCCGTAGCCGAGTGCATTCCAGCCACCGGCGGCGTAATAATCCAGTTCCCTTTTTATGCCGTTATCTTTGGCATGATTGTTGGAACAGGGATTGCCGATGCGCTGGCGAAGCTTTTCGCTTCTGTGAGCACCCACGGCACCTATCCCTTGCTGGTGGCGATGTACTCGGCGGTGCTCGGCGTTTTCATTCCCTCCGGCGGCAGCAAATGGGTCATCGAAGCGCCCTATGTCCTGCAGGCCGCGAATCTGCATCAGGTGCATTTGGGCTGGGTGGTGCAGATCTACAACGCGTCAGAAGCGCTGCCCAATTTGGTGAATCCCTTCTGGATGCTACCTCTGCTGGGCATTTTGAAATTGAAGGCGCGCGACATTGTGGGATATGGAGTGCTGCAGTTGATGGTCCACATCCCGGTCGTGTTCTTCCTGTGCTGGTTGTTTGCGCGCTACATTCCGTACCTGCCGCCCATGAAATAGCAGGCGGAGCCAACGACTCCTGCGGGGTCCAGACAATGGTCCGCGGAACCCCAAAGGAAACCGACGGACGCATCGATTGCGGCCAATCTAGGTCACTTGCCGACAAATGGATGCACCCGCACCCGTGACTGCGTTAATTCTCTAACGTCCAGCTGTCCCTTGTGGTCCTTGTCCAGTCTGTCGAACTCTACCTCCATAAACTTCATCCATTCTTCCCTGGAGACCTTGCCACTCTTGTTCGTGTCCATCACGAGCAACAGTTGCTTAGCCGCGTCGGTTGCGGCGGCGACCTTCCTTTCTTTTTCAGTTTCTTCAGCCGCCGGCGTTGGAGTAACTCCTGTCGATTTCCCGCCTTGGGCCGCACTGGCATTCATTTCCATAGTTCCGGTCAAGACCGTAGTTGCCATGATGACGAGCACAATCCGGCAGAGCCTACACATGGTTCCACTTCCTTTTGAGATAGCTTGGTTGCGCGCTCACACTTCCGCTCCCGGAGCTCTGAGGTCGCGGCTAAAACTTGACCATGATATCGATATCGAAGAACTGCTCGTCCCGCCGCAGATCGGGGAACCATACGGTGCTGCTCTGTGCTCCGCAGGCCGTTTGCGCGGCGCTGAGGGTCTCTTGCATGGACGAATTTCCGTCGTTGCAGGCAAAGAATTGAGGATATCCGTTGTTGGTGTATGGCACGCCGCCCGAACCCGGCGGCGTGATTCCACCCGCGCCCGACCAGTACGGCACACTGGCATGGCGGTAGTCGTATTCCCAGCGGAATGTGATGTACTGGCTGGGCATGTAGTCAAACGTAACCGACGAATCCCAAGCCTTGAACGGATCTGAGGGATTTCCGGTAAAGTAGGGTGCGCTGATCCCCGCCGACTCTGCCGTCTCTCCGTTGATCGGAGGGTCCAGAACCAGATAGCGTCCGGGATTGTTGATCTGGCCTCCGCCGATTGTCAATGCGTACCGGTCTTTCTTGAACCACATGCGGTTGTAGAGCATGTAGCCGATAAAGCTCTGCTTAGGATTAATTCCCGCAGTGAAATAGTCGCCCCCGACCGACTTCGCGTCCTTAGTATCGCCATGGCAGCCCACACCTTGTAGATATACGCCTGCCGAGGTGGTCGTGCTGGGGCCAAATTCACAGCCCATATCGCCGGTGAACGAGAGCGCCATCTTGTCGAGGGTCCTTCCCGGTCTGTCGAAATACTTTATCTCGATGCTGTCATCGGTGTGGACGCGGCCGCGGTTCGGTATATAAAGGTCATCGTGGCCGAGCCCGTAATTATTGGAAATGACGTTCACCCAGGGCCTTGGAGTCCACTTGATCTGTCCACCCAGACCTTTCCGCGAATTGGCCGAGCCGTACGACTGCCATCCGTTGATAAACCACGGCTCGATCTTCAAATGGGGGTTGGGAAAAATCTGAACTCTCAAACCATTGAAAAACCAGGGCGTGTTGGAGGAAACATACGAAGGTTGGTAGGCCCAGTTATCGAAATTGTAGTAACTGAAAAGACCAATGTACGAGAGGAAAATGCCGGCGTCCACGTTGATTCCGTTCAACACATTGATGTGGTATCCACCGTATGCCTCTGCCAGGTAGCGATAGGCTGTGTCGAGGTCCCACTGGCCCTTCGCCGGACTGGGGTCATTGCGTGGCGTCGTTTCGGAATACATCCCAAACTGAGTCATGAACCGGGCGCGAACGTTGTCAAAGTGGAAGTCGCCGCCCAGGCCGAGTTGCTCCAACTGGATTTCGTTGGAACGAAATATTTCGCTCGACCCGCTTATCGAGTTGTCTACCGGTTTGTTGAAATCGTAGGTGTAAGAAATATCGGTCCGGATTTCCGGGGTGAAGAATTTCGAATCGAAGGCCGCCTCTTTGGTGCGTGGATTGCCATTCAACCAGCTCCAGTCCCAGTCGGAAAAAGGATCGATCTTTGCGATCTTTGCGGGTTTGGCGGCTGGGGAGTCGCCCGGCGTTTGCACCGCCAAAACAGCCGGCGCCGCGCTTGTTGCGGCCGGGGCCGGCTCAAGTTTTGCCGGTACTGCGGCCGGGGCAGACGTCGCCGACCCTGCGGGAGATGGCGACGCTGGTTCAATCGCGCTACGGCCTCTCAGTTCTGCTTTGAGTTGATCGATCTCTGCCTGCAGGGCCGCGAGCTGTTTCGCGACCGCCGGAGATATTTCCGGATCGGGCGCGGCTGCGGGTCGAGCGTTCGCAGGCGCCGTGCTGTTCGTACTTGTGTCACTGGGCAACGGTTCGTGCAGGGCTGCCACTTTCGGCTGATCGTTCGGTTGGGTCTGAGTTTGCGCGTAACAGCGCGCACCCTGACCAACGCCGAGACTCAAGGCAAGCATCGGGAGGAAGGCTGAAACCGCTACGGGCTTACGCAATACAGCTCTGGTGATTTTCAAGTTAGAATCCTCTCCGGTCCGAATCTAGTTCGCCTGACTCAATTGCGGTTCGCCCAATCTGACTGAATGGACAGATCGCATTTCTCGCCGCCTTCCTTTAATGGCCAAACCTTTATCACACCCGAAAACTCATAAAGAGCGGGTAAAAAGTTCATAAAGAACGCATAAACCTTTTCAATATGGAACGGTTTTCTTCTCCGTGTCCTCGAATGCCAATTGCGCGCTGAGAACGTGAAGTAATGATGCTGCACAAGCCGGAGGAGTGGACACTGATTCGCCACGCTCCAAGACTCAAATTGATGAAGGAAAACGGACGTTCACTCAGGCTTGACGATGAAGCGAAAAAGAAAATCGTTGGAGAGCGTAGCCGGATCGAGTTACGGCACATCGAAAAACAGCAACCCCCGGCAAGTGATTGAAAGGATGGTGAGCGGGAGGAATCGAACCTTCAACCTACCTGTTGAACTGCTAATAACCTGAAATCAATGGTTTCAGCGACTTCCGAGCAGTTCAGGTAGGCAGATTGAGGCAATTTTGGGCACGGTTGCTACAAGTTGCTACCAAATTTTGCAGGTTCAAGGTTCGTTTGATTCTCATTCGGCGTTGGGGGCTGCTTCGCTCAATTCACCATCGCCCCCCGCAGCACCGCTTGTATTTCTTTCCGGAGCCGCAGGGGCACGGGCCGTTCCGCCCGACGTTGGGAGCGCTGCGACTGGGCTCAGATGGGAGTCCTGCATAACCTACTCAGTGAGCCCGGAAATACTGGTAAGAGCCCAGAAGCCCAGCCGCTATGTCCACAATGAGTACCAGTCCAGTCGACGGCGAAGGGGACGTGGGCTAAGTAAAAGAGCCTGGGATTTGTTTGCTACTCTGGACGTCGCGGATGTTCCGTACGCTCTGTTCCAACGTTCTCAGGTCCTCTTCGATAGCGTGCGATAAATGTTTGAGTCCGTCTAACATCTCGATCACACCCTTATCAGCGGTATTGAGTGTCCCCTTCTCAAAGTGGCTTCTTGCTTCGGTATAGCTCATCGGTCCACTCCTTTAAGTTTGCCAGATGCCGCTCTGTTAATCTTTGCTCGATGGCCTTATTCGCGAGCATCCTTCGATCTGCGTGGGGCTCGAATCGTCTGTCTCCTATTTGCAATGTACAAGCCTCGCCAATTCGTACGCCGCAAATATGACAGGCGACTGAGACAATTTGACGGGGTGAAAGTTTCTTTATTTTCACTCTCCCATGATCTAACCGTTGCCAAGAGGAAAAATGCTCACTTCTGCTCATGTCTTTCGTTACGAAAGTCTTTTCTTGGACTGACTTTACGAGAATGTCTTTGTTTCTTAAGCTGCGAATCGATTCTTGCATTCGCGTCCCGGCGGGACACCGGCAGGATGCCTCCGAAGAGGCGGTAGGAGCACGTCGTCGTAGGCAAAGGTTCGCTCCCGTCTCAAAATGGCTTCTCGCTTCGGGATGGCTCATCAAATTCCTCAAGTTTTCCCGTGACGACTAAAGAATTTTTCTCCCGGATCGAGTCTAAAAACCAGTCCAATCGCTGCACTGCTGACCGTACGGGGGCGGAGGCTGTGGCCAGAAAGCACGCCGTCCGGGGCTTGAACTTGACGATGAACAGACGCACCGGCTGTCTATCGCCAGGGATCCAACGCTACATAGTCGGTGCGTTTTTTGCTTACGATGGCAAGCCACGCCAGCCCCACACTATCTGCAGCCTGGCGCGAATCGCTTCCAGCAGCTCCCCGTTGTCGGCCGGCTTCTGGAAAAAAGCGACCGCACCTGATTCGAGGGTACGTCTTTTATTGCCCTCGGGATCGCGAGCTGTGAGAACGATCACTGGGATAACGGAAAGCGCCGGATAGTCTTGCAAGTTTTTCAGTACGGCAAAACCATCGCCCGCCGGCAGTCCGAGATCGAGGATGATAAGGTGGGGTTTCTCCTTCTGAGCCATCGCGATGGCCGAGTATCCGTCGCCAACATTCACCGTATCATAGTTATTGGCCCGTAGACGCCAACTCAGGGCCTGTCTGAGATCGGGATCATCATCCACGACCATTATCTTTGCTCGATTTATGGGCTTCCTCTCGCTGTAACTCTCAGTTTGCATGCTTGTGGTTCTCCTTCGGCCGGATGATGCCCCGAGTAGTGCCTATCGGAAACTGTACTCTCGGCCTGCCATTGCAGCTAACACCTAAGGTTCAGTGTCCAATCTGCCTCTTTGAGACTCATGTTGAGGAAGCACAAGGCACCCCTCAATCACCTGGTGACCTTACTTCGCGCACGAGCCCCCCTCAGCCAATAGGGGTGATGTCTTTCCCCCTCAGTTCATGAGTCTTTGACTCTGGCCTTCTGCTTGGCCACCAGGCACTTTCTTTGCAGAGGGCTCGGAGTTTTATCCTGATCGCAGTCTCTTGGGGTCTAGACTACTGCCCTTCTCCCCGCAATATTCAATCCACGCCCTTGTGAAATCGATCGGACAGCAGAATCAATATCTCTAGACTCGGCGCAATTTTCCCTTCGTTCAGTCTTCGAGAGATGCCCTGGGTAACGTGGAGGTCAGTACACAATTTCCCTTGCAGAATCTCTCCGGATCGCTGTCATTGAAAACAAAGCACTTCTTGGCTTTGTTTGGCAAAAAGCCTATCTTCCCCTTTCCAGATTGATGTTGAGGGGAGGCGGTCGTCTCGCCTCTGCGCTGTCTTTTCAGACGGTCCAGCTGGTCCGTCGCGCGATAGAGCTGCCTGTCCATGTGAGCTTCGTAGCGCGTGAGTTTGTCAGTTGCATCTGCGGGCGGCAAAGTGAAGCTCCGAGCTTCCGCGTCTACTGCGAGATCCTCGCACTCTGTCACGTCTCGCGCAAGCTCGCTAAGCCATTTCAACCGATTGTCAAGTACGGTAAGGAGACAGGCGACTTCCTCACTGCGTAGTCGTTCCACAAGCTCTTCAGATTGTCGGCCCTTTCCTTCAGACTGTTGATTCTTCTCTTCTGATGGGTTCTCCTCTTCTGATCCAATGGCAACGGAAACAACGGCGGCCCGAAAATTCGCGACCGCCTTTGCCAGCTCATCCGCCAGCGTCAACTCGATCCCAACCTGGTCAAGGCCTACGCCACCGACTTCTGTGGCGTCAAGGCGCTTCGCGATGCCACCCGCGAACAGGTGGAAACCTTCGTCAAGCAACTGGCCGACTGGGCCGAAAAAGACCGCAATGCCCTGCTCTGCCAGCTCAACAGCTACCTCGGCCAAAAAGAAGGTGCCGCATGAAACGCCAGATGACAGGCTTGCACGCTGCCGATCGCTGTGCCGCCGACCAGATCCGCGACGGAGTCTTCCTGGTTCGCGTGCAACGCGTCCAATTTCGGCGACAGGCACAAAAACCTTACTACACGCTGGCTCTCGCCGTTCTGGAGCCCAGCCGGTGTGCTGGCCACATCCTTTCGAGCCGGCTCTATTGCAGTCCGAAAGCCCTGGAAGCTGAACTGGTTCCTGCGCGATTTCGGCTACGACGGACTTCTTAATTCCCACTCGGCGTTAGGAACGTGTAGTTTTCTAATCCCCGGCCACTAAAGCCGAAAATCGCTCGGCAGTTTTTTGTCAGAGACGCGCGATCAATAACCCGCAAACATCTCCTTCCCGATCCGGGTCAGAGCTCCGCGAGTGCAGCTTGCAATGTAAATCCTTCAGTCAATATGACTGCCCGCTCGATAAAGCTTTCCGGTTCACCGACGTTGCCCGGCCAGTCCGATTTCGTTAGAGCATTCATGGTTTCAGTCGGCACAGTTACGATGTGCTTATTCATTCTGTCAGCGAACTTCTAGACAAAATAGCTCACCAGCAGGGGATATCTTCGCGGCGTTCGCGCAGAGACGGAACCTCGATGCGAGCTGCGTTTAGTCGGTCGTACAGATCCCCTCGAAATCGATGTAGCTCGCGCTCTGCCAAATCGTGCCGGCTGGAGGCGATCCAGCGCACGTTCACCCGGATGCGTCGCGTGCTACCCCGAAGTTCAAATTCCCCGCTCCTCACCACGCGAAGCAGCTTAGGCTGAAGGTCCAGCGGCACCCGTGTGATCTCATGCAGGAAGAGCGTGCCCTTGTCTGCCAGTTCGAGTCGACCGGTCGTCTGGCTGATGGTATCGTCTAAGATTTGCCCCTCGAGACACTGGTGTTGCGCAGCGACGTTATGCCGATGCCTTACCTTCTTCTTCGCCGCCGACTTCCCCATCGACGGAGGTCGCAGGAAACTTCGTTATCCCGTTCTCTTCCATTTCGGCGCCTTCCTCCAGACCGCCTGCTTCTGTGGAAATCGGAAGCGCTTGCCCAGCAAGATTCGACGGCGTCTCACCACCGTGCGTTGCAGCCCATGAATCGGTTTCGGGCGAGTCCGAATCGCCATCTACCGTTTTCGCCCTAGCTTCCTCATCATTATTATTATTATTAGCCGGCAACTGCCTTAGACTTTGCAAGCTCTTGTCAAAAGCACGGCGATTCGCTGCCACGTAGCGTAATAAAATTGGATGGAATTGGTCTGTAGGGCGCTTGAGTTCGTGCTCGAGCGCTTTTTGCAGGCGCCAGTAATCCGTTATCGCCAACTCGATCAGCAGTTCGTCGGCAACCTCGCCGGTGCTGTAGCGGTCGTGCAGGGTTTCGAACAAGCGCTGCAGGCCTTCATCGAGAAGTTTCCCATCGGGAGCGAACATCGCCTTCCTCGCCAGCAAACCGTGCTTCAGCGCATTGAAAGAACTGTACCGCTTGCCGCGCGCGGTCTTGGGCCCCGTGGACTTCTGCGCATTTTCACGATTGGCCTGCAGCTTGCGGGGCGAGACAGTTTTTGGCGCCTGGTTCTCCTGCGTGCTGCCGTTATTGTTTTGGTTATCGGATTTAGAGTCGGTGTCCGGCGTGAAGCTGCCGTCACAGTGTGTTTCATGTTGCTTTTCCATATTTCCTCATATAGGAAGAGCTT
>Ga0302179_10002345_pt1 | contig 11074 bp, 9 predicted proteins | sample I_Palsa_E3_1_FD_198788 | JGI IMG/M metagenome (GOLD analysis project Ga0302179, IMG submission 198788) | Peat permafrost microbial communities from Stordalen Mire near Abisko, Sweden - I_Palsa_E3_1 | ecosystem: Environmental > Terrestrial > Soil > Palsa > Peat permafrost | place: Sweden: Abisko...
GCTCGAGCATTACAACTTCCGCCGCCCCCATGGTAGTCTCGGTTACGCTCCGCCCATCAGCCGGGCTGCTCCGGTGGGAACAACGTCTTGACGGATCACAGGCACCCTCGGTCTGCTGCTGCCGGCGAAGTCAACCCTGCGACGGCGACGTCTGCCTGTAATTTCGGTAGTGGCTCAGTTTGAATTTCCACAGGGTTCTCCAAGCGCCTTGGATACCAATGCCGCGTCGATACCAGTTGGCCGCACTGTTGGCGCAGGAAGCAAGGCGCACATGTCCGCGATAGACCATGGCCCGACAGCAAGGCCAGACTCCATAGCTGGCGTAACTCGCAGCGTCGAATGAATGCGGACGAAGTTCATATAGTGAAAGTGAACGGCCACAGCGTAAGCGTGGTTGTCGAGTTTCTTAGAGAATCCGTTGGTTAATCTGGTGAAGCGACGCATGTGCATTCGCATGGTCAAATTCTGGCGCTCCACGTAGGACGTTGAAACATGCTTAGGGTCTGGGTTTCCGCTCACTTCTTTCATATCGCAACCGATACAGACAGCCGGAGAATAGCGCGTCTCATTTTCCAGCGAGTGACCGTAGATTTTTTGCAGTTGCGCGTAATCGACATCAGCGCCGAATGCTTCCTCGACTGCGGAGAGATAAGCCTTATGTCCGTCTGTGGTGATCTGTACCCGCCCCTGAATCCGGCTGGCAGCATCCTTCATAAAATCCATTGCCCAGTCCGCCCCGCGTCCGCCTACAAGATAAGAGACTACCAATTTTGTATCCGCGTCGATTCCGACCCATGTCCAAACGTCACCCCAACCGATTTCCTTTTTTGCAACGCTAACGTTTCGGGCCTTTGAGCCGATGTAAGCCCATATCTCATCGCACTGCAAGCGGCGCACGCGGACGTTGCGAACGTTAATATCGTGGAACCTCATGCACGCTGCGCCCAGATCGACGAGGAGCTTGGTAACGGTGTTCCGGGCAACGCCAGTCATCCGCGAAGTAGAGCGGATGGAATTGCCTTCTACCAGAGCCGCCACTACCCGGATACGCTCGTCATTTGTCAGCGTGTTCATATTGAGCATTATGCTTGAGTAGAACCAAGTATGTCAAGCATTTTGTTCAACTTCGTTGCATTTGGGAAATTGGACTGTAAAATCTTTGTCACGGGATCAAAGGATGCGTCCCGTTTGCGGTAGGATTAGCTATAGCACTAAGGTGACATATAAGGCACTTGACAAGCCGACTACAATTAGCCGGGTATTGATTTCTCTCCCTCGGGATCGTTTAATCGTGTCTGCGCAAGGAGCCGAATGGATTTGAACGTGCGAGCGTTCCGAACGGTACACGAAGCTCTCAACAGGATTTCCCCGTCCCCTGACGAATCTAAGATAGATGGGAAAAAGGCCGCCGCTCGAAAGGGCGGGCTGATAGGCGGGCCGTCCCGCGCTAAATCAATTAGCGCAGAGCGACGGCGCGAGATCGCTAGGAAAGCCAGTGCAGCTCGCTGGCGCAAGACGGCCACCAGATAGTGAAAGGCACGTTGTATGCTTGCTACTGACGAGATCGTTGAAGTCCAGTCTTCCCCCTCCCTCGAAGTACGCCACTGTCCTAAGTGTGGGAAGCCAGTAATTACCGCTCCAGCGTTGCAGTGTGCTGAGTGTGGCTCGGTTAAACGCCTCCGCTGTTTTGTGCGTCGCGTCAGCGATTGTTACGTCGCGGAGTGTATTGATCTCGATATTTCTACTGAGTCAGCGACCCTAGAAGGGGCAATTGCTGGCTTGCAAGATGCCATGCATGGTTACCTGGGAATCGTTCTGGACACAAACACGTCAGGACTCGTTCTTCGTCCGTCGCCGCTCACCCATCGCATTCGCTACTATGTCGAGTACACAAAGGATGTAGTGAGCGCGTGGTTATCCCTTCCGCACGGACGCACGGAAAAGTTCTATACTGTTGAGCCATTTGCAAACACAGTGCGCTGCGGTTAATGCAATCGTAAACACCATCTGTAGTGTTTGCCCTCGAAATATTCCACTTAAAGTGTTTTTGGTTGCTCTGGCAGGCGGTTTCCTGATAGAAGAGTAAAGGCCCACTCTAGAAAGTGGGCCTTTACTTTTAAGATTTGCCTCTTGATGGAACTAAGAGGGCTTTGATGTGTCCGCAAACCCATCCTAAGTCCCTCCCGTAAACTTCGTCAAGAAAAATCTTTGGGAGAATCCTGTGCCTAAAGTGGCTCGGGTCTCAGTGCGGGGCGGGGGTGTGCTCAGATGGGCAAGAAACTCCCGCTTCTAAAGCCGCGAGAAGTCGAAGCGAATCTCAGGGCGCTGGGATTCGTCCACGACAGAACGGTCGGTTCTCACAAGCAATATGTGAGAGCCGCCGACGGAGTACGCCTTCGGGCAATCGTTACAGTTGACGTTGCACAGGACCAGTTCTCCAAGAGGCTAATGAAAAGCATGATCCGTCAGTCACTTTTCGCTCAAGAGGAATTTTGCTCGGGCGTTATGAATGCACCGCCGAAGGCCGTCGCACAGGGAGATAAGAATGCCTAATTACAAGAATCCAAACGTCTTTAATCAGAGGCCAGACGACGGGAATTTCGACCTAATTTATAAGCCCGGACAGCCGACGCCATTCTCGGGAATTTACCGATGCACGTCATGCGGATTCGAGGTTGTGTCCACATATGGACATGCTTTACCGCCTACCGAGATTTGCCCGACTCATTCTCCACGATGGAGATGCAATCACGGCCTTGTGCGCTGGCAACTTGTGGCTGCTGCGATCCACACTACAGCAAACGCATAGCAGGAGAAATTGAATGAACTGGGATGAGATCGTAGCTAAGATAACGCCTTATATCGTCAAGATCGAAACGCCTCAAGGTCATGGTACGGGCTTCCTGTGCATGTACAACGAAGACCGCAGCATGTGCGGAATAGCAACCGCTCATCATGTGGTGCATCACGCGGATGAATGGCAGGAACCCATACGTATCGTGCATCAAGCTTCGGGTACAGTGGCGTTCCTTAAGGAATCCGACCGCTTGATTTGGGATGACGAGGATGTAGATTCAGCGGTGATTCTTGGCCCGGTTAGCAAGTTTAAGTTCCCACAAGACGTTATACCAATGCTCCCAAGCGATCATCGCTTGCCCATCGGAGTCGAGGTGGGATGGTTGGGCTATCCTGCCATCGGCCCCCGTGTTTTGTGCTTCTTTTCTGGTAACGTCAGCGCCATTCAAGAGTCCGGGCACTCTTACCTTATCGATGGAGTCGCCATTAACGGAGTCAGTGGCGGTCCGGTGGTCTACTCCACGGCAACTGACGGAGTTCAAATCGTCGGTGCTATTTCCGCTTATATGGTCAACCGGGCTACAGGTGAAGCTTTGCCCGGCCTCTCCGTTGCTCAAGACGTTTCGCATTTCCAAAGTATAGCCTCCCACATAAAGTCAATTGACGAAGCCAAGAAAAAGAAGGCTCTCGAACAATCCAAAACGGCTTCCCCTCCCGCCCCAGAACCTCCACCTGCGCCTGTGTAAAACCAAACTGAGCCACTACCGTAATTTCCTGCATCTTGACTTTGGAGTGGCCGTGAGCGAAGATTATCGCCCTCCCCGATTGAGGCTGGGCCGGTTGCTTCAGGCCTGGCTTGGGTCCCTTCCATGCGCGAAAATAATCGCATTCCAGGAGAAAGCTATGAGACAGCTTCGCCTCGCAGCATTATTGGTGACTTTTATCAGCGCGAGCGCGCTGGCGCAATCGAATCCGCAGCCGCTGTTGTATCCGTCGTTGGTTCCGGTGAGCACAGCGCCGGGAGGGCCGGCATTTTCGTTGACCGTGAATGGCACGGGATTTGTGGCGGGAGCGGTGGTGGAGTGGAATGGGTCGCCGCGGACGACAACTTTTATTTCGAGCAGCAGTGTGCAGGCTGCGATCAGTGCGGCGGACATTGCGACGGCGAAGACGGCGCTGATCACGGTGGTGAATCCGGCGCCGGGCGGAGGAACGTCGAACATGGTTTACTTTCCCGTGACCAATCCGGAGGCGACGGTTTCGGTGGCGCTGGATAGTGGCTTGACCGCCTCGAATGGCGCGGGCGGGATTGTGGCAGCGGATTTCAATGGAGACGGCATTCTCGATATCGTGGCCGCCGAAGGGAGCCCTAATGGCAGCGGCTTTTTCGTGGCGTTCTATCAAGGCAACGGCGATGGAACGTTCAAGGCTCCGGTATTCAGCCGTACGAATTATTTCAGCGCTCAGAACTCGCTCTTCGGCCCAGCCGACTTCAACGGCGACGGCAAGCCGGACTTGATCATTACCGGCTATCTCGGCGGGTTTTCGGAATCTTCGGCGGTGTTGCTGAACAACGGGGATGGGACCTTTTCAGAGCAAAAGTTATTCGGCGAAGGCGACTACGGCGGGCCCGATGGGGTGGGAGACTTCACCGGAAATGGAAAACTCGATCTGCTTCAAATTGGGTGTACGCAGGGCTTCTGCAACCTGTTTTACCTATCGGGCGACGGCGAAGGCGGCTTCGGCAAAAGTCATGTGATCGACGGCCTCAACGATATTGACGGCGACGTCGCGATTGGCGATTTCAACGGAGACGGGAAGTTGGACTTCGTGGTGACGGGGGTTGAAGGGGGTCCGGTGCAAATCTTCCTGGGGAACGGCGACGGCACGTTTCAGCCACCGACCACGATCGCGGGAGCCAGCGGCGTCTATATTGCCGCAGCGGATTTGAATGGCGACGGCAAGCTGGATTTGGTGACGAACGGGGTATGCGTGCTGCTGGGAAACGGCGATGGAACGTTTAACACGAGCTGTACAACTGGGAACTATGTCAACGGTCCCATTAATCTTGGAGACTTCAACGGAGACGGCAAGCTCGATCTTGCGGTCAACGGTTCTGCCGATTTTCCTTCGCTGGGTCAGATCGAAATATTGCCGGGCAATGGGGATGGAACGTTTGGGGCTCCGATTGTGGCGGGCGCGAATACGTCGGGATGGGTGATCGGAGATTTCAATAATGACGGCAGGCTGGATTTCGGAAGCGTGGGCACGACCGGAGTGCTGCAGTATTGGCAGACAGGAGGGTCGCTGGCGCCGCTGGCTTTGACTTATGCCAGCCAGAATGCGGGGACGACCAGTGCGACCCAGATTGTGACACTGACCAATAACGGATCTACGGCGCTGAAGATTGCGAGCGTGGGGATTGGGGGGACGGATCCTGCGGATTTCGCGGCGGCGAGCCATTGCGGGTCGAGCGTGGCGGCGGGGAGCAGTTGCACAATCAGCGTGGCTTTCAAACCTACGACTTTCGGATCACGTTACGGCACGCTTACCGTGACGTACGGCGGTCCGGTAAAGACTTCGCAGGTGGTGGAACTCAGCGGAACCGGCGTGACGACGACTGCGTCGTTCTCGCCGAACAACTTTGGGTTCGGCTACCAGATCGTGGGCACGACGAGCGCGCCGACGACGGCGACGCTGACGAATGCGGGTCCGGAGACGCTGACCATCAGCGGCTTCACGCTGAACGGAGCTCCGACCGGAATATTCAACTACACGACGAACTGCGGATCGACTCTGGCCGTGAACGCGAGTTGTGAGGCCTTCTTGACATTCACGCCGGCGGGGGTTGCCGGCTACTCAGCCACGCTCACGGCGAACACGAACGCGCAGAACTACGTGTCGGTGTCGATGGGGGGCTCGGGAACGTACCTGCTGGAATCCCCGACCAGCTTGAGCTTCGGGAATCAGGCGGTGGGGACGAGCAGCGCACCGATGACGGTAACGCTGACGAATGAAGCTACGACCCAGTACGTGCATCTCGGTCCCGTCGTAATTTCCGGCGACTTCAAAGATTTCTCGGAAACTACAACCTGCGGCAGCTCGATTCTGCCGGGCACGAGTTGCACGGTGACGGTGACGTTTACCCCCACGGAAACGGGAGCGCGTACCGGCACGCTGGGGATCAACGGAACCGGAGGACCGCAAAACGTCCCGCTGACCGGCACAGGAACGTAGCCGGGCTGCGGCGGGAAATGGACCTTGCAGCGGGCCGAGACGGGCGAAGCTGCGCCTCTACTGAGCTTGCGGGTGAGACGCCAAGCCAGTGGCGTCGAAGGTGTAGGTTTTGACTTCGCCTTCGCTGCCCTGGGCAGGGATTACTTTGCCGTTCAGCAGGAAGCTGAGGGCTGCGGCGTTGCCTGCCTTAACCACGATCTCGCGGGTGGCGTGAACGGAAGTGTTCGCGGGAGCGATCAGCGTTTCTCGGGCAACGGGCTGGCCGTCAGCCGTGATCGAGATCCAGGATGTTTCCGCAGCGCGGATCACCAGGGTAAACGTGGGCGCCGACTTTGCCACAACGGGGTGATGCCTGGCCTTCGCTACTGGAGGATTGGCGTCCGGGGCGGGCGAGTTTGCGGCGGGCTGAGTGGCCGAGGCCGCCGAGCCGAGCGAGGGTGAGGAAGGCGGATTCGCGGGAGCGAGCGCAGGCGCTGGGTTGGCGTTGAACGCCGGTGCGGCGGGCGTGGTTGAGTTCGCCGTTTCTGAGTTCGCCGTTTCTGAGTTCGTGAGGGTTCCGGCGGGCGAGGGTTGTCCGGTGGTCAGCGAGGTGGCAGGAGCGTGGGGCTGCGTTGCGGCTGGCGCAGGCGCGGAGAATGGAACCGGGGATTCAGAGGAAGATGCCGCGGGTTCGGGCGCGGCCGGGAGCTGGGCGCGGCGGCGAGAGTTCCAGAATGCGAGAACAAGCGTCAGCAGGAGCAAAGCGGCGGCGAGTTTTCCCCACGGGACACGGGCGGAGGGACCCTGCGGCGGTTGCTCTGCCGGGGAATGCGCGGCGGAAGGACGTTGGTTAGAAAGCGGCGACGAGCGGAGATCTTCGCCCCGGGTTTCGGGGTGGTGGCTGGTGCGGCGAGGGTCGTGGCCGTAGGGATGGTTCCGAAGATCGTTATTCTGAAGATCTTGGTTGTGAAGATCTTGGTTGTGAAGATCGGCGCGATGAGGACCGTTGTTCGGAGGATTGTTATCCCGAGGATGCTTGTCCCGAACATCGTTGTCCACAAGATCGTGGTTGCGGCGATTTTGTTGGTCAAACCCAGCGGCGGCTTTGCCGGCCGGAGTGCGGAAATTAGGCAGGATGGCCTGCTGCTGAATCTGACTCTCGCGCAGTGCGGCTAGATAATCGGCGACCGCATCTTCTTCGTTCAATCCGATGTGACGGGCGTAGGCGCGGACGAAGCCCTTGTTGAAGACGCCGCCGGGAAGCTGGTCGAAGCGTTCTTCTTCGAGGGCGCGCAGCATACGCGTGCTGATTTTCGTGGTGTTGGAGATGGCCTCAAGCGCGATGCCGCGCTGCTCGCGCTGATTGCGAAGTTTCTCCCCGAACGCGCCCACGGCAGACTCCGGCGTGGCGGTGTGAAGGTGCCGCCCGCATCGAGACGCAAATAATCATAGGCGAAAGGCGGGCAGGTGCGCCAGAAGAGTTGGGCGGTGGACGTTACCGCGGGGTGGGATTAGGCGCCGCAAGGCCGCAATTTCATGAGGCAGAGCCGCGCGGTTCCCGAGACGATTCTCCAAGACGATTCTCCAAAACTACGGCTGGGGGGATTTACGGAGAACGATGGTGAACTGGGTTTTGCAGGTTTTGGATGGATCGTCGAAGGCTGAGCCTTCGCGGTCGCCTTCGGACGCGCGGAAGGAAAGTCCTTGGTTGGTGCGGTCGGGCAGGCCCTCGAAGCGAGCTTTGCCGTCCGCGTTGGTGCCGACCTGGAGATCGAGCTTGTGGAGGCGCATGAATCGGTAGGCGATGTGGACCTGGATATTGGCGGCATAGATGGGCGCTCCGGCCGAATCGGTGATGGTGAATTCCGCCGAGCACGGGCCGATGCCCCCGTCGATGACGGGAACGGTTTTCGGGTCGACGGGCCCCGTGGCGAAAGATCGCGCGGCGAAGGAAAAAATTGCGAGGGCGAACAGGGCCGGAAGTGCGGATCTGAGTCTGTCAGGAATTGGCATACTTAACTAGACTACGCCGAAGGCGAAGGCGGGTGGGACGAAACCATATTTATTCCTGCGCCGGATTGTCAGGCGGGATTCCATCGCCGGTGGAAGGCCGCTTTGGAACGGTGGTTATGGTGAACATCCCATTGGCTTTAGGGGTACTGGTTACCAACGTTCATTGCCCGATCAGGTGCGCCCTTCTATAATTTTTGGAACTGCCGCCCGTCCATGTAAGGAACGCCCGATCGAAGACCGAGATCAGATCGGCGATACGCACAGAAAGTTCTAAAGTCGAAGGCGCGCTGGCGGAGCGCCGCGCGACATCGAGGAGCGCGGAACTAACTAGGGAAACCAGCTAAGGAAACCAAGTCAGGAAACAGGGCATGTCCGAGGCCACCGGCATACAACCAACTCGCCAGAGCCAGGAGCTCAACATCTTCCATGACGTGGCGAAGGCGCTCACGGCGTCGCTGGACCTCGACTCTATTCTGCAAACCATCATGGAAAAAATGGCGGAATGCTTCCGTCCGGACACGTGGTCGCTCCTGATGGTGGACGAGCAAAACAACGAACTTTACTTCGCGATTGCGGTGGGCGATGCCGCGGAGTCTTTGAAAAATGTCCGGTTGAAGATGGGTGAGGGAATCGCGGGATGGGTGGCGAAGCACGGCGAAGCGGTGATCTCGTCCGATGTGGACCACGATCCGCGGTTTGCGAAGCGGATCGACGAAGCCACGCAGTGGGAGACGAGGTCGATCATTTGCGTGCCGTTGCGCTCGAAGCTGCGCGTGCTGGGCGTAATCCAGCTGCTGAACGTGAACCGGGAGCAATTCAACGAGCAGGAAATTTTTTTCCTGCACGCGCTGTGCGACTACGCGGCCATCGCCATCGAAAATGCGCGCTGGGTGGAAAAGATCCAGGAACTGACGATCACCGACGATTGCACGGGTCTCTACAACGCGCGGCACTTGTACAAGACGCTGGAAACGGAGGTTTACCGGTCGGCACGGTTTGGGTATGAGTTCAGCGTTTTGTTTATCGACCTGGACCACTTCAAGTCGGTGAACGACACGCACGGACATTTAATTGGCAGCAAGCTTCTGGCGGAGATTGGTTACCTGGTGAAGGCGCAACTGCGATTGATCGACTTTGCGTTTCGCTATGGGGGGGACGAATTTGTGGTGCTTCTGCCGCAGACGGGGAAGGATCAGGCGCTGGTGGTGGCCAAGCGGCTGCGCGATGCGCTGCGCGCCAGCAACTTCTGCCGCGTCGAAGGCCTGGACCTGAATGTGCGAGCCTCGATTGGACTGGCCACTTATCCGCACGACGCGCGCGACGCGCACGAGATCATCCGCCAGGCCGACGAGATGATGTATCTGGTGAAGAACACCTCGCGGGACAATATTGGGATTGCGCAGCGGGGAGTGATGAAGTGAATTTGGTAATTTTGTAATTGGGTAATTTGGTAATTTGAAAACGGAACCGGCCGCGCTTCATCCCATTCTTTATTTCTCTCTTAAATTAGCCAATCACAAAAATCAGCCGATCACAAATTAGAAATTTCCCTTTGGCTTTTGCGGCTCGGCTGCATCTCTATCTTTCACGTTATCTTTCACGTCCGGCTTCCAGGGGTTGGGGTTGGCGGGGGCGGTGGGGTTCACGCCGAAAGGCCACAGGTAGAGGTTCATGCCTTCGCTTCCTTTCATCTCGACCATGGCGTATTCGCCGGGCACGAGAGCTTCGGTGGGGGTGAGCTTGAGCCAACCGCCGCTGACCGGGGTGATGGTGGTCTTGACGAGATTCTGATCCTGGCTGACCTTGCCGGTGACGGCGCGCTTAAGGCTGCCCACGATGCGCTTGCCGCCTTTTACCTGCAGGTGGACGATGCGGAAGCGGTCAAAAGGCACGGTAGGTTGCTCGGGCTGCTGTGGCCGTTCGGGACGCTGAGGCTCGGCGCGCGGAGCGTCCAGGCTGGGTTGGGAGGGTTGGGCGGAGGCGGTTTGGCCTTTCGGCGGCTGGTTGTCCGAAGGCTCATCTTCGACGTTGATGTAGAGAGAAGGCACGGCGACGTGGGCGTATAGAGTGGCGTGTTCGCCTTCGAGTTCTACAGTTTGCCTGTTGCTGGCGACGGGATTGAGGGCTCCGCGAAAGATATTGCCCTTGGCGTCGCGGTTGATGTCGCCCTCGCTCTGCTGCACCTCGACGAGTTGGGGCTGTCCGTGGAAATTGTCCAGGAGGAAGACGCCGGAAGTTTCCGGCAGGCGCAAGCCGGGAGCGACTTGAGGAAGGTGGGAAAGCTCGGCTTCGCGGTCCGCGTCGGATTCCTTGTCGATGGCGGCGGCTTCGGGGATGGCAGGCGCGGCGACGCGGTCTTTCTCGAATTTCTCGGTGGCCGGCCAATCGACCAGCGATGAGGGCAGTTCTTCCCACTCGTCGCGCTCGGCGCTCATGTAGCGAACGCGGTCGCCTTTGATTTCGTATTTGGTGACGGATTGGTAAGAGCCGTCTTTGAGGATGAGGCGGCGGGAGAGATCCTGGGCGGCGGAGGAGTGGAGAGCGACGAGAGCTATCAGAGTGAGCGCGGCCAGCGGCAGGGTGAGACTCGAAACGGTTTTGCTTGTCGTTGCTGGAGTCATACGTCTAGTCGATTATCGTCCCGGCTGCCTGTGTAAGCCAACTTCCCAGGGCAAAGAATTTCTGTGGCTGGGACCGCCTGACCCTCCGGTTTGACCCTCTGCGCCGAAGTCCTTACACTGAGGGGTGATCTCTGCCCGGCATATACCACTCATCCTGTGGAGGGTTTCCTGAGTCTGCGATTGCGAGGTGCGCTGTTGGCGGCCCTATTGGGACTGCTGGCTTCCTTCTGCGTGGGGCAGGACCCGGCTCCACAGAACCAGTCTCCCCAAGGCCAGTCGTCTTCGCAGGACCAGTCGTCGCCGGACCAGCCTCCCCAAGACCAGCTTCCGCAGGGCCAGCCTCCTCAGAACGAGGCGCCAAAGAAGCCAACCCCGCAGAAGGCGCCTCCGCAGAACCAGTCTGCGCAGGAACGGTCTCCGATCACGCT
>Ga0302179_10002346_pt1 | contig 11071 bp, 10 predicted proteins | sample I_Palsa_E3_1_FD_198788 | JGI IMG/M metagenome (GOLD analysis project Ga0302179, IMG submission 198788) | Peat permafrost microbial communities from Stordalen Mire near Abisko, Sweden - I_Palsa_E3_1 | ecosystem: Environmental > Terrestrial > Soil > Palsa > Peat permafrost | place: Sweden...
ACGCGGTTGCCAAATCCTGGACAACATGGCCAAGAGACTTGTAGACGGTGATCTCCTCCGCCGAGCGGCGGCCTGCGATTTCGCCCGCCAAGACCTGGCCAATCTCAGCGACGATGTGGTCGTCGCCGATTAAACCCGCAGCCTTGGCCCTGAGAAACTCTGCGCCCTGGTTTAGAACACCCTCCCGGCTGTCGGCAATGAAGCGCGAGCGCACGACCAAACCGTTGTCAACCTCCACTGGCCCGGCATGGCTTGAGCCGACAAGATTCAAGTGCGTGCCCGGCCGCACCCACGCGCCCTTCAAGATCGGCTCGGCCGCTGAGGTGACGGTGCAGACGACGTCGGCCTTGGCGACTGCCTCTTGCACGGTCGTTGCGCTCGAGACCGGCACCGCAAGTTCCGCCTGCATCCGCTCGGCGAAGGCGCTGGCGCGTTCGGGCGAACGTCCCCAGATCGCGATGGATTCAAGGTCGCGCACCTTGCCGATCGCGCGCGCATGGGTCGCGGCCTGTTCGCCATAGCCCAGGATCGCCAGACGGCGGGAGTCTTTGCGCGCCAACGCGTCGGTGGCGACCGCACTGGCCGCCGCAGTGCGAATGGCCGTAATCTCGCCCGCGTGCACGACACAAACTGGCGCGCCGTTTTCGGGGTCGAACAGAATGACGAGGCCCTGGTGCGACTGTATTCCCTGAGCGAAGTTCTCCGGGAAGACGCTGATCAACTTCGCGCCAAACGGCGCACGCACGCCCATGGCACCGGGCATCACGCCGAACATCCGGCCGTCGGCGAGCGGGATGATGGATCGAAGTAATTGCCTGGTCTCACCGCGCGAGAATGCGATCATCGCATCGCGCACGATCGGAATGCACACATCGTAGGTAAGCCGCCGGGCGACTTCTTGGCGGTCTATGAATCGCATCAGACGCTTCCTTACCGGATGTTCTTCACCTCCGCGGGCCCGCGGCAAAAACTTACCGCGAACGGAGCGTCAGCATCGCGGTCTGATTTCGCCCAGCGTGCGCGGCGGGTGAAGCGGTAGCGGAGCAGGGTCCAGATCGCCAGCCAGCCATCGGCGTGGCGAATCTTCTTGCCTTCTCCCGCCGACCGTGGGGCGTAGGCGATAGGGACTTCCGCGATCTTCTCTCCCATGCGGCAAAGCTTTGCGGTCACTTCGGGACAGAACTCAAAGCGACGACATTCCAAACTAATTTGTGAGATCAGCGACCGCCGGAAGACCTTGTAACAGGTGGCTTCGTCGTGGATGCCCGCACTGTAGAGCAGGTTCGTGAGATGGGTGAGAAGCTTTGCACCCAGGAAAAATCGGAGACCGCGCTCGGGGAGGTCTGGGCGCACGCCGTACACTACGTTCGTCTCGCGCCGCTCGAGTGGCCGCAGCAGCGCGGGATAGTCCTGCGGATCGTATTCGAGATCGGAATCTTGAATCAGGATATATTCTCCGCGGGCGTACCGGAGCGCCGTGCGGATAGCCGCGCCTTTGCCGCAGTTACTCTTGTGGAAGACCACCGTGACGCCGTTGGCGCGCGGCATGTCTTGGAGCTTCTCGCGAGTGCCGTCCGTGGAACCGTCGTCGACGATGATGATTTCCTTCTTGACCGGCGAGGCGTGGATGGCCTGCAGAAGTTTATCCACGTGCGCAATCTCGTTGTAAACGGGGACGATGACGGACACGCATCCCGCCCACCGCTCCTTTGCTGGTAAAGCGGGGGAGGTGCGGTTGCTGCGCGCCGATGATCCCAACGATGCCATACTGATCACGCGAAACCCGCTGAATTGCGGGGTTCTAGCATATACCATTTCGATTTCGCGCGCTGGCCGAAGATCATCCAGACCAGCGGGGACCGCGGTACACACCAAACGGAAAACCCACGGCTTTGCCCCCCTTCGGCAGCTAAAGGGCAGGCTGTGGGTTGCGTTCTGTCGCTGCGATGCGGCTTATCGGGCTTATTTCGGCTGGTCCATGGTGATGCCCTGCTGGCCGGGCTGCTTCTCGGCTTTGGCCTTCTTGGTGAGCAGAGTCTGATCCACCCAATGATCGGCAGTCTTCAGATCTTCCTGGCGGGCAGTGAGGTCGTCGCATTCCACATCAGCCTTCTCGCGGTACATCAGGTTCAGGTAGGCCATGGCGTCGTCGTAGTCGGGACGGAGCGAGATGGCCTTGTTGAGACTCTCGATACCCTCCTGGATCGAGGGTCCGTTCTTCTCTTTCAATTCGGCGCAGACCTTTTTCTGGTCTTTGTTCTTGGCACTTAGGTTTTCGTCTGGCTTCAGGCCCAGTTTGGCGCGCTCTTCCATGCGCGGCTGGTAGCAGGCCGTCCAGTCAATCACGCCCACGGAGTAGTAAGGCTCGGGGTCGTTGGGATCCATGTCGGCGGCCATGCGGTAATATTTCTTGGCATCGTCGAACTTCTTCATGTTCAAGTACAGGTAGGCGATTCCCTTGGCGGAGTTTACTTTCTGATCGCGCGCCGCATTCATGTCGAGCACGCGCTTGTATTGCTCAATGGCCTGGTCCGCCATTTTGAGGTTATCGGCATCCTCGACGCCGGGAATGTATTGTTGAGCAAAAGCAGTGGCCAAGTACATCTTGGCATTTATGAGGGTCGGGTCCAAGGCGACACTCTGTTGAAAATGTTCGATGGCCTCTTCGTACTTGGCGTTCTTGTAAGCCGTCACGCCTTTGTTAAGCTGGTCGCGAGCCCGCAGCTTGCTGCAGCCCACGGAAGAGAAAAGCGCCAGCGCAGCGGCCACAAGCGTTAGCAGTCGAATGTGTTTATTCATTGCGGTATAAGTCTCCCTTGCCACAGCATCCTAGGCCCAGAGACAGCGCGTTGACAAGTCGTGGCCGCAGGCGGCAAGGGAACCGTGGCTCCCTTGCGCGGGCGCAATGCGATGCGCGACCTTCCGGGCACTGCTTCACTCGTGAGTCTTGACTCTTGAACCCAGGCGTGCCTTTAGCCGCCCGCTTCAATCTTCGCGGTAATCAGACCCACCTTATCTACTCCCGCAGCATGCGCGATGTCAATCACGTTGGCCACGTCGGCGAAGGGGATAGCGTCATCGCCCTTCACGAACATGACTTTTTCGGCGCGGGTCTTGTAGATATCGGCCAGACGCCCCTGCAAGTTATCCCAAGTGGCATCTTCCTGGTTGATCTTCAGGCCGGGATCCTGACCGGCGCCGCGATCGATCAACTGCACCACGATGGTGCGGTCGGGCGTATTGTTTTTGGGCGCGTTGGGTGGAGGCGGCTGAGGAACGAGCGCGTCCAAACCCTTCGGTGTCAAAGGCGTGATCACCATGAAAATGATGAGCAGCACCAGCAGCACGTCAATGAGCGGAGTGACGTTAATGTTTGCGCTTTGGCCTCCGCCAGTTCCAACTGCCATACTCATATTCGTTCTCCTCTATTGCCCACCCGTCGGAGAGACCGGCGGAGCGTTTGGAGTGCTTTTCCTCTGATCGGTGAGCAGGCCCAGATCATCCACGCCGGCTGCGCGCACCGCGTCCACCACCTGGACCACATTGCCGAAGTGGGTGCGGGCATCCGCCTTGAGGTAGACCTCCTTGTTCGTGCGATTGGTCAGGCGATCCTTCACCTTGCCGGTCAAACTGTCTACCGGGATTTTGTCGGAGCCGAAAAACACATCGCCGTTACGCATGACCGAAACCAGCAACGCGTCTTCCTTATCCGCGTCCTGCATCGGCGTCGGGTTGTTTACTTTGGCCATGTCCACGCTGATGCCCTTTTGCAACATGGGCGTGATCACCATGAAAATGATCAGCAGCACCAACATCACGTCCACCATGGGCGTAACGTTGATGTCCGAGTTGACGTTGGCCCCTTCGTTCCGTTTGGCTAATGACATAATTTCTCCGAAAGGCAGTGGCCAGTTGCACTTGCCAGTGGCCGGTAAAACCTCGCGTGAAGCTAAATCCATTCCGCCCAGGTTGGGAAAGCCCGACGCCGGGAATCGTCCCGGCGCCGGACAGCAACTCACGGCGGACCACCAGACCAAGAACTCCGAGATCCCTTAGGACCGGCGAACGTCACGCCGCTTCAGGAAGTAGTCGATCAGTTCGCTCGACGAATTGTCCATCTCCACATCGAACGCTTCCACACGGCCGGTGAGGTAGTTGAACATCATGACGGCCGGAATGGCTACCAGCAGCCCAAAGGCGGTGGTCACCAGCGCCTCTGAGATGCCGCCTGCGACCGCGCCCAGACCGGTTGCCTTCTGCTCGGAAATACCTTTGAAGGCGTTCAGGATGCCCATCACCGTGCCGAACAAGCCCACGAACGGGGCCGTCGAACCGATGGTAGCCAAACCGCCCAAGCCCCGCTTCAGTTCGGCGTGGACAATGGCTTCGGTGCGCTCCAGAGCGCGCTTGGAGGCTTCAATGGTCTCGCCCGGGATGGCGCCGGGGCTATCCTGGTGAGCCTTGAACTCCATGAGGCCAGCGGTCACTACTTTGGCCAAATGGCTTTTCTTGTTGCGCTCGGCGACCTTGATCGCCTCGTCGATGCGACCGTCGCGCAGAGCCCCGGCTACCGCGGGAGCGAAGGCACGGGACTGCTTGCGGGCCGCGTTATATGCCATGGCGCGGTCAATCATGACGCCGATCGACCAGCCCGACATAATGAACAGGATGATGACCACGATCTTCGCGATGATGCCCATCTGTTTCCATAGCGAAATCGGATCCCATCCCACTGCGCCACCTTCCTGCACAATCCAGGCGGCTACCCGGGGAACATGATTGAAAGCTGCTACGGCAAAGTTAGCTAACATGAGTTGCTTTTCCCTCCTCGGAACTTCTTAGACTTTGATGCGAGATCTGTACGCGCGGCAAAGCTCGACGGCAGAAAGCTGACCGTGAAACCCCCGGTTTCGCGTACCTGAGATGAAGGCACAGCGGCCGCGCCCTATAAAAGGGCTCTCCCGGCCACCGTTTTCGGGTGGGAGGGGGAGGGCCATTCCACTTACACTTTCCAACGTTGCTGCGTCACACTTGCTACGTCAAACCTGTTGTGTCACGCCTGCCGGGATTTTAGCCTCCGGACAGGGTGAAGTTGACCAATACTTCCGTATCCACTTCGACGGGTTCGCCGTTCAGCAGATAGGGCTTGTACTTCCACTGTTTGACCGCGTCGAGGGCGCTTTGCACCAGCATGGGATGCCCGCTGACCAACTGCAGGTTTTGGATGGAACCATCCTTGCCGATCTGCGCTCTTAAGACAACCTGCCCCTGGATGCGGGCCTGTCTTGCCAGCGGTGGGTAGACCGGGTTGACCCTGCGGACAAGCAGGCCCGAGGTCACGCCCGCCGAAACGCGCACGCGTTGCGGAGTAGCGACTTTGGGCACGGCCACCGGCGTGGAACTTATAATGCCGCCGATCACACCGCCCATCTGGCCGCCGGGAATGCCTCCCGGAACGCCTCCCACCACGCCGCTTGAGGCCATTGCAGGCGGGGCTTCGTCTTCCTTAATCATCTGAATTTTCTGGGGAATCTTGGTCGGTGTGCGCAGAGCCCCGTTCACGATGTCGGTCTGGATCTGCTTCACGATTTTCACCGGCGCAGCTGCCGGGGGCGGAGGCGGTGGCGGCGGAGGGGGTGCCACCAGGAATGTCATTAACTGTTGCTTGGGCAGGGCTTCTGTGAAGATGAGGGGCATCAGAACCATGAGGCCGACCAGCCCTACCTCAAGAATGATGGCGAAAGTCGTCGTCCGTCCCCGCTTCGTCTTCAGCCTGCCACCTGATTCCAGAAGGCTATCTTCGAACATAAATGTTCCTCCCTACTTCAGAGCCTACGTAAACTTAGACACCGGCTGCTTCCCCTTTGCTCCCGAATTTGAACCACGCAGCCGGAGGCCGCTACCCAAGCCCGCCTGGCACCGAATTATTACCTTCCAACCTGCTACAAATAAAGGGCTAGCCGAGAATCTCCGGCCACACTATCGGGTTATTACCTGGCCCGGACAGACATTGTAGCCGCCCGCTTGCCCTTGTCAATCCTCCAATCCTGGTAAGCCACCAGGATCGGGGCCGCGATCGCAATCGACGAATACGTTCCGATCAAGATGCCGATGACGAGTGCGAGGCTGAACCCACGCAGCACCTCGCCTCCGAACAAATAGAGTGCGAGTACGGTAAGGAAGGTCAGGCCCGCTGTCAAGATGGTTCTACTCAAAGTCTGGTTAATACTGCGGTTGACGATCTCCGACAGTCTCTCCCGCCGCATGAGTTTAATGTTTTCCCGGATGCGGTCAAATACCACGATCGTGTCGTTATTAGAGTAACCAATCAGGGTCAGAATGGCGGCGATGACGGTCAGGGAGATGTCCTTGTTTAGCAGCGAGAATGCGCCCACCGTGATCAGCGTATCGTGGAACACCGTAACCACAGCGGCAACTCCGTAAATCCACTCGAAGCGGAATCCCAGGTAAATCAGCATTCCGGCGAGCGAATAAGCCGTCGCCAGCAGGGCCTGCTTGCGCAGTTGCGCGCCCACCTGTGGTCCTACGATCTCCACGTTGCGCACACCAAAGTCCGACAAGAAAAAGGCATCCGGCAGAGAAGCCGCCACCGCTGAATCGACCGGGCCCTTTAATTGATCGAACGAACTCAGCACGCCGCCCTGCACTTTGTCCCGCGTGTCCACGACCGCCTGAGCTTGCTGGCCATATTTCTGATCGGCATCCGATCCCAGGTGCATGGGGTCTTTGTCCATCAGATAATTCTTGATGGCCAGGAAACTCGAGTTGTTCAGGTCTTGCTTCCCCGCAGGAGCGTTGGTCTCCAGCGTATTGATAATCTGAGTCTTGCCCCGGTCGAGCGCTTGTTCGCTGGTTTCCTGCACGTCGAGGTCGATCAGCACCTCGTTGTCTGGAACTGGCCCGAAACGCTGGATCTTCGCATCGTGCAAGCCCGCGTGATCCATGGAAGCACGCAAAGCGTTGTCGTCCGGCGTGTGCGAGAACTTCACGTACACCAGGGTGCCACCGCGGAAGTCGACCCCGTACGGGATGTGGTGCCAAAACAGCATGGAAAATAGGCCCGCCACACTGAACACCAGCGAGAAGGCGAGAAAATACCACTTTTTGCCGAGAAAATCTATGTTCGTATTGCGAAAGAACTCCACCGAGCTTACCCCTTATCCGATCTATGATTTCGTCGAGATCGAGCGAATGAGAGATTGAGTCATTGTGTGATTGAAAACATATTCACGTGCGATTTTCAATCACTCAATGACCCGATCACTCAATGACTCAATTCCTAAATGCTTAACGCCTCGCCACGTTGTTTGCGGCTAAGGATCCAGTCGAAGATCAGTCGCGACACGAATACCGCGGTAAACAGGTTTGCCAGCAGACCGAATGTGAGCGTCACTGCAAATCCCTTCACCGGACCGGTGCCGAAGATGAACAGGATTGCCGCGGACACAATGGTAGTCACGTGCGTATCCACGATGGTGATCCAGGCGTGGCTAAAACCCTGATCCACGGCGGATGGCGGCGTCTTGCCATTCCGTAATTCTTCGCGGATGCGCTCGAAGATCAGTACATTCGAGTCCACACCCATACCGACGGTAAGAATCACCCCGGCAATTCCGGGCAGCGTCAGCACGGCCTCGAAGTAACCCATGAAGCCGAGCAGGATGATGAGATTCAGAAGGAGCGCAATGTCGGCGTTGATGCCAGCCGCGCGGTAGTAGATCAGCATGAAAATCAGCACGGCCAGCATGCCGACGATGGCAGCACTCACGCCGTGGCGAATCGAATCGGTGCCCAGCGACGGCCCCACCGTGCGCTCTTCAAGATACTTGATGCCCGCAGGCAGGGCGCCCGAGCGGAGGATCATGGACAGATCCTTGGCCTGCTGCTGGGTCATGCTGCCCCCACTGATTTCGCCGGTATCGCGGATGGCCTCTTTGATATTTGCGACTTCCTGGACTTTGTTGTCCAAGACCACTCCCAGCCTCTCACCCACATGCGCGGAAGTGAAGCTGAAGAACCGCTGCCCTCCCTCGCCGGTTAACTGGAAGCGCACGTCGGGCTGGCCATTCTGGTCGGTGCTGGCTTGCGCATCCCGCAAATCTTTACCACGGACTGCCGAAACGCGCGATACCAGATACCAGGCCTGTTCATCTCCAGGAGTTCCGGGAGCCGCGTGCCCCGGCATAAGAATCGCGTCCGGCGGCAAAACTCCACCCTTTGCCTGCCGCGCGGCATCTTCGCTCGGATAAGGCCCATCCAGCACCTGCTTGATCTCGAGCATGGCGGTGGATTGCATAATGTCCTTCACCCGGCCGGGGTCGTCCACGCTGGGCAACTGCACCAGAATTTGATACTGGCCTAGGCTGTGCTCCTGGATGGTCGGCTCGCTGACGCCGAGCTGGTCGATGCGGTTGCGGATGGTCTCGATCGCCTGGCTCACAGCTTTGTTCTTCAATTCGACGAGCATTTGCGGCTTCATGGAGAGAGTCCAGACATTATCCGCTCCCGAACTCAGGTTGTACTCAGGGAGGCGCTCCGAAACTATATCCAGCAGATCTTTCCGTCCATCCGGCGAGATGCCCTTCAACACCACTTTGTCGGCATTGTTCTGCGGATCGGGCTTGGAGATGTCGGCGAAGGCAATCTTGCGCTTGTTGAGCTGCTCTTTGAGGACTTCGACGGCGTTGTCGGAATCAGCGTTCACCGCATCATTGACCTGCACCTGCAGGATCAAGTGGGTTCCGCCCCGCAAATCCAAACCAAGGTTAATGCGCTTGGTTATGGCGGTGAGCAAGCCCTGGCCGGAAAAGCTCTGGGGAATGCCGAATATCCCGAACAGAAACACGAGCAGGACTGCGACGACGAGTGCCAATTTCCAGAGAAGATTCTTGTTCATAAACGAATACAACGAATACAGAGTCCAGATGTCAGGTCGTACCGCACTACTTGGTCTTTGCTTCTTCCTCGGTGGTCGTGACTTGTGTCACGGAGGCCTTGGTCACTTCCAACCGCAAGTTATCCGGAGGCACCCGCAGATGCACGGAGTCATCCTTCAAAGCCACGATTGTTCCCCGCAAGCCGCCGCTGGTGACTACCTTGTCACCGGTCTTGAGGGCTTCCAGCATGGCCGTCCATTTCTTCTGGCGGCGCTGCTGGGGGAGAATCAGTAAGAAATAAAAGATTCCAAAGATAAAAAGAAGCGGGGCGACGCCGCCCAGCAAACCGATTCCGCCACCGCCGGCTTGCACCGCTAAGATGAATTGCAGGTTCACTAGATTATGCCCACCAGATTATGTTCCCCGCCCGTGTTCAGCAAACTGAGTTCACCGGACTCTTGGCCTCAATCCGCGAACAACCGCCCACGCCTACAAGCGCCGCGGGCCTGTCATTTCACGACGGGGTGCTGATCGATTCCGGCCGGATCATTTACCGCTCAGGCTTCCATCCGGGGAGGTCTTCCCATGAAGGTCTACGGTTTCGATCGAGACCAGACACCAGAAAGAAAACGGGACTCTTCCCCAAGTTGAATAGAATGACGCACCCGCCGCATAGTGTCAAGGTAGAAACTCAGGTTATGCAGGGTATTTAAGACCTGAGCCAGCACTTCATTAGAAGCATAAAGATGCCGCAGGTATGCCCGCGAGTAACGCCGGCAAACCCGGCAGCCGCAATTGGGGTCGAGCGGCCCTGCATCTTGAGCATAGCGCGCCTGCTTGATTGAGACTTTTCCCTCGGAGGTAAACAGCAGGCCATGGCGTGCTGCCCGCGTGGGCAGGACGCAATCCATCATATCGACACCGAGGCTGGCGTACTCGACGATCTCTTCGGGTGTGCCCACTCCCATCAAGTAGCGTGGCTTGTCGGCGGGGAGGTGCTCAAGAGTGGCTTCGACCACTTCGCGGGTGCGCTGCCGCGGCTCGCCGACGCTGAGGCCGCCAATAGCATAGCCGGGGAAGCCGATCTCGACGGTTCGCTCGGCCGATTCCTTTCTCAATTCCAGATCCATGCCGCCTTGGACGATGCCGAACAGGGATTGTGTCGAATCCTCTTCCAATTTGTCATTCCGAGCGAAGCGAGGAATCTGGGTTTGCGGAGAACTGAGAACTGAGAACTGAGAACCGTTCCACGGCACCCCATGCTTGTGCTGCTCAAAATATGTCTTGCTGCGTTCCGCCCACCGCAGGGTTAGCTCCATCGAAGCTTTCGTGCGGGCGCGATCGGCGGGATACTCCGTGCACTCATCGAACGCCATGATAATGTCCGCGCCGAGGCCGATCTGCGCCTCAATGGCGCTTTCAGGACTGAAGAAGTGCGACGAGCCATCGAGATGCGAGCGAAACGTGACGCCTTCGTCGGTGACTTTGCGAAGCTCGTTCAGGCTGAAAACCTGGAAGCCGCCGGAATCGGTCAGGATCGCCCGCGGCCACGCCATGAAACGATGCAACCCGCCAAGGTTGCGGACGGTTTCGACTCCGGGACGCAAGTAGAGGTGATAGGTATTGCCGAGAAGAATCCGCACCCCGAGATCTTCGAGAATGTCCTGCGGCACGGCTTTGACGGACGCAACAGTGCCCACCGGCATGAACACAGGGGTTTCGACTTCGCCGTGCGGCGTGAGCAGCCGCCCGGCGCGAGCGCACTGCCTGGTGGTCTCGATGCGAAACTCAATGGACATTGTTTGGAATTGTAGCGCCTGGAATGAGGTCTCAGTTGTCAGGTCCTAGGTCTTAAGGCTTCTAACTTCTGCATTTTGACTCTTGACTCCTGACTTTCGTTACTTCCCCTTCATCTTTTCGACAAACTTGCCCATGCTTACGATGGCTCGGCACACCGAGCCGCGGCCGATTTCCTGGACATCGTCGCGTGCCGTCACGCGCAGCGTGTAAAAGCGACCGTCAAACGACTCCAGCACGGCCTCGGCCCGGATGTGTGCGCCGATGCCACTGGCCGCGCGGTGTTCGATGTTGATCGCAGTCCCCACGGCGATCTCGTCGCCCTCGCAGTAGGGATGGAGCGCGTGAAAGGCCGCGGTCTCCATCAGGCGGATCAT
>Ga0302179_10002349_pt1 | contig 11064 bp, 9 predicted proteins | sample I_Palsa_E3_1_FD_198788 | JGI IMG/M metagenome (GOLD analysis project Ga0302179, IMG submission 198788) | Peat permafrost microbial communities from Stordalen Mire near Abisko, Sweden - I_Palsa_E3_1 | ecosystem: Environmental > Terrestrial > Soil > Palsa > Peat permafrost | place: Sweden: Abisko...
CAGCTTGACCGTGGTCCTCGCCGTCTGGGCCGCGCAGACGGCCCGTCGCACGCTGCTGATCACCATGCTCGCGATCACCATGCTTCTCGGTCTTGCCTTCCTTGGCATCAAGGGAATCGAGTATAAAGACAAATTCGAAGAGCATCACGTGCCCGGCGCTTCTTTCAGTTTCGATAACGTGCCTATCCCCGGTCATCCCGGTCAGTTCGCCAATCCGCGCCACGCCCAGATGTTCTTCTCTCTCTACTTCGTCATGACCGGCCTGCACGCGCTGCACATGATCATAGGACTGGGCATTTTTCTTTGGCTCTTAATCATGGCCTGGAAGGGACGCTTCACCCCCGAGTGGCACACTCCCGTCGAGATCGGCGGCCTCTACTGGCACTTCGTCGATATCGTCTGGATCTACCTGTTTCCCTTGCTCTACCTGATCGACCGGCACCCGTGAGGCTTAATATGTCTGAGGCTTGCTATGTCTGAACACTCAAAATCGTCGCCGCTGAAAATGTATTTCGGCATCTGGGCCGCGCTCCTGGTTTGCACTTACGTTACTTACAAAGCCGCCTTCATCGAACTCGGCCGGTTCAACGCTGCCGTTGCCTTGGGTATTGCCACTCTGAAAGCAACTCTGGTCGCCCTCTTCTTTATGCATGTGTGGCATGCCAGCGAAAAACTTACCAAGCTGGTTGTGATAGCGGCGCTGTTCTTTCTTCTCTTACTACTGGGACTCACCATGTCCGACTACGCGACCCGGCCATGGAGTTAGTTCACTCTCGCTCCGCTTCCCGTTCAATCTGCGGTATACTCGCGCCGACCGCCTGCAACTTGCATGGCATGAGGTGATCTATGGCATTCTGCAATTCCTGTGGTACGAGCATCGTTCCCGGAACCAGATTCTGTAGCAAGTGCGGCGCGGCGATCCTTGCTTCCTCGCTGCCTACGCCGGTCGCGGCTGGCTCCACCATCCCGGCACCCTCCCAGCCTCCCACGAGTTCCAACCAGGGCGGCGGTGCCCTTAAGATTATTCTGATCGCCGTAGGCATAATCGTCCTTTTGGGAATCCTCGGCGTTGCCTCCGCCGGGTTCTTCGCGTGGCGGATCGCTCACCAGGCCCATGTTCGCCAGGACGGCAACAATGTGACCGTGGAAACTCCTTTCGGCACCGTCGAAAGCACGAAAGATCCCGCCACGGCGGCTCGCAATCTGGGAGTCGATCTCTACCCTGGAGCCCAAGTCTTGAAACAAGGCGCCACATCGGCGACTTTCGGCGGGATTCACACAACCTCGGTGAATTCCGAGAGCGACGACTCCCTGGACAAAGTCGCAGCTTTCTACAAAACCAGATTCCCCAATGCCATGGTCACCACTTCCGATGCGGGCAGTTGCACGATTGTTTCGAACGATCACAACAGTATGATCACGATCGTCATCCGCGCGGATGGCGACAGGACCAAAATCCAGATTACCAACGTGACCCGCAAGTCTTGACGCGGCGAACTCTTCTGCGAACGGAAAAGAACGTGGCCCCATTCGCCCAAGCCGCCAAGTCAGCACAAGTGGACGCGGCTGCTCTAGCCGAGGCTCTGCGCGCCGAGGTTCGCGGTGAAATCCGGTTCGATCGCGGCACCCGCGCTCTCTACGCCACCGACGGCTCCAACTACCGCCAGGTTCCCATCGGCGTCGTGCTCCCACGCGATGCCGACGACGTTCTTGCAACGGTCGCGCTCTGCCGCGAGTTCGGCGCGCCGCTGCTCTGCCGCGGCGGAGGCACGTCTCTAGCCGGCCAGTGCTGCAACGTCGCCGTCATTCTCGATTTCTCCAAGTACATGGCGGGCATTCTCGAAATCGATGCCCCCCGCCGCATCGCCCGCGTACAACCCGGAGTCGTCCTCGACACTCTCCGCGCCGCCGCCGAAAAGCACCATCTCACTTTCGCTCCCGACCCCGCCACGCATGATCGCTGCACCCTCGGTGGCATGATCGGCAACAATTCCTGCGGCGTCCATTCGGTCATGGCCGGCAAGACCGACGACAACATCGAGCAGCTCGATATCCTCACCTACGACGGCACGCGCATGAAAGTCGGCGCAACGTCGAACGAGGATCTCGAACGTATATTCCAACAAGGCGGACGCCGCGCCGAAATCTATACCAAACTGCAAACCATCGCCTCAGCCTACGGCGATCAAGTCCGCCAGCGTTTTCCCAACATCCCGCGCCGCGTCTCCGGCTACAACCTGAATCACCTTCTTCCGGAAAATGGCTTCCACGTAGCCCGCGCCCTCGTCGGCTCCGAAGGCACCTGCGTCACCATTCTCGAAGCCACGTGCCGTCTGGTCGAAAGTCCTCCGGAACGCGCTCTGCTGGTCGTCGCCTATCCTGACATTTATCAGTGCGCCGACCATGTGCCCGAAATCATGGCGCACAAGCCCATCGGCCTCGAAGGCTTCGACGATCTTCTCGTCGGCTACACGCGCGCCAAAGGCATCAACTCCGAAGGTCTCGCTCTTCTGCCCGAAGGCGGCGGCTGGCTGATGGTCGAATTCGGCGCTTCATCCGCGCAGGAAGCCGAATCCCAAGCCCGTGGCCTGATGCAGTCGCTCGGCCACAGTGCCAACCCTCCCAGACTCGTTCTTTACACCGGCAAACAACAAATCAAACGCGTCTGGGAAGTTCGCGAATCTGCTCTGGGAGCAACTTCCCACGTCGCCGGCGAAGCCATGAGTTGGGAAGGCTGGGAAGACGCAGCCGTCGCTCCCGAAAAACTCGGCGCCTATCTCCGCGATCTGCGCAGGATGTTTGCCGCCTACGGCTATAAAGGCTCGCTCTACGGCCACTTTGGCCACGGCTGTGTTCACACTCGCATCAATTTCGACCTGCAATCGAAAGACGGCATCGCCAAGTTCCGCAAGTTTATGGAGGAAGCCGCCGACCTCGTGGTCGGCTACGGTGGCTCCATCTCCGGCGAGCACGGCGACGGACAAGCCCGCGCTGAATTGCTTCCGAAAATGTTCGACCCGGAACTGGTCCAGGCTTTTCGCGAATTCAAGTCGGCTTGGGATCCAGAGTGGAAGATGAATCCCGGCAAGCTGATCGAGCCTTACAAGCTCGACGAAAATCTCCGCCTCGGCGCCGATTACTCCCCCTGGGAACCGAAAACCAACTTCCAATTTCTCGCAGACCACGGCAGCCTCGCCCAGGCCACTCTGCGCTGCGTGGGCGTAGGCAAGTGCCGCCGCGAAGAAGGCGGCCTGATGTGCCCCAGCTACCGCGTTACCCATGACGAAGAACACTCCACGCGTGGCCGCGCCCATCTGCTCTGGGAGATGACTCAAGGCCAAAACCGAAGCCATGGGATCATCCGCGACGGCTGGCGCAGCGAAGAAGTCAAGCAGTCGCTCGATCTCTGCCTCGCCTGCAAGGGATGCAAAAGTGATTGCCCCGTCGGCGTCGACGTCGCCACCTATAAGTCCGAATTTCTTTCCCATTACTACGAAGGCCGCATACGCCCGCGCAGTGCCTATGCTTTCGGCAACATCGACCTGTGGGCGCGCCTCGCGTCGCACGCGCCCGGCGTCGCCAATCTCACAACGCAACTTCCATTTCTGCGCGACATTTCAAAGCTAGTCGCCGGAATCCCCGCAGAACGCGATATTCCGGCCTTCGCCCCGGAGACTTTCAAAACCTGGTTCCATCGAACACGGGCAAGAAGGTTCGTATCAGGGTATCGCTTTAGCGATACCGCAGGCTCTTCGCAATCGACCGCCCCTTCAGGGGCTGCTCCACCCGTCCTCCTCTGGCCTGACACCTTCAATAACCATTTCCTGCCCGGCACCGCCAAAGCCGCCGTCGAAGTCCTCGAAGCCGCAGGCTTCCGAGTCGTCGTCCCGCGTGCCAACCTCTGCTGCGGACGCCCGCTCTACGATCACGGCATGCTCGACCGCGCCCAGTCGCTTCTGCTCCAGATCCTCGACGAACTCTCGCCTGAAATTGAAGCCGGTATTCCCATCGTCGGCCTCGAACCCAGCTGCGTCGCCGTCTTTCGCGATGAACTCCTCAATCTGTTTCCCCACGACGAACGCGCCCAAGCCTTGTCGCGCCAAACCTTCCTGCTCAGCGAATTCCTCGAAACCCGCGCCAAAAATCTCCCGATTCCCCGGCTCAATCGCAAAGCCATCCTCCACGGCCACTGCCATCACAAATCCCTCATGAAGATGACCGCCGAAGAGTCCGTCCTGCGCCGCCTCGGCATCGACTTCCAAAGTCCCGCCCCCGGATGCTGCGGCATGGCCGGCTCCTTCGGTTTCGAACGCGATAAATACGACGTCTCCATCGCCATCGGCGAACTCGAACTGCTTCCCGCCGTGCGCCAAGCTCCGCCCGACTGGCTGATCATTGCCGACGGCTTCAGTTGCCGCGAGCAAATCGCCCAGGGCTCGCCCCGCCACGCTCTCCACTTGGCCGAAGTCCTACAAATGGCCCTGCACGGCGACAGCTCCAGCGACTCCCGCCCCTATCCCGAGTCCGCCCGCGCCCGCCAGCGCGAGGTCCAAGTAACACAGTCTATGAAACGCACTGTTTTGGGATTGGCGGCCCTCGCAGCGGGCGGAGCATTACTCTGGAACATGTCCCGAAATCGCTGATTCCACAGCGTTTAACCTCAATTTATAGCTCAACGCTAACCCCCGCCCCTCGCCAGATCGTCCGCCTTCTGGGACAATAGAGCTCTCGCCTCTGGAGCTTGGCGTCCCGGGCTCTGAAGCCGCGGTTACGAATCATGGGTTACGAATCATGGACCGTGAAACCACCATCACCGCGCCCGCCGTCGGCAAAGTCCCCGCCGAGGCCCTGACAACTCTGGTTGCCGCCAAGTCACCCGACGCGCCCCTCTGCGGCTCCGTGCTGGTGCTGATCCAGTTCGACGTTTGCGAAGAAATTCGCCTCGACGAACTCCGCCACATCCTCGGCGCCCGCACCGTCGACGCCAGCTTCAAACACATGGCTCCCGGATACGTCCGCTTCCAGCGTCCTCCAGTCGAGGAGGCCCTCGAACCTGTCACTCTTGAAAGCGGCGAGCAGTTGCAAGGCGAGATCAAGTATTTCGACTACGGCGTGGTCAGCGTGATCTTCGAGCTGCCCTTCTCCGGCGACTGGGACAAACTCGTGCAACTTTCCAGCCGCTGGGTTTGGGACACCAACTTCGAAAGCCTCGCCACCCGCATCGTCAAGCAGAAACTCGAGCGCGCCGCTCCCGCGCTGGTCAAGCCGTACACCACCGAGTGGTTGCAGGAAGACTATTTCATCTTCCACCTGCGCGAAATCGCCGGCTCACCTTCCGCTCTCGATCTGCTCACCACTCAAGGCGACTACGTCTCCCAAGTCGTTCGCGGCGAAACCCAGCCGCTTTCCGACGGCGAACGCCAGGAAATCTTGCAGTCTCGCATCTCCTACTATCCTCACGACCTCGCCGTGATCGGCTGGAACGCCGCCTTCATCTACGACAGCCCTTCCGGCGCCGAAACCGCCATTCAGCTCCTGCAGTACGCCAACTCGCAGCTCCTCGAGTTCCGCCACTACGACGATCTGCTCACCAAGCAGCTCGAAGTCGTCTACGACTTCCTCGATCGCGGAGGCCGCGGCCTCTGGTCGCGCTGGCGCACCGCTCGCGCCGCCTCGAAACTCCATACCGTCCTGCTCGACGTCAGCGAACTCACCGAGCGCGCTGACAACGCCATCAAGTTCCTCAGCGACATGTTTTCCGCCCGCCTCTACAAACTCGCCGCCTCCAAAGTTGGCGTGCCCGACTACAAAGACCTCGTCCAGCAAAAACTGCAAACCGCCGAAGAGCTCTACCGCTTCATGGTCGACGAATTCAACCAAAGCCGCGCCTTCGTCCTCGAACTAATGGTCGTCATCATCCTGATCATCGAACTCGTCTACTTCTTCCGCGGCAAACCCATCTGAAGAAACCGATGGATTATGGATATCTTTTCGAAACAGCGTCGGTCGATCCTGATGTCCCGGATTCGGAGCACAGACACAAAGCCCGAACTGGTCGTGCGGTCCATTCTGCATCGGCTTGGCTATCGCTTTCGCCTGCACGTCAAAGACCTGCAAGGACGGCCAGACATTGTACTTCCTAGACACGGTAAGATCGTTATGGTGCAAGGCTGCTTTTGGCATGGCCATACGTGCAAGCTCGCATCACATCCCAAATCGAACCAATCGTACTGGAATTCGAAAATCAGGCGGAACCGGACACGTGACCGGGCGGTCATTCGAGGATTGGTCAAGGATGGCTGGGCGGTTTTGGAAATCTGGGAATGTCAAATTCGCGCGGGCACGGGAGTCGCCGAAAACCTTCGGGCCTTCATGAAAACTCCCAACCCTCTGTTTCCTTAACCCACTTGTAATATTCATCTTTCTCATAACGCGCTATTTCCAGCAGAAGAGCCGTCGAATCCGTCATTTCCTTTCTCACGGCTTGATCTCGTTCAAGAATGTGGTCAGCATTCACAAGTTTTGCCACGCGCCTGAGCGCCTGGGTTGCGATTTTACATTCGTCGATGCTTTGTGTCGGCTGGCTGACCAGACCGAGCGGGTCGCTCACCCTCGCCAGTCTTGGCTCAAAGCAGAACGCGATTGAGATTAAATCCTCACAGGAGCAATCGCGGTCTACCCGATATCCGATTACGCTCTTAACCTCGGTTTCTGACTGCGGGTTAGTGGACATCGCGAGAATCGCCAGCCACTTGCACAGGCTCGTCAAGAACACGCCCAAGAACCCAGTGGGATTCTTGAGCGCTTCCTCCATCAAAGCGCTGTCAGCGATTGAGAATGCTTCGGTCGAGGCACCAAGAAATTCCTTGCAGTCGACAAGATTTTGCGCATATTTTGGGACGAGCCTATCCAAGGATTCTGCATGCACGTGGCATTGCCCGGCTCGAGTGGTAAGGAGTAGGAGCCAGGGGTGCTTGTTGTGAACCTGAAGAGCAAGCAACTGCGCAACCGCGTTGTAATTTGTATCGTCCATTATTCCTGGGGCGTGGCTTCCAAAACCATCGCAGAGGTCCAAGTTTATGACATCATACGGGCCGAGGTTCCGCGTCCTCTTGAACGCCATCGAACTCTCGTCAGCCAGCCTACAAAAATCGTCAGGTATTACATCCGATAACGGATCGACCAGTTCAAGCTTCTTTACTTCGTCCAGGGATATGTTCAGCTCAACCTGCAAATCATTGCCCGAACCAGCGTCGCTGTTGAACGCGGGACGGGAGGCTCGCCATTTTATTTGGGGTCCCTCGCACGATTTCCCTTGACTTCTCCCGCACGATATCCGATCCTATCCTTTCAGCATAAGTTATTTGAAAACAAAATATCAGCCAGCTAACCTAAATCCTTGCCGCTCAATATTTTACCCCGAAGTCCTTACGGCTCAATATTTTAGCAGGCAAGCCAAAGCCCGGTCGCTGATTCCAAACGACTTGCAAGCTGCGCGATCCGCTAAGTCCTTTATCCGCAATATTTTGCAAGCAACTCCTTTGGATTCAATATTTTAGCCAGATCCCTGACAGATCGAGGAGCGCCAAGTTATTGATTCCAGATATTTTACGAGTTTGATCTGCCTCCTTTTATTAGCGCCCAGATCGACCCGTCCGGCAGGCAAATAATGTATTAGAATCAATAGCTTGCATGTAAAATATTGTTTTTAAATGACTTACGAGACTACCGTGACACAAGGCGTTTAGAATCAGCGGATACTTAGGAAGTCGCGCCGCACTTCCCCCGATGAAGCCCAAGCGGACTGCCCAGCAACTCTGCGCCCCTAAAAGCCGAGCCCCGCACCACCCAACACCCGAGCGTTGCGCAACTCAAAATCAGAAGGCTAAGGTGTTACCATTTCCTGATCTCAAGGCGAGGTTTTGATATGGCCGCGCACCGTCACACCTTGAACCCCCACTCCTGGCCCGAGTTGCCGCTGGAGGCCTGGCAGGATACGTATGCCACGCTCCACATGTGGACGCAGATCGTGGGCAAGGTGCGGCTTGCGCTCAGCCCGCGGCTGAACCACTGGTGGGAAGTCCCGTTGTACGTCAATGCCCGCGGCCTCACCACTTCCGCGATTCCGTATGAGGATCATGTTTTCGAAGTTCAGTTCGACTTCACGGAACACAAAGTGATTCTCCAGACGAGTTGGGGTTCGTCCAAAAGCCTGCCGCTCAGGCCGCAAACGGTGGCTGATTTCTATGCGGAATTCATGGCTGCCTTGCGGTCGCTCGGCATCGAAGTGAAAATCTGGACCATGCCGGTTGAGGTGCCAAACCCCATATCTTTCGATCGCGATACGCAGCACGCTTCTTACGACCCCGAGTATGCCCATCGCTTCTGGCAGATCTCGGTGTTGTGCGAAAACCTCTTCCAGGAGTTTCGTGCAGGCTTCATTGGGAAGAACAGTCCGGTACATTTTTTCTGGGGAAGCTTCGACCTGGCGGTGACGCGCTTTTCCGGCAGACGCGCTCCCGAGCGCGTGGGCGCCGACCGCATTACGCGCGAGGCCTATTCGCATGAAGTGATCAGCGCGGGATTCTGGCCGGGCGGCGGCGAAATCAAAGGTCCTGCGTTCTATGCTTACGCCGCGCCTGAGCCGCCTGGCTTTGGCGAGCAAGCGGTCCAGCCGGCAGCCGCCTTTTATCATCCGCAGCTGCGAGAGTTTCTGCTGATGTACGATGATGTGCGCCGCGCTGCCTCACCCCGGCAGGCGCTGCTCAGCTTCCTGCACAGCACATACGAGGCGGGAGCCAATCTCTCCCGCTGGGACCGCAAGGAATTGGAAAGAGTTTGATCGAAAGATCGTTGGAGAGTCGAAAATGTCGAAGAAATGCAAGCATCTGGATCAAATCAAAATCACGAACACCGACAAGCGCGTCTGCGAAGACTGCGTGAAGATCGGCGACACTTGGGTTCACCTGCGGATGTGCATGTTGTGCGGACACGTGGGTTGCTGCGATTCGTCGAAAAACAGGCACGCGACCAAACATTTTACGCACAGTTCGCATCCGGTAATGCGCTCGATCGAGCCCGGAGAAGACTGGATCTGGTGCTACGTGGATGAAATGATCGCCGGCGCGGCAGCCGCGTAAAGAGCCCCGCTGGTTGGGAGTGTTCATCGAGCACTAATCTGCTAAAGTGCGCCCACCGGTATGCCCTGGGGCCGCATCGCGTCGGCGGCATTGGCCAGTGGTTTCGTTGCGTCGATGACGGACTGGCTATTCATGCCACTGACAATCGTGAATTCACTGTGGATGAAGCTGGCCCCCCGGGATTGCAACGTCCCTAATGCGTTGGGGTGGCTGGTCAAACTCGCTCTTGCCGCGCTCACGGTGGCGCTGATACTTGGTTAAGCCGGGTGTGTGGGATTTTGGTGAAAGTAGATTCGGGAAGAAGCAATAAGGCGGGAGGGAAAAATTTAAAGGGCCGTGACATTGGTTATGCTCTAGCCGCCGCCTCCTGCGAGGGAGCCAACAGCGTGGACGCATGTACCGTCACAGCCCCTTGATGCGATCACTGCTTTCGCAGTCCCAAACCCCAACTGCTCCTCGCAGAGCCGTCGGTTTTTTCAGGTCTGGCCACCCGGCAAGTTGCCTCGCCAAGCTGATCACCCAGTCTACTTCGGGCCGGCAAGTTTTATTTCGCCAACCCTTTCAACCGTCGACGAGAGTAACCTTAACAGAGCGTCAACAAAAGTCAACGCAAACTATTGGTGCAATCCGGGAGAACTGGCCTGTGTATAACCAAAATCTCAACGTGTTGCAGGACCTTCATTTAGCGATCAGCGTCTTCAATTCTTCCGGATTTTGCACAGAAGCTTGCACAAGGCCCGAAGCGCGGAAAAACTTGTACGGATTCGAATAATCATCTTGACGCGGAAACCTTCTGGGGGCATCTTGCTAGTAGTGGGACAGAAGTGATGTCAGAACTCGTGGCCTACGTGGACGGAGGCTCTCTGGGCAATCCAGGGCCATCCGGCATTGGGGTGGTGATCGATGGCTGCGAAAGCGGCCCCATCCGGATCGCGAAGTGGATCGGCCACCAGGATAACAACGTCGCCGAATACGTGGCGCTGATGGAAGCCTTGCAGTGCGCCCTGTCTTTGAAGGCGCAGACGCTGCATGTCTATTCCGACTCGCAAGTCGTGGTCCGGCAGATGCGCGGCGAATACATCTGCCGCAGCCCGCGTCTCTATTCTCTGCACTGGACCTGCCGCAAGCTGGCTCGCGCCCTGAAATTCTCCATTTCCCACGTCCCGCGCGAGAACAATGCCGAGGCAAACCGTCTGGCCAACGCGGCCGTGCGCGAGCGGCCGGGCAGCAATCAGCAGTCAACGCTCGGCGTCTAATCATTGGGCGCCTCTCTTCCAGCGCACTTTCGGCCTTGAACCTTCGCGTGGCGAATTTCTTGACACTGCGCCCGCTCCGAGCGAGACTCCAAGTAACCGCATCCTGAAAATTGAAGTGAGTTCGCGGTCGTCCGGATTGCGCCCCCGGCTGGCGCCGCGAATTTGAGGCCGGGACCACGCGCCATGGATCATTACTCAATTCTCGACCAGAGTCGTGCGTCGCCTGCGGTGGAGCGAGACATGCCGGGCACAAGCGCAAACCGATCCGAAACCGCGAGCGTTTCCGAGAAAATCGCCGCGGCTAACACGCTGGTGAGACGGTCCACGGAGAAAGCGCCGCGCTTTCCCGGTGAGGACGGCGGGCGCTCACTGAGCGCAATGGCTCACCGCGATCTTGATGCCGCCCTGCAACTGCTCGCCGACCGCGCCCAGTACATTACCGGAGCCAGCGCGGTCGCGATTGCCCTGCGGCGCGGCCAACACAACGACATGCTGTGCCGGGCCAGCATCGGCTCCGCCGCGCCCGAGTTGGGCGCGCTGCTCTCCATGGAATATGGGCTCTCGGGAGAATGCGTGCGCACCCGCCAGGCCCTCCGTTGTGACGACGCCGAGCGCGACCCGCGCGTGAACCGCGAAGTCTGCCGTGAGTTGGGCATCGCTTCGGTGGT